>Ga0209060_10000045_pt1 | contig 364849 bp, 328 predicted proteins | sample Coa_R1_8_FD_187155 | JGI IMG/M metagenome (GOLD analysis project Ga0209060, IMG submission 187155) | Surface soil microbial communities from Centralia Pennsylvania, which are recovering from an underground coalmine fire - Coalmine... | ecosystem: Environmental > Terrestrial > Soil >... | reverse complement strand
CAGTCCCGCACAGGGTTGCTACGATCAATGGTTGTCCCGCCATACAGTCGTCCCCGTCGTCTAGCCCGGCCTAGGACATCGCCCTTTCACGGCGGTAACACGGGTTCAAATCCCGTCGGGGACGCCATAAAATCAGAGACTTAACGGCATCCGGACTATTCTTCCCCAACATTCCACAACAATTCATGCGTGACCAACTGTTTCCGTGCGCATGATAGGTTTGCAAGTTGTTCTTGCGCTTGCCTTTTCGACGGTTCAAAAGCCTGTGTGTAGCCATTCATCGTCGTATTGAACGAGGCATGGCGTACAAGTTCCTGTACAACCTTCGCGTCGACACCCAGGGACTTGACCAAGCTTGAGAATGTGTGGCGAAAAGTGTGCCAACCCACTCTTTTCTGAATGCCGGCACGGACCACTGCCGGCAGGATGTAGTACCGCATGATGGTTGAGAGCCACAAAGGCTTGTTGCCCTTCTTGTGCGGCGAGGCCCACACCCAATCATCCGGAGCGGTGTACACGCTTTCCTGTCGCCATGCGATCAGCGCCTGTGCGATGTGTTCATCGATGACGACAGGCTTCCGAGATGCTTCTGTCTTGCATTTGCCGACGACCTGGTCGACAACTGACCGTGTGATCTCGATGCGACCGCCCATGAAGTCCACGTCCCTCCACTTGAGTCCCATCAGTTCACTTCTTCGTATTCCGGTTAGGGCGTCTAGGACGATCATTGCCCTTTCCCGAAGCCCCAATTCGTCAAACAGCCTTCGCAACTCGGCGGCATCCAGAATTACCGGAATTTTCGAGCGCTTTGCGGACTGACGAACAGGAGTAATTGGGTTCTTGTCGGCTATTTCAAAACGAAGCGCGTGCGAAAACACAGCCGACATGATGTTTCTGATCTTCGCCTTGCTTCCGTCACTCAGCGCCACTAGGGAACGAAGCCACTGCTCAACGGCAACCGGCTTGATCAAGTGCAGGTACGAAGATCCCCATTTCGGAACAATCCACTTCGCGAGGTAAACCCGGTAGGTTTTCCGGGTTTTGTCCGTTTTTGTTTTCTGCCGCCGGAGAATGCTGGGCGTGCGGTTGCCATCTCGTATAGAACAAGACCGAATGAGAAAAGATCGGTGCGCGTGTCCAACTCTTCCCCTCGCGCCTGCTCCGGCGACATGTAGGCAACCGTGCCCACCGCGCTACCCGGGCTGGTGAGATGCTCCGGTTCGTCGAGAGTCGGGAAACTGATGCGGTGAGGGCAAGTCAATGAAAGCCGTCGGGTTGGCGGTGCTCAACAGGATAGTTGCTGCGAAATCCCCACCGGACTCCACGCCAGCCCCTCAGGGGCCGTTGCAACGATCGAATATCCGTTCAGTCTCTCCGCAATCTGGGATATCATAAGCGCTGCAAGGGGCTGCTTTGGGGTCTGCACGGCCCCGACTTAAACATTCACCTGTACGCGCGCAGCAGGGAAGAGTCCGCTTCGGCCTGCCGAGATCGCGCCAGCAAGTTCCATGAATCCACCTCCCACGTCAGATTCGTTGTCATCCACCCTGTCGCCGGGGGCGCGATTTGGCAGTTACGAAATTCTTCAGCGACTGGGCGCCGGCGGCATGGGAGAGGTCTACCGCGCCAAGGACACCCGCCTCGGCCGTGAGGTCGCAATCAAGACCCTTGCGTTGGACCGCTGCTCTCATCCAGAAGCCCTATCGCGGTTCGAGCAGGAAGCCCGTTCTGCCAGCGCTCTGAATCATCCGAACATCGTGACGATTTACGAGTTAGGACATGAGAACGGCACGCGCTATATCGCGATGGAGTTGGTGGATGGAGAAACCGTGCGCTCGCTGCTCGCATCTGGCCCGCTTCCATTTCGCAAGGCGGTTGCAATTGCCGCCCAAATTGCCGACGGTCTCGCCAAAGCGCACGAGATTGGCCTGATTCATCGCGATCTCAAGCCCGAGAACCTGATGGTTTCTCGCGACGGTACGGCCAAGGTTCTGGATTTCGGCCTGGCGAAACTTGTTAAACCCGACCGCGGCAGTGCAGACTCGAGCACCACCATCACCGAGCATGGAACGCTGGTGGGTACGGTCGGCTATATGTCGCCGGAGCAAGCGACCGGCGAGGATCTGGATTTTCACTCTGACCAGTTTTCCTTCGGAGCGGTGCTCTATGAGATGGCCACTGGAACTCCCGCGTTCAGGAAAAAGACACACGCTGACACGATGGCCGCAATCCTTCGCGATGAGCCCGAGCGGCTGGGTGCCAAAACGCTGCAGGCACCCGCTCCTTTCATTTGGATCTTGGAGCGCTGCCTCGCCAAAGATCCGAAAGAGCGTTATGCCTCGACGCGAGACCTGGCTCGCGATCTTGCTGCAGTTCGCGACCGCCTCGCAGAGGCACCCGTCAGGGAATCCGAACCTCGCCCCAACAATCTGCCGGTGCCGCGCACCGCATTCATTGGAAGAGAAAGCGAGGCGGCTGATCTTCGCCAGCTTTTGAGCCGCAGTGACGTACGCCTGGTGACGCTTACCGGTCCGGGCGGCATCGGGAAGACGCGACTCGTCTTGCAGGTGGCAGGCGAATTGGCAGACCAGTTTCCCGGTGGTGTCTGCTTTGTCGGTCTTTCGGCGATAGGCGATCGCGGCTTAATTGCATCCGCGATCGCGCAGGCTGTAGGCGCGCGCGAGACCGGAAATACGTCGCCGCAGGAAAACTTGATGCAGTGTCTCGGCGTCCTGAGCCAGCCGATGCTGCTGGTGCTCGACAACTTCGAGCACCTCGTCGCCGCAGCGCCGCTGGTGGCGCAAATGCTTACCACCGGCCCTAAACTCAAAGTCGTGGTTACGAGCCAGGCGCCGCTTCACATCTACGGCGAACGCGAATTTCCCGTGCCGCCGCTCGCGCTGCCCGATCCCAAGTCCATCCCGCCACTCGAAATCCTTTGCCGTCTTCCCGCCATCGCACTCTTTGTCGAACGCGCGCAGGCGGTGAAACACCAATTTGCGCTGACGATGGACAATGCACCTGCCGTGGCGGCCATCTGCTCTCGTCTCGACGGGCTGCCTCTCGCCATCGAACTGGCGGCGGCGCGTGTGAAGCTGCTTTCGCCGTTGGCCATGCTGACACGCCTCGAAAGCCGTTTGAACCTGTTGACCGGCGGCGCCCGCGATCTCCCGACCCGGCAACAAACTCTTCGCAACACGGTGGAGTGGAGTTACGGCCTGCTCAATGGCGCTGAGCAAACTCTGTTTCGGAGGCTTTCCGTGTTTAGCGGCAGCAGCACGCTGGAGGCCATAGAAGCCGTATGCGACACCAAAGGCGATCTCGGACTGGACGTACTCGACGGCATGGCTTCACTCGTGGACAAGAGCCTGGCACAACGGGTCGAGGAGGCCGATAAAGAGACGCGCTTCATGATGCTCTCCACCATCCGGGAGTACGCTCTCGAACGCCTCACGGAAAGCAACGACGAATCTGCGACGCGCCGGGCCCATGCCGCTTATTACCTCGTGCTTGCTGAAGAGGGCGCCGAAGAAATGGCCGGTCAACCCGAATGGCTGGACCGTTTTGACGTCGAGCACGAGAACTTCCGCTTGGCGATTGATCATCTGATCAAAACCGGCGATGCCGATTGGGGAATGCGCCTTGGCGCTGCCCTATTTCGCTTCTGGGAGACGCGGGAACATCTTACCGAGGGCCGGAAGGCGATCGCCACGCTGTTGGCGTTGAACGGAGCAGCGTCGCGTCCGAAGCTGCGCGCGCGGCTGCTGTTTGCGGGCGCGGTTCTGGCGGGGGCGCAGGGCGATTACGATTCGGCGCGGTCACTGTTCGAGGAAAGCCTTGAGACCTGTGTAAAGCTAAACGATAACCGCGGGATCGCTGTCGCGCTAAACGCGTTGGCGGTCAACGCTCGCGAGAGTGGTGAACTCGCCGCCGCATCTCAGCTCTTCGAGGAATGTGTGAGCATGTGGAAGGAGCTTGGCGATCCCATAAACATCGCTCGGGCCCTCAGCAATCTCGCCAGCGTGATGAAGTTGCAAGGAGACTATACGCGTGCGTCTTTGCTTTACGATGAATGTCTGACCACGTTTCGTCAAATCGGAGATGGCGCCGGTGCCGCCTGGACTTTGAACTACCTGGGCGACGTTGCCCGGGAAAAAGCGGACTCGGTTGCCGCGCGTTCCTTTTGTGAACAGAGCTTGGCGGAGTTTCGCCGACTGCGAGATAGCTGGGGAATTGCGACCGCCCTCTCCGATCTGGCGAGTTTAAGCTGCGATCAGGGGAATAATGCCGAAGCTCGCCGTTTGTACGGTGAAAGCATAAAGCTGTTCCAGGAATTGGGTCACAAACGCGGCATCGCGAGGGCGCTCGAATGTTTGGCGGTAAGCGCCGCAGCGCAATCGAGTGCCGAGCAATCGCTGCATTTGGCAGGAGCTGCGGGTGCGCTTCGCCAGCAATTGGGCGCCCCGCTCCTGCCTGCCGAGCAACGCAGGCTGGACAAGGCCCTGGAATTTGCGCGGCGAACGCTCGGCAATGCTGCGGGTCTGACGGCGTGGATGGAAGGTTGGGCGATGCCGTTCGAGCAAGCCGTTCGTGAGGTGCTCGCCTGCGACGCGGAATCAGGTGTTCGGACTCAAAACCCTGCTTGAATTAATTTGCTGTATTGGGATCGATCATACGCCGAACTGCCGAGATGCGATTCGCCGGAAAACCTCCGCGCCGCGCATGTTCGCGAATCGTTTCCTCATCGGGTGCCAGATACACACAATAGACTTTATCCCCAGTGACGTAGGAGTGAAGCCACTTGATTTCCGGTCCCAACTCCTTCAACACGCCAACTGACTTTCTGGCGACCGCCTGCAATTCCGCATCCGTTAAATTACCCGCGCCTGGGATCTCCCTCTCGATCACGAATTGTGGCATAGCAACCTCACCAAACGGTCATGGTAGCAGATCAAGGGCCTGAAAGTGCACTGCACCGCGACAATGCAGAAACCGGAAGCGGCCAGCTGTTGAAGCCAGCGGAGTATTCGCAGGATCCCTGCTCATTAGCAGATGACGGGCAGCCCTTCCATAATCCGGTAAGGGAAGCGTGGGCGACGATCCGCCCGGCGTCGACCCGCTGCGCAGAGATAAACGGCTGCCGCCTTGAGCTTTTTCCGCAGGAGTTCGGCCTGGCGGAAAGTCGGGGAATTTGTTCCGGGTTGCCTAGGGATGGCCTTCAAAGTCGGGGCGATGTAATTCTTCCCGAACGCTCGGCGGTCGTGGCAATCGATTGGAGCATTCCTCTGAAAATCCAGCGATGAATGGGATAAAGTGCGTACCAGTAAACCAGTCCCCCCAACCCGGCAGGATCGAAAATCGCGGTCTGCCTGATCACTGAGCCTCGGATATTTGGTTCAACCTCGAATTGAAGCCACGCACGGCCGGGAACTTTCATTTCGGCGACAAGATTCAGAAGACGGTCCGGTTGAAAGCTCTCGACTCGCCAGAAATCCAGAGCATCACCCGCCGCCAGCGTGTCTGGATCGCGTCGCCCCCGGCGCAGTCCGACCCCGCCTGCCAGCAGGTCCAAAGACCCCCGAAGCCACCAGAGAATGTTTGCGAAGTACCAACCATTCGCGCCTCCGATCTTCTGGACTGGAGCAAATGCCAGATGCGGCGAAACCGAGACTTGGGCGGCCCTGGAGTCGACGAGTCTGGTGCCCAACTGCACACCACCCCAGGACTGTGACTTTCCGCTGGAAGAGAGGGCATCGGACCAGCGGGTGAGGGCAAACTCGCGGTCCTCGTTTCGAAGCCCTCTCGCGATCGCTTCTTTCAAACCTTTCGGCTTGACGTTGAACACGGTTAGCGCCGATTTGTCCCTCACTAAAGTTGGATGGCGCATGCTGTCCACGAGCTTACTTCCCACACGGGCATAAATCGGGGTAACGAGGCCCAACCACAAACTCGAAAGGCGGGGAGTAAGGACTGGAACCGGGATCATCCATCGGCGAAGGCCGCATTGTCGCGCGTATTCCTGCATGATTTCACCGTAGCTGACCTGATCGGAGCCGCCGATCTCGAATATAGAGCTCTCGTCCTGCGGTAACTCGAGTGCGGCCATTAAGTACGCAATCACATCTTCGACTGCAATTGGCTGGGCTTTTACGTTTACCCAGCGGGGACAGATCATCACAGGCAGGCGCTGAACCAAGGCGCGAATCATCTCAAACGAGAGACTGCCTGAACCGACTACGATCGAAGCGCGAAATTCGATGGTGGGAACTTCAGAAGAACGCAGAATATCTGCCACTTCATGACGGCTACGCAGATGGGCGGACAATGTTCGCTCCTCGGCGCCAAGTCCGCCCAAATAGATGATGCGCCGCACGCCCGCTTGGCGCGCCGCTGTGGCGAAATTACGCGCCGCTGTGCGGTCCTCCTCTTCAAATTTTCCTGAGGAGCCCATCGAGTGGACCAGATAATACGCTGTGTGGATTCCAGCCAAAGCCGGCAACAGTGAAACTTCGTCTTGGCAATCTCCCTTCACAACTTCAGTGCCTGGGGCGACCCGAGACTGCAGAAATTCAGGGCGTCGAGCCAAACAACGAACTCGCACACTGGAGTCTTCGAGGGCCTTGAGAAGGCGCCCTCCGATGTATCCAGTGGCCCCGGTCAGCAAGACCAGCGGATTGCTCTGCACCACTCCACACTCCCTCTGTAGTTTGCCAGGATCGAAGGTTCGGGATGATTCTTCCTGTTGTCCTCCAGCTTCCGACGCGCGCTACATGTGGTCGCCGGCCCACTCTTCCCCTGCTTCACTGCAGTTCCCGTAGAGTTGCTTAATTTTCTGAACATCGATGGTGAGATAACCTACGCCAGTGGTGGTTCCTTCGTTGTAAATCCCGTTCTGGTTGGCCAAGGCATCGTTCTTGCTGACGATACCGACAACTTCAATCGTATGACCAATCTTGCCTTTGAGCGAAGACACGTCTCCAGAAACGATACGGAATTGCTTGGGACCTGGCGCGCCGCCCGTGATGACATAAGTGTTGTCCGTTTTAGAGAGACAGCCAACCACAGTTCGCAACCCGGAGGGCTCATCCACGGCGGCTGAACCTTTGTCGGTCATATTTGTCTGCGCCACGGCGCCCCCGGCGAGGGCTAGCGTAGCAAAGCAAATCAAAGTAAGAGATTTCATTTTCTCCTTTCGTTAACACACAAAAGTTTTGTATCGGACGGGAGAGAAGAATAAACTCCTCTCCCCACTTTGGCCTGATCGGTACTACCGGGCTCGAACTGCCACTGCCTGCCCCCAGCGGTGCTGAATTCCCTTGAACGATACCGCCTGATAGAGCGCCGAAAGTCCGACCAGACCGTAGACGATCGATGTGAGAGTTGAAGTTTCGCCGAATTTCATTCCGAAAATGGCGGCGACAAGATCAAAGTGCGCGACGCTCACCAGACCCCAATTGAGACCGCCGACCACTAGAAGCACAGCTGCGATTACATCTAAGGTTTTCATTTTTCCTCCGTTACTTAGTTTTTGGGTATCAGCACGGTGTCGATCACGTGGATCACACCGTTGGAAGCGATCACATCAGCCTTAATGACCTTGGCGTCGTTGACCCTTACCGTCCCGCCACTCACCATAAGATTTAGCTCTTGGCCATCGAGGGTTTTGGCCGATGACATCTTCATTACCTTCGCCGCAGTTACATCACCCGCAACGACGTGGTAGAGAAGAATCGACCTCAGCTTTTCTTTGTTTTCCGGTTTCAGAAGCGCCTCAACGGTGCCTGCTGGCAACTTGTTGAAGGCCTCGTCGGTTGGCGCAAACACGGTAAAGGGACCTTTCCCTTTTAGTGTTTCCTCCAGCCCGGCAGCTTGGATTGCCGCCACCAGGGTCTTAAAGTTACCGTCGGATACGGCAATATCGACGATGTCTTTTCCAGAGCCGGCCGTCGCCGGCAACGCGCTCGCAAGAACACCTAACATCAATACAAAACTTGCTGCTTTCACTTTGTAGTTCCTCCCGTGCTGTTGTCGTGATTTTTTGTAATAACCAGTCGCTTGTTGTATTGACTATAGAGAATAATGATTTTCCTAACACGACAATCATCTGAAGTAATGCAACTCATGTGAGCGACAGTGAAAATTTCCACTCCGGTTGTACTGGCGAGAAAACGGGAGAGCTGAAGGCTCATCAAGGCGGTTGAGGACGGCCTAGAATCCTATGCCCTGGGTGAAAAACTTAGAACCTTGCACAATCGCGGCGAATCAAGAGTCCGCTTGCGAGCGATGGTTTTCGCCGCCAATCCCGGCACTGGGTACACCCGCTTTCGCGTGCCGCGTCACGGCGTCATCCCTGTCCGGAGCCGGCATGCTCTGGCCGGGCGTCTGCATCTGCGTTTGCGAGAAAGCGCTGGACGGCGCCGCGAATAATAGCGCTCCCGAGGACAGCAGAATTAAACCACCGTGAATGAGACGATTGCTTCGTTTCATAAGAGAAACCACCTGTTTTGCAAAGAGTGCAGTCGACGATCAGACCACGAGATCAAGTAATGCACGGCCCGTGCCATCGGCTCGCGTTCCATAACCTCTTTGCCGCGATGCGCTTGCGCAGGAGTGCGTGGAAAACCTGAGAGGACTTAGGGGGAGGAAAAATCGACACGCGGCGGGAAAAACGTCATACAGGCATTACGTAGAGGAAGGTGCCCAAAAAAATGCTGCGACGAGCGCGAGTATCGTCGCAGCATCTTCAGCCCTGATTTTCACGATTGTTGAAACATCTCAACGATCTTTATTTTTAAAGAGCCTTCGCATCCCTGCGAATCAGTGCATGATCCACAAAGAATCCAATTCCGACCGCCAGCGGAATGGCCCCAAAAGTCGCCGCAATGGAAGCGTCCGGCTCTACTCGCCCGATTAGAAGAAACGTGACGATGTAACCGACGGCGCCCGCCACCAGCAGAATTCCTGAGCGCCGCGAGCGCGCCGCTTCCGATAACTCCGGTTGCATGGGGACCTCGATGCCACGGGCGATGGCCGCCATGCGTTCTTCGCTGCGCAACTTTCGCACGCGGAAAAAGGTGTACATCGCCGCCATCGGAATGCCGAAAATCATGATCACCGCCGCCAGCCCAATAATGTTGCCGTCCATAGATCCTCCTCTGGCGCGATCTCTGCCGGCGCGCCTCTCATCCATAGTTACGAGGGCCAGCTCAAAAAGTTCCCTAATATAGATTGTCCAGGCCAAAAAAAAGCCCGTCGCTGCTGCCAGCGACAGGCGCGGTTTAAAGCTCGGGCTCTAATTGAACAGATTCAGCGTGTTGGTAGCGTCATCGACGTAGTAGGTTCCTTGCCCGGCTACATCAACCAGGCCAAACAGTGCGCCCGCTCCCGGCGGATTTCCGTTGTTATCGAGAAGCACTTTCGAAACCTGATTGCCGTCGGGCGTGGTCGTCACCATGAACCCGTTGTTTCCATTGGTGGTCAGGATGTTGCCATTCGGCGCTACGGTCAGGCCAAGGGGATCGTTCAGGCTGCCACCCTGGGTCACGGTTGCTCCGATCCCGGCCGTTCCGACGCGCGTGACCGGGTCCGGAATAGCCGTCACCCGGTTCATCAGGCTGTCCGCCACATAAAGCGTGCTGCTGTCGGGACTCAACCCCACGCCGGTCGGACCGATGACCAAGGCCGCGGGATCGGTTCGTTGCGCGAAGCCCGAGCCAATCACCGTCATGGCTTCGAGAGCGGGCATGCTGGTGCCCGTCTGTTGAATGGTCAGCCGCACCACCGTGCCGCGGCGAACGATGCTGCCGCCGCCAGCCACGGTTCCATTCAGCACATTCGTAACGAACAAATACGCCGTGCCGCCCTGGTCCAGCGTCGTCATATCCCACGGCCCATTGATCAAAGATCCGTAAAACGTTTCCACCACATTGCCATTGCTGTCGAGCACTAGCAGGCATCCGGCCTGTGCCGTCGCTGACGTGCCGTCCGTCGTCGGCAAGCTGCCCACGATGACCCATCCCGTTTTCAGCACCGATAAAGCGGTCGTCAGCCCTACACCACCGGGACAAGATCCCGGTAAAGTGTTGGCATCGATCTGTGCGAACAGGGTCACGGTTCCGCTTGGCGTAATCTGCACAATCGTCGTTCCCGTACCTTGAAGATTCGAGCTGTTATTAAAGTTGCTCACCAGCAGGTTGCCCTCCGTCAGCGACCCTGCACTCTTCGGCACTCGCACCAAACCATAGGGATTTACATCTCCATTGGCCGGCACCGTCGAGGCGATCACGCTGATCCCACTCGATCCGCGCGAACCACTTTGCTGGGCATAGGCTGAAACAGACAAGATTCCTGACACGAAGAACAACAAAGCAAAGATTCTGACATTGTTACGCGATCGCATGAGAGTCCTCCTCTGAAGTGCGTGGGTGCGGCGGGCAGACGCGTCACCAGCGCGGACTTCAGTCTGGCCGCAACGCGCAGAGGGGTTGTCAAAACAATGTCAATTCCGTGTCATTTCCTGACACGAGCCTTGCTGTCGCGCCATGATGCAACACGAGGGCGCCGCCTAAATGAGTTGCCGCAACTCGCGCCGCAGAATTTTCCCCGAGGCCGTCTTGGGTACGACCTCAACAAATCGCACTTGGCGCGGCTGCTTGTAGTGAGTGAGGCGCTCGGCTACAAAACCGCACAACTCGTCCTCCATCCGCCTGTCCTGATGAAATCCTTCGCGCAGCGCCACAAACGCCACCGGAATCTCTCCCGCCGCTGTATCTGGACGCCCGATCACGCCGCACTCCTTCACCGCTGGGTGCTCGAGCAGAACCGCTTCGACCTCGGCCGGCGCTATGGGAAAGCCCTTGTACTTGATCATTTCCTTGCGCCGGTCGACCACCCGGTAAAATCCCTCCGCATCGCGCGTCACAATATCGCCGGACCAGTACCATCCGTCGCGCAGCACCGCGGCCGTCGCTCCGGGTTCGTTCCAGTACCCACGCATGAATTGCGGGCCGCGCATCACTAGTTCGCCACGTTCGCCCGCCGCCACCTCGGCCGCATCGGTCGCTCCGTCCGCATCGCCCATCACACGGCAATCCGTCCGCGCCAGGGGACGCCCGATCGAATCCGGCCGGTACAACTCCGGTTCGAGAAAGCCCACGTGCGTCACGGGCGAGGCTTCGGTCATTCCGTAGCCCTGGCAAACCAGAATGCCGGTCAATGCCGTGAAACGCCTGGCCAACTCCGGCGCCAGCGGCGCCGCCCCCGACTTCGACCAATGCACGCGATGATTGCGCGGAAACTGCCCAGCCTCCGCTGCCTGGCACAGCGCATTCATCGCAGGAGGCACCAGCGGCATGGTCGTAATCCCCTCTGGCTCGAGCAATGACGTGACCTGGTTGACGCCGAACCGCGGCAGCAGCACAACGGTCGCTCCCAGAATCAGCAGAGGATTTAGAACCACATTCAATCCGTAGATGTGATAAAGCGGAAGGAAGCACAATAGTTTGTCACCGGGATGAAAAACGGAACAGCCCGGCCCCAGAAGCTGATACACGTTCGAGATCAGGTTGGAATGGGAAAGCATCACGCCCTTGGGCAAGCCCGTCGTGCCGCTCGAATACGGCAGCGCCGCCAGCGTTTCCTCAGACGAGTGCTCCGCCCGCGGCAGCGTGGCGTTCACCGGCTTCAGCAAATCCGCAAACGCCTGCGTCCCGCTTCCCTGCTGCCGCGTGCAATACACCCGCCGCAGCTTCGGCAACCCAGCCAGATTGATCCCGTCAAGATTCGCCCCGTCGGTGATCAGCACTGCCGCGCCTGAATTCCCCAACTGATGATGTACCTCCCGCTCGCGATAGGTCGGATTCAGCAGCGTCGGAATTGCCCCGGCCAGAGTCGCCGCATGAAACGCAGCGCAAAACTCCCAGCAGTTCGCCAGAAAAATCGCGACCACTTCTCCCGGCCGCACTCCCGCCGCCACCAGCCCCCGCGCCAGCCGCTCGACCATGTCGCCGTATTCGGCATAGCTCACGCGCCGCCCGCAAGAGGTATCCACCAGCGCAGTTTTTTCGGGATTTCGCCGGCACGAGTCGAGAATCGCCTCGTGCACAAAAACATTCGTGGGGTCGGCATGCAGTTGCGTGCGCAACATGGCGGGAACGATTGTAGCGGAGACGACGATCCGGGAACAGTCGAGGCGTTTGCGCCCGAGGAATGCTAACTGGCCAGCTTTCTCAAGAACTCCCGTTCATCCATGTGGTATTTGAAGGCTTTGCGCCCATCGATGAACACGACGGGCACTTCATCGTTAAACTGCCGGCGCAAATCGTTGTCGCTGTCGACATCCACTTCCTGCCAGGTGAAGGCGCCATGGCGCGACAACTTCGCGAGGCTCTCTTTCACCACCTCGCACAGATGACATCCTTTGCGGGAATAAACAATGACCTGACGGCGCTCGGGCACGCCGCGATTTTACCGTCCCGGCCATACCAACTGACAAGTAAAAATGCGTTAAGGCGCGGCACGGATGGTCATACCATCCCACCTCCCGCCTAGGAGTAAAATCCCCCAATGCCTGACCCTAAACCGCTGCGCGGCAAGGCGTGCCTGATCACCGGGGCCGCTCATCGCCTGGGGCGTGCCTCGGCTTTGGCGCTCGCCCACGCCGGAGCCGACGTGGCCATCACGTTTCGCACCTCCGCCCGCGATGCCCAGCGCACCGTCGTCGACATCGCCTCTCTCGGCGTTCGCGCTTTTGCCCTCCACTGCGACATTACCGACGAATCCAGCGTCAAGTCGATGATGCGGGAAGTGGGCCGCGAACTTGGCCGCATCGACATCCTCGTCAACAACGCCGCCAATTACGCCACCGCCGACTTCGAGCGCCTGACCACTCGCCAATGGGATGACATGTTTGCTTCCAATGCGCGCGGACCGTTTCTGGTTTCCCGCGAAGCCTTGAAGTGGTTGCGCCGCAAGCGTCCCCGCTCCATGCCGGGCAAGGTAGAAGCACGGATCATCAACATGGGCTCGCTCGGCGGTCTCCGCGCGTGGCCCACGCACGCACATTACTGTTCCTCGAAGGCCGCGCTGCACATGCTGACCCGGGTGATGGCGAAGGCCCTCGCGCCGGAAATCGCCGTCAATGCCGTCGCTCCCGGCATGATCGATCTGGGGGAAAAATCTGCCGCCGCGTTCATGCGCCGCATGGCTCGCCAGACGCCGATGCAGCGGAATGGCCGGGGAGACGAAATTGCCGCTGCCGTTTTATTTTTCGCGACTGCCCCGCAATTCATCACGGGGCAAGTTCTCGCGGTGGACGGCGGACTTGGACTTTAGCGTTTCCCTCGCTCAGTGAAACCGGATACTCCGGCGCTGGCGAAGGATTATTTTTCGGCCGAGGTGGGATCGATTCGCCGCGTTACTTCCGACACTCGATTCGCGGGGAATCCGCCTTGCTTGGCATGCTCCCGCACCCTCGCTTCATTGGGGGCGATGTAAACACAATAAATCTTGTCCTGTGTGACGTAGCTCTCGACCCACTGAATTTGCGGCCCCAGGTTTTTCAGCACGCCGCATGACTTCTGTGAAATTGCCTGGATCTCGTCCTGGCTCAGATTGCCGGCACTGGGAATTTCGCGCTCGATGACGTATTTCGGCATTCCTGACTCTCCCTTGCACGTGGGTTGGGCTGCGCAAATTTTATCCGCTAGGCTTCGAAATAGCCAACCGCAACGATCTTCCAGTCTCGTTCCCGCTCAAGGTAAGATTGGGATCGGATGAAGACATCTCAAACTCTACCTTCAACCAGATCGCCTCGCGTCGCCATCGCCATCATGGCGGCCGGCAAGGGCACGCGCCTCAAGTCACAGCTTCCGAAGGTTCTGCACACGGTCGGGGGCAAGCCGCTGCTGGCCCATGTAATCGCCGCAGCAGTGCAGGTAGTCCCCCCATCCGACGTCTTCGCCATCATCGGCCACGAAGCCGACCGCGTTCGCGCCGCCGTGCAAACCACCGGGATCACCTTCGTGCTGCAATCGGAACAGCGCGGCACCGGCCACGCTCTCATGGTCGCCCGCGACGCCCTCGCCGGCTACGACCACGTCATCGTCCTCTCCGGCGACGCCCCGCAGATCACGCCCCAAACCATCGCTCGCCTGCTGAACTTCCACCTCGATCAGCAGGCAGCTATGACCCTGCTCAGCGCCGACCTCGCCGACCCCACCGGCTATGGCCGCGTCATCCGCCAGAGCGCGCGCAGCGCCGACGTAAAGGCGATCATCGAAGAAAAATCTGCCAGCCCAACGCAGAAGGTCATCCACGAAATCAACGCCGGCTTCTATGTTTTTTCCGCGCCCGCATTGTTTGACAACATCGTGAAGCTTTCCACGGCCAATCCGCACTCTGAGTACTACCTCACCGATATGGCGGAAGTTTTGCGCCGCGGCCGCCAGCGCGTAGTGGTGTGGAGGACCGACAACCCTTCGGAAATTCTTGGCGCCAACACGCGCGCCGAATTGTCTTTGATCGATTACCAGATGCGCATGCGCAAGTGCCACCAACTGATGGCCGCGGGGGTTACGATTTACTTTCCCGCCAGCTGCGTGATCGACGCCGAGGTCGAGATCGCGCCCGACACGACGATCGAACCTTTCGTGCAGATTCTCGGGCGGACCCGCATCGCCTCCAACTGCCGCATCCGTTCCTATTCCGTAATCAACAACTCCGAGATTGCAGAAGGCGTTCTGGTTCGCCCCGGCTGCATCCTCGACGAGGCGCGTATCGGCGCAACCGCCATCCTCGGTCCGTTCTCTCACCTGCGCCCCGGCAGCGAAATCGGCGAGGGCGCGCACGTCGGCAATTTTGTCGAGACCAAGAAAATCAAGCTGGGCAAAGGATCCAAGGCGAACCACCTCACCTATCTGGGTGATGCCGAAATCGGCGCCGGCGTAAATATCGGCGCGGGAACCATTACCTGCAACTACGACGGCGTCCACAAACACACCACCACCATCGAAGACGGCGCCTTCATCGGCAGCGACAGCACGCTCGTCGCCCCGGTTCGCATCGGTAAAGGCGCTTACATCGGTGCCGCCTCCTGCATTACCCAGGATGTGCCGGAGGAATCGCTGGCCCTCGGCCGCTCTCAACAGGTTGTGAAGGAAGGCTGGGCCCGCAAGAAGCGCGCCGAAAGAAAATAAATCTCAAACGCCGCACGTCCCACCACCGAAGCCCCGTCAAAATAACAAAGGCACGAAGACCCGATTGTCTCCGTGCCTCCGTGATTCTGAAACACCTTAGTGCGAGACGGCCGCGAATAACTGCGAGTGCATCAGTGACTGAAACTGCTGGTCGCTCGCTTTGAAGTGATATTTGAAGTTCGCGCCATCGGCATCCACCGTGCTGTTGTCGAGTGCGACTTTCTCTGGCGCGCTAGCGTTCATCTTCTTGTAGATCAGCCCCGCCTTCACCAGCGACGACAGTTGGGCCGCGCTCGTCGTGTCCGACGTCAGGACCGTCAGATCGAAATTCACGCCGCTGGCAAAGCTCATCGTGTAGCTTGACCCCACGAGCCGCTTCTTGATCGAGTCAAAGTCCGCAATCTTCGACGCGTCTCCCAGCGCCGATCGCATTACATTCTGCGTGCCGGCCTGGTCCAGGATGCTCCATACCGCCGCGGCATCCACATCCGACATCATGTCAGACATGGTCGAGTTCGCGTCCAGATTCAGAATTTCGCCGTCTCGCGTATCCAGCGCCAGCTTGACCGAGCTCATTTCGCCAAACAGCAGCGTGCTTCCATCCAGGAAGCACATCACAAAGCCGCCCTCCATGGGATAAGTATCGGTCATGCGGTACTTCTTCGGCTTGATGCCGCGGGTCGCCAGTTTTTTCAACACCGTCTTCATGGCAAAGGGTCCGGCGGCAATGCCAATCTGCTTGACTCCCTGCTTTTGGGTGCGAAAGGCGGCGATCGAGACGGAGTCGACATCCTTCTCGGGATTGATGCCCACTCCCCTCAACGCGTCTTCAAACTCCTTCAGATTGTCAGGCAGCAACTGCGCCTTCAGTTGCATGGCAGTCGGCGAATCCCGCAGCTCGCGATAGTCCACCGAGAACAACTGCTGCAAATCGGTCGGCACCACCGACCGCGCCGCCGAAGGCAACGGCATGGCGCTGGCTTCGTTCAGCAAAAACGCGGTCAGGATCGCAAGCGTCGTACAAATTTTCAAGGTTTTCATAACTGCTTTGCCCTCACAGGAGTTTGCCACCATTTTCACGATGAACGGGATTGTAGCGGTATCTTGCAAATTAGATGCCGCCGCAACCTGTGTCGTTATCTGATGTTTATTCTAAGGCAGTTGCGCAAACACCGGGCAAAACAAAGGTGCTAGAACGAGTAATGATCAGAGCACGTGCCCGCCGGGCCGGGCCCTGCCGGTCGCATCGCTGCCTAGTCATCATCCGGATCGGTCGGCGCCCGGTGGTCGTTCAGGAAGTAGCTGGCCGGCAGCGGCGCCACGATCGTCTTAAACGGCAACGGCGACTGGAGAAAATCGAAGCAATCCGACAAGTCATCCGCGTCCGCGTCGGCATAGCCCAGCGATGGCAAACGGTAAGCCTCTTCAATGAAGTGCAGGATGCTTCCAAAATCGTGCTGCACGTGCGAAATGTACGCTTGCTTCGCGAAGGGCGACATCACGATCAACGGCACTCGGAAGCCATACTCGTAGGAATTGACTATCTTCGGCGGCGGCACGTGGTCGTACCATCCTCCCCAATCATCCCATGTCAATAGAATGACGGTGTTCTCCCAATAGCTGCTGTTGCCGATGGCGTTGACGATCGAAGCTACGTACGAGGGTCCTGAACCGTCGTTGCTCAAGGCATGGTCGGACTCCAAGCCATTTGGCATAACCCAACTGATCGTCGGCAACTGGTGGTTGGCGATGTCATTCAGCACCGGCACCGGATTGTTCTTGGTCGCCAGAACCACCTTGTTCTTCCACGTATCACCGATGCAGGCGGTTGCATTCGGCGGGGTCGCGTTCGGCCCGCACATGTGCTGGATGGCATTGGGTGCGGTCCAAATCGATCCCGGTCCCGGCGCATAATAGCGCCAGCTGATTCCTGCGTTGTCCAGGAGGTCCGTCAAGGTGGCGTGTTCGAAGCAGGGATACATCGTCGTTTCCACGCCTGCCGGGTTGATCACTCCCACGGTTTCGTTGGCCGGAGCGGTGCAGCCGGTGTTGTCTTCCGGATTCATCACTCCAAGCGGATTTTCCGCTACGTATAACTTGCTCCCCGTCGCCGGCGCGGAGGTTCCCGAAATTATGTATTGGTGCGCCGGGAAGCTTGGTCCCTGGTTCGTCTGAAACATCCGGTCGCCAAACGTATACTGCTCCGCCATCTGGAAATACGGGCTCACGTCATCCGGATTGACGTACATGAATTGTGGATTCGCCGGCCAGCAGCCGGTCACTCCTACGGCGCATCCCGGCATGATTTTGTCGGCGCCGTCCATCGCGCACGCGCCAGCCGCCGCGTTGTAGTCGCACATATTCACGAAAGCAGCGTGGGCATGGCTCAAATCATAGTTGTCTGGATTGATGCCGTTGGTTCCCAGATCAATCTTCGCTAGCGGGAGAGTCTGTCCCAGGGAATTCATGCCGCTGCTGGCAATGTCAGCGCCGGCATTGATCAGATTCTGATCCTGGAAAAGATTGTCGGGAGTGCGGTTCTCCTGGAAGATGATGACGACGTGCTGAATCTTCCAGCCTCCCACGGACGACAGCGTGGCGCTTCCTCCGCCGCAACCGTTCAAGCCAACAATCATCACCGCCGACGCACACAGCAACAGCAGAAAGAACACAGCCGCGCGACTCATCGAAATCAACTCTTTCTTGTGGCCGCGCGCTCCCGTGTCGACTCGCCGACCGATCTGGCCGCTTCAGAAAAGTGGCGTGGTTTCCTTGAGATCCACGAGCCACCAACAAAGCGGCCCTTGTGAGACGCTTTTTTGCCTTGGGAGTTTGCTTTGCTCTCGGTCTTAATTGATACGCGTGGAGGCCGGGTTCGTCCCCGCTGCCTGCTTTACGTGAGGCCGCGAGAGTCGAATGGGATGGTTATCCGTGCCGAATCGACAGTTAACTTCGGAGGCTTTCAGCCTTCTTTCGTGTCTCCTCCAGGAACGCTTCGTCTTTCACCGACGCCAGATTAATTTCGACATTCGCCAGCGCGCCCGTGATCGCCGCTCCCGCCAGCGCCCCGGCCGTGGTCAAATCCGACTTCATGTTCGGATTCGTAATCCCGTCCAGGCTCCTCGCGATGCGCGCTACCTCCCGTGCCTTCTCCGCCACGCTCAACGGCACGCCCGTCGCCAGTTTCAGGCTCTCTTCAATCAGAGCCTCTGATTTTTCCGGCTCCGCTTTCGCCTGTTTATAGGCTTTCATCACCGCGTTGTAAGACTCGGCGTCCGCATCCACCGCCGCCTTCAGTTCTTCCCGCAAGGTTGCAAGCCGCGCAATCGCAGCGCTCAATTGCGCTTCGTGTTGCAGGTAGGCCTTCTTTCCGCGCGACATCGCCGCCACCATGTTCGCCAGGCCCGCTGCCATTGCGCCGGCCGCTGCCGCCGCGCTGCCGCCGCCCGGCGTCGCCGTCGGCGCGGCCAACTGCTCCACAAACGGCTCCACTCCGGCGCGCAAGCCGCCCACCGCCGTTTTTCCGCCCATCACCGCGGCCAGGCGATTTTCGAGGATCAACGACGAATCGAAATTCTCCACTTGCAGAAACCACTCCGCCGCCTCTTCCAATGCCTTCTTGGGAATCAACCCCACGATCTCGCTCGACACCGGCATGGCGCCGTACCGTGCCGCTTCGCGCCTCACGGTTTCGAAAACGCGCGCCACCGGGGTCTGCTCAAAATCCGTCAGGTTCATCGAGACCTGGGCGAGACCTCGCACCAGAAATCCTGCGCCCTTCACAAAACGCATGCCGCCGCTGGAAAACCGCACCGCCTTGGCAATTTTCTTCGCGATGTCCACGTTGGGCGTATTCAGAAAAACGTTGTAGGCGATCAGGAATTTTCTCGCGCCCACCACGGTCGCACCCGCCGTCGGGTGCACCCGGGCCTCGCCAAAGTCCGGCTTTCGCGCCGGATTGGTCTCGATCTCCGCCCGAATCCCTTCAAATTGCCCGCGCCGGATGTTTTCCAGGTTTTGCCGCTCCGGCGTCGCCGCCGCGGCTTCGTACAGGTAAACCGGGACCTGAAATCGCTTCCAGATTTCCGCCCCCACATACTTCGCCATCGCCACGCAGTCCTCGATCGTAACGCCGTCGATCGGGATGAACGGCACCACGTCCGCGGCTCCCATTCGCGGGTGCGCGCCCGTGTGTTTGGTTAGGTCGATGATCTCGGCAGCCTTGCCCACCCCGCGAATCGCCGCCTCCTGGATCGCCTCCCGCTCGCCCACCAGCGTGATGACGCACCGGTTATGGTCGGAATCCATCTCCCGGTCGAGCAGGTACACTCCGTCCATCTTCATGGCCTCGACAATGGCGTCCACCTTGCCTTTATCGCGACCCTCCGAAAAATTCGGCACACATTCCACTAGCGTTGGCATAGCTGAGAAGAATATCTGGCGGCCCTTAGTCGGCGCAACCGATCGGATGCACAAACGCCTTCCAGCTCGAGTTACTCTGGCACCTTTCTCCCACGCTACCCCCACCTCTTAGCCGTTTCCCAACTCCCGGCCCATGCGGTTAGAATGTCCGCATCCGCGCACTTCGTTTTCATGGAAGAAGACATCAAGACGCCCCCGGTCACTTCTTCTCGGGATGAAGTCTCCGGCATCACTGTCGGACGCTTCGCCATCTCGCATCGTCTCGGCGCCGGCGGCATGGGGCAGGTTTACAGCGCCGAAGACACCACCCTCAAGCGCCGCGTTGCCATCAAGCGCATGACGCCCGGAGGCAAGTCTTCGGAAGAAGACCGCAAGCGCCTGCTGAAGGAAGCCCAGCGTTCATCCGCGCTCAATCATCCCAACATCGGCTCCATTCACGACGTCGTCGAGCATGCCGGCGAGCTCTGGCTCGTCATGGAGTACGTGGAGGGCGTAACCCTTCGACGCCGCCTCAAGCAACTTGGAAAGCAGCCCTTCTCGCGCGATGAATTTTTCGCGATCGCCAGCCAGTGCTGCGAGGGCCTGCAGGCCGCCCACGAAAAAGGCATCATCCATGGCGACATCAAGCCGGAAAACATCATGCTCACTCCCGGCAACCGCGTAAAGATTCTCGATTTCGGCGTCGCCCGTCGCATGTGGCAAGCGGCCAAGCCCGACGACGTCACCAGTAGTCTCGAGACCATGAAGCCCAGCGGCGGCACGCCCGCCTACATGGCGCCCGAGGTACTTCTCCAGAAACAGAACGATGGCCGCTCCGACTTGTTCTCCCTCGGCCTGGTCTTTTACGAAATGCTTGGCGGCGAACAGCCTTTCCATAGCGACAGCATCGCCACCACCGTCGCCAAGATCGTGCAGGTCAACCCGCCGCCGCTCAAGAACGTTCCTCAGCCTTTGGCGAAGATCATCAATCGCGCCATCGCCAAAAATCCCGACGCCCGGTATCCCAATGCCGGCGCGGTTCTCGAAGACCTTCACCGCGTCCAGCACGGGGGCAGTCCCCGGCGCGATCCTGCGGCTTCCAACTGGCACCAGTCCCGCATCCTGGCCGCCCTGGCCATCGCCGCGGTTCTCGTCGCCGGTAGCCTTATCTATCGCTCGGTCCGCCGTTCCACGAACTCCGCCAGCACCAGCGCCCCTGCCCAAACGACCGCTCTGCCGCAGACTAAGATCCTGGCCGTGCTTCCCTTCTCCCCGCCCGCCAACGCCGATCCCAAACTCGCTGCGCTCGGCGAAGGCGTGGTCACCAACCTTGCCGCCAAGCTCAGCGATCTCACCGAAGATCGCGCGTTTGAAGTCGTGACCGCACAATATTTACGCGATCGCAAAATTACGACTCTGCCTGACGCCGCGCGAAACTTCGGGGCCAATCTTGGACTGATCGTCACCCTCGAGCCCCAGCCTTCCGACCAGATCAAAGTCACTTACTCTGTTCTCAACGCGCAGAGCGGCGCGAGCCTCAGCAGCAACACGGTGACGGTTGCCGCCGTCGACGTCTTCTCGCTGGAACAGCGTATCGCCCTCGGAATCGTGAAGGACCTTCGCCTGCAATTGCGCCCCGACGAGGAATCCGCATTGCAATATCACGGCACCGACAATCCCGCTGCGTACCAGTTTTATCTGCAGGCGCAAGGCTATTTGCAGGATCACACCAAGGCGGAAAATATCGACAACGCCATCGCCATGGCACGTGAGGCGCTCAAACTCGATCCCAATTTCGGCATGGCCAAAGCCCTCCTCGGCGAAAGCTACTGGTTCATGTACTCCACCACCAAGCAGAATCAGTGGATCACGCTGGCCAAGACCAATTGCGACGAAGCGATCAAGCTTGGCAATGCCGCCGCCGACGGCCACATCTGTCTCGGTCAAATCGACAACGGACTGGGAAAATATCCCGAGGCGGCTTCCGAATTTCAGCTGGCACTCGGCCTCGAACCGGCCAATGAAGAATCCGCTCTCAGCCTCGCGCTCGCCCTGCAGCACGACGGAAAAGTGAACGAGGCCGAGAAGGCCTACCAGCGCGCCATCCAGACTCACCCCAACAGTCGCATCGGATACGCCACGCTCGGCGCTTTTTACCAGGCGCGCAACGAGCATGAAAAAGCTTTGGAGATGTATGACAAGGTTACCCAGATCGCCCCCGAATGGTACGTCGCCTATGTCAACATCGGATCGGTCTATTACGACACGGGTCAGTACGAGAAGGACATCGCCGCTTCCCAGAAATCGATCACCCTTCGCCCAACTTATGCCGGCTACGTGAACCTGGGCGCGGCCTACTTTGGCTTGCAGAAGTTCTCCGACGCAGCCGCCGCGTATCAGGAAGCCGCGAAGCTCGACCCGCAGCAATATGTAATCTGGGGAAACCTCGGCGACGCACTGTATCAGTCGGGCAACAAGGCGGAAGCCGCTGCCCCGCTGCGCAAGGCCGTAGAACTTTGCTCGGCGCAGTTGAAGGTCAATCCCCACGACTCCGACGTTTTGAGTAGCCTCGCGGGCTACTACTCCGAGCTGGGCGATGCCGCCAATGCCCGCAAATACCTCGCCGACGCCCTCCGCTACGGCGCCAATGACAAAGATGTCCTGATCGACGCTGCCTCCGTATATAACCGTTTGGGAGAATCCGGTTTAGCGGTAGAATGGCTCGGCAAGGCGGTGCGGGCAGGTTACACGGCCGATAAGATCCGCAGCTTACATGAGTTCGATAACCTCGCCAGCACTCCGGGCTATCAGCAGTTGATGAAGGCAAAATAATCCAGCGCACGCGGCTGGATCGGGCCCTATCCAGATTCTGAGCGGCATCATGTAGCGCTTCTAATTCCAGTCAAGAACGGAGAGCAAACATGTCCCACGAAACACACAGAGTCGACACCCCGCCTCCAGTCAATACGGGTATCTGCAACAGCTTTTCCGCACAGGCAGGCGCGCAAGTCACGTTTACCGGCGCCCAAGCCGGAACTTACATTGAGCAGATCACCGGTGACACTTGGCCGTTCTGCGGCCCCAATGGGCAGCCACTTGGTCCGCCGATCGGTCCCTTCCCGTTGCCTGGCAACACGGCAATTTATGTGAAGAGCAACCTGAGTGTGAACAACTCCTATCCGTATAACGTAACTCAGAGTTGCGCCCTCGAAACGACCAAATCTGTCACCATCATTCCGGCGGCGGCAATAAAGAAGTCCGCTTAACCCGCGGGTAGTGTCCGCGAACCGGCCGTCCCGTACGGCACGCGCCGGTTCGCGCATTCTTTCAGTCGACCGGCGGCGGCTTAGCGCCGCTTCGTCTCACTGACGTTGTTCGTGTGCGAGCATCGCGACCGCGATGGATCGCCAAGGAGGAGTGTGATGCCGAGTCCGCCCGTCAACGTGAAAATTTGCGAAGACTTTTCCGCCGAGCCGGGAAGCGGAATCATCTGGACTGGCGTTCCGCCCTCCGGCTGTACCCTGCAGCCGTTTGAAGCCAGCCCGTGGCCCTTCAACGTTGGGCCGCCGATTCATCTGCCTTCCCCGGCGAATGTCGGAATCCGGGAAGGCCTCGCGCCGGGCACTTACTGTTTCGTCGCGACTTGCTGTCCGAAAAAGAAAATCTGCGTCACCGTCAAGTAGCGCTGGTGATTGCATGAGTAGAAAAGAATATCCGCGCCTTCGCGGCGATCTATCTTTTCCAGAACCTGCCCACGCCCAATCGCACCTCTACCGTGTTCAACCCCGGGTTCGGGGTCGCCAGCCCGGCATTTGAAATATGCAGGTAGCGCACTTCCACGCTCCAGTTATATTTTTCGCCCAGAATGTGCGTCCCTAACGCCGCGCTCGGCGTAAAGTTGACCGTGTTGGTATAAGTCGGCACGTTGTGGTTGCTGAACATGGCCCCGCCGCCGAGTTCCAGGTAGGGCGAGAATCTTCCGCGCCGCTCGAAATTCCACTTTAATCCCAGCGGATTGAATCCCACGCCATACGCCGTGTTGGCCGGCTGGAAAACTAAGTATGCCGGCACCGCATCCACGGCATATTCAAACCGCCCGCGCAAAATTCCTGGCAAATGCTCGCCCGTGATAATCCATCCATAGCGCAAGCCAATATCAAAAATTCCGGTGGAATGCGTTCCGCCGGGAACGGAGTATCCGCCTCCGGCCCACACCTGCGCTTCGTGTCCGCCTTCTTCGGGACCAACCTGCGCGGCTGCTCGCGCGCTCGCGGCCGGAACAAAAACGGCGGCCAGGACCATCAGCCAGAGCCATCTCGATAAATCCGTGATTCGCGCCATGCCCTACGAGACTGCATGAGCGGTCCGGATTTTGCAAGAAGCGGAGACGCATCAGGAATGCAGTCGATCCTTCCAATAGCCCGGCTTTCGCTTGCCGTGCGCAACCGCAATGATGGTAATCAAGTCCGGAGCGTCAAGGTAAATGACGGAAAAAGGAAATCGCTGCATGACAAGCCGGCGCGTACCGTGGAGGTAAGCCGGCCACCGTCGCGGCTCTAGCGCGACATCCTCTACAGCGGCGTATAGGTCGTTGAGAAAATCCAGGCTGACTTCGTAACTGTGCGAAAAGTACCAGCTATCGGCCTCTTCCAGTTCCTGCCACGCCAGGGGATGAAATCGATATTCTTTAACGCCGGGCATTCCGCTGCCGAGCCTTCAGTCGCGCGAGCAACTGGTCGCCTGGGATGGTAGTCACCCGTCCCGAACGAATATCGTCCATCCGGCGCTTAATCTCTTCATCCCAAGCAGCCTCTACGCCTTCCTCAGCGGGCTCGTTATCCAAGGTCTCAACTAACCGATCAATCAACAGCCCGCGCTCCTGCGGAGAAAGAGTGAGTGCCTTCTCCAGCAGCTCGGAAACCTGCGGCGTCATGTGCGCCATACCCACCTCGCTATTCTAAGATCTTACACCCCGGTGCAAGGGCTTAGCCCCTTTTCCTTTCAACAACTTACCTCCGCCCAATCCCGCAATCAGCCGTTAAACCCCCATTTTCTCCCATCCACTGATATATGGCTGCGCCAACCCGGCAGCTCTAATACCCTAGCTCTAACGCACAACCCAGGGAAAAGTGTAGAAACCAGGTCACCCGCTTGATTTTCCATGGGAGAGCCATAGCCGTTGAGGCTATGGGAGAGCGTGGATTTGTTTGGCCAAGAGCCAGAAAGCTGATAGCCAGGAGCCGAGAGCCCGAATGCATAAGCCGATCAAGTACGTAGAAGCAGCCGCCGTTGCCGCCGCGAAGGCCACATGGATGGTGTTTGACCATTTCAATCGCATCAAGCCCAATCCTTCGCCCACGCCCAAGTGGTCGGAAAAGCCTCTGCTCAAGTCCTACGAAAAGTCGAAGCCGCCGCTCGGCTGGCCGCGCTCCACCGACTCGCTGTGCCCGAAGTGCGTTCCGGAAATTCGCCAGGAAATTCTTGATGGCAAATTGCCGCACGAAGTGCTGATGAACGAGAAAGTCGGCGAGATCAAGGCCACCATCATCGAGCGCGACGGAAAAATCTTGATGGTGAAGGATTGTCCCAAGCACGGCCACTTCGAAGACGTGATGTCGGTTGACACGGAATTCTCCAAGCACCTGGAAGATGTCTTCCCCGGCCGCGACATCAAGGCGCATAACGACGAGAAGCTGCATCATCACGGTTCCTCGACCGTGAAGTATGGCCGCGGTTCCGTGCTCACTGTAGACCTGACCAACCGCTGCAACATGATGTGCGATCCCTGCTTCATGGACGCGAACCAGGTTGGCTTCGTGCACGAGTTGACGTGGGAAGAAATCAAGACCGTGCTCGACAACGCAATCACGATCAAGCCGCGTCGCCAGATGAGCGTGCAGTTCTCCGGTGGCGAGCCCACTCTGTCGCCCTATTTCCTGGATGCCGTCCGCTACGCCCGCAAGGTTGGATACAACTCGGTGCAGGCCGCAACCAACGGAATCGAGTTCGCAAAGAGTTTTGAATTCTGCCAGCAGGCCGTGGAAGCAGGCATGCGCTACGCCTACCTGCAGTTCGACGGCATCGGCAACGCCGCCAACGCGCATCGCGCTGTGGGCAACCTGTTCGACGTGAAACTGAAGGCGATCGAGAACCTGCACAAGGCGGGATGCGAGATCGTGCCCGTGATCACGATCGTGAACGGCATCAACAACGAGCAGGTTGGACGCGTGGTCAAGTTCGCGCTCGACAATCCCAAGACCATCAGTTTCCTGTCGTTCCAGCCGGTCAGCTTTACCGGCCGCGACGAAGCCGTCACCGACGATCGCCGCCAGGCGCAGCGCTACACGCTCTCTCACCTGGCTCACGACGTGAAGGACCAGACTGGCCTGGGCGAGCCCGCGCGCGACTGGTTCCCCATCAGTTTCATGGGCACCTTCAGCGACTGGGCCGACCTGATGCACGCCAACGATGCCAACAACGATTGGGGCCAACTCAGTTGTGGTTGCCATCCGAATTGCGGGACCGGAATGGCGGTGATGATTGACAAGGAAACCAAGGAAGCCGTGCCCGTGACGGCGTTCCTGCACGGCGATCAGTTGGCGAAGGATATTGCCAAGGTCAACGATGGGGCTCGATCGAAGTTCTGGACTGGGCTTGGGATGGCCCTGTGCCTGATGAAGAATTACGATCCGTTCCAGTCGCCGACGCACTTCAAACTGATGGATCTGCTGAAGAAGTTCGACAAGAATTACAACGTGACCGGAACCAATTACGGCAAAGTCGGACCCGACCGCACCATCGACGACGTGATGAAACGGCGCACCAGCGACCGCTGGAACTTCCTTTTCATCGCCGGCATGTGGTTCCAGGACCTGTTCAACTACGACTTCCGGCGCACCGAGCAGTGCATCATTCCCTATGCCACGCAGGAAGGCGAGATCAGCTTCTGCGCCTACAACACGGGCGTGGGCTGGCGGAACATTATTGAGAAGATGCACATGACGGCCACGCTCACCAAGTGGTACGAAGAGCATGGGCGGCACGAGATCTTCGCCGGCGGCAAGAAAGTGAAGATGGAAGAAGAGCACGCCGACTATCTGAAGCTGCGCGACGAGATCGTGACTACCGAACTGCAGCACGATCTAGATAAGTTGGGCATCGCCAAGACCGCGCGCGAGGAGAAGAAGCGGGCGCGGGATGCGAAAGCGGCGTCCGGCTCCCGGACTTCGGCACCCGGCGACGGCGCGGCGGAAATGACCCCGGTGGTTTCATCGGGCGGCAACCATCGCGGCCCGCAGAAAAACGATGAGGCCTATAACGCGCGCATGGCTTCGCTTTACCGCGAGGTCATTTTGAAGGAAAAGCCGGCGCAGTCGCAGGATGGATTCATTCCTCTCGGGGCGCTGGCCAAGCCGGCGACGCCGAAGCCGGAAGTTCCGGAACCGGTGGCGGGAGACTAGTACCGGTTCTCAGTTTTGATATGGGCCGCCTTTGGGCGGCCCTCAATTTTTTGTGCATGATTTTCACCGGCAAAGTTTCGCACCCGGCGCTACTCATCCCTCTCCACGCTCCGCCGCTTTACTCTCTTGATGCCAGGTCGCAGGTTCTTGCAACATTTCTAAATTTTCACTAGAGTCGTTCGTCTCCATCGAATCTTTTTACAAAGAAAAGATATTGCCACAGATAGAAGACGCGCTAGAATCATCCGACTACTAGTGCGAGTAGTTGCTGATCGAACCAGCCAAACAGAAAACTCCCAGCGAGTCTCTCTTCACTTGGCGTACTTCAGCAGCCGTCCAGGTTCTTCAATTTAAGACAAAGCATTCAGGAGATTTCGGTTGACCGGTTCCCGGGTTGCCTTCTGTCATCTTGTGTTATTCGCCGCCGCTATCAGTCTTTGCCCTGCCCAGAACTCCAGCAATCAGGAACCGGACAGCAAGTCTCCTTCAGCCACGGAGAAGGAGAGTGATCTGCCCGCGGACCGCGTGATCCTGAAGGCTGGCGGAGCGCAGATCACGCGGGAGCAGTTTGAGTCGACCATCGGCGATCTCGAGCCGAAAGGCGATCCCGATAAAGCAGAGAGCGTTGGGAAAGGGCGCCGCCGCTTGGGAGACGACTACGCTTCCGTGCTGATGCTGTCGCAGCAGGCGGTTGCCAACCATCTCGACGCGAATCCGGAGATTCAACACAAACTGGACTTGGCCCGCCTGCAGATCCTGTCTGACGCGGAATTCAACATCATGCTGAGCCAGGCCAAGCCGACGCCGGAAGAAATGAAGCGTTATTATGACGCGCATCTTTCGGATTTCGACCGGGTGCAGATTCGCCGGCTGTTTATTTGGAAAGTCGGAGGCGGCTCGAAAAATACCCACGGCTTGACGCCCGAAGAAGCCAAGGCGCGGGCCGCCGCGATCCTGCAATCAACGGACGATGGCGACCCATTCCGGTTGGCGCAAGCATTTAAGGACAGCGAGTTGGGAATCTTTGATGCCCAGAACCTGACCTTCCTGCGGGGGCAGTTGGCTCCGTCCATGGAAAAGGCGGCTTTTTCGATGAAGCCGGCCCGATGGACCATCGCCGAAGACACGCCCGACCGCCTCGTCCTGATTTATCTGGCGGCGCGCGATCGTGAGACGCTACCCGAGGTTTCATCGCTGGTCGAAAAGTTGGTGCAAGGCGAAAAGATGCAAGCGAAGTTAGATGAGATGAAGAAGAAGTCTGGTATTTGGTTGGACGAGTCGTACTTCGGCAGTGCGATGGTGAACGATTTAGGAGAACACCGGCCTGATTCCAAACCATTTTCGGAAACTGGAAACTCGAAAAATTAGGGGAACCAATCCATGAAAACAAGGAAGTCCAGCAGTACCTTTGTATATCTTGCGCTTTCAGCCCTGCTGGGAGCGTGTGCGATGCAGCCAACGTCAGCCGTAGCCCAGATGACGTCGGTCGGCATCGATTGCTCTCAGATTACGCCCCTGGGATTGTTGCGGCAGGATAACCTCGGCGCCGGCCGCGTTCTGATTGAGTGCGGCGTGGCCCAGGGCGGGCACGCGGAAAAAACCGCCAGCTTGCCTCTGGCTCCGCCCAACGTCCAGGTCAGCAACCGTTCCTGCAGCAGCGCTTCCAGCTGCACCAAGAGCGAGAACATGGTGTTTGCCAACACCTCCAACCCCCTAAACATCGTGGTCAACTATAACGATCACAACGGTTCCAGCTACGGGGGAACGTCCTATTCCAATGACGGCGGCACCACCTTCACCGAAATTCAGCCGGCTCCGTTTGCTTCGGGCCACGGCGAAAATTTGGGCGATCCTCTGGTGGTCTATAACACCAAACTGGGCGAGTTTTTCGCCGGCGATCTGGTCACCGGTTGCGGCGGCCAAGGTATCGGGCTGTGGACCTCAACCAACGGCCAGACCTGGACCACCGGCGCCTGCCCGCATAGCGGCTTCAGCGATGACCGCCCGTCGATGTGGGTGGATAACGAGTCGACCAGCGGAACCTACGGACGTATGTACATTTCGTGGAACAATTTCGCGGTCGGCGTCGGCGCCCTGTCTGTGACCTACTCGGATGACGGCAAAACGTGGTCCGCCCCTGTGCTCGTGGACAATGGCTCGACCTTTATCCGCGACGTTCAGATCACCGGTTCCCCGGTGGGCGCGACCCGCTACGAAGGCAGCAACAGCACCGTGTTCATCGCCGGCATGGATGAAGGCGGCGGCGGTTGCGCCACTCGCCAGAACCAGATTTACAAGTCTCTGGATGGCGGCCTTACCTGGACCAAGGTCCTGATCGGCACGCGCTTCAAGCCGATTTGCGACGCTCTGTGCTCCAGCAACTCGTACTTCGCTCAGGTCAACCCCATCATCCGCCATATGGGCTGGGGCGAGCCGGGCGTAGGCCCCAACGGTGTCGTGCACTACGTGTTCGCCGGCTTGGGCACGGGTAGCGATCCGGGCGACATCTTCTACACGCGTTCCACCGACAACGGCGTGACCTGGTCCACGGCGACGAAGATCAACGTGACCCCGGACGCGGCCTTCAACGAGCAGTGGATGCCTTCGCTCTCCGCGGATGCGGCGGGTGGGGTAACCATCTCCTGGTATGACCGTTTCGGCGCCAAGTCGGCTTGCACCAAGGTCAGCGATCCGGGTTGCAGCTATCACCGGATTGCTCGCCAGTCCACCACCAACGGAGCCAGCTTCGGCAAGCTGATCCTGCTTAGCGGATTGATTCCTCAGCCCGCGCAGCCGGATCCTGGAGTGGTCAGCTGCTACGCAGGTGACTACGATTACGACACAACGCTCAGCGGCAATGCCTTCATCACCTGGACCGATGGCAGCCGCAGCGTGGGCGGAACGCACGTGCAAGACGTCGAATTTGCCACCATTCCAATCCCGTGAAGTTGAGTTTGCGGGAGACTAACCTGGGCCGCCCTTTGGGCGGCCCTCTTGTTTTTGACTCCTGGCTCGCAGTTGCTAGAGGCAGGCGCCTTCGCGGTGGCTGCGGGCGTCGCTCCGCTCCTTGCGGGACGGTTCGCCCAACGCAATCGATTCGAAAGTCGCCTTTTAACGTGGGCTTGGAGGGCTTGCCCCACCCTTTCGCTGTAGGTCCGAAGATAGAAAGGTCCGGTCTCGTCCCCGGATCTTTAACAGTGGTTATTTCGCCGCGACCAATGCGGGTGGAGCGGCGGCTACTTGTGCCTGCACGTTCTGCAACTCCTCGCGTGTAGTCCGAAGCTCAGACCTCAGTTCCTGAATTTCCTTCTGTTGTTCCTTGGTGGCTTCAATCAGAAGCGCAGTTAAACGGCTGTAGTCGACGCCGCGAGCGTCTTTCCCGTTGTCCTCGTAGCTGACCACTTCCGGCACCACCTTCCCGACCTCTTCGGCGATTACCCCGATTTCGTGCTTGCCGGACTTCTCCAGATCATAGGAAACACCGCGCAGTTGTTCGACTATGCCGAGCGCGTTCTGAAGGGGCTGGATGTTGGTCTTCCAGCGGCGGGAACTGTAGACGTCCCAACCGTCAGCGATGGCATGACCGCCTCCCTGCAGCACTGTGAGAATATTGCTCGGGCTTCCCACGTCAATACCGACATTGGTGTTGCTGCCTGAGCCGCAGGCGCCTGCGAGAGCACCGAGCACGAGAGCGTTGCTGGCGGAGACCTGAGCGCAGGCACCGACAGCCGTGGCATTGCTGAGCGTGGTCAGGTTCGAGGGCCCGGATCCCGCGCCAACATAAGTGTTATTCGATCCGGTGGTGGGGATATTCGTAGTGTTGCCAGCCGCGACGCCGATTGCCGTGTTGCTCGAACCCGTCGTGTTGTTGAAGAGAGCGTTGAAGCCGACTGCGGTGTTGCTGTTGGTGGTCGCGCTAGTGTTGGCCATGGCGCCGTAGCCAACGGCAAGATTGCCGCCGGATACGCCGCCAGGCTCAACCAGCACGATCTTTCCTGCAATCGCGTAGCCCTTGAGGGCGTTCACGTAGTTTGGAGTTGAGGCTTCCTGGCCATAGCCACTGGCCGGGAATACAGCTAACATGACGGCCACCAAGGTTGCCATTACACAAAGTTCCACGGACTTATTCGTTTTCATGTCACCAATCTCCTTTTCTGATTCAAAAACGACGAGGTTGCCTCCCCGAAGATGTTGCTAAGCCGCGCTCCAGCGCCACAGTAAGGCTTCCCGCACGGGTGTCAACAAAGTTCCGCATGAGCGCCACATAAGTGCGGAAGTTATAGGAAGAAGGTGGAATTGACGGCGGGCGTAAGTGCGGGTAAGTTTAGCGGCCAGTTGTGGCGGGGGCCTGGCCACGACGGCTCCAGGGGTTTTGCAAGGAGGGAGTCGTGTCGTTGGAAAGAGCGGAAGAAAAACGGGAGGGTCGGATCCAGTTCGATCTTTTCGAACTGGACGTCAAGAAGAGCCAGCTTCGCAGGCGAGGATTGCCGGTGGATTTGCCGCCGCAGGCGCTGAAGGTTCTGGGGATCCTGGCAGAGCATCCCAATGAGCTGGTAACACGTAAGGAGATTCGGGAGGCATTGTGGCCGGGAGAATTGCATGGCGACTTTGACAGCCGGATGAATTTCGCCGTGCGAAAACTGCGGGAGACTCTGGGTGACGATGCCGAGCGTCCGCGCTATGTGCAGACGGTGCGCAATTCCGGTTACAGGTTCATCGCTCCGGTGCGGGAGCCGGAGGCGTTTTCTCGTGTTCTTCCTGAGGCCGCCGGGCTGGCGGTTCACGACGATTGTGGAGCGGCGATCGAGTCGGGCGAGACTTTGGCGACGGGAAGGCGATTTCGGCTGGGTAAAGGCTGGCCGTTTCTTGTTTTTGCGACTGGTGTTTTGGTTACGGTTGCGGCTGCGGCTGTATTGGCGCTGCGCCAGAGTAAACCGAGTCAATCTGCATCGATCGAAGCGAGGGCGACGACGACAACCAATGAGGAGTATCAGCCTCACATCGATTCTGTGACAGCGATACTTCCTCAGGCTCGACAAAGGATCGTCATCACGGGGCGAGGCTTTGGCATGCACGTACCCTATGCCCGGACCGATTCTCCGTATCTGGCGATTCGGGATTTGAGCGCACATTGGGCGGCGGGACGGCTGGTGCCGCACAATTGGGATGAGGTCATGGTGGACGTGGGAAGCTGGACGGACTCTGAGATTGTGGTGAGTGGGTTCAGCGGCGAATATGGGATCAACGGGTGGAAGCTGGATGCGGGCGACAGGGTGGAGATTGCGGTCTGGAATCCGCAAAGCGGAGTGGGGCCGGCTTTGTTTCACGCTGTGGTGATGCGGGCGAACGCGCAGCAATAAGTGATGACCGGCGTGGAGCGAGCCAGAGTCAAAGGCAGCGGACAGGAGTGTCCGCTCCACACGGGCGGATGAGCGTGTCCGTCTCTACGTTTCTGAATCCTCAGGGAGTGATTTTGTAGATCACGCCGCAGCCGCCCCTACATGAATCCGGCGGGTAGAATGGGCGGAGCGGAGCATATTTCCGAACAAGGCATACGAAATTGAAAGCGAAGGAAATTCGTGTTGGCCGGCTAGGGACGGAGCGATCCAATGAGATGGCAGCTGACCTGGATTGCAAGAGCGCGCTGGAGATGGCGCGGGTAATCAACGCGGAGGATGCGACCGTGGCGTTGGCCGTGACGCCGGTGCTGGTGGCGATTGCGCGAGTGATTGATCTCACCGCCGCGGCGCTGCGGCGCGGCGGGCGGCTGATCTATGTGGGCGCCGGAACGAGCGGGCGGGTCGCGGCGCTGGATGCGGTGGAATGCCCGCCGACCTTCGACACCGACCGCGTGCAATTTGTGATGGCAGGAGGAATGAAGGCGCTGGGATCGGCGTCGGAGGTCAGCGAAGATGACGCGCCGGCGGGGCGCAAAGAGATGGCGCGATTGAAGCCGGGAAAAAAAGACGTCGTCATCGGCATCGCATCCAGCGGGCGAACGCCCTACACAGTAGCGGCGATCGCAGAGGGGCGCCGGCGCGGTGCGCGGACCGTGGCGCTGACGTGCAATCCGGATTCGCCGCTGGAACGCGCGGCCGGTATGGCGATCGTCACCCAGGTGGGGCCGGAAGTGCTGGCCGGCTCGTCGCGCATGAAGGCGGGGACCGCGCACAAGATGGTGCTGAATATGATTTCGACTGCTGCCATGGCGCGGCTGGGATTCGTCTATGGAAATCTTATGGTGAACGTCTCGCCAAAAAATGAAAAACTGCGGCAGCGGGCGGCTGGAATCGTGGAGCGCGCGACGGGCGCCGATCCGGCAACGGCGGCGCGAGCGCTGAAAGAATCGGGGAACCGGACACCGGTCGCGGTCGTCATGCTGCGCGCCGGGGTACGGCGGGCGGTCGCCGTTGCGGCTCTGAAAAAGACGAAAGGGCATGTGCGCAGAGCAATTGAGGTGGCACGACATCCATGATGCCGCACGCATGCGAGGCAGAGCCGCAGGCAGCATTGGCGACACTTGCCGTCGCAAGGTCCCTTGCGGCGGCTTTCGCCGTCGCTCAGGATGACACTCGTGAAATCGTTTCGTCGACTCGCGGGAAAAGCAGATTCCTCCTCGCTCCCTTCGGCCGTGCGTCGGAATCACAACCTGGCTGGCGCGGCGCTCGGGAATGACAGCGGGCCCGCTACGTTGCGTTCTGTTCTGACATCTGTTGCTCACCGGATGTGATCGAACTGTACCAGTCTATTTTGCGAGTGAAGTACATGACTGCCGCGATGGCCAGGAAGCTGGCGACCGCCCCTACAAGAAGAGCGTTATCTTCCAACCGCAGGAGCAGGTAGATGAATCCGTAGAGCAGCGTAAACGCGACTAAGGCGCGCATGCCCTGGATAAGGCTGTGAAAGATCCATTTGGCATTGATCGCAAGCAGCAGCACGGTAGCACCTCCGCCTATCAGAAAACTCCAATCGAAGCCGACGCGCTCCGCCATGGAGAGCAGCAGCAGGTAAAAAATCAGCTGAGCCAAGCCCACCAACATGTATTGGGCGGGATGCACACGCCGGTGCGCCGTCACTTCGAACAGGAAATAAGACAGAAATACCAACCCCACAAATAGCGGCAAATATTTTAGAGAGCGATTGATGGACTGGTAGGGATCGGCGACTTCAATCAAAGAAACGCCAAGCGAGGCGCTGTCCAGATTGCTGACCGCGACATTCGTGCCCTCCGCGCGAACTCCGCGCGCGATGAACGGCACCATCCATTCCGCGTTGAAGCTTTGCGGCGAAACCGTGCGCTTGACCGGCAGGAACGTTCCATCGAATCCGGGGCTCGGCCAGTCTCCTTCCACGGTGAGATGCGAGGTCTTGCCATAGGCAAGCACGGCGAGCCGCTGTGCCCCGGAAAACCGCAGTGCAGCGGTCGCATGAAAAACCGCATTGGGCTGGGCGATCTCTTTGGCATTCACTCCCAGCCACGTCAGGGGCAGGCGTTGCGCGGCGCCGGAGTCGCTGACGTCGTCCGCGGGCGCAAACGTAAAACTCTTGCCGTTGATGGTGAGAACGCCGTCAGCCAGCGCTCCATGCGCATTGCTGACTCCGATGACGATGCGCGCGCGGGACCAGTCGAGCGAGGCGCCGACGGGCGCGGCTGCGGGCACTCCCGCCAGATCGAAAGCCGCGTTGAAATTGAGATCTGCCTGGTAAACCGGAACTGTGAACAGCGATCGGCGGCGCTGCTCTGCATGAAGTTTGACGTCGGCGTCGCCCTGGACGGGGAAAACGATGTAATAGCCGGACGCGCCGGCGCTGTATCGCGAGGGCGGCGGGACCGTGTAGGGAATGGCGAGCGCCGGCCCCAGAAACGTCTGCTGCCCGCCGACGTGCTTGCTGATCTCCTCCACCACGTCCCGGGCGCGATTTGCGCGTTCCTGCACGATGTTGATGACGAAGAACGCCGGAATGGACATGAGCAGGGCGAGGAAGCTCACGACGACCAGTTTGAGACCCATGGAGCGGGAGCGATCGCGCAGGAACGTGGTCAGCGGCAGAGCGGGGAGTTGGGACATGACGGTCTCCTCCAGTCAGGCTCGAATCGTACCATAAACTACTTTATACTGTAAAGTACAACGATCTGGGGTTCGGACGCATGTGTAGCAGTGTGCCAATTTGCGGTTGCAAACCAGCACATTCCCCGCTTTTCGAACTACTGCACGGTGACCTTCACGGTAGCGGTGGTGCGGCCGTAGGTATTGGTGCCATACAGCGTGTAGGTCGTGGTCACGGTGGGATTGACGATCACCGAATTTCCGCGAACGGCCCCCACCTGCGGGGACACAACAAAATACGACGCATTCGTGACGTTCCAACTCAGCGTGACCGGCTGGCCCTTGGTTACGGTTGACGGATTTGCGGTGAAGCTGGAAATCGTCGGCGATGGGCCCGTGGGAACGTTTTGCGGCGTGTAGAGCGGGCTGATGAGGATAACGTCGAAGGCCGATGCAGGAACTTGTTTGAGCGTAGCAAGGTCGTTGTTGTTCCAGCGATTGTCGGGATCGCCGGTGATGTACATGGAGCTGCCGTTGTCGGCCATGATCATGCCGTATTTTTTGAGGGCGGCGAGGATGGTCTGGGCTTGGGGCGGGAATCCGGAGATGTCGTAGGAAGCCTGCAGGCGCATGCGCATGCCCATGGGCGCGGCGTATTGATTGTTGGAGTTGCCGGCCCAGTGCGAGGCGGGCGGCGTGAAGGCGGTAGCGCTGTTGGCAAGGGTGAAGCGGAGGGCGTGTTGGATTTGGCCGGCAGCGACCTCGTCGTAGCGGGCGAGCCCGGCGAAAACGGAGAGGCCGGCAGCGTCGGCGGAGGTCCAGGTGTAAGGGCGCTGCTCGTCGTTGAGGAGATCCCAGACCGCGCCGGAGCCGGCGTTCCACGTGCCGTTTTTCTGCACGTACGAGCTATAGAGTTCGTAGAGCCAGCAGTTATCGCGGTCGAGGATGAGGACGTGGCGGTCGCCGTTGCCGGGATGGGGATAGCCTTCGATGGGGGCGTTGGCGGGAATGGGCATGGGGCCGGGATCGCTCTCCGAGCCGTAGGCAGTGTATTTGACGTTGACGAAGGGCGAGCCGCTGACAATGTCGTAGGGAATGCCGATGGTTTGGCCGGCATAGAGGCCCGCGCCGAAGTCGGGATGGAGCGGGGTGGATGCGCCGATGAAGTTGATGATGCTGGCGGAGTTGGGATCGATGGGGGAGTTGGAGATGTCCTGGTTCCAGGCGTTGTCGGCGGGGAATGGAAGGAAGCCGTTGAGGCTGGCTCCGATGCCGAGCGACATGGAGGAACAGGCGAGCTGGGCGTGGGCGGCGGAGGCCGCGAGACAGAAAATGGTGAATACCAGGAAGGAACGCATAGTTTGTACCTCCGGAGGTTAGTGGACGAAGGGGGGCGTGGTTGGAACCAGAGTAGCATGCTTCCGAAATCTCGAAATATTCGGGAGTACGCCGCAGGCGCAGATATTTTCACAGAATTCCGACAGAAGTGCGTGCCCTCTCGATTATTCATGTTCATCCCCGTTCCCCGCTAGAATAAACAGTCGTCGCCAACGCAGCTCACAGCGTGATGCGAACCTTTTCAAAAGGAAACAATGGATAAATTTGTCATACGCGGCGGGGCGCCGTTGCTGGGCACGGTGCGGGTGAGCGGGGCGAAAAATGCGGCGCTGCCTTGCATGGCTGCGGCGCTGCTGACCGACGAGCCCTTGATTCTGGAAAACATTCCGCAGGTGCGCGACATTGAGACGACGCGCAAGCTGCTGGCGGCGATGGGTGCGGAGGTAGAGTTGGGGTATGGGCGGGCGCATCATCGCACGACCATTCATTGCGCGAACCTGGCAACGCCTGAGGCTTCGTATGAACTGGTGAAGACGATGCGCGCCTCAACCCTGGTGCTGGGGCCGCTGGTGGCGCGATGTGGGCGGGCGCGCGTATCGCTGCCCGGCGGATGCGCGATCGGGCAGCGGCCGATTGATCTGCACATCAAGGGGCTGGAGAAGCTGGGAGCGAAGATTGTGCAAGAGCATGGCTATGTCGAAGCCCAAGCCGAGCGGTTGAAGGGTGCGGAAATCGTGTTTGACAAGATCACGGTGACGGGGACGGAAGACTTGCTGATGGCGGCAACGCTCGCCGAGGGCGAGACGATCCTGCAGAATTGCGCGCGCGAGCCGGAGGTCGCCGACCTGGCGGCGCTGCTGAACAAAATGGGCGCGAAGATTCAGGGCGCGGGCACGCCGACGATTCACGTGAAGGGCGTAACCAAGCTGAAAGGGGCGAAGCACCGCATCATTCCCGACCGCATTGAGGCGGGAACGTTTTTGATTGCCGGCGCGCTGACCGGCGGTGATTTGAATATTGCCGGATGCGACGCAGCGCATCTCGATGCGGTTCTCAGCGAGTTGAGCGAAACCGGCGTCAAGACGAAGGTCAGCGGAGATTGCGTGCGGGTGATGGGCGACAACCCCGTGACGGCGGCGGACATGTCCACGGAAGAGTATCCCGGCTTCCCTACCGACATGCAGGCGCAGTTTATGGCGCTGGCCACGCAGGCGGAGGGAACGTCGATCATCACGGAAAATATTTTCGAGAACCGGTTCATGCATGCGCAGGAACTGGTGCGGATGGGCGCGAACATCAAGATTGAGGGGCGGCGGGCGGTGGTGCGCGGGAAAAGTCCGCTGAGCGCGGCGGCGGTGCTGGCGTCGGACCTGCGGGCGTCGGCGTCGCTGGTGCTGGCGGCGCTGGTGGCCGATGGCGAGACGATTATCGACCGCGTGTATCACATTGATCGCGGGTACGAAAAGATTGAGGAGAAACTGAAGGGCGTGGGGGCCCAGATCAAGCGGATCGGCAATATGCTCGGGTGAGAAGTCACACTTGCGGGCACGATGGAACTCTCGTTAATGGGACAAACTTTCCTGTACGAGTATTTCGGCAAAGTTGAATCACCATTTGAAATCCGCCGTCAGGTCGTGTAAAGTTCTGCCACTTACCTGAGGTGGAGAATGACGAACCGCCGAAACTTCCTTGAAAAAGTGACGCAACTGACGGCTGGCGCGCTCGCCGCCGGAACCATCGGTGCTCCTGGCAGCGAAGCGTCGACCCAGCAAACCGACGCGCCCAAGAAGAAACTGCACATATTGATGAGGAGTTCCTGGGGAACCGATGAGCCCACGCGCGCGTCCTTTCCCTTTTTGCATGGGCTCGCTCTGGCCGACGCCGGGCATGACGTGCAGATATTTCTGACCCACGACGCCACATACCTCATGCGAAAAGCGACCGTGGAGATGGTGAAACCCATCGCATGGCCGCCCCTGAGCGAGACCATGGTCAAGGTTGTGGCGAAACGGATCCCCGTATTTTCTTGAGGGGCTTGCTCCCGGGCCCGTGGGGTCACGGATGCTGACTTGAGCAATTGGAATGCGCAATGGGGAACGGTCCCGATCTACGTTTCCCTGGTGGAGTGGGCCGATCACGTCATCAGCGAATAGAGTCGCAATGCCGCCGGCGAGCCGCCCTCGAGGCGGCTTTTGTTTTTTTGCCGTTACCGCTACAACGAAGACGCCCTTTCATCCATCGCTGAGCGCTTCAACGATGGCGTCGTGGAATTTCGGGCGGATTTGTTTGATCGCCTGGTTCGAACAATCGGGCCACGTGCGGTTGGTCAGGAGCGTGATGGAAAGCTGGCGCACGGGATCGATCCACAAAGATGTGCCGGTGTAGCCGAGATGGCCGAAGGAGATCGGAGACAAATATTTTCCCGACTGCGAAGGTTGGGAGGGAGTGTCCCAGCCGAGAGCGCGGGAAGTGTTTGCCGGAGTTGACTGGCGGCGGGTGAAGAGGGCAAGTGTCTCAGGCCGGAGGATCGGATTGCCCGCATGAAGCATGGCGTGGGCGAATTTTGCGATATCTTCGGCGGTGGAGAACAGGCCGGCATGTGGAGCGACACCGCCGAGGACCGATGCATTTTCGTCCTGGACTTCTCCCTGAATGATGCGATGGCGAAAAGTGCGGTCGTCCTGCGTCGGCGGGATGTGCGGACGAAGGTCAACTGGCGGGTTAAAGATGGTGTTGGTCATGGCGAGCGGCGAGAAGATTTCGCGCTGGCAGAAGCGGTCGAGGGGCTCGCCGGCGAGGCGTTCTGAAGCGATGCCGAGAACGATGAAGCCGATATCGCTGTATTCGGCGCGAGAGCCGGGATCGGCGGTGAGCGGCATCGTGAAGGCGGCGTGAAGCAGTTCGTCGCGCGTGCGAGCTTTCAAGAATAGTTTTTCGTAAGCGGGCAGGCCGGAGGAGTGCGCAAGCAGCATGCGGAGGGTGACATGGCGGCGGCGAGGATCTTTTTCTCCGTCAGTCGTGAATTCGGGCACGATGGCCGCGAGCGACATGTCGAGATCGAGCCGGCCGCGTTCATAGAGGAGCATCGCGACGGGCGTGGTAGCGACGACTTTGGTAAGGGAGGCGAGGTCGAAGAGAGTGGCGGGAGTGATCTCGGGATTCGCCGATTCTGCCTCGTATGTAAAGCCCCCGAGTGCTTTGAGCGCGACAAGATTCCCCTTGTGGGTGACGCCGACCGAGGCGGCGGGAAAGGCGCGGGCACGAATGGCTTCCTCAAGAACCGAAAAAGAGGAGGCGAAGCGTTTGTTTTGATCGTCGAACGCTCTCGTCAGCGCGGGCAAGGTTGAGGTCATCGGAAAATCCATGATATGGCATTCGCGGCACCTGCTTACTTGAGTTTCTTGAGTCCGGCGGCGCGGGTTGTTACAGTCAGAGCATCTTTCCTGGAAAATCAAAGTCGCCTTGGTGGTGGGAGTCGCCCACCCTTTCGCAAGGAATGCGAAAAGCTGGAGCACCCTGGCTTCGCTTTCTATCGGCAGCGGTGCTCGCCTGGGTCCTGTGTTCGCTGTCAGCAGCCGCCGGCCTGCGCCCGGGCGGACAGCCGTGGGCGGCTGTCCCCACACAAGCTGCGGCTCTACCTGCCGTGGATGCCGTGATTGAGCAGGCCATTCATGATGGGCAAATACCTGGGGCGGTGCTGATTGTGGGGCACGACGGGCAGGCGATTTACCGCAAGGCTTATGGCGAGCGGTCGCTGGAGCCGCGGCGCGAGAAGGTGACGCTGAATACGATTTTTGATGTGGCGTCGCTGACCAAGGTGGTGGCGACTACAACTGCGGTGATGCAGTTGGTGGAGGAGGGCAAGATTCGGCTGAATGATCCGGTAGCGAAATATCTGCCGGAATTTGCGCAGAACGGGAAAGAAGACATCACGGTGCGGCAGTTGCTGACGCATTTTTCGGGGCTGGGACCGGACCTGGATCTCAAGACGAAGTGGGAGGGCAAGGAGACGGCGTACAGGATGGCGTTTGCCGAGACGCCGGTCGGTCCTCCGGGGGCGAGGTTTACCTACAGCGACATCAACTTTATTGTGCTGGGAGCGCTGGTGGAAAAAGTTTCGGGCGAAGCGCTCGACGCCTATTGCGCGCGGCATATTTTTGCGCCGCTGAAGATGGCGGAGACGCGGTTCTTGCCTCCTGCGGCATGGCGCGCGAGAATCGCGCCCACGCAATATGACGAACACGAGCACATGCTGTGGGGCGAGGTGCATGATCCGACGGCGCGGCGCATGGGGGGCGTGGCAGGATCGGCGGGGCTGTTCTCGACCGGCGACGATCTGGCGAAGTTTGCCCAGGCGTTGCTCGATGGCGGCGACGGGATTCTGAACTTCCTGACGGTGGAGAAGATGACCTCGCCCGAGCAGCCGCCGAATGCGCCGGTGCTGCGCGGGTTTGGGTGGGATATTGATTCTCCGTTTTCGTCGCCGCGCGGCGACCTGTTACCGGTTGGAAGTTTCGGGCACACCGGGTTTACCGGGACATCAATGTGGATCGATCCGACCACGCACAGCTACATTCTTCTGCTGACCAATGCGGTGCATCCGCGCGGTAAAGGAAATGCGATTGAGCTGCGGGCGAAGGTGGCGACGGCGGTGGCCGCGGAGTTGCCGCTGACCGCGAATGAGAAAGAGGCGCTGCGGCTCAAGAGTATTACTGGATATAACGAGGCTTGGAGCGCAGGGCGCCGGGTTGGCGCGCGCAACGGAAGCGTGAGGACGGGAATCGATGTGCAGGAGGAACATGGGTTCGAGCTGTTGAAATCCGCTTCCGGACGAGGAAAGAAGATTGGGCTGGTGACGAATCAGACGGGAGTGGATTCGTCCGGGCGGCGGACGATTGATGTTCTCAAAAACGACGCGCTCGCGGCGGGAGTTTCGCTCGAGGCGATCTTCAGCCCGGAACACGGTGTGACCGGGACTTTGGACACGACCGACGTTCACAACTCGAAAGATGCGGCGACGGGAGTGCCGGTGTACAGCGTGTATGGGGCGACGGATGCGGCGCGGCGGCCCGATCCTGCGGTGATGAAGAATCTGGACGCGGTCGTCTTCGACATTCAGGATGCGGGCGTGCGGTTTTACACGTACGAAACCACGCTGGGATATTTTCTGGAGGCGGCGGCGAAGGCGGGCGTGGAAATCATTGTGCTCGACCGGCCCAATCCAGTGACGGGGTCGTTTGTGCAAGGGCCGGTCGCCGACGCCGGACACGAAACCTTCACCGATTACTGGACCGTGCCGGTGCGGCATGGGATGACGATGGGCGAGCTGGCGAAGATGTTCAACGCCGAGCGCGGCATTCACGCCAAGCTGACCGTGGTGCCGATGCAGGGCTGGCAGCGCGGCGACTGGTACGATTCGACCGGGCTCGCGTGGGTGAATCCGTCGCCTAATTTGCGCAGCGTGACGGAAGCGGCGCTGTATCCGGGCGTGGCGCTGATTGAGGGCACGAATGTTTCGGTGGGGCGCGGCACGGACACTCCGTTTGAGGTTGTGGGCGCGCCGTGGATCAAGAGCCGCGAGTTGGCGGCTTATCTGAATGCGCGCGAGATTGCGGGCGTGAGGTTTGTGCCGGTCACGTTTACGCCGACGTCTTCGAACTATAGCGGGCAGGCGTGCCAGGGCGTGAATATTCTGCTGACCGATCGCAATGGGCTGGACGCGCCGGAGCTGGGAATGGAACTGGCGGCGGCGTTGCGCAAGCTGTATCCGGGCGACTACAAGATGGAGCGCATGGCGGAGCTGCTGGTGAATCAGGCGGCGTATGACGGGCTCGTGGCCGGGGAAGATCCGCGGCGGATTGCGCAGGATTGGCAGGATGGGTTGGAGAAGTTTGAGGCGGTGAGGAAGAAGTATTTGATGTATTAGATAGTGATCGATGGGCGTGCTGAGGATTTTCAATAGTTCGCTTGTACCGCGGGGTGCTCCCGCGTCTACCAACGAATCTTGAACAGCAGGGCCATTCCGTAGCCGACGACCAAAAGAGCCGCAACGATCAGCAGCTGTTGCCAGAACTCTCTCCATGACTGCGGCGCCCGCACGCGTCAGCCCCTCCCCCCGGAACTGCAGAACGCGTCAGCATAGCGCCGAGCGGGCTGCGGCTGGTTGACCGGATGTAAAATGCGTGATTGTAGAAGGCCAATATGGGACTTATCAAGAAGATTGCGCTCCTGATGGTGGCGGGATGCGCGCTTGCCGGTGCGAGTTTGGCGGCTGGTCAAGCGGCGGGAGGCGGTATGGCGCTGCAGATTACATCCTCGGCTTTCACGGAAGGTGGAATGATTCCCAAGCAATTCACCTGCGAAGGGCCGGACGCGTCTCCGCAGTTGAGCTGGAGCGGCGCGCCGGCGGGCACGCAGAGCTTGGCTTTGATCATGGACGATCCCGATGCGCCGGTCGGTACGTGGGTGCATTGGGTGCTGTACAACTTGCCGGCATCGACCAAGGAATTGCCCGAAGGGGTGGCGAAGCAGGAGCAGGCTGCGGGCGGACTGCAAGGGAGCAACGATTTCAAGAAGATTGGATATGGAGGTCCGTGCCCGCCGCCGGGCAAACCGCACCGGTATTTTTTCAAACTGTATGCGTTGGACACGAAGCTCGACCTGAAGCCGGGAGCGAGCAAGGCGGATGTAGAGCGCGCGATGAAGGGACACATTCTGGCGCAGGGGCAGTTGATGGGCAAATACAAGCGCTAGCAGGCCGGATAACTCAACTGCGTTGCGGCAGCATCCTAGCGGCTAAGGCGTGGTAACTTCAGGCCAATAGGAATCTCCTTACGTTGTTGCGGAGGTTTGCATGCGCGGAATTTTGACAATCCTTCTGATTTCCGGCGTCGCCCTGGGGCAGGCTGCTGACGCTTCGAAGCCGGATCCGCAGACGCCTGCGGAAAACCCTTCGAGCGCGCATTCTGCCGGCACAAACATCGAGCAAGAACGCGCTCCTGCTGCAGCCGAACCGGCTTCACATCCTGCTGTAGAAACTGTCGCACCTGCCGACCCGAACCTGCTCACCATTCCTGCGGGCGCGAAAGTTCCGCTCACGCTGGCGCAGGCCATCTCGACCAAGAATGCGCGCGAGGGCGACGCCGTGTATGCGACAACGGCGTTTCCGTTCGTGGTCAACGAGCGCATCCTGATTCCCGCCGGAACCTATATCCAGGGAAAAATTTCGCACGTGGAGCGCGCCGGCCACGGCAAAGGCCGCTCGGAAATCCTGATGCACTTTACCTCGATGATTTACCCCAGCGGATACACGGTGATGCTGCCGGCTTCGGTGGAGAATACACCGGGATCGGATAACAATTCGGTCAAAGACGAGGAAGGAACGATTCAGGCCGACAAAGATACGGGCAAGCGCATTGAAGATGCCGCCAAGGGCGGGACCTACGGCACCATGGGCGGAGCGACGGCGGGCGGGCTGGCCACGGGCAGTCTGAATGGCGCGCGCGTCGGCGCCGGTGTGGGCGCGGCGGCAGGAATTGCCTGGGCATTGTTGAAGCGCGGTCCCGACGTAAAACTAGACGTCGGCACGTCGATTGAGATGGAAGTCCAGCGCGACATTGCCGTGGATGGGCGCAGGATCACCGTGGCGAAGGCGGGATCGTAGGCGGGGCCAAAGCCAGTCAAGATTAAAATCATTTCAAGCTGAAGACCGCATTCACGTGCGCCGTGACTGTGATTTTTTGCGGTGCGAATTCTTCGGTAGGAGCCGGCGTGGCGGGAACGCCGCTCGCCATGGCGCGGGCCATGCGCGGTATCGGGGCCCGCGGGGCCTCGAAAGTATCGACCGAGGCATAATTCAATTCGCCAACCGTGCGGCCGCTGGCGCGCGCGAGTGCGTCGGCGGAGTTCCGCGCTCGCCGGTAAGCGTCTTCGACCGCCTTGTTTTTCGCGTCGTCCATATTCTCCAGCGTATATGCCAGAGTTTGGGTTTCGCTGACGTTGGCGTCGGCTAGCGCGCCGGTGATGGCGCCAATTTTGGAAAAATCTTTCAGTTTCAGCGTCACGTCAGTAGTGACGCGATATCCGTTTGGCTTTTGCTTGCCGCCGCTCCATTCGTAGACCGGCTGAACCGAGAAAAAGCCGATGCTGGCGGCTTTGGGTTCGATGCCGTTGTCGCGCATCGCCTGGCGCACCTGCTCCACATTTTTCGAGGCTTCGTCGTAGGCTTTGCGCTCGGTTTTATCCTGCGACGAAATATTGAACTGGATGACCGCCGTGTCGGGAGCGGTTTCGAATTTGCCGTCCGCGCCCACATACACGGTGTTGGGCGACGCGGTCACCGTGGGGTGTTCCTGCGCGGCGCAGGCCGCGGCCAGAACGCAGAATGTAAACGCCAGGATGTGTAATTTCACGAAAACCTCCACCAGAGAATCCAGCAACGCTCCATTGTAGGATCGCGTGCGCTTTCTCTCCAGTTAGAACGCTGCAAGGGGAATTGCTTGCAGAGGGAAGAACGAGGAAAGGGGAGGCGGTTTCCGTGCCTACTTCGCGCCTTTGGCGCTGGCGGAGTAGCTGAAGGGAGTTTGCGAATTGATCTCGCGACGCAGGTCTTCGAAGATTTCGTCCGGCATCGCCTGGAACACTTCCACGATCTCGGGATCGAACTGGCGCCCGGACCAGATCTGGATTTCCTTGCGCGCTTCCGCCAGGGTGCGCGCCGGGCGGTAAGGCCTGTCGGAGATGATGGCGTCGAGCGTATCGGCCACCGAGAAGATTCTGGCCCCGAGCGGAATGTCGTGCCCGCGAAGGCCGCGCGGGTAGCCGCTGCCGTCGAAGTGCTCCTGGTGCGAGTAAACAATGTCGCACGCTTCGGTGAGAAATGGGATCTTCTTGATCATCTGATAGCCGTGATAGCAATGCTCGCGCATGATCACGACCTCGTCGGGGTCGAGCTTGCCCGGCTTCAACAGAATTTTGTCGGGGATCGCCATCTTGCCGATGTCGTGCAGGAATGCGCCACGAGCGATGATGGCGACCTGGTCGGAAGGCAATCCCATATGCCGCGCGATCGCCATGGTGAAGGCGGTGACGCGGCGGGAGTGGCCTTCGGTTTCGGCATCCTTCAAGTCCAGCGCGTCGCCCAGCGCCTGCAAAGTAATGTCGTAGGAGCGTTCCAGATCGCGCAGCGCCTCCTGCAACTGGTCGGTGCGCGCCTTCACCAGCGATTCCAGGTTGATCTGATAATTGCGGTTTTCGACCTTCAGGCGCCGGTTCTCGAGAGCGCGGCCCACCGCATTCAAGAGTTGTTCGCGCTCAAACGGCTTCAGCAGATAGTCGTACGCTCCATTGCGAATGGCAGCCAGTGCGACCGAAATATCGTGCACCGCCGTGACCATCACCACCGGCATGTCGGGATATTTTTCTTTGGTGCGTTCCAGCAGTCCGATCCCGTCCAAGTCGGCCATCATCAAATCCGAGAGCATGAGCTCAAATTGCTCGCCGGAATTCAGCAGCGCGAGCGCTTCCATGCCGGAAGCCGCCTGCTTCCAGACATAACCGGCCGCCCCCAGAATGGCGCACACAATTTCGCGAATAGCTTCTTCGTCGTCGACGACAAGGATGCGGTCGGGCATAGGCTGGCCTGAATACTATCGGCGATTTTACCGCCTCCTGTGAGGTACCGAAAGTAACCTTCGAGGTCCAGAAAGTGAACGGATTTCCAACCAAAGCGTGATATTCAGAAGCCAGGCACTGTTACGCCTGAATTCCGTCTGAACCACGATGAACGCTTCCCTGGCCACGATTTGGAACGCGGCGCATCCGGCACTCGCCAGCCTGAAAGCCGCTGACTGGACGCTGCTCATTATTTTATGCGCTTCGCTGCTGGTGTTGTCGGCGCTGCGCGAGCGCTTCCTTGTGCTTTGGACGGGGGGATGGGCTCTGCTGTTCGCATCTCGTCTCGCCGGGGTGCACGGATCGCAATTGCGAATCGTCGAGCGTTTCGTTCCCGCGGTGGAGCAGGCCGCGTTCGTGGTCGCCATCGGACTGTTTTCCGCCGGCGTTCTGGTTTACATCCGCGATCGCAACCTGCTGGCGCCAATCGCGGCGATTACGGCGTGTGTGGCTGGATTTGCGGTGGCGCGCGCGCTGCTGTGGCCCGAGATCCTGCCCCTGCGCTTTGCCCTGGAAATTTCTTATCGCATGGTTCTGCTGACCGCGGCCACTGCCCTGCTCCGCGCTCGTCGCGGACGCTGGGAGCCGGCGGCGTGGCTGCTTGCGGGGTGCCTGCTGGTGCAGCATCTGGCGTGGGCGCCGTTCATTGCTGACGGAGCCAACGTGGCAGCGACCGTCGCGAATGTGGTGCTCGCGCTGGCCATGTGGCTGATCGTCTTTGGCGAAGCCCGGGCCCGAAGCCGGCGCCTGCAGGTGCTAAGAGCATTAACCGAAAGCATTGTTTTGGCGCAGCAGCAGGGCGGCATGGTGGAAGAAGCGCTGGAGCAGCTCCGCAGCCTCACCCGCAGCAGCGCCGCATGGTTCCGGCTGATAGAAGGCGGCAACCTCGTGGCGACGCATGCCATCGGGGTTTCTGCGGATTTCCTGCGCGAATCCAGCATTGCGCCGCTTTCGGAAAATGCGACCAAGCTTCTGGAGCACGGCCACCCGCTCATCACCAAAATCGCGGGCGCCAATCCGGAAGACGCCGGCGTTCTGGCGCAAGAACACGTGCGCCACGTAGTCATGCTTCCGGTGCTGGGAAAAAAATCGCCCGTCGGATTGCTGGTGCTGGGCAGCCGGCATGGCCGGACTCTCACGCCCGATGAAATCGGATTTCTGGAGACCTGCGGCCGGCAACTGGGAATTGCCATTGAGAATTTCCGCCTGCTGGAACAGGCTTTGCGCTCGCAACGCCAGTGGCGCAACACGTTCGATTCCGTCCACGACATCATTCTCGCCCACGACGCCGATTTCCGCGTCATCAAGGCCAATCAAACCTTGCTGGAGCAGCTGCAAATGGCGGCGGCGGACGTCATCGGCAGCACCTGCGAAGCCGTCCTGCCTCACGCCCTGGGCGAGTGGACCGGGTGCCCTTACTGCGAACGCGGCAGCGATGAAATCACCGAAGGCGCCGATCCTTGCTTTGGCGGCTTCTCCATGGTTTCCACTTCTTCGTACACGGAGGGGGCCAAGCAGAAAGGGACGATCCACATCGTCCGCGACATCACCGAGCGACGCTCCGCCGAGGAGAAATACCGCCTGCTCTTTGAGCAGGTGCAGGAAGGCGTTTACGTGGCCACGCCGACCGGCCGCTTGCTGGACTGCAACGACGCGTTCGTCCACATGCTGGGATACGAGCAGCGCGCCGATCTGCTGAGCCTGAACTTGAATCAGGACATTCGCGTGGACGCGAACCAGCGCGAAGCCTTCCGCCGCGAAATGGAGCAGCAGAACTACGTGCGCAATTTTGAAATCACCATGCGGCGCAAGAACGGAACGCTGCTGCTGGCGGCGGAAAGCAGTTTCGCCACCCGCGACTCCGCCGGGCGCATCGAACGTTATCAGGGATTCGTTCTCGATGTCACCGAGAAGCGCCGCGCGGAAGATGAAATGCGGCGGCGCAATCGCGAGCTCAATGCGCTGAACGCGATGGCAGTGGTGGCAACGCAGTCGTTCGACCTGGACGAAATTTTGAACCTGACGCTGCGCCAGGTGGTGTCGTTATTCGGCGCCGAGAGCGGCACGGTCTACCTGTCGGATTCCGACGCGCCTACTTTCCGCCGCCGGGCGGCGTGGGGACCGCGCAGCCGCGACGCGGCGCGCCCGGCGGAAGTCAGTTTTGCCGAGGGCTTCGGCGACCTCATCCTGCGCTCGCGGGCGGAAGTGATCACCGCCGAATATCTGCCTCACCTGAAGGGGACCGTCGCGGACTTTATCCGCTCCGACGGAGACGGATCCTGGATCTGGGTCCTGTTCTGGGGCAAGGACGCGCCCATCGGCATGATGGGCCTGCGCAGCTATGCCGAATACGATTATTCGAGCAGCGAAGAAAATCTGATGGTGGCGATCAGCCGCCAACTTGCTACGACGATCGAGAAGGTCCGGCTCTACGAAGAAACCTGCAAGGCGTACGAAGACCTGCGGCGAACCCAGGAGCAATTGCTGCAGAGCGAGAAGATGTCGGCCGTGGGGCAACTGATCGCCGGCGTAGCGCACGAATTGAACAATCCGCTGACGGCGATTCTAGGTTACGCGCAGTTGCTGGAAAGCGAAGGCCTGAGCGAGCGCGCCCAGGATTATGTCGGCAAAATGTTCAAGCAGGCGCAGCGCACGCATCGCGTGGTGCAGAACCTTCTATCGTTTGCCCGGCAGAGAAAGACCGAGCGCTCCGAAGTCGACATTCGCAAGGTGATGGACGAAACTCTCGCTTTGCGCGACTACGACCTGAAAGTGAACAACATCGCGGTCGATAAGGATTTCGCCGCGGACGCGGCCCTGGTGGTTGCCGATCCACATCAGATCGAGCAGGTTTTCCTGAACATCATCAACAACGCCGTGGATGCCATCCTCGAAACCGGGCGCGCCGGAAAATTGAAGATTCGGATTTATTGCGAGCGCGCCGAGGTCCGCGCCCAATTCTCCGACGACGGCCCCGGCATCAAGGATCCGAAGAAAATTTTCGACCCCTTCTATACGACAAAGAATGTCGGTAAAGGCACAGGCCTGGGACTGAGCATCTGTTACGGCATCGTGAAAGAGCACGGCGGCGATATCATTGCGCACAACTCCGAAGAGGGCGGCGCCGTGATCGAAGTGCGTCTGCCCATGGCCACGGCCGCGGGCGCAGCCGTCGAAGAAACTCCGGCCACTCCTCCAAAACGCGAGGGCGCGATCCAGGGACGGGTCTTGCTGGTGGAGGAAGAAGAGGCGGTGCTCGAGTTCGAACGCGACGTGCTCATGGGAGCGGGAGCACTCGTCGTTACCGCGAACCAAAGCGAAGACGCCCGCACCCGCCTGCTCTCCGAGGCATTTGATGCCGTGATCATGAGCGGGAAACTGCCATCAGGATGGGCTGCGCGCGAAGCTTATTCATGGATTCAGCAGAATTGCCCCGATCTCGAAAAGAAAGTCCTGTTCACTTTCTCGAACGGTGTGGAGCAAAACGACGGGCGCGCCTACCTGCAGGAACATGGCGTTCCCTACCTGGTCAAGCCCTTCGAAGTGGCAGAACTCATCGCCCAGACCCGCCGGCTTCTGCAAGCGGCCAAAGCCGCGGCCGCCTCTGCCAGCTAGCGGCGACCGGCTTCACAACTGGCTCCTCAAGCTCTTCACCAGCCTGCGTAACGCCGTTTCGTTCCTGCGATACCAGCGCCACTGGCCTTGCTTCACTGCGTCGACCAACCCGGCTTTGACCAGGATCGCCATGTGGTGCGAAATCGTGGACTGTGACAGGTGCACCCGCTGCTCGACGTCGCCGGCACACAGGCCGGCGTGTTTCCCCAGCGCCTGCGCAGCTGCTGAAGCAGTCCCGCCCCGTTTCAGCACGGCCAGAATTCGCCGCCGGGTGGGATCGGCAATGGCGTGCAGGCCTGTGTCCAGATTGTTCGACGAGCCAACCATAAGCGCACAACGTAGCCCTAAAATCGCGAACCCAGCATGAAGGATATATCGAGGGATGTCAATATAACGACGAGGCAGGAATATTCAGCCAACTACTTTTTCAGGATGGGATTGTAGCCGTCATTCACTAGCCGTGCGCGCATAATTTCGGCGTCCTTGATGTCGCCGAAGGGCCCGACCTGCACGCGGAAAAGTTTGTCGGACGAATTCGCCGCCACAAATGCCGGGTATTCTTTGTTCTTCAGTGCACTCACCAGCGCGTCCGCGTCGTCTTGCTTGGTGACGGCCGCCACCTGGACGAAATATCCCGGGCCGGGGAGGACCGCGCTCGCGCCCGATGTGCCGCCGTCGTTTTTCTCAGTTCCGGCGGCCTGCCCTGTCCCGGACGGCGCGGCCGCCGTTCCCGAGCCCGGAGTTGCCGATTCCGGAGGCGGCGTCAGTTGCGGGCTCGCGTCCTTCTGCTGCACAGCCTTGTAAAAGTCCATTTGCGCGTTCGGCGGATTATTGGCGCCCACAGTCTTGGCCGCTCCGCTCGACGGCGCTGGAATAGCGGCGCTCATCACTCCGCCCTCCGACTTGCGCCCCAGGGAGTAGCCCAGCGCGAAGAAAATTGCGCAGATCGCGACCAATGCGAAAAACAGGCCCAGCAACTTCGCCGTGCCCAGTGTGATTTCCGTATCTTGCGACGATTGCATAGTGGCGCTGCGTCCTCAAGGTTGCTATGTTCCAGTCTTTGCCAGCTGCTTGTCTTCTCCTCCGCCCATCATCTTCTGCAAGCCCGAAAAGAAGTCGACGGGGACCGGGAAAATTACCGTGGTATTTTTCTCGACGCCGATTTCAGTCAGGGTTTGCAGGTATCGCAGCTGCACGCTGACCGGCTCGGTGGCTAGCAACCGCGCGGCATCCACCAGCCGCTGCGCCGCGGAGAACTCGCCTTCCGCGTGAATGATCTTCGACCGCTTTTCGCGTTCCGCTTCCGCCTGCTTCGCCATCGCGCGCAGCATCGACTCCGGCATGTCGACTTGCTTGACCTCGACGTTGGCGACCTTTACTCCCCACGGCGCCGTGTGTTGGTCGAGTATGCTTTGCAGGCGCAGATTGATCTTTTCGCGATGGGCCAGAAGCTCATCGAGTTCCTGTTCGCCCAGCACGGAACGCAGCGTCGTCTGCGCGAATTGCGACGTCTGGTAAACGTAATTCGAAACTTCGTTCACCGCTTTGTTGGGCTCGATTACGCGCAGAAAGATGACGGCGTTCACTTTCAGGGTAACGTTATCGCGCGTAATGATGTCCTGCGGCGGAACCTCCAAAGCCTCCTGGCGAAGCGAAACCCGCACCATCCGGTCCACCGGGGTAAACACAAGAATCACGCCCGGGCCCTTCGCGGTTGGCAAAAGCCGGCCGAGACGGAAGATGACGCCGCGCTCGTACTCGGCCAATATCTTGATTGAGCTCAGAAAATATAAAACGACAATGATGATCACGATGCCGCTGAAGCCAATACCTAGACCTTCCATAAGGCCTCCACGCTTAACGCAAATTCGCCGTACCGCGGATTGTAACGCACGAAACCCAGGCCGAAGTTGGAATTCGACGGCGCTGGTTGCTTGTGCTGGTGCGGTGATCTAGAGTGCAACCGGTGTGGGCGCCGTATTGGGAACATTCACTGGCTCAACTTGCAGCACAAGTCCATCGAGGCGCCGCACCACGACGGTCTGGCCGGCCGCAATATCGCCGTCCTGGGTTGAAACCGCGTCCCACAATTCACCGTGCACAAAGACTTTGCCGCGCGGCGAAAGGGCTGCCTGCACAATGCCCGATTCGCCAATCAATCCCTGCGCCCCGGAAACCATCTTGTTGCGCCGCGCACGGATGGCAATGCCCATCAGGAACGCCGTAATGAATCCCAGCGGAATGCTCACCGCCAGCGCCGTCAGCAGGTGCACGCGCATCTCCGGGATCGGCGAATCCACCAGCAGCAAGCCGCCGAGCGTCAACAGCGCGATGCCGCCAATGGTGAGCACTCCGTGAGTCGCGAACTTGGCCTCCGCGGCAAACAGCGCGAACGCACCCAGGATCAGGACAAACGCCGCATAGCGCGTGGGAAGAAGGTTGAGCGCGAACGCCGCCACCAAAATGAACACCACGCCCACGGTCCCCGGAATTACCGCTCCTGGATGGTTGAACTCGGCGTATAGAGCCAGCGCTCCGATCGCCAGAAAGATGAAGGCGATATTCGGATCCATTAGAAAGTTGAGAATCTGCTCCTTCAACGTCATGCCGAAAGGAACGATCGCCTGGCCGCTAAGGCTGAGCGAAATCTCTTGCCCGTCGAAACGCTTGAAACTTTTTCCTTTCATCTGGCGGAACAGGTCATCATCGCTCGACGCGACGTAATCGATGAGGTGTTGCTGCAGTGCCTCCTGATCGGTGAACGATTTCGACTCCAGCACCGCACTTTCCGCGGCCTGCACGTTGCGCCCGCGCTTGGAGGCAACCGAGCGCATCAAGGCCGCGGTATCGTTTTCGATCTTGCGCTTCATCTCATCGTCGATTTTCGGTGAGAACGGTCCGATGAGGGCGACGGGATGCGCCGCCCCAGCCGCAGTTCCCGGAGCCATGGCGGCCACATCCGCCGATTCCAGAATGAAAATTCCCGCCGAGCCCGCATGGCTGCCTGCCGGCGTGACGTAGAGAATCACGGGCACCGGCGACGTCGTAATTTTTTCGATGATGTGCCGCGTCGACTCCACCAGGCCCCCGGGCGTGTTCATCTCGATCAGCACCGCGTCGTCGTGGCGGCGCACAGCCTCATCGATCGCACGGGAGATATACTCCGCGCTGATGGGCTGAATCGTATCGTTAACGACAATTTTCAGGACTTCCGCGGAACAATCGCATGCCAGGGCAAGCAGGATCGATAGTGCAAGCAGGATCCTGAAGGTGGAGAACATCTTCATAGGAAGGCCGCAATCTCCGCAGCCGATCACTTCTATTTTCCGCCTCTTACTGGCGCGCCGCAATAGCTCTTTGTTTCGGCTCGGCCAGTTTAGCTGTCACATTCCATCCCGGCAGATTGGTATCGCCGGTAATCAGCCGCGCGCCGCGCTGGTAAGTGAAGTACGACCACGCCCATTGAATCAGCACCAGCAGCCGGTTGCGGAATCCAACCAGAAACAGAATGTGGATGAACAACCACGACAGCCACGCCAGATATCCCGAGATATGTATCTTGCCAAAGTCCGCCACCGCCGAAGCACGGCCGATCGTGGCCAGGCTGCCTTTATCCACGTAATGAAACGCCTCGCGGGACGCGGGGTTCACGCCGGCACCGCGTTCCGCTTCCTGCCTTATAATTCTGCCGGCGTACCGCCCTTCCTGCATGGCGACCGGAGCGACTCCGGGCAACATCTTGCCAGACTTATCTTTCAGCGCCGCCAGATCACCGATCACGAACACTTCCGGATGCCCCGGAATGCTAAGATCGGGCGCCACCAGCACGCGTCCGGCGCGATCGACGGGCACGCCTAATTTTTTTCCCAGCCCCGATGCGGCGACGCCCGCGGCCCACAGGATCACGGCCGCTTCCATGCGCGTGTCGCCGACGTAGACTGCGCCCGGCTCAATCTTCGTCACCATGGTTGACGTCTGCACTTCCACGCCGAGGCGCTGCAGTTGCTCCAGCGCGCTGCGTGAAAGGTCTTCCGGATACGCCGGCAGCAGGTGCGGACCGCCTTCGAGCAAATGTATTCGCGACTGCCGCGGATCGATGGTGCGGAAATCGTTGGCCAAGGCGTGGCGGCAAATTTCCGCCAGCGTGCCCGCCAGCTCCACGCCGGTGGGACCGCCACCGATCACGACAAAATTCAACGGCACCGGCTTCTCCGTCGCAGCCGCCTGCTTCTCCGCCAATTCAAAGGCCAGCAGCACGCGCCGTCGCATCTCCAGCGCGTCCTCAATCGTTTTCAGCCCCGGCGCCAGCGGCTCCCAATCGTCATGTCCGAAGTAGGCGTGACTGGCGCCCGCGGCTACGATGAGATAGTCATAAGGAACTTCGTGATTTGCGGTCTTCACCACGCAGCGATCGAGGTCGAAGCCGGTTACATCGCCCAGCAGAACTTCCACATTCTTGTGCCGGCTCAGGATGGAACGGATCGGCGCCGCAATCTCTCCCGGCGAGAGTCCCGCGGTCGCTACCTGGTAGAGGAGCGGCTGAAAGGTGTGATGATTTTTACGATCGATGACGGTGATTTGCACCGGGCCGCGGGCCAGTTTTTGCGCGGCGCACAGTCCGCCAAAGCCCGCTCCCACAATCACAACTCGCTGTCTACTGTTGCCGTTCATCGTGCTCCTCTATAAGATTCACCGCGATGGCATTGGGTTCCACAAGTTCGAAAGTCGAGCGGAATCAACGCTGGGAGCCATGGATTCTTCCCTCCGTTGCCGACCTGATTTTCATTGCGCTGCTCAGCCTTCTTTGTTGTTCCAATCTTTCGTTGCGGTTGCTGGGCGATGCCGGAACCGGCTGGCACATTCGCACCGGGCAACTGATCCTCGCAACTCACGCCGTGCCGCGCACGGACCCGTTCTCGTCCTCCATGGCGGGCCAACCCTGGTTTGCGTGGGAATGGCTCTATGACATTGTCGTGGGCTGGCTCGACCAGGCCGCAGGCCTGAATGGCGTGGTCCTCTTCACCGCGCTGATCATCGCATTTACTTTTTCGTGGGCGTTTCGCTTGCTGGTGCGGAAAGGCGCGAATGTTCTGCCCGCGGTGGTGCTGGTGTTGCTTGCCGTCTCGGCCTCGATGATTCATTTCCTGGCCCGCCCGCACGTGTTGAGCTGGCTCTTCGCGCTGCTGTTTTTATGGATTCTTGAATCCGCGGGAACTCGTACTTCGTCAGCTGGTGATCAGCCGTCGCAAAATTTACGGCGCCGGTGGCTGCTGCCGCCGCTGATGATTGCCTGGGTCAATCTCCACGGCGGATTTTTCCTCGGCCTCATCCTGATTGCAATCTACTTTGCGAGTGCGCTGACCCGCGCCTGGCGCAACAAGGCAGAGCGCTATGAGGACGCGCTTGAAAAGATCCGCGCCGCCCGCGAAGCGCAAAACTTGGCCTTGATCGGCCTCGCGTGCGGGATCGCAACACTACTGAATCCCTATGGCTTCCATCTCCACCGGCATATTTACCGCTATCTCACCAACCGCTTTCTCATGGCTCACATTGATGAATTTCAATCCCCGAACTTTCATCTCGTGGCCCAGAAATGTTTCGCCGCCTTGCTGCTTCTCACGCTGGTCGCGCTTTGCACCAAGCGCCACCGCGTGAATGCGACCGGCATTTTATTGATTTTGTTTGCCGTCTACTCTGGCCTTTATGCGTCGCGAAACATCCCAGTCTCTTCCCTGCTGTTGATATTGGCGGCCGGGCCCGGCCTGTCCGGCTTAATGAACAGAGTTCGCCCGTCTGCCTCAAACTTTCCCGGCCGTATGCGCTCGATGGAACTCCGCCTCCGCGGCCATTTGTGGCCCATCGCGGCCGCCATCGTCATGACCTGCGTCGCTGCTCATGCAGGCAAACTTGGTAGCACGCAGCTGATGGCGGCGCACTTCGATCCCGCGCGCTTCCCTGCCGGCGCCATCAACTTCATAGAATCGAATCATGTGCCCGGCCCGATCCTCAGCACCGACTCCTGGGGCGGCTACTTCATTTATTCGCTGTATCCCCGCGAGCCCGTGGTCGTCGATGACCGGCACGACTTCTACGGCGAAGCATTCCTGCGATCTTATGTGAAGTTCCTTCACGTCGAACCGGGTTGGGAGGAGTTCCCTGATAGCCATCCGGCCGGTTGCGCGGTGCTTCCCCGCAAATCAGCGGCGGCCAGCATCCTGCTCGAATCGCGCGACTGGAAGCCGGTTCACAGCGGTGATGTTGCGATTGTTTTTGTCAGGAGCACGGCGAAACGCCAGTAGAGAAGCGGCCCTCGGCGGAATGACAAGACTCCACGCGGCCTGCAAGTTGCAAGATCGTTCACATTGACACGCCCGCAGTTTTCGCGCTATCTTCAGCGGCGCGGCGAGAAACTCCCACGATCCTCCTCGCGAATGCCCTGCCGTTCACGTTTCGTTTAATAGAAAAGTTCCTTTGCCGTCACTCTCGATTTCGAGGTCTACCCGGATGAATCGCTCTTTCTCCAGTGTTTCGATTCGCGCCTTGCTCGCCGGTTTCGCACTCATGAGCCTGCTCGGTTTCACGGCTGTTGCCCAGAACGCCGCGCCGGTCACGCTCACCCAGATCAGTTCCGACCCGTTCACCGTGGCGCCGGGACAGCACGCCACCGAAGTTGAGCCGCACATGCTGGCCAACGGTTCCACGCTGGTGGCCGCCTTCCAAACCGGACGCATCGTTCCCGGCGGCGCGACCGCGATCGGCTGGGCGACTTCCACCGACGGCGGCAACACGTGGTCGCACGGCTTTCTTCCGGCTCTGACCAGCGGCAATGGCGGCGGCCCCTACTCCGCGGCCAGCGATCCGGCAGTCGCCTTTGACGCCAAGCACGACGTTTGGATGATCGCGTCGCTGCCGTTATCCAACACCTCTCAAACTCCCGCGGTCGTGGTCAGCCGCTCCACCGATGGCGGCTTCACCTGGGACAATCCCGTCAACGTCACGCCCAACGTCGCGAGCTCCGACAAGAACTGGATCGTGTGCGATAGCACTTCCACCAGCCCGTTCTACGGAAACTGTTATGTGGAGTGGGACAACCCGAATACCGGCGACGGCATTCTGATGAGTACTTCGACCGACGGCGGCCTGACCTGGGGTCCGGCAACCGCGACCAGCAATCACGCCACCGGTATCGGCGGCCAGCCGCTCGTGCAGCCCAACGGCACCGTCGTGGTGCCCATCGAAACCTTCGCCATGTCGGCCTTCTCTTCCACCGACGGCGGCAAGACCTGGTCCAAGCCCGTTACCATCTCGAGCATTCAGACTCACCTGGACGCGGGTGGCATTCGCAGCGGCCCGCTGCCTTCGGCCGCGGTGGATGGCGCCGGCACGGTCTGGGTGGTGTGGGAAGACTGCCGCTTCCGCACCAGCTGCTCCACCAACGATCTGGTCTACAGCACTTCGACCGACGGCACGCACTGGTCGGCGGTTGCGCGCATTCCCATCGATGCCACCACCAGCACGGTCGATCACTTCATCCCCGGCATCGGCATCGACCCGACAACTTCGGGCGCGACCGCGCACGTGGCCGTCACCTACTATTTTTATCCGCAAAGCAAGTGTTCCACCTCGACCTGCCGTCTCGCCGTCGGCTTTATCTCCTCGCACAACGGCGGCTCGACCTGGAACCCGCCGGTGCGCCTCACCGGCCCGATGCAACTCGGCTGGCTGCCGAATTCGCAAAATGGCCTGATGGTCGGCGATTACATCGCGACCGTTTTCAACAACGGCGTGCCGCACGGAGTCTTCGCGCTGGCTGCAGCCAAGTCGGGCACGACTTTCAACGAGGCGATGAACACCGCGCAAGGACTCACGGTTCCCGAGGCGGGGCCGCAGCTGTCCTCCGCGGGTGACAAGCCGCTGCATCACCTGTCGGATCCGATCGAGCGCGAGCAGCCGGAAAAGGGTATAGTTCCGCCGTCGAAGCGCGCTGCGAAACGCAGTTCGAAATAATCGCTTGAGTCTGGCACGGCCGCCGATTCGCATCGGCGGCCTTTTTTATTTGTGCGCGACCAGCCTTTTACAAATTGCTTACGTTCGCGTGACACATGCGCGGTCTCGCGAAAATATTCTGCAATCACCCTATCCGCAATCCCTGCTCGGAACGGGCAACTCATCCTCAATCACCAGGAGTGCAGATTATGAGCAAGGAAAAAACACCCTCCCCAGTTCTGATACCAGAAACAAATCCATCCTCGACGACCGGCGAACTGTCGGGAAAATTAGCCAGCAAGTTCGAAAGGCGATCGTTCCTGAAAGGCCTGGGCGTTACCGGCGCGGCGGCCGCCGCCGTAGGCAGCGGCATCCTGGCAAAAAGCATGCCGCTGTTCGCCGAGGAACGCAGCGGATCGCTCTCACAAGGAGATGCGGCAATCCTGCGCTTTCTTGCCGCAGCGGAAATCATCGAGAGCGACCTGTGGCTGCAATACCAGGAACTCGCCGGCGTTCAGGACGATGAAGTCGCGCTGATCGCCAGCAAGCTCATTCCTGGCTACCCTTCCAAGGCGACCGGGGGAAATCCCATCTACACGCAGGACTTCCTTCCCCTCGACAGCGACATGTCGCAATACATCCACGACAACACCGAAGATGAACTGACGCACGAAGTTTTCATCAACGCCTATCTGGCCTCGAAGGGCGCGTCGCCCGTGAACCTCGATCAGTTCCGGACCTTGCCCAGCAGCCAGGCGACGGGCTCGAACAAGACCGTCGGCCGCCTCACGAACCTGACGCAGCTTACGGTCGACACAACCTGGTGGACGCGCTACCGCAGCCGCACCAAGAACCCGGACTTCGGCGACAGCTTTCCACCCGCCATCCCTTCGCTCGCGGTCGGGCAGCACACCGCGATTCCCCGCACCGATGCCGACACCGCCGATGCGAACTTCATTCAGGCCGTCGCCAACACTGCCGGCTTTCACTTCGCATTTATCGAGCAGGGCGGTACCAGCCTTTATCCCAAGCTGGCGCAGCGGGTCTCGAGCCCCGAGGTTCTGCGCATCGTGCTGAGCATCGGTGGAGTCGAGATCTGCCACTTCCAGACCTGGCATGACAAGGCCGGGAACGCGCCGATGCTGGCCAACATCATCGATCCTGTCACCGGCGTGTCGGTCACGTTCCCCGATCTGAATTCTCCGCCGCTTGGCGGCGAGAATTTCCAGACCAACCTCATCATGCCCGAGCCAACCGCTTTCCTCAGCCGTCAGTTCCCTCCCTGCTCGATCATTCGACCCACCGAGACCAAGGGCGCGGCCGCGGGAGCGGTACAGGGGCTCACGGCGGACGGGCTGTTTATCGGTCAATCGCAGGAGTTCTTCCAGTTATTGCAGGATCTTGCGGAAGATGCCGATAAAGCGCAGCGCGGACATTAATTGGCGCTGCTTCGCCCTTGCGCGCTGTGCGCCTACCACCGCGCGGCGCGCAAGGCTACTTCTAAAATGCTCACGGAGGGTCTATGTTGGAAGGGATTTTTCAGCCGACGCACTTGCTGCTCGTCTTCGGAATTGCCTTGCTCGTTCTCGGCCCCAAGAAACTGCCGGAACTCGGCAAAGGACTGGGCGACAGCATTCGCGGATTCAAGTCCGCCATGGCCGCAAAAGAAGATCCGCCCCCGGCGCATGACGACATAGATCCGAAGAAGCGGAACAGCTAGCAGCCGCGGGAATCAACCACGCGGGTCATTCCGCACGGAAGACGCGAGGCATGATGCTAGACTTTCTGCGTGCCTCGCCTCATTCACCTGGAATGCACTCGCTGTCACGAGCACTATGCCGCCGACCGCCCGCAAACTGTCTGCCCGAAAGACGGCGGCATTCTTTATGCCCGCTATGATCTCGGCAGCATAAAAAAAACCTTCACGCCCGCGTCGCTTGTGCCGCTTGCGCCCAACATGTGGAGATACGACGCCGTCCTCCCCGAAGCCGCGCCCGTCTCGCTGGGCGAGGGCTTCACGCCCATGCTGCACAGCCGCGAGTATGCCAACGTTTTCATCAAGGACGAAGGCCTCAATCCCACCGGCTCGTTCAAAGCTCGCGGCCTCTCCGCCGCTGTCACCATGGCGAAGCATTTCGGATTGAAGAAGCTTGCGATCCCCTCCGCCGGCAATGCCGCCAGCGCGCTCGCCGCCTACGCCGCCGCAGCCGGACTTGAAGCCCACATCTTCATGCCAAAAGACGTTCCGCTCGCCAATCGCGTCGAGTGCGACTACTACGGAGCGCACGTCACGCTGGTCGATGGCCTCATCTCCGACTGCGCGAAGAAAGTCGCCGAGTTAAAAGCGGGCGCGTTTTGGAAAAAAGACGGCTGGTTCGACGTTTCCACCACCAAAGAGCCCTACCGCGTGGAAGGCAAGAAAACCATGGGCTACGAAGTCGCCGAACAACTGGGATGGAAGCTGCCCGAAGGCATCATCTACCCCACGGGTGGAGGCGTCGGCTTGCTCGGCATGTGGAAGGCCTTCGACGAGATGCAGGAACTGGGATTCATCGGCGACGAGCGCCCCAACATGATCAGCGTGCAAGCCGCCGGCTGCGCGCCCATCGTGAAAGCCTGGGAAGAGGGCCGCGCCGACTCCGACATGTGGCCCAACGCCGCCACCATCGCCGCCGGGCTGCGCGTGCCCAAAGCCTACGGCGATTACCTGATCCTCGACATTCTGAAAAAAAGCGGAGGCCTCGCCCTCTCGGTCAGCGACGCCGAAATTCTCGCCGCCGCCCGCCACTGGGCCACCACCGAAGGCATCTTCGCCGCCCCCGAAGGCGCAGCCTGCCTGGTCGCGTACCAGAAGCTGCTCGAAAGCTGCTTCTTCAGCCCCGAAGACACTGTCGTCCTGTTCAACACCGGCTCAGGGCTGAAGTATCTGGAGGTGCTGGAAACAAAAACGGCAGAGCCCGCGCCTGCCTCCCGCGCCATCGGCGGGATCATCGGGCCGTACTGATCGCTCAACCACTCCGCAGGAGCAACCGCTCGCTCCCGCACGCCGCTGCAATTTCCCCCGCGCTCTTTAGGTTTGTATTCCGCCCCGTCTCCCCAGTTTCTGGCCGACGGTTGCGAAACCTTCCCGCAGGCGATAGGCTGGTACGTCGATTTTTCATCGGGCGCAATCGATCTTCTTCGCCAACCTCGCGCCCCGGGAGCGCGTCATGCAACTGAAGCTTTCTACCAAGACCAAAGACGGAGTCCTGATTGTGGATTGCGCGGGGCGCATCGTGTTCGGCGAGGAGTCTTCCCTGCTGCGCGATGAAGTCAAGAAATTAATCGCCACCAACAAGAAGATCATTCTCAACCTGGGCGAGATCAATTACATCGATTCCGGCGGCCTGGGCACGCTGGTAGCGTTGCACACCACGGCGCATAACGCCGGTAGCACCATCAAGTTGACCGATCTCACCCGGCGCGTCGGCGATCTGCTGCAGGTCACCAAGCTGCTCACCGTTTTCGACGTCTACAATTCCGAATCGGAAGCCATCGAGTCCTTCCGCCGGGCGGCCTAGGAAATTTGCCGGCCCGGCCGCTCCGCGCTTCGGGCGCGAGAGAAGCCGGGGCTGGCTCTGCGAATGATCCCTCGCGTCATCTTTATCCTGTGCCTGGTGGCAAGCGCCAGCGGTTTTGTCACACCGCCGGTGGCGCTGGCCATGGGACTCGTCTTCGGCCTGGCCTTGCCTCATCCTTATGGCAAGCAGGCGAAGCAGTATTCGAAGTACCTGCTGCAGGCTTCTGTGGTCGGCCTCGGTTTCGGCATGAATCTGCACCAGGTGGTGCAGGCCGGACGCAGCGGCTTCGTCTACACCCTGCTGGGCATCAGCTTTGCTCTTCTGGCCGGAATGGCGCTGGGCGCGCTGCTCAGCGTGCAACGCGTTCCCGCATTTCTGATTTCTACGGGAACCGCCATCTGCGGAGGCAGCGCCATCGCCGCGGTGGGCCCGATCACGCACGCCAGCGATGAAGAAATGGCAATCGCGCTCGGCACCGTGTTCGTGCTGAATTCCATCGCGCTGCTGATTTTTCCCATGATCGGCGCCGCACTGGGGCTGACGCAATCGCAGTTCGGGCTGTGGTCGGCGCTCGCCATCCACGACACCAGTTCGGTGGTGGGCGCGGCAGCAAAATATGGCGCGGAAGCGCTTGGCATCGCCACCACCGTGAAGCTGGCACGGGCCCTGTGGATCGTCCCGCTCTCGGTGGGCACCGCGGTGGTGCGCGGCGCAAAAGCCAAAATCCAGTGGCCGTGGTTCATCGCCTTCTTCTGTTTGGCGGCGGTGTGCAAGACGTATTTTCCAGCCGGCGCGCCTGCCTACTCCTTGGCCGTGAAAGCTGCGAAAATCGGATTGACCGCAACCTTGTTTCTCATCGGCAGCGGCATCTCCGTGGCCACCATTAAGCGCGTGGGCCATCGCCCCTTGCTGCAGGGAATCATTTTGTGGCTGCTGGTGCTGACCGGATCGTTGTGGCTGATTCGCGCCGGATGGATCCGGCTGTGAAGAAAAAATCCAGCCCGCCGAAAAAGCTGAGCGCCGAAGAAAAATCGGCGCGGACGCGCATGAAAATCGAAGCCGCCATTCGCTCCATTCCCCGCGGGAAGGTCTCAACCTACGGAGCGGTGGGCAAAGCCGCGGGCCTGGCCGCCGGAGCGCGCCTGGTGGCGCGCATCCTGCATCGCGGCTATGGCCTGCCCTGGCAGCGCGTGCTTGGCGCGGGCGGCGCAATCAAGCTACGCGGTGACCATGCCATCGAGCAGCGCTTGCGCCTCGAAGCCGAAGGCGTTCGCTTCCGCGGCCGCAAGGTCGATATGAAGCAATGCGCCTTTCAATTCCCCTCCGCTCGCGTTTTACGAAATCCGAAATTTTGAAGCCCCGTTGCCGCGCCTGCACGATTTGGTGCTACCATTCGCCGCCGTGGGAACGGGACCGAGAACGTTACAGGCCCGGAGGATTTCCTACGTCGGGCTGTTACTGACCGCCGCTATCGCGCTCGCGATCGCGTTCGTTGTGATTCAGGTGTTGGTCAGCACGCAGCCCTCACCGGAAGAAACTGCTTCGAATCCAACGCCCGCTGCAGAAGTTTCCTGTAAGTATCCCGCCAATTTCTGGAAGGACGGCTCCGGCAATCGAAGAACACTCGAAGAACTGAAGGAAGTCGAGCGCCACAACGCCGAATGGCTATCGAGCAAGCACAGGCAAGGCGGAGCAGCCGATCTAAGCGGCGCCGATCTGTCTTGCCTCGACCTGCACGATTACGATCTGCGCGAAGCCGACCTGACGGGCACAAATTTTTCCCAGGCCAATTTGTCGGGCGCAAACCTCACAGGCGCGCAAGGAGCCACCGACGAGCAATGCCCTCGCAACCCCAAATGCATGGTGACCAACCTCACCGGTTCGCAACTGAAGCGAGCGCGTTTGCAGTCGGCGGATTTTACCGGGGCGATGCTGGCCCGCAGCGACCTGACCTTGGCGGTCTTCAACGACGACAGTCAACTTTTCGACGCCGATTTGAACGGCGTAGTGTTCGAACCATCCGAACCGCCCGACGCCAAGCAACTGAGTCTTGCCGACGTCACTTATCCCGCGAAGCATTTGTGGCAACTCACCTACAAGCAAGATCCAAAAGAGCTCACTCACCTTGCCAATCAATTTCACAACGATGGCCGCAACGAGCAGGAGCGCGAGATTGTTTATGCCATCCAGCATGCTCGCACGCGAGTGGAGATTAACGCATGCCTGCCATGGAGAGATGAATCCACGCTCTGGACAGGGCATCGTTATGTAAAAATCGCCTCCAATTGCCTGGCCGCATCGATGAACACGCTGGTCTTCGATCTTTCTTTCCAGTATGGCTGGAATCCCTATCGTCCGCTTTACATCATTACGGCGATTTGGCTTTTCTGCGGCGTGCTCTATGCTTTTATAATCCGGACGCGGCGCCGCCGCTCCGCCATCGCCCTGGTCTGCCGCCGGGAATATCGGGACGGGCGAACCATCGTCCGCCGCACCAGGATTGTTCATCGGCTGCCCTGCGCAGTAAACGCTCTGGACAGCCTCAGCCAGACTTTCAGCCGCGAGCTCGCGGTTTGGCGCGTCGCCCTCTTCTTCAGCCTGGAAAGTGCGCTGAACATCGGCTTTCAGGAATTTCAATTTGGAAGGTGGCTGCGCCTGCTGACCACACGGGAATACGATCTGCAGGCCGAAGGCTGGGCGCGCACCATTGCGGGCACGCAGTCTCTGCTGAGTTTGTTGATGCTCGCGCTGGCGGTGTGGGCCTTGTTTGGCCGCCCGTTTGCGAGCTAGCTCTCTACGCGGTTTTGGCCAAGGGCCAACCACCAACGACTAATGGCGGGGCTTGAACTGCTCGTCGATCTCCACCTGGTACCCCGTCACCATCTTGTTGGTCTCGTTCGCCATCCCGACCACCGCCATCAGCTCCTGGAACATGGCGTCGGTCATGCCTTTTTTCTGCGCGCTCACTGTGTGCGAGGCGATGCAATAGCCGCACTGATTGGTCACGCTGACGGCGACATAAATCATTTCTTTGGTCAGCGGGTCGAGCGCTCCCGGCGCCATGATTTGCTTGATCGACTCCCAGGTGCGCTTCAGCGTGGCGGGATCGTGGGCAATCGCTTTCCAGAAATTGTTGATCCAGTCGGTTTTCCGCGTAGCCATGATGTCGTCGTACACCGCGCGCACTTCGGGGCTGGCGTCTTTGTATTCGATGAAACCGAGAGTCGCCATCGTCGTTCTCCTGAAATTCACCACAGAGGCACAGAGAAAAACACCCCTTGGTAAAAACCAGATTGCATTCTCTGTGTCTCTGTGATTCTGTGGTGGAAATTACTTAGGAAGTTCGCCATTCAGCAGCCTGTCCAACTCTGCGGCCGGGACGCGGACGCCGACGTAGAACTGCCCGAACAGCGCGTAAACCGCGCTGACCTGGTCAAAGCGCATCTCGTAAATCAGCTTCTTGAAAACCAGCGGCTCATCGGCGAACAGATCGACTCCCCACTCCCAATCATCGAAGCCGATCGATCCGGTTATGATCTGCTTAACCTCTCCGGCGTAGCGCCGGCCGACCAGGCCGTGCTCGTTCATCTGCCGCGCGCGCTCTTCGATGGGCAGCGTGTACCAATTCTGCGTTTCGCCGCGGCGGCGATCCATGGGATAAAAGCAAATGTAGCGATGGGGAGGAATCTCTGGAAACAGGCGCGGATGCATGGCCTCTCGATGGCGATTCAGCTTGCACTCAATCTCCGCCTTCCACTGATCAGAATGCGGCTGGATGCCCTGGTCCATGAGTTCTTTGTAGATTTTCAGCGTGGAATCGTAGAGCCCGAGTTCGATGATGGAAAGGTAAGAGGTGGTGGGCTCGAGGTAATCGCTGAGCCGCAGCCGCGCCAGCTTTAACTCGGTCTGATTCAACTCCGCAAACGAATTGCGGAAGTGGACAAACATCAGGTCGCCCTTGTGGCCGATCAGGGAAAAAAGAGCCGATTGTCCCGGAGAATGTTTCTCCATTTCCGCGAGTGCTGACGACGCCTCGCGCCCGATTGTCGCGCGCTCCGCTTCCGGCAAGCTACGCCACGCGGTCCAGCGGAACCGCATCATCTGGTGAAGAACGCTGTAACCTTCGGTGGTGAGAGGAACCGCCGGCGGTTCAGCCGGGGCCGTTTGCGGCCGCGCGTGGGCAACATTGGTGGGGTTTTCGCGGTGCGTGCTCATAGTGAGCCTCCATTGTACGCAACGGGCGCAGCCGCGGCGAATCCGCGATTACAATCGAGATGGCTGGTGCCGCTCTCGGCGAAGACATGCCACATGCGAAAAGCTGCCATCCTCTTTTGCTCCCTTCTTCTGTTGACATCTGCGCTGGCAGCGCAGGGCAAGCGCCTGTGGGTGCTGCGCGCCCCGGGAGAGATGGTCGAGTACGATCCGGTTTCGTTCGTGCAAAAGCAGATCGTAAAAGTTCCGGCCGAAGCCGTTGCCTCCCCGCAGAATCTTTCGGTAAATCGCTCGGGCCAGATGCTTTTTGCGCCGCCGGTCAGCCTGCCGCTGGCGGATGAAGATCTCGCCGATGCACAAAAAGTATGGCTATGGGATGGTCACAGCGCGTCTGCCGTCACACGAGACGTTTCCCGCTCAACCGCGAAAACAGGGTCGAACCTTGCCGTCACTGAATCGGCGCCGATTCCCTGTCTCTCGAACGATGGCGCGCACCTGTTCTGGTTCTCGAACCAGGCACGCCGCCTGCAGCGCGAGAACGTCGATCTCTCCACCCGAGATACATGGTCGGCCTGGCAGACCGATCTCGCGGGCGCGGGCCGGCAAGACTTGGCGTCGCTCACGTTGCCGGAGTGCTCGTGCCGAACCGGAAGTTGCGAGGAGAGCTGCCCGCTGGGCAAAGTCTGGGTGCCGGAAGACGGCGTGGGCAAGTTTTTTGCGCTGACTCAATCGTTCACCAGCCAAACCGAAACGGTTTATAAGTCTTCATCGATCTACCAGGAAGCTGCGGGGAAGTGGGCGCCTTCGCCCGTCGATCCTGCCCTCCGGCGGGTGCTCGACGCAGCCAATGCCACAACGATCGTTGAGGCCCTTCCCGACAAGGCTTGCTGCGGATGGGCGAACCAGAGCAACGATCAGACGCAGCTTCGCCGCAATGGCAAAGCGCTGCTCGTTTTCGACGAACTCGCAACCTACAACAACGCTGATTACGATGTGAGCTTTTACACCGACAATGGCAAGCTTTCGCCCGACCTGGGCGCGGTGGCGTTCACGATTGTCGCGACCGCTGAGCCGAATAAGCCGATTCAACTGGCGGAACAGGGACAGGCGAATCCTGAAGAATCGCAGCGCATTCGCAAAGCTTTGGCGGACTTGCCCGCGGTGGAAGTCAAGTCAGTCGAGGATGCGCCCAGGCGCCTCGCGTTTCTTCCGCACGCTTCGCTGGTGGGATGGATCAGCGAAAAGGAAATTCTGGTGGTGGAAGGACATCTGCTGGTTGCCTACAACGTGATCACTCACGCGGCGCGCAAATCGAGCGTTCGCGTCGACGACGCCGGGCACGCTTTTGTGCGGTGAGGGTTTTTCTGGTTGAGTCCTCTTGTGTGGGATGGGTCCCGGAAAACATGACAAACGCTGCCGCGGATGAGTCCGCCGCTGTGCCATGCCAAGGCTCCCGGTCCAGGCGAAGCGAGTCGAGCTGCGCTCGACCGGACAGCCGGGGGCGGCTGTCTCCACATGGGTGTGGCCGCTGCACACGAAGGCGCCCCCCGAGCGGCCGGGATGACCGAGGCGGACCGCGGGCAGGAGTGCCCGCGCCACACGAATCACGGCCGGCCTTGCCCGCGCCACACGAACCACGCGCTACAATTGATAAGGGCCGCTTCCGCTGCGGTCCTTACTCCTTTTTCTGTGGGTTCACACGTGATCAATTCTTTGCTGGAACGAACGATTGAAAAGCGGCCGGACCAGGTCCGGCTCGAAGGCCGCATTCTTTTTCTGACCGAGGATCCGGAGCTGATCAAGCGGCAGCTGGCCGGGGAAGATCTGGCGTGGGATACGAAGAATCCGGCGGCCAATCCCAAGCTGCGCGACGACATTTCAACCGACGAGATCACGCCCGCGCACTACTGCTTTTATTTTGACGAGACGCTGGGCGAGATTCCCTATCTGGGGCTGAAGTGCGGGAACGTGACGCCGATCGGCCGCGGCGACGTGAAGCGCGGCGGATTTGTCGCAGCCGTGAGCGGGAAGCGGCGCGGCAAGGGATCGAGCCGCGAGCAGTCGCCGTATGCCGAGATGTGCGCCGGCATCCGAGTGGTGATCGCGGAAAATATCGAGCGCATTTACAAGCAGAATTGCCAGAACCTGGGGGTGCTCACCTCCACGGATTTTTCTTTGATCGACAAGATTCGCGGCGGCCAGGAAATTCCGCTGGCGGAGTTCACCAAGGGCGAAGACGAGATTACGCGGCAGGTCATCGAATACGGCGGGCTGTTTCCGTTCAATGTAGCGCGCCTGCAAAAGAAAGTCTTTCTGCCGCCGATCCAGACTCCCAAACGCCCGATGACGCTGGCCGAAAAGATCTTTGCCCGGCACATGAAGAGCGAGAAGGGCGAGGTGGGCGTGGCTGCGGTAAAGCCCGGCGATACGGGATTTGCTCAGGCCGACCTGCGCTTCTCGCACGAATATGTCACGCCGATGGCGGCAATCTTCTTCGAGCGCTACGTGGGCAAAGACGCCAAGGTCAACGACGCTTCCAGCATCCTGCTGTTCCGCGATCATCTGACGTTCCTCGACGAGGTGATCTCCGAGGAAAAGAAAAAAATCGGCTTGCTCGATCTAGCCACGCAACTCAAGCTGAAGCAGATGGATTTCGCCGCCCGACAGGGCATCAAGCTGCACGGCGAGTTGAAGGACCGCAAAGGTTCGGAAGGAATCTGCCACTCGATCGTGCTTGAAAGTTACGCGCTGCCGGGTCAGCTCAACATTGGGTCGGATTCGCACACTCCCCACGTAGGCGCGATTGGGTGCGTCGCCTTCGGCATCGGCACGACCGACGTGTTCAACGGATGGATCACGAAAGATGTGCGCGTGAAGGTGCCGGAGTCGGTGCGCATCGTGATTCGCGGCAAAAAGCAGGAGAACGTGACGGCCAAGGATTTCATTCTAAAAATCCTGAGCCTGGAATATGTGCGCAGCGGCAAAGCCCTCGCCAAGGTGATGGAGTATGCCGGGGAGGCGATTGAAGCGCTCAGCGTGGACGAGCGCGCCACCATGACCAACATGGCGGCGGAGATTGGCGGCTTCACCGGCATCGTCGCGCCCGACCAGAAAGCGGTCGACTTCCTGGTGGAGCGGCGTGGCATGGAGCGGCAGCGCGCCGGAAAAATGATCGAAGGCCTGTACAGCGATCCGGATGCCCAGTACGCGCAGGTGATTGAGCTGGACGCGGCCGAGATTACGCCCATGGTGGCGACGCCGGGCGATCCGGGCAATGGCAAATACGTTCGCGAGCTAAACACGCCGGTGCCGGTGGAGATCGCCTACGGCGGCACGTGCACCGCGGGCAAGAATGAAGATATGGACATGTACGCGGCGGTGCTGGCGGACGCGCTCAAGCAGGGCAAGCGCGTGGCCGATTCGTGCAAGTTCTATATCCAGTTTGGATCGCAGGAGACGCGCGATTACTGCGTGCAGAAAGGTTATCTGGAAATTTTCCAGAAGGCTGGGGCGCATGTGATTGAGCCGAGTTGCGGCGCATGCATCAACGCAGGACCGGGGGTTTCGACGCGGCCGGACCAGGTGGTGATCAGCGCGCAGAACCGCAATTTTCCGGGGCGCAGCGGCCCGGGGCAGATGTACCTGGCGTCTCCGCTGACGGTGGCGGCGAGCGCGGTCGCGGGTTACATCGTGGAGTATGAGCCGAGCGAGAAAAGACAGCTGACTCCGGCCTGATCTGCCGGGGCGGTGCCCTGCTCACCGCTGGCGAAGTGTAGCGTCTTTCTTCTTCAGGAGGATGCCATGCGTCAATCCCGCCTGCTTTTGGCTTGCCTTTTCGTTTGCTGGCCGGAGGCTATCCCAAGATCCCGGAGCCACGGCAAAAGCATGGATTTACCACCCCTGATAGGAAAGAAAACGGCCGTAACCCTCTTCGTGACCGGCCGACGGTAAGTGGCTGAAATCACGCGTGGTGGTTGAAATCAGCCATTGCCGAGCTTGCAACTTTCGGCTAATTTCTGAGTTCAAATAGGTAGGCGCAATGCGGGCAGCAGCCTGCAGGCGCCTCAGCTGGCCGATTCTTTGGCGGGAACGGCGATCTGAAAGGGGGACCCATGAGGTATTCAAAATATTTCGCACTCGTAGCGGCGCTGCTGCTGCCCTTGACGTTCGCACAGCCGTCGCACGCGCAGGTTGCGGTGGGCGTCGGAATCGGCGGGCCTCCGTCGTGTGCGTATGGCTATTACGATTACTATCCCTATGCTTGCGCCCCTTACGGCTATTACGGGCCTGACTGGTTTGTGAACGGCGTGTTCATTGGCGCCGGCCCGTGGTGGGGTTGGGGTCGCCCGTGGGGTTGGGGCGGCTGGGGCTGGGGCTGGGGCCGTGGTTGGGGCTGGGGCCGCGGCTGGGGATGGGGCGGTCGCGGATACGGCTGGGGCGGACGTGGCTGGGGTGGCCGCGGTTGGGGCGGACACGGCTTCGTAGGTGCGCGCGGCTTTTCCGGCGGTCGCGGATATAGCGGCGGCTTCCATGGCAACGCCGGTGGCGGCTTCCACGGCGGCGCTGGATTCCACGGTGGTGGCGGTGGCTTCCACGGCGGCGGTGGCGGACACGGTGGCGGCGGCCATCGCTAATCCTGGCCGAGCGCTTTGAGTATGATCCAATCGAGGCTGGCAGCGCAGGCTGCCAGCCTTTTAGTTTTGCAGACTTTTCTGCACCGCCGCCGGATTTCTTGCTAGAATGTCGCTTCGCCAAGACGGCGCTGGTTGTAAAATATCTGCATCGACCTCAGGAGACAAACACCTCATGGCCTACGTAATCGCCGAACCCTGCATTAACACGAAGGACACCGCATGCGTGGACGCGTGTCCGGTGGATTGCATTCATCCCAAGAAAGACGATCCCAAGTATGCGACCGAGCCGCTGCTCTATATCGATCCGGTCGAGTGCATTGACTGCGGAGCCTGCGTGCCGGTGTGCCCGGTATCGGCCATTTTCGCGCTCGACGATCTGCCGGAAAAGTGGAACGAATTCACTGCGAAGAACGCGGCGTACTTCGGCCGGTAATCGTCTGACGAGGCAGTCTTGGTGAAGGTTTGAAGGCGTGTGTCCATAACGGGCGCGCGCCTTTGCTTTTGAACCTGGCTGTGCCAAGGCTCGGATGAGAAATGCGGCGAGAAATCGGAAGGCTAAATCAGGACAGCGTATGAAAGAAAAGGGCGGCAAATAAAACAGGCGGTCGAGAAGGCCATGAATGTCATCCGTTCCCGGTGACGCTAGCCTATGACCGCCAGTGCATCTAAATCTGAAGTTAGAATAGCTCTCCTCTACCTTCTTGGCGATAGGGTAGATCCCTTAGCACACAAGAACGCAACCCTATAGGCCACTGCTATCCCGCAGTCGAAGGCTGAATGGTGAAACTGCCATTTCCAGTGCATCCCGATAAGCCTGTTGCCGACCATGTGCCCGTGATTGTGCTGCCGGCGACGACGCCCTGCAGCGAAAGTGCGTTGTTGGAGGCGCTGGCGAAGTTTGTCGTGATCTTCATGCCAAACGTTCCATTCACCTGGCCGTTAAAGTTTCCCGTCAACCCGAAGGAGCCCGTCTCGGTGTAGTCGCTTGAAGGGTAGGAACTGAAGCATGGCCCGGCGGAGGTGAAGTTGAAGTTGGTCACGCTCACTGAGCCGTTGGAACTCTGCGTAAATGTGGTCGTGAATTTGTAAGCCGGCGTTCCATCCGCGTTGGTCAGGCTTGCGGACCAGTTGCCGTTGATATTGCCGGAAGAGCCGTTGCTACTGCTGCTGCCGCATCCGGCCGTAATCATCTCCATCGCTATCAGAAAAAGCACCCCGAGTCTGTACACACCGCCTCCACAGCAAGGAAGAATCCTTGTAAGAAAGGAACCCAAAAGCCGTACTACAGTTGCCTTCGGAACGAAAAAGAAGGCAGGCAACCATCGGCAGAATGGTTCTTTTCATACACTTGCTCCGCGAGCCTCGATGCGATTCTTCTACAATCGACTTTCCGAAAGCAGAACTTAACAGCAGCCATGGCTCTGAGGGAAACAGAAGCGATCGTGTTGCGCACTTACCCGATGCGCGAGGCGGATCTGTTGGTCACGCTGTTCACGCGCGTCGAGGGCAAAGTGCGCGGCGTGGCCCGGTCGGCGAAAAAGTCGAAGCGGCGCTTCGGCGGGGCGCTGGAACCGCTCACCTACGTGCGCGCGTTTTACGATGTTCGCGAGCGCCAGGAACTGGTGCGCCTGGATGCCTGCGAGGTTCTCAATTCTCCTCTCGCTTACACAGTCACGTACGCGCGTTCCGTCGCGCTGGCGCACGTGGCCGAGCTGCTCGACGAGCTGCTTCCCGACCACGAAGCCAACGACATCATTTTTCGCCTGACGCTTTCGGTGCTGAACGTACTGACCGGGTCCGATATCTGGATGCCCGTGACTTATTTCGATCTGTGGCTGACACGGCTGGTGGGATTTTTGCCCGAGTTGACCGAGTGCATGGTGTGCGGCCGAAGCCTGAACGGTAGCCGCGCGTACTTTCATACCCTGGCCGACGGCTTGCTGTGCGCCGATGACAAGCGGCTGGCGTCTTCCGAGATTTCGGCGGAATCGCGTTCCCTGGCCGCGCAGATGTTTCGCGCGCCGGTCGAAAACTTTGCCGAAGAAGCGTGGCCGAAAAGCCAAGGCGCCGACCTGCGCAAGTTTCTCACCCAAACCCTGCAGCGCCACATCGAGAAGAAGCTGGTCACTTCCGCGATGCTGGAGAAGACGACTTTTTGAGCTTTCGAACGAGGCGACGGTCGCGGGAGTGTACGCGCCAGGAATTTGCTCGATAACAGACCCTTGGTTGTCCACCGCCCCTTGAGAGTGAACCCGCCTCTAGTTCTTCTCTCCAAACCCATGCTTGCCCTTGCACTGCTTGCACGGCTTCGCCGGTTCGCTGTTATCGATGCGGTGCTGCACCGGCTTGATGGTGCGCAGGTAGGCGAAGATGGCTTTCAGGTCGTCGTCGGTCAGGTTGCGGAAGTATCCCCACGGCATGATATTGGCCAGCGGACGTGCGCCCACCTTCCCGGTGCGGATCACGCTGATGAACATTTTCTCGTCGAAGTAGGAGATGCCCGAGGGATCGGGCGTCAGATTCATGGAAGCGACATTGATGATCTTCGCCGGATCGGGTCCCCACGGCCCGGACATGTCCGCACCGCCCGCCAGGTACATGCCGGGCAGCGGATCGCCTTTCTCGTCGGTGGGCGTGTGGCAGCCGTCGCAGTGCCCAACCGTGGCCAGATATTTTCCATAGGCCACGCGGTCTGCCTTGTTCGGCTCGGCGACATGGGCTACAGGCGGAAAGGAGTGAAATGTCTTCCTGATTTCGTCGGTCAGCACCGTCTTGGGGCGCTGGACATGAACCGGCGCGAGCGATCGCTCAAAAACAATCACCGACGCCAGATCTTCATCGGACATTTCGCGGAAATACTGGTAGGGCATCATGGGGAACAGGGTGCGGCCATCGTGACCAATGCCCTGCCTCAGCGCGCGCACAAAGTCGGAGTCCTTCCAAGTGCCCGCCCCAAATTCCGTGTCCGAAGAAATGTTCGGCGCAACAATCCGGTTGGGCTCGGGCAAGCCGATTTCAGCGGCCGAAAAAACATTGCCTCCACCCAGCGTGCCGGCGCGAGCCTTGGGTGGGCGCTGGGTGAAATCGTATTCGGAGTGGCAAAAGGTGCATAGGGCCAGTCCCTGCACCAGGTATTTGCCGCGCGCCAGCCGCTCCGGGGTGCGCGGGATCGTATCCATTTCGAGTACCGAAGCCGCTTGGGCGCTGATCACCGGCTTCTCAAAGTGCTTACCGAAGGCAATCCAACTACAACCCAACAACAATCCTGCAGACACACAAATCCGCATCCATTGTGATTTTTGCGACATGCACGCTCCCCATTGGCCAGATTCGCACGGCCCCGTTGCCTGCGACAAACGGTATGGCGGAAGTATATCGGAGGACCGGCTAAAGCCAACTAAAACAATGGCGTAGCCGAACTGGTTCCCCTTGCTGACGGCTTCCCGCCCTTCCAGTTACAATCAATGGTCAGCCCCGACTTCCCAAGAATCCCTGTGCACCCGTCGAACCCCAATCCGCTTACGTTCCAGGAGCTCCTTCTGCGGCTGCAAACCTTTTGGGCGGCGCGCGGATGCGTGCTGCAACAGCCCTAAACCGCTCACCTACGTGCGCGCGTTTTACGATGTTCGTGAGCGCCAGGAACTCGTTCGACTGGACGCTTGTGAGGTGCTGGAGTCTCCGCCGGGGAAGGAAGTCGGTTATGCGCGCGCGGTAGCTTTGGGTCATCTTGCCGAACTCCTCGACGAGTTGCTTCCCGACCACGAAGCGAACGACGCCATCTTCCGTCTCACGCTGCTGCATGTTCTTACTGGGGACGAGATCTGGATGCCGGTCACCTATTTCGATCTTTGGCTGACGCGGCTGGTAGGCTTTCTGCCGGAGTTGACCGAGTGCGTTGTGTGCGGACGGACTTTGAACGGCAGCCGCGCATATTTTCATGCGCTGGCCGATGGATCGATGTGCATCGACGACAAGCGGCTGGCGTCGTCGGAAATTTCGAGCGAATCGCGGATGCTGGCGGCGCAGATGTTTCGCGCACCAGTGGAGAGTTTTGCGGGCGTCACCTGGCCGAAGGCCTTGGGAGCCGATCTGCGGAAATTTCTGATCCAGATATTGCAAGCGGCATATTGAGAAGAAGTTGATTACAGCGGGGATGCTGGAGAAGATCAGCAATTAGTAATCGATTGGAGGGGCCTATGAAGCGATTTATCGCTATCTCGATTGGATTGTGTTTCGCTATAGGCGGTGAGGGTCAAACCAATACAACCGTGCCACCACAGTTGGTTCAAGCTACCCTGACAAGGCCAGGCGGAACGCCTTTCTACTTACAGGCAACAATCTCTGAGATATCGGATCCTAACGACCGCGTTGAGGTGGAGATGTTGTGGGTTGCACCTGACAAATGGAAGCGAAAGATCCAGTCGCAGGAGTTTTCCCAAACATTGGTCGTGAATGGCGACAAAGTGTTTGAGCAGGATTCTTCCGACTATCTTCCGTTGACAATTCAGGTTTTGACGAGCGCAATGGTGAGTCCTCAAACTGTGCTTGATTCGTATAGGCCGGGCGACTTTGCGAGAACGAAGGCTAACGGACTGGCTGACGAATCCGGCAAAGTTTGCTTTTCCGCCAACGGCAAAATGTGCGGGATGAGCCGCAATGGGCTTACGGAGTCCGTTGGAGCCGCTGGTCGCTCACTGGAATTTACTGACTACCGAAGATTCAAAAGCGAAAGAGTGGCTCGGTTGCTTATCTATCGCATCGACCATGGCGACAGCTGGCAGGCCCGCGTAAATACCTTGGGCGAGTTGCAGAAACACGATGAGGCTGGGTTTAAGATCGAAAATCCTACCGAGAAAGCGAATCAAATTCGAGCAGTTGTCGTAGAGGAGGCAGAACTCCGTGGCCTCGCTCAACAGCCACTTGAGATCATTTGGCCTCAGGTGCTGGAGGACAACAACACCGCTGGACAAACGAGCTACTACGTGTCCTTGGACCGGTCAGGCCAGGTTCGCGAGGTTCTGCCTCTGGGTGTTGCGATCGAGCGTGCGGACGATTCAGCACGGCGGCAGATACTCAAGTGGAAATTCAAGCCCGTACTGAGAGACGGCATGCCGGTGCAAGCCGAATCAATTTTGCACTTCAGCTTTAACTCACGCGCGTACGGGCCGGCTTCTCCGCTAACCGACGAAGAAGTTAGAAAGCTAGCTACCAACATCGTTGATCCGGTTTTTTCGGAGGGGACTGCTCCGTCGGGTTCAACGTTCGAGATTCGAATCGCTGTTGATGAGGAAGGCAACATAATCGAGTCGATGGCCGGTGACGGACCGCACGCGATGTATCAGCCGTGCTCCGAGGCCGTCGGCAAATGGCACTTCAGTCCGATCATTGAAGGCGGCAAGCCCCGCCCTTATCGAGCCAAGGTGATCTGTCGGGTTCCGTAAAGGAACACTCTGATCGAAGCTGACGGCTTCCCGCCCTTCCAGTTACAATCAAAGGTCAGTCCCGACTTCCCAAGAATCCCTGTGCACCCGTCGAACCCCAATCCGCTTACGTTCCAGGAGCTCCTGCTGCGGCTGCAAACCTTTTGGGCGGCCCGCGGATGCGTGCTGCAACAGCCTTATGACGTGGAAGTCGGCGCCGGCACCATGGCGCCGGAAACATTCCTTCGCGTGCTGGGGCCCAAGCCCTACAAGGTGGCCTATGTGCAGCCCTCGCGCCGGCCGGCCGACGGCCGTTACGGGGAGAATCCCAACCGGTTGTTCAAGCACATGCAGTTGCAGGTAATCCTGAAGCCGCCGCCGGAAAATGTGCAGGAGCTTTATCTCGAATCACTGGGCGCGATCGGCATCGACCTCCGCCAGCACGACATCAAGTTTGAAGAAGACAACTGGGAAGCGCCCACGCTGAGCGCCTGGGGCGTGGGCTGGCAGGTCATGCTCGACGGCCTGGAGATCACGCAGTTCACCTACTTTCAGCAATGCGGCGGCATCGACCTGTTTCCCATCAGTGCCGAGCTGACTTACGGCCTGGAGCGCATCGCGGCATTTCTGCAGGATGTGGACTCAATTTACGACATCGTGTGGGCGCGCGATCCTGACACCGGCAGCCTCGTCAAGTACGGCGATGTGAGGCTGGCCGACGAGCAGCAGTTCTCTGTCTACAATTTCGAAGCCGCGGACGTGGAAAAAACCTGGAAGCACTTCGATCTGTATGAAGCAGAGTGCAAGGGGCTGCTGGAAAAATACTCGGCGCTGGCAAAACAGAAAGCCGCGCTCGACGGAGCGGCGCGCGACAAGGCCCGCTATCCGCTGCTGGGCGCTTACGACCTCTGCCTGAAGTGTTCCCACCTGTTCAATATTCTCGACGCGCGGGGAGCGATCTCCGTGACGGAGCGCGTGGGGGTGATCGCGCGCGTTCGTGCGCTGGCCGTGGGTATCGCGAGAGCGTGGGTCGACCAGCAGAGCGCGGAATCCGACGGTGACAAAGCGGACGAGGCCGACGCCGCGCCCGAAAAGAAACGAGAAGGCAAGCGCGAAAAACGCGATCCGGTGGGCGTGTGAACATTCTCAGCCTGAGCGAAGAGCTGGAAAACCGGTCAAGCTCAATGGAAGGCCTATCGTAAAGAATAAGTTCTCGAAACCATGCCAGACTTCCTGCTAGAAATCGGTTGCGAAGAAATCCCGGCGCGCATGATCGAGGCCGCGTCGCAGGAATTGCGCGAGCGTGTCGCCGCGCTGCTTGAGCGCGAGCGCCTGGGCCCGCCGCAAATCGTTCCCTTCGATACGCCGCGACGGCTGGCAATCATGGCCACTGCGCTTCCCGCGGCGCAGCCCGACATCACCGAGCAGCTCACCGGCCCCACGGTCACCGTCGCCTACAAAAATGGCGAGCCCACGCCGGCGGCCCACGGCTTCGCGCGCAAAGCCGGCGTCGACGTGGCGCAACTTGAAACCATCAGCACACCGAAAGGCGACTGCATTTCGGCCCGCGTCACCAAGAAGGGGCGCACCGCCCCCGAGATTTTGGCCGAGCATCTTCCCAAGGAAATTTCCGCCCTCTACTGGCCAAAAAATATGTATTGGCGCAAGCCTGTCGAGCGCTTTGTCCGCCCGGTGCGCTGGCTGGTCGCCATGCTCGACGGTGAGGCGATCCCGCTGGAGTTCGACGGCGTCCGCGCCGGCAAGGTTTCCCGTGGTCACAGAATTCTTTCGGATGCCGCGGTGCCAATCCCGCGCGCTGGCCTCGAATACGTGGAAGCGCTACGCGGCGCAAAGGTCTTGGGCCGCGACGAGCGCGAGCATCAGATTCGCAAGGCGCTCGACGCCGCCACCCGCACGATTGCCGGCGCTCGCTGGCGCGAAGATAAATTCCTGCTCGACACCGTCGTCAACCTCACGGAATTTCCGTCGGCCATTCTGGGCAGCTTCGATCCGCAATTTCTGGCTCTGCCGGAAGAAGTTCTGGTCACCGTGATGCGTGATCACCAGAAATATTTTGCCGTCGAAGACGCGTCGGGAAAGCTGCTGCCGCATTTTCTCGCGGTGCTGAATACCGCCGGCGACCCGCAGGGCCTGATCCGCCATGGCAACGAACGAGTGCTGCGCGCCCGCTTCAACGACGCTCGCTTCTTCTGGCAGACCGATCAGAAGGTTTCTCTGCTTGATCGTTTGAACCTGCTGCGCCACGTTACTTTCCAGAAGGACCTCGGCAGTTACCACGAGAAGACACTGCGGGTGCAGCGCCTGTGCAGCTGGCTCAGCGAAATCATCCGGCAAAGCGGGATGGCGATTCGCCCCGGTGTCATTCATAAAGCAGCTGCGCTGGCAAAAACCGACCTGACCACCGAACTGGTCAAGGAGTTCACCGAGCTGCAGGGTATCGTCGGTGGGCTTTATGCGCGAGCGCAGGAACTCGATGCAACTTTGCCGGAAGCCACGCGTTTCGCCATCGCCGACACCATTTACGACCAGTACAAGCCGGAATCGACCGAGGACGCGATCCCACGATCCATGGAAGGCGCCGTGCTTTCGGTGGGCGACAAAGCCGACACCATCGCCGGCATGTTTGCGCTGGGCCAGGCTCCCAGCGGTTCAAAAGATCCATTTGCGCTTCGCCGCCAGGCAAATGGCATCGTCAAAATCATCGCCGAGAAGAAGTTGCCCTTGCGGCTCAACGACCTGATGCGCGATGCCCGAGCTGGGTATGACGGTTCCGAATCGGAACCGAAGTTTGTCGACGCCCAACGAATCCGCGAATCCACGAAACTTTTCTTTCGCGAGCGATTAGAATTTTATCTGAAGGATGTTCGCGGCTTTGCCTACGACGTAGTGAAAGCAGTGCTGGCCGCCGACTCCGAAGATGTGGTCGATTCGCTGGCGCGTGCGGAAGCGGTGAAGCAGGTGATTCACATGACGGAGTTCGCCAGCATCGGTGCGGCGTGCAAACGAATTCGCAACATTCTGCGGCAGGCACAGGAAAAAGGAATCGAGGCGGCTACCGCGTTTCAGCCCCTGCCCGACTCCGCGCCCGAGGAGAAAGACCTGGCGGCCTACCTCGAAACCAATGGGCCGAAAGTGGAGAGCCTGCGCAAGAACAAGCAGTACGTGGAAGCGCTCACCCTGCTTTCGACGGCGCGCCAGCAGGTCGACGCATTTTTCGACAAGGTCATGGTCATGGTGGACGACCCGCGCGTGCGCGCCAATCGCCTGGCCTTGTTGCGAACTCTGTTGAAGGAATTTTCCACCATCGCCGATTTTTCCGAGATCGTCAGCGAAGCGAAATAAGTTCGTAAACCAATGGCAAACGCCGGCTCATCCGGCGCACTGAAATCAAAATAAAGGATCATCCAATCATGGCTACCATTACCCTCCCCGAAGCCGAAACTTCTCAACCCACCAAAACGGCGAAATATGTATATTCCTTCGGCGGCGGCAAGGCCGATGGCAACGGCAAGATGAAAGACGACCTGGGCGGCAAAGGCGCTGGCCTCGCCGAGATGACCAACGCCGGCCTTCCCGTGCCCCCCGGCTTCACCATTCAAACCGAGGCCTGCCGCGAGTACATGCGCACCGGGGGCGTTTCGAAGGAAGTCGAGCGCCAGACCGAAGACGCGCTTGCCACTCTGGAAAAACTTCAGGGACAGAAGTTGGGGACCGGCGAAAACCCGCTGCTGGTCAGCGTTCGCTCGGGCGCGAAGTTTTCCATGCCCGGCATGATGGACACGATCCTGAATTTGGGCCTCAACGACAAAAGCGTCGAGGCGCTCTCCAAGCGCAGCAACAATCCGCGCTTCGCCGCCGACAGCTATCGTCGCCTCATCCAGATGTTCGGCAACGTGGTGATGGAAATTCCCAAGTCCGCTTTCGATGAAGTCTTCGACGCCAAAAAGAAGCAGAAGAAAGCCAAGCTCGATACCGAACTCGACGCCAAGGCACTGAAAGAGGTGATCGAAGAGTACAAGAAAGTCGTGAAGAAGCACGCCAAGCGCGACTTCCCGCAGGATCCGCACGAACAGCTCGTCCTCGCCCGCGACGCTGTGTTTCGCTCCTGGCAGAACGACCGCGCCAAGCACTACCGCCGCATCAACAACATCGACGACATGCTCGGCACCGCGGTCAACGTGCAGGCCATGGTGTTCGGCAATCTCGGCGAGACCAGCGGCACCGGTGTGGGCTTCACGCGCAACCCCGCCACCGGCGAGAAAGAATTTTACGGCGAATTCCTGATGAATGCGCAGGGCGAAGACGTCGTTTCCGGCGTGCGCACGCCGGTGCACATCTCCGAACTGCACAAAATCATGCCCGCGGTTTACGACCAGCTGCGTGGCATCACCACCCGCCTCGAACAGCACTACCGCGACATGCAGGACTTCGAATTCACTATCCAGGAGGGCAAGCTCTACATGTTGCAGACCCGCAACGGCAAGCGTACCGGGCGCGCCGCTGTTCGCGTTGCGATCCAGATGGTAGACGAAGGCCTGATCAAGAAAGAGGAAGCCATCTTCCGCGTCGAACCGAACCAGCTTTACGATTTCCTGGTCCCGCGGCTCGATGAAAAGTCGACGAAAGTTGAAGTGCTGGCGACCGGCTTGCCCGCCTCGCCGGGCGCGGCCGTGGGCCAGATCGTTTTCACCGCCGAAGAAGCGGTGGTGAAAGCCGGACACGGCGCGAAAAAGAATCCGGTGATCCTTGTCCGCGCCGAAACCACGCCGGAAGATATTCAGGGCATGGAAGTGGCCGCCGGCATTCTGACCTCGCGCGGCGGCATGACCAGCCACGCCGCGGTAGTCACGCGCGGCATGGGCAAGTGCTGTGTCGCCGGAGCGGGCGACATTCAGGTGGACGAGCGCGCCAAGCAGATGCGCGTCAAGGGCCAGGTCTTCAAGGAAGGCGACTGGCTCTCTCTCGACGGCACGACCGGCCGCGTGATCAAAGGCAAGCTCAACACGCTGGATGCCTCCAGCGATGACGAAGACCTGCAGAAGCTGATGAGCTGGGCCGAGCCGTTCCGCAAAATCGGTGTCCGGGCCAATGCCGATATCCCCCGCGACGCGGTGCAGGCCAAGAATTTTGGCGCGGAAGGCATCGGACTGTGCCGCACCGAGCACATGTTTTTTGCCGCGGACCGCATTCCGCACATGCGCGCCATGATTCTGGCCAACAACGAAAAAGACCGCCGCCAGGCGCTCAACAAGTTGCTGCCCTATCAGCGCAAGGATTTTGTCGGCCTGCTCAAAGCCATGGATGGCCTGCCTGTCACCATTCGGCTGCTCGATCCGCCGCTGCATGAGTTCCTGCCCAAACGGGAGAAGCTGATGGTCGACATCGCCACGCTCTCCAGTGCCGATGCCAAGGGCAAGAAGGCTCTGACCGAGGAATACCGAGAATACGGCGCCAAGGCGGCGGGTGATTTGAAGAAGATTCTTCCCGCGCTGCTGGCTCGCGTCGAAGAACTGCACGAATTCAATCCCATGCTCGGCCATCGCGGCTGCCGCCTCGGCATCACATATCCCGAGATCACAGAGATGCAGGCCCGCGCCATCTTCGAGGCCGCGGTGGAAGTGGAAAAAGCCGGCATCAAGACGCACGCCGAAGTCATGATTCCGCTCATCGGGACGGTGAAAGAGATGTCCAACCAGACGGCGATCGTGCGCCGCGTTGCCGATGAGGTGTTCAAGGAAAAAGGCAAGACGGTACACTACCTGGTCGGCACCATGATCGAACTGCCGCGCGCCTGTCTGGTCGCAGACGAGATCGCGAAGGAAGCCGAGTTCTTCTCCTTCGGCACCAATGACCTGACGCAGACGACGTTCGGCTTTTCGCGCGACGACATCAACAAGGTCCTGCCGACTTACTTAGCGGAAGGAATTCTCAAGCAGGATCCGTTTGCCTCCATCGATCGCGATGGCGTCGGCGAGCTGGTTCGAATCGGCATCGAGCGCGGCCGCAAGACACGACCCAAGCTCGAAGTCGGCATTTGCGGCGAGCACGGCGGCGATCCCTCATCGGTGGAATTCTGTCACCAGGTGGGCATGGATTACGTCTCGTGCTCTCCATTCCGCGTGCTGACCGCGCGCCTCGCCGGAGCGCAAGCCTCCGCCGCCCAGGCGCTTAAGGTCGAAGCCGGGCGAACCAAATAGAAACTGCAGAGGACGCAGAGGGCGCACAGGATTTTTTGGAATTGCCCTCTGCGGCCTCCGCGTCCTCTGCCGTGTTGGTTTGCTTTACTGCACTCTCTGCAGGCGCGCGATGAGTTTTTGCGCCAGGTTATCTTCCGACTCCGACCACAACAGCCGCGAGCGCGCCCCACTGCTCTTCTCCACTTTATTGGAGAACTCCACCACCTGGGCCACATTCTCGCGAATCTTGCTTTGCGTCTGCTCGTTCAGCGAGAGGTCCGGCTGCAGGAAGAAGGAATCCGACCCAAAGTCCACCTGGACATGCCCGGTCTGCTGGTAGGCGCCCTCGTCAAATTCCTCGCCCTGCACGATGAACTTCACCATCGCCGGCGCCAGCACCCAGTTACCGCTCGCCTCTTCCGGCATCCACAAATCCCAGTACGCCTCGAAGACATAGGCGTAGTCGTCGTGCACCAGTTCGGCGGCGATGAGCGTGGCCTGTCCGGGATCGATGCCTTCCGGAAAGCGCCGCTCCAGTACCGTCGGCTCATTCCACGAAACAGGCTGAAGCGCGAGGTAGCTCACACCCGGACGCTGCTTCGAGAAAGGAAATTGCTGCAACACCCCGAAGGCATGCGGCAGCATCTCCGGCCCGGAGAAATCAGAAAACCACAAACTTAGATAAAGAGGATCTGGCATATGTGATAGAAACCGGCGCGGCCACACGCCGCATCAATATTGTAAGCGCTTTTCAACCGCCGAAAACCGCGAGCGCTTCAGCGATGCGGATGCGTGGGATGAGTTGACTGTCCTGCCAGCGTTTTGTGCGCCGCGCGAGGCTGCCCGGCGGATTCGCCGGCGGGCGCCGCTGGCGCCGGAACGTAACGTGCCGGCAAGAACGGATCCGATTCGTCCGCGTTCACCCCTTTCAAGTTGTGCAGGGGGATTTTGACTTCCAGCCGAGTGCCCCCGGTGCCGGATTCGATCGCCAACTGGCCCCCGATTTCCTTCAGCCGTTCGCGAATCCCGGCCAAACCCACGCCGGCATTGCCCGTCTTCCAGAAGCGGTCCAGAACTTCCTGCGGCAGGCCCACTCCAAAATCCTTCACCATCAGATAAATGAAGCGGTCGTCGGTGCTCAGGCGCACTTCCACGGAGCGGCTTTTGGAGTGCCGGTGAACGTTGGTCAAAGCCTCCTGCATGATGCGGAACAGGGCCGTCTCCATGCGGCGCGGCAAGCGCGGTACGCTATCGGGAATCTGCAACTGAGTCTTGATTCCGCTCCTGCGGCCGAATCCTTCGACATACCATTTCGCCGCCGACACAAATCCCGCCTCGTCCAGCAGCGGGGGGTGGAGCAGGTGCGACAAAGTGCGCGTGTCGGAAATCGAGCGGTCCACCAGGTCCTGCACATCGTGCAGCGGCGTGCCCTTGAAGCGCTTGTCTTGCGCCAGCAGGTCAAGGCTGATTTTCGCCGCGGCCAAGTCCTGCCCTAAACTGTCGTGCAATTCGCGCGCGATGCGTCGCCGCTCCTCGTCCTGCACGCTCAACAATCTTGCCGACAATCGACGCAGGGCCAAGGTGCGCTGCTCCACCAGTGACTCCAGCGCGTCGTGCGCGCGGCGCAAGGCCTCTTCCGCTTCCAGCCTTTCGCGCAGGTGGTCGCGCACTTCGTATTGTCGCTTGCGTGCCAGCAAAGCGCTACGCACCGAACTGATCAGCGTCACCGGACGTAGCGGCCGCTCCAGCAGCGTCACATTTCCCAGCGGGGCGCGGGCCCGCACGGCAGACTCGGTACTGGCCGTGCTGAATCCGCTTCCGGTCAGGACGATGATGGGAAAATCCGACCACGGTGGTTGCGCCGAAAGCCTCTTTGCCAGCACCGCCACGGTGCCGTTCTGAATGGATTCTTCGGTGACGATGGCCGCGCCGGTATCCTCACAGATTCCGGCTTCCAGATCTTCCAGTTTCTGCACCGGCCGAATAACGACCTCCGACTGCCGCAGCACTTGTTCAATCAACGCCGCGTCCTTGCCGAATGGAGCATAAACCAGCACCGGGAACTCATGGGCGCAGTTACTAGTCATTGCCCGCTCCATCAGTTCCGGCAGAGCCGCCCACCGCGATCGGAACGCCCGACAGAACTCCTTGGAAGCCAGTCAGCGGCTTGCCAATTTTGATGGTTTCGTCGCCCAATTTCAGCTCACGGATCGTTCGCTCGTGCCCGCCACTTCGTTTTTTCATCATGGAAATCGCCTGTCGCACTTCTCCGTGCGCCTCGAAATAGCGCAGCACCAGAATGTTGTCTGCAAGGTAGCTGAGGTCGATGGGAGTCTGCATGGCGGTGCCTACCAGGCCCATCTGCGCAAGAACGAGCAAGGTGAGGATGCCGCGGTTATTCAGATAGGTGAGAAGCTCGTGCAGGTGGAGAGCCAGAAACTGTTCGCCCGGCATCGCCTGCAAAAAGCCGTTCAGGCTGTCGATGAGAACCGAGCGCACCCCGTTGTTTTCGACGTGCTGGCGCAGCATTTCGGAAAACTCGCCCGGCGACACTTCCGCCGGATCGAGATGCTCGATCTTCATCTGGCCCGATCGCAAATAAGGCCGGAAATCCATTCCGAGGCCTAGCGCGCGTCCCAGCAGGGTGTGGACTGTTTCTTCAAAGATAAATGCCGCAGCCCGTTCTCCTCGGTCAAGCGAAGCCTTCAACCAACGCAGAGCGATGGTGGTTTTTCCACAGCCGGCCGGTCCGATCAGCAACGTGCTGGTCCCGCGCGCCAAGCCGCCGCCCACCAATGCATCCAGTCCCGGGATTCCGCTCCCTACATCTTCGAGTTGATCGGCGTCTCCGGTGCTGTATTCCGCCGCGATGAGTCGAGGGAAAATCACGAGCCCGCCGCTGCGGATCAAGTAGTCGTGAAAGCCTTCGCGAAAGGCGCACCCGCGCAGCTTCGTCACCTCCAGCCGGCGCACGGTCCGCCCATATTCTCGCGGAACGCGGCTCATCGACACCACGCCGTGCACAATGCTGTGCAATTCCAGGTCGGCGTAGCGGCTGCTGCGATCGTCGAGCAATAGCACCGTGCAATTCTCGGGTGCGTACTCCTTCAGCGAGAGAATCTGCCGGCGGTATCGCAGGGGATCCTTGGCAAGCATACGCACTTCCGAAAGCGCATCGATGACCAGCCGGTCCGGCTTTTCTCCTTCAACCTCGTTGATGATGGCCTGCACGCGATCGTGCAGTTCTACCTCGGCAGGATGGAAAACCGTATATTGACTGTCGGGCTTTAGATCTTCCTCGGTGGGGCGCACTTCCAGTATTTTCACGCCCTGCACGGCCAGACTATGTATCTTGGCAACATGGAGCAGCTCATCGCGCGACTCCGACAGCGTCACATACAAGACCTTCTCGCCGCGCTTGAGTCCTTCGGCGACAAATTGTAGCGCCAGCGTGGTTTTGCCCGTGCCCGGCTCCCCTTCGACGAGGTAGACGTGGCCCGCCGGCAGACCACCGCCCAGGACGTCGTCCAGGCCCTGACAGCCGGTGCTGCAGCGCGGATCGCCTGGCGCCTGCTTCTGGTCTGGCTTGCTTTCCTGCTCCGCCATCATCGATCTTGAGTCTCTTTCATTCATCGATACACGACCGCGTCGATTCAACGTCCGAGTCTTATAATTTTTCGATGGAACACCCAGAAGGGTAAATACATAAATTTCTGTAGATAAATGCACGGAAAAGACTGGATGAGCAGGGAAAAACGAGGACAAAACTTAAGCCGCACAGGCCTTCGGTGCGAGAGCGTGAATTACTGGCTTAACTTAATGGCCAGCTGCCGCTCGGGAGCGGTCATGACGCCCCACAATTTTTGCAAGTCGTCCTGCAGCGCCGCGTTGTCGGGATCCTTGTGCAGGGCCATGGCAAACCAGCGGTAAGCGGTTGGCAAGTCCCGCGGGGCGCAGGTGCCTGTGGAGTAGAGATTCCCCAACGCCACCATCGCCTTGGCGTTGCCCAATTCGGACGCCTTCAGAAGACGCATGCCCCGGTCGCAATCCTGCGCCACGCCCCGGCCGTAAATGTAACGCTCGGCTTCGGCCACGTTATCGGTGGTCTTGGCCACGGACCGCGCCGCGGCTGGCTTGCGGGTTTCTGCTCTCGCCGGAGTGGGCTTTGCCGTCGCCTTCTCCTCGGAGTCGTCTGCAGCAGGCTGGCTTTCATCCGCCGCTGCGGAATCGCTGCTTTTGGCTGAGTTTTTCCCTGGATTTTCAGACACCGCTTCGCCACTGTTTTTCTGCGATGGCGCCGCTTCGGGTTGCGCATTCGAGGGCGATGCGGCCGGCGGCGCACTCGCGGGCGGCAGAGCTGCAGGTGTCTCTGCGGAATTTCCTTCTGGCTTCGCCGCTTCTTTATTCGTCGGAGGCGCGGGATCGGTCGGAATGGGCGCGTTCGCAGCGCTTGGCGCGTTTGCGCCGGAATCCGCTGCCGGCGCGGCTTCCGTACTTGGTGCCGGCTTTTTCGGGCTGCCATTCAGCCAGTCGAACCCACCCTGTCTGAAGTGCAGGTATCCAAAGCCCGCGACCAGGAATAGCGCCAGAGCGAACAGGATCAATTTTCCGCGCCCGGGGCTCGGCTCCTCTTCCTCGTCCAGCAGGTAGTCAACGTTGTGGGACCGGCGCAAATGTTCATGGTCTCCACCGTCGTGGTGGGAGTCGGAAAAACCTGCGTGTCGCGAACTTTCCGCGGGCGGAGCGCTCAGTCCTAGAAATGAAGGTCCTGTAATGGCGGGCTCCGGCCGCGAAGGAATCTCCGGCCGCCGCTGCGCCGGGGCTGCTGCCGGTGCGGCAACATTCTGTGTGGGAACACCAGGAACGCGCGGGCGCGGCGCCGGGTTGGCCGGAGCCCTGCCGGATGTCACTGGGGCTGCGCTTCTCTGCCCTGGATCTCCGGCTTGCGCCAGCGGCGCGCCACACATCCCGCAAAAGCGATTCGGCTCCGAATTCTCATTCCCGCAACGTCCGCAGCGCACACTCCCTCCTAATTCCAGTGTATTCGATGCCTAACGGCCCCGTGTAGGACTAAGGATTGTTCCCGACCCTCCCGCCGCGGTTACGGCGCATCTAAATAGTCAAAGTCGGGTTCAAACCAAACATGGGGAATACGATGTCACTTTTCGACGAAAAATACCGCGTCGTCGACGTGCAATCCGACCACCTTCTGGTGCAGGGTGTGAAAAGCGGCGACATGCTGACCATTCGCGGCGCCCAGGTTGGCCCTCCTCTTTCAGAGGAAAACTATCGCGTCGGGCAACTGATCGCCCTCTCCGATCCTGCCCGCAAACCGCCCAACTAGGAAATCTGCGCGAGCCATGCTCGCGCTTAGCGCCCGCCTTCCCTGCTGACCGTGGCTCACAAATGTATTGTGTTCGCGTCTATCTTGCGACAACATTCCCCGATAACCTAACGGAGTGACCCGATGAAACGCACGACAGCCGTCGCCATTGCGATTCTGGCCCTGATCTTCTGCTTGCCCGCTTTCGCCCAAATCCAGCCACAGACCCCCGCGACCCTGCGCAGCCTTCTTCTCCACGAACTGCACACTACGCACGCCGAGGCCGATTGGTTTGTGCCTGTCAACACCGCGCTCGACGGCCTCAGCGCCGAGCAAGCCAGCTGGACTCCGCCCAACGGTGGCCACTCCGCCGGCCAGCTCGCCTACCATCTCCTTTACTGGAACCGCAGCAATCTGAACACTTTCAAAGGGATCAAGAATGAAAAGTTCAGCGGCAACAACGATGAAACCTTCGTCAAGTTCGACACCAAGCAGTGGGCTGACACCGTCAAGCAACTCGACGAGATCCTGACCGAACTGGAAAAGCTGGTCGCATCCGCCAGCGACGAACAACTCGCCAAGTGGGCCGACACCATCGGCAACACCTGCACCCACAACGCGTACCACACCGGCCAGATCGTTTACGTCCGCAAACTACAGGGCTCATGGAACCCGGAGAAGGGCGTGAAATAAAGCGGGATGCAATGGGGTGAAGCAGAGCTAACCCTGTCCCAGTTGACAAGGCCCGCAGCCGCGGGCCTTTCACTTTGAAACATTGAACCCCCGAAACTTTGAATCCTGCCCAATCAGATTCCGGCGTACCAGGCGTAGCCGACTTCGGCTCCGAATCCGCCCACTCCTTTGCCGAACGGCTTCAGGTTGTCGGTAAGCGTCAAGTGATTGATGTACTTCACACTCTTGTATCCCAGTTGCCGCGGTACGCGCAGACGGACCGGCCCGCCGAAGGGCACCGGCAGCTCGCTCCCGTTCATGCTGTGAGCGACCACTGTCTGCGGATGCAAAGCGTCCGCCATGTCAATGCTCTCCCACCATTCCGGCTGAATGGATCGGTAAACGACATAGCGCACCTGGGGCAATGCGCCGACCCGGTCCAGGATGTACGAGAGCGGCACGCCCGACCACTCCGCGATATAGGTCCAGCCTTCTTCGCAGCCGATCATCGTGATCTGCGACTTCGTGGGAAAACTGCGGATTTCCGCCAGTGAGAAAGTTGTGGGCCGCGCCGCCATGCCGTCCACAGTCAGCTTCCAGTCGACAAAATTCGCATCCTGCAGGCGCTTGAAACTGTCGCCCAGAGGATCGACTTCGTTGGCAAACGGATGCGCGGAAATCTGGTTGCGCGGAAATTCCCGCGCCATGGCATGACCTCCCAGCAGCCGCTGCGCGGCGTAGGTCAAAGTTTCTCCCGGCCCGTAAAAACCGCGGCCGTCCGGCGGAATGAGTCCATGACGCTGCGCCAGCTTCGCGGCCGCGACCACTCCCGTGGCTCCTGCGGCCACCGCGATTCCCGTTGTGATCAATTTGCGTCGCGAAATCTCGCTCATATCAGCTCTCCTGCGCGCCGGCGCGCTCGGCCGTCTGTTGCCCGGCGTTCCATGTTCCGTCCGACATTTTTCCCGTAATCATGGCGCGCATCCGGCGGCGAAATCCGGCAATCACGATCATTACCACGTGCACGATCACGAACAGCACGAGTAAAGCGGTCACCAGGAAGTGCAGCGAACGCGCCGTCTGTTGCCCTCCCAGAAGCCGCACTGCAAGAGGAAACGCCGCATCGAAACCGAATGACATGGCCAAGCCGGTCCAGATCATCAGCGGGAACAAAATGAAGATGACCGCGAGGTAGGCGATCCGCTGGAGCACGTTATACGACCATGCCTCCTCTTCCGCAGGTCGCGCAAAGCGCAAATGCTGTCCGATGGAAACGCTGAGCCGCCGGAATGAAAGGTCGGAGGGAGCCGGGAAAACGTTGCGGCGAAAGTGCCCGCGAAACCATCCCCAGACCGCATAAATCAGTCCGGTCGCAACCAGCAGCCACGCCGCCTGGAAATGCAGGTAGCGGCTCCAGCCATTCTGATCGGGCAGAACGTAGCCGTAGCCCGTGGGCACGGTGTCGCGCGACGAAGGCAGGTGCAGGTTGAGCCAGGGCCGCTCGTTCACGTTGCCGGTTTCGCCCCAGTAAAATCGCGGGTGCGAGAGCACGATTTCGCCCCCGCTGATCAGCAGCGCAAAAAACACCAGCGTGGTCAGCCAGTGCGTAACTCGCACCAGTGCCGCGTGACGACTGCGCACAACGGAACCCCGTGCTTCGACGGAGCGCGTCGCAGCTCCGGCGATTGGCAAGCTCGCATTCATCGAACGAACCCCATCCCCTGACGTTCAGGATTCTACCTTGTGGGGGCAGGATTCAGGCCGCTATTCTGCAATTCCTCTCAGAACACCGCCAAGCCGGCCTGCGAGTTCCCCGTCCACATAGGTGATCTCGCGCAGCAATACCGCCATCGTCTCCTGCAGCGCCCGTTTCAACTCGCCAGCCTCCAGCGCCCTGGGAATGCACCTTGCCGCGGCTTCGCGCTCCGCGGCCGGCAGATCGTCGAGGCCGCGCCCCTGCTTTGCCGTCACGCCGCAGCGGAGGCAAGTCAGCTCCAACGTGTGGTTGCGCATGCCGCTCAGCATGTAGTCCGTCTGCAAAACGCGGCCCCGCGCCAGGCTGGAACGCACATGCAACGCGTACAGCCACGCCATGCCAATCAGGTCTTGCGGATTCGATTGCCCCGCCGGACGCAGCGGCTTCGCACTGCCAAAAATCAAGCGGAAGTTCGGCCCCGTCGGACCGAAGTCCGACTCGCTCCAAAACGCGACATCCACTTGCAGCGTGCTTTGGAGCAGGAACACCCGAAACAGTGTGGCGCCTCGCATCACGTCCACGTGCGCAATGGCATGGTGTTGCTGATAGAGGCGCGTCGTCCACTCGGCAACGACTTCATCGCAAGAGGCGCTCGCCTTCAGGCACAGCGCCAGATCGATATCGGACCAGCGGTCCAGCTCCGCCGTCGCCGCCGAGCCCGTGTGCGCCGCACCACACAAGTTGCCATCTTGCCGCGCCGCCGCCGCCAACTCATCGCGCAGGCGCTCGCGTTCATCAGGAGTGAAAATCGGCACGCGTGAAATTTTAATGGATACTCGCGGGGAATCGCCGCCAGCGTGGACTTCCTCGGCCATGCAATCGGTAAAAACAAAGCGGCCCCGCTCTTGCGAGCGAGGCCGTTGATGGTTAAGCGGCGATTTTCTTAGTGCCTGCCGCCGTGTCCGCCACCTGAGTGTCCACCACCGGATGAGTGTCCGCCGCCGGAGGAGTGTCCACCGCCGCCGAAGTGCCCGCCCGAACTATGGCCGCCACCACTGCTCATGTGTCCGCCGGAGTGGCTTCCGCCGCTGAATCCGGACCGTCCGCTGAAGGAGTGTCCTCCCATCGAGCTGCGGTTGTACGAGCCGGACCTCATTCCACTCTGGCTGCGGCCTGCGTAGCCTCGGCTGCTGTTGCCTGAGAAGCCCCGATTGGAACCGCTATAGCCGCGATTGCCCGAGTAGCTGCGATTCCCGCTCGAGTATCCGCGATTCCCCGCATACCCGTGGTTGGAGCCGACTGATCCCCTGCCGGAATAACCGTGATTGCCTGTGTAACCGCGATTGCCTGTGTAACCGCGATTCCCATTAAATCCTCGGTTGCCGGTAAATCCTCGGTTGCCGAACCCTCGGTTGCCGGTAAAGCCCCGGTTGCCCGCGAATCCGCGTCCTGCGAAGCCGCCGCGGTTGTATCCGCGATAGTTTCCGTGCACGAACGCGTTGTGGCTATAGAATCCCGCACCGTGCCACGCATAAGGATGTCCACCGAAGAAAACTCCTCCGTGGAAGCCCCAGCCGATGCCCCATCCATGCCAGCCCCAGCCGAATCCGAAGAACGGCGCGATCGGGAATCCGAAGCCGAACGAAATGAACGGCCCGCCAAATCCCCACCACGGCACGAATCCCGGCCAGTAGGCCACAGGATAGCCGTACACGTAATACGGGTTATATTGCGGCACGTAGACCACTTCCGGATCGGCCGGCTCAATTTGGATCTGGTCGTCGCGGTCGTACACGCGCTGCTGCGGCGTGGTCCGCAAATTGCCCGCGGCCTCCGCTTTGCGGCGCATGTACTGGATGGCCTGCATCACGTCCGCCGACTGGTTATAGTTGGCATCGCCCAATTCCTGCGTCCAGGACAAATCACGATCCAGGTTCGCCAGGACCGAGGGGAACTGGCAAAGCGCTTTCACGCTCGGATCCCAATCCTGCTGGTCGATGGCATCGCCCAGTGCGCGACCCTTCAGGTCCGGGTTCTCTTTCACGAACCGGTTGGCCTCGACAATCTGCGTCGGGTAAGAAGAAGCCGCCAGGATCTGCGCCACCAACGCGTCGGGATACAACGCGATCGGCGCTACCAGCTGCTGCATCTGGTCAGCCGAGAGCGGCTGATACTGTTGCCGACTCGGCGCCGGAGCCTGTTCGATCGCAGGCGCCTGATCGTCATATTGCGGAGCAGCGTATTGCGCCGAACCCTGATCCTGATACTGCGGCGCTGGCTGGTTATATTGCGGCGCATTCTGATCGGGCGCTTCCTGGATCGCCGGATCCTGATACTGCGGCGCCGGCGCAGCGTACCCCAGAACGCTCGTCCCCAGCATGAGCGCGCCCGCCACCACCGCGCTGGAAATTGTCTTGAATAATTGCGTTTTCATTTGGAACCTCCAGAACTCCCACTCATTAGATTCAACCCGGAGCAAAGCGGACAGTTCCGTTCTTTTGATGAACTTAGAGCGGCTCATTTGAGCCAGAGTGGTGCATTTGAGCCAGCGCGGAAGGGACAATTGGAGGCGCGTGTTTGGAACGGGTCACTGAAGCGAGTGGCCCATGCTATTGTCTGCCCGGCACCATCAAGACAAAGGGTGCCCCATCCTTGCGTTCTTTGCAATGGCGGGACCCTCGGACCTGTGCCGCATCACAGTTCACGTGACGGAATCAAAATTAGTACCGCCCGCTCGCTCATATCGCGGCCCACTTTGCAAAACAAGCAAAGGTGGGGCATCCTCAGGTGATGAGTGTCGCCCCGCAAAAGGTGGGCCAGCCCCGCTAACAGGGCGGCAATTCAGAATGCGTCCGTTGGCCTTCCATCCCCGACCTTAGCTACACATAGCACTACGATTCTGTTTGGAATCGGAGACAACTCTTAGATGGCGAGTGAGCTTGTGCTAGTTCAGTTGCGCACGACCTAGCAACCCCACGGAGAACTTGTCGCAGCCTCCTCCCCCTCCTTGCTGATCGCACAGCCCATTCGGTCCGCCGGTCTCGACAAAGTTTTCGACGCCCGGCACATACCAATAACTTTCATCAGTCGACTCAAATCCCTTCGCGTGCGGCGGGGGCACGTCCTCGACATCAGACATCAAAAAGGTGACCCCTTGGCAACTGTCTGCGGTGTTTTGCACGCACACCGGAACTGCCGTCATCCAATAATGTCCAGGGGCCAGCATGAACACCTGTCCTGCACTCAGACGACCGAGGACCGTGTACTCATTCATTCCGTTCCAACCTCGACCTGTTGCCGTGAGCGTCGCCTTAGATGTGCCGGAAGCAATCACTGTTCCAGCATTACCTTGGCTCACGCCCGTTGATATTGACCATTCAATCTGAGGGGGGCGAGCTTGGCTTTCGGGGAGACATTGTTTGAGAAGAAGCCCCCAACTGTCCAAGTCTGATTGGGTGGAACGGTGAATGGGACGTAGACGGCCGCGTATCCTTCTATCACGGAATCTTGATTATCCAACGCATTTGGGAACGCACCGCTAGGGTCGAAATCGCCGCCGTAGAAGAGGCATGGGTTGCAATACGGCGGCGGCGATGGTTCCGCGACGGCGTTCAAGCTACCGCGGAAAAGTCCCGGTGAAACCACGCACGCGAGGGCGGCTAAGATCAAGAATCCAACAGCGATTGAGGTCCTCTTCATTGTATTCTCCGAATCGAGCCTTGGCCCCAACTCGCCCAATTGTGGTTTCCTTTGCTCCCATGGTCAAGCAAAAAGCCAGATCAGGGCCAAAAGACTCCCACCGTCGGCGAGTGGCGCAGCATCATGGTTCAGGTGTTGGAATCAAAATCCGACCCGCCTCCATATCGCGGCCCACCTTTGCAAAACAAGCAAGGGTGGGGCATCCTCGAGTGATGGTTGTCCTCCGCAAAGGTGGGCCAGCCCCCGATCACGGAATCACGCGGAACGGTTTGCTGCTCTTGAGCGTGCCGCTCGGCGTGGTCACAGTAACGAAGCCGGTGGTCGCGCCAGCGGGTATTGCCGTTGTGATTTCCGTGCCCGAAACAATGGTGAATGCCGCGGCGGTGGAGCAGGTTCTTTAGCGTTGGGCAACGCGCGGCCCACTGATGGGCGCGCCGGCCGGTGATGGCTGTTTTGCCGGGAGAAGCGCAAGCAGGGTGACTCCAATCGCGACAAAAATCACAATGTCCTGAGGACTATCCTTCCGGTGCATCCCGCGCGCCGCCGCCTGTGCCGACATGATTGTCATGGTGAACCCATGGGCAAGGCTGGACCATGCCCCATAGCCGATCATCAAGCGATTCCCAGCCGGCTGCTTAACGGCCAATAATAGACAGGGCCCAAGCGCCGCGTTAAGACTCAAGAACATCGGCATGACGTCATTATGGTCGCTGAGCCACATAGAGTGCCACAGATTGTCAAACAGGAGATAGCCCCAAAAGCAATAAAACAAGCCCACCAACGTCAACACTACTTGTAAGGCGCGCTCACGTTTCATACCGTCCTCCCGTTTTGTGCGATGCAAGGTGATTAACACCTTTTTCCGTCAGATTGTGCGATTGCCAGCTGTGGTGCGTCCGGCGCTGGAGGCCTGCGAGCATCCACAATGGGAGCAGAATGCTTCGTTCGCTCGAATCGGCTTGCCGCAGGAAGTGCAAGGGCCGAGCAGAGGTCCCCGGAACACAAAGTAGAGGATGAATCCAATCAGATTGGGTATGAAGGAAGCGGCAATCACCCAGGCCCAAGCAGGCATCTGACGCCGTCTTGCGTCCCCATAGATATATCCGAGGGCAAGAAAAAAAGCCGCAGTGAAAACGCCGAACGTCAACCCAAACCAAAGCGCATCGGGCATGGTGTTAAGAAATCCTTGGGAAGCAAGTAAGGAACGGCCCTTGCTGGAGGCAAAATAGACAACCCAAACCGGGATCGCCAGTGCTGCGATGGCCATGGCAGACCTGGGCAGAATTTCCCGTGTTGCCGCTCTCAACAGGACAGCCGCAACGACAAGCCCGGCCAAAAACGCTATCAAAAGCACCGCCGCTTGCTGTGTCATGCAATACCTCTCTTCTCTCCAGTCGCCGCGAGCAGACATAGCGCCGAGCAAAAAGATGGCAGCAGCCAAAAGACGAGCACTCCTACCTGGATTTGAGCAGCGTCAAAATGAATTGCGACCGACAAGCGCTTAGCCATGAGGTATACGAGTGCCGATCCGACAAATGACATCGAGAGTGCAACAGCAAATGCAGCCCAGACCCTGAATTGTGCGTGGTGCTGTCGCATGGTCCCGGTGTGGTGCGCAAGGATTTCCAGGACCTGGGCACTCGAATCTGGTTCACTGGTAAAGGTGAATTCCTTTAATCCCTGAATCGTACGCGCGGTCACCTCGACGTAACGCCTGCAGCCATCACAGTCGCGGATGTGGTCATGCACGAGGCGTCTTTCGCTCTCTGAAACCTCTTCTACGAAAGACTTGTCAATGAGCTGGCGAAATCTCTTGTCACACTCCAGGCGAATCACCCCCTCCCTCAAGTGCGGATCTCAGGGCCGCAAGACCGCGATAAATTCTGGACGTCACCGTTGTCAAAGGGGCGCCCAACACCTGAGCGATCTCTGCCAGCGACATGTCTTCTTGAAACCTCAGCAGCAAAGCCTCGCGATACAGCGGTGACAGATTCTGCAGGTGGCCGGCCAGACGGATTGCGTCTTCGCTGCGGTACGCGGCTTCGAATGGGGAAGGACCGGAGGAGGATACAAGCAGAATTTCATCGGGATCATCCGGCAAGGAAGCTGCTTCTAGCGCTTTTTGTTTTTTGCGGAGGTAATCTATTGCCAAATTGCGGGCAATCGCAAATAGCCATGGATCAAACCGCTGCCGCCCGTTGTATTGGCCGCCCCGTTGCAGCACGCGAACCCAGGTCTCCTGTGCAAGGTCCTCAGCATAGTCTCGCCTCCCGGTGAGGTATAGCAGGTAGCGCACCAGTCGACGCTGATAGCGCTCCACTAGGTCGGCAAGGAGCTTCATATCCTTTTCACGCAAGCCGCGCGCAATCTTTGCCGTCTCGGTTTCGGCTGTCGTATTCAATGTCATAGGCAGAGCCGACATATATTCTGTATACGATTAAAGCGCGGCGATTTACTCAACTTTGACTGAAAAAATCGCGCTAGGATTTGTTTCTGAGGGATGCCGGATCAAGGGACGGCGGGGTTTCAGTCCACTGATCGGAGTCGTTTGCGGTGGCACCCTTCGACTCGCCGCGCTCGCTCAGGGCGCCTTAAAAACCGAAGCCGTGCCATTTTGAAGCCTGTTCTTGCTGCCGAGCTGCGCTCGGCCGGACAGCCGGGGGCGGCTGTCCCCACATGACGCCGGACAGCCGAGGGCGGCTGTCCCCACATGACTCCTGCTGCCGCTGGCAACAAAAAAAAGCCCCGCTCTTGCGAGTGGGGCCTTTGATTTTACTGACGGCTGATGGCTGACAGCTGTCTTTAATACATATCGCCCATGCCGCCGCCGCCATGTCCGCCGGGCATTGGAGCTTCCTTCTTTTCCGGAATCTCCGCCACCAGGGCTTCCGTGGTCAGCATCAGGGATGCGATCGAGCCGGCGTTGGTCAGTGCGGTGCGCACCACCTTCGTGGGATCGAGCACGCCCGCCTTGACCAGGTCTTCGTATTCGTTGGTCAATGCGTTGTAGCCGAAGTTGATGTCCTTCGAGTCGTTGATCTTGCCCAGAACCACTGCACCTTCTTCGCCGGCGTTCTCGGCGATCTGGCGCAACGGCTCCTGCAAAGCTTTCTTCACGATGTTGACACCAATCTGCTCGTCACCTTCCAGCTTCAGCTTGTCGAGAGCCGGGACGCAACGCGCCAGCGCCACGCCGCCACCCGGGACAATTCCCTCTTCCACAGCCGCGCGCGTCGCGTGCATCGCGTCTTCCACGCGGGCTTTCTTTTCCTTCATTTCGGTTTCGGTCGCGGCGCCAACCTTAATGACGGCCACGCCACCCACCAGTTTCGCCAGCCGCTCCTGCAACTTCTCGCGGTCGTAGTCGCTGGTGGTCTTGTCGATCTGGCTGCGAATTTCCTTCACCCGGCCTTCGATCTCGGCGTGCTTGCCTTTGCCTTCGACCACGGTCGTGTTGTCCTTGTCGATGGTGATCTTCTTGGCCTGGCCGAGGTCGCTCACCTGCACGTTCTCGAGCTTGATGCCGAGATCTTCGGTGATGGCCTTGCCGCCGGTCAGGATGGCGATATCCTGCAGCATCGCCTTGCGGCGATCGCCGAATCCGGGAGCCTTCACGGCCGCAACCTGCAGCGTGCCGCGCAGCTTGTTGACGACCAGCGTTGCGAGCGCCTCGCCCTCAACGTCCTCCGCGATGATCAGCAGCGGCTTGCCACTCTTGGCAATCTGTTCGAGCAGCGGAAGCAGGTCCTTCATCGAGCTGATCTTCTTTTCGTTGATCAGGATGTAGGCGTTGTCGAGCGAAGCTTCCATGCGCTCGGGATCGGTGACGAAGTAGGGCGAGAGGTATCCGCGATCGAACTGCATGCCTTCGACCACTTCCAGCTGCGTCTCGAGCGTCTTCGACTCTTCCACGGTGATGACGCCATCTTTGCCGACCTTCTTCATGGCTTCGGCAATGATGTGGCCGATGGTCTCGTCGTTATTCGCCGAGATGGTCCCGACCTGGCTGATCATTTCGCCCTGGACTGGCTTGGAGAACTTGTCGAGTTCGCCTTTTTCGCGATTGCCTTCCTTGTCGAGCTTGCCGCAAACGGTGATGACGGCCTTCTCGATGCCGCGCTTGAGGGCCATCGGGTTGGCGCCGGCAGCAACGGTCTTGACGCCTTCGCGATACACGGCCTGCGCCAGTACGGTCGCGGTGGTGGTGCCATCGCCGGCAACGTCGCTGGTCTTGGAGGCGACTTCACGAACCATCTGGGCCCCCATGTTCTCGAGGCCGTCCTTCAGTTCGATTTCTTTTGCAACGGTAACGCCGTCCTTGGTGATGGTGGGCGAACCGAATTTCTTTTCGATCACCACGTTGCGGCCCTTGGGACCGAGCGTGACCTTCACTGCGTCGGCGAGCAGGTTGACGCCGCGCAGGATAGCCTGCCGCGACTCTTCGCCGTGAACAATTTGCTTTGCCATTTTCTTCTTCTCCTAATTTTCGGTTGCAGGACAAACCTGCGAAATCTTTCTGACAGCGGCAGTCGACTACCGCTTGGATCCGGCCATTTCCTTCTTGGACGAGGTGGCAGCGCCGGCGAGCGTGCCCAGAACTTCTTCTTCCTTCATGATGATGAAATCTTCGCCGTCAATCTTGATCTCGGTGCCGGAGTACTTACCGAACAGGATGCGGTCGCCCTCTTTGACAGCCAGAGGGAAGGTCTTGCCATCTTCGTTGACGCGGCCCTTGCCGACGGAAATGACTTCGCCCTCCTGGGGCTTGTCTTTAGCGGAGTCAGGGATGATGATTCCGCCACGGGTAGTGGTGGCCTCTTCCACGCGCTGGACGAGAATGCGGTCGTGGAGGGGTGTGAATTTTGCCATGGTTGCAGCTCCTTTCGTTTGATAGAAGGTTCGTAAGGCTATGAAATTGTAGTGGGTTAGGCGGACTGTTAGCAGTCAAGCCTATCGAGTGCTAATTCTATTCGATTGAGTGGAGAGTTGTCAAGAGGGGGATGTCGGGTTCTCCGGGGCTCTGAGTGGCCGCTCTTACGCCGCAATGTAGCAAGCGAGAGATCCTGGTCCGTGATCGTTCCCTGGCGCGAGCCCGCGACACGGGTTGGTGCCGGTTCCAGAAAAGCAAATTCCTCTTGTCGCTTTACGCTCGAGCGGAGGAATGACAAAATCCTGCGTTTTGTACGATGGCGAACGGACGAGTTTTTCGAGATTCGCTAAATTCGCGGTGCTCGGGTTCAACAGGCTGCGATCGCGCTCTCCGCTTAGTACCGTCGGCAAAGGCCATTCGAGCAGTAACTCCCTCGCAAGAAAATTACAACTCAAGGAGTTCAAGTGACCCGCCACTGGTGTCGCCGCGCCATTCTTGCCTTCGTATTCACTCTTGCCCCGTTTGCTTTCGCCGTTTCGCCGTTGGTCGTCATTGATAGTGTTTCGATCAATAGCCAGAACAACCAGATGACCATTCGCGGGAACGGATTTGACCCGGCGGGACAAGCGCCCACGGTGACCTTCAACACGACGACCGTTCCGGTCGGGTCGTTTTCAGAGACGGTTCTTGTGGTCAAGATTCCCGCCTCAACCAAGCCGGGAACGTATCAGCTCACGGTGACTGCCAGCACCGGTAACTCCGAAACCTTCGCCGTCACTGTGGGCGCTGTCGGAGCGCAAGGCCCAGCGGGGCCGCAGGGGCCGGCAGGACCGGCAGGGCCGCAAGGGGCAACTGGGGCGCAGGGGCCAGCGGGGCCGCAGGGTTTACAGGGACCACAAGGAGCGACGGGGCCGCAGGGGCCAGCGGGGCCGCAAGGTCCGGCGGGTGCGTTCAATGTTTACGACGCGAATAACAATCTGCTGGGAACGCTGCTGGATTTCGCAGGTTATGTGGCGAATTTCGGGGGAGGCGGCACGCCAGCGTTCACCACGATCATGATCAGTTCATCGCCCTTGCAATTCATGCAGATCTCACAGTCCGAGTGGTCCACCCCTCCTGGCTACCCGCCCTCGTTGTTCTACGTTTACTACACCACACCGGACTGCAGCGGCCAGGCCTATGCGGGAGGGCAGTCGCCTTTCGGCTATCCAATCCCGCCTTACAGCAACCAAGTGGTGTACTGGTGGGCGGCGCTGGGGCAACCCGCCGGGCCTTTCGTCGTGCAGTTCACGGGTGCCTATGCCCAGACAGCATTTCAGTCTTACGTGAGCTATGCCACGTGCACGAATACACAGAGCAACAGCTTGGCAGCGCCGATCACGATTACACCGTACACGGGAGCCGTCAGTTTTCCGATTGCTTTGCCGCTGCAAATCGGGTTGCAATCGTCGAGCCCGAATGGTCAGGCGAAACGGAATGCAGCGACAGAAACTCACTGAGCTCAACAAATTCACCTGGCAGACCGAGCCCTCAGAAATGCGGGCTCGGAATTCATTCAAAGAGAGGAACAGAAAATGAAAACCATGATTCTTACAGCGGTCACATTGCTTATGGGAGCCAACTTCCTTGTTGCGGCAGACAAGGGCGGGGCGACGTTCGAAGGGACGCTGGTATCGAGCGTGTGTTACCTGAATGGCAAGGACCATCCAACCACCAACGAGATGGGCGGATACAAGACCTGCGGAAGCAAATGTCTGAAAAAGGGCGATCCGGCCGGACTGGTCAGCAAGAGTGGAGAGTTCCATGTGCTGGTGGCGTCATCGATCAAACTTTCGCCGTATGTGGGGCAGCAGGTACGGGTGACCGGAGAGGACCACAGCGGCGCGATTGCCGTCGACAAGATCGAGGTCTCGAAAAGCGGCCAGTGGCAACCGATTGAGTTGAGATCGGGAAAAAAGAACTGAGGTTCTTGAAACTCCTTGCAATCGAAAAGCAAGAACAAATTGTTTTGCAAGGAGAACCTTCATGAAATACGTATTTGCGTGCGACGCGGCAAATGTGGCCGTGTTTCTGCACAAGTGAGAGAGTTGGCGCAGCGGCCCGATGAGTCTGGGCCGCCGGACAGCCGAGGCGGCTGTCCCCACATGGCTGGGTGGAGGGGGCTGAAGCCCCGTTTGCGTTTGAGGCGTTGACGCGGCGCTGAAGCGCCGCTCTTCCACGGTGGTGCGGCGGGCTACTCTCCCTTCCTTTCACCCGCTCAGGTTGGCGATAACGGAGGTACAGCAGATTCCTCCTTGCCCTGCGGTCGCGAGTCGGAATGATAAAGAGTAGAGGTTTCGGCCGAGTGTCGAGTGACAAAGTTGAAATGCCTACACATCACTCGCCGGATGTGAAGGGATAGCCTTTGTCGCGCCAGTTGGTGACGATGTTGTCGGCGATATAGAGGACCTTGACGTTGGTGAAGCCCATTGCGCGCATGGCATCGTCGGCGGGCTTTAAGTTCGGGCAATGATCCCAGGGACAACACCCGCAGTAGAGCACAATGAACTTGTTGCGCGGCAGCGCTTCGACGCGGGCTCGCAACTTATGCACGGCGGCTGGGTCGGAGGTGGGGCCGAAGTACTCGGAGCCGGGAATGTGCCCCTGCAGATAGAGGACGTGAAAGCCGACGTGGATCAACAGCGGCTTCTCGGCCTTGGGGGATTGCAAGATTTTCGCCAGGTCTTCCGGGTGAATCAGGTGCGATGCAGCGATGGTGCTGGCCTGGAATGCGAACGCCACCGGGGCGAGCACGAGTAAGACGGCGGTCACGATCTGGCTGCGGTTGCGGCAAGTCATGGGTTTCCTCCGCGTTCCACTCGTTCGATTCCTCTGCTTTCAATCTACCTCCAGCCTAACGCCAGCGTGGAACTTGGATTGATTGATAGCGAGGCCCTCACGCGAGGGCCTCAGTTTTTGTGATGAGCTTAGGCTGCGCTGGCGTCACATTGGGACTCTCCGAGTAGGAGAGCGTGTTTTTACGGCTTGTTGTCCTGTTCGGATTTCGGCTTCGAGAGCGAACGCACGTAGTTCACCAGGTCCCAGATTTCGTCGGGCTTGACGCGCGGCCCTTCCGGCGGCATGTTCTGATGGCCGTTCTTGACAATGTAAGCAATTTCGCCGTCGGTGCGGTCCTTGAAAGTGTTGGGATTGGTAAAGTCGGCAATGGCCAACTTTTCGCTGGCGGCGACGTCGCCTTTGCCGTTACCCGTATCGCCGTGGCACATGGCGCAGTCGATGGTCCACCACTTCTTGGCGCGAGCCAAGGATTCCGGAGAAGACTTGACCGGGTTGGTCTGCTTGGCGGCCTCGGCCGGAATGGCGGTATAAGACGGCTGAGCGGATTTCTGCGCGGTTTGCGATTGCTGCCCAGTCATCGTACCCGCGAGCAGGACGGCAGTGAAAAGAATGAATCGAGACATCGGAGCCTCCGATGATGTGGCTTTACTGTGCGAGAGCATTGTAGCGCCGATGCCCGGGGCCTGGCTGTGACTTAGAACATGGCAGGAAGTGAGGAAGGAACGAGGCGGAAGTGGTGACGCCGCGCCGATTTCCAGCCAGAGAGCGGAGTGTCACACGTTCTGAGAAAGTTTTTGCGCGGCGGCGCTGAGCGCTTCGGGCAGACCCTCACCCGTTGGAGCACCGCCCTGGGCAAGATCTTTGGTGCCGCCTCCGCGACCACCCAGCCTGGCCATGACTTCTTTCAGAAGGGCGGACATGTCGTAAGGCTGGCCCTGAGACTGCGCAAAGACCAGCGATGGCAGCGGCGAGCGGGTCGCGAGCAGCGTGATCACGGACGGTTGTTCCCGAGTAAGTTTTTGCGCCACCAATTTCACAAAATTGAGGTCGCGATCCTGAAAGGTATGCACGATGACCCTTACGCCGTCCGCAGCGGACGGTGCTGAAGATTGAGGCGAGGCCAGCAAAGTTGCGGCTTCGGCGTTGGCCAGATCTTTCTGCGATTGCTCGCGCTGCTTGCTCAAAGCACGGTTTTCATCCAGCGCTTTGCGCGCTTGCTGCGGGACATCGTAAATATGAGCAGAAAAAAGCGCGGCGGCTTCGGTCAGAGCGGAAAAGTCACGGCGGGCGGTGGAGACGGCGCGAAGGCCGGCGACAAATTCGACGCGGTATCCCTGGCGAACTTTTTCGAATTTGCGCAGCAAGACAGCGCCAATCTGCCCGGTCTGAGCGACGTGCGTGCCGCCGCAGGCGCTGAGGTCGAAGTGGTGAATGTCGATGAGCCGCAGCTTCTCGCGATCGGTGGCGGGTTTTTTGCGCAAGCCCAGAGTGGCGGCCTCGTCGCGCGATGCGTAGCGAACCTCCACGGCACGATTTTCGAGGATAACTTGGTTGGCCAGTCCTTCGGCTTGCTCGACTTGCTCCCTGGAAAGAGTGGGCGTGTTGAGGTCGATGGAGCAATAATCGTCGGCCATGTGAAACGAGACGGTCGGGAAATTGAAGAGCCGGATGAAGGCGGCGGAGAGCACGTGCTGGGCAGAATGCTGCTGCATGTGATCGCGGCGGCGCGCGGCGTCGACGGCGCCGTGCACGGACGTGCCGGGCTGGATATTTTTGAGCGGGGCGTCCAGGTAGTGGACGATGTGGCCATCTTCGGTGTCGACGACTTCGGTCACGCGGAACTTGCGGTCGTCCTGGGCGAGGGAGAGATGACCGGTGTCATGAATCTGCCCGCCGCTCGTGGGGTAGAAAGCGGTGCGGTCGAGAATGACCGCGGGGCGCGGGGTTTCGAGGACCGAGTGGACGGTGGCGTCGAAGTCGTAGAGAAAGGAATCGTGATAGTAGAGGCGGTCGGTCATCGATTCAGTCTAGGGAGGAGCGGGGGAGTTGCGCAAGGTGGGCGGGAGTCGCGGTCATTTGCGCGAGAAACAGCAGATTCCTCCTGTCTCGCTGAGCTCGCGCGTCGGAATGACAAACAGTATTGGCGGCTCGCTCGCCGTCGGGATGCCAAAAGTAATGACGTCTCGCTCGCCGTCGGAATGGCAACGGGAAACGCCGCTCGGCTTGAGCGCTGGAATTTGACGGCGATGGGCTACGGGGTATCAGGGGGGAAACCTTAAGGGCTCCTCTTCGATGGTATCTTTAGGGGTTGAGAGCGGCTTTCACCATGGAAATCCTGCAAAAACTTTTTGAGCAGCGCTTTCATTCGCCCGCGACGAGTGTGCAGCCGCTGCAGGGGCAACTGGGCGGCTCAGGGCGGAACATTTTGCGGCTGTGCAACGAGAAAGTCAGCGCGATTGGAATTCTCTATGGCGTGCGCGAGGAAAATGCCGCGTTTCTGGCTTTCTCGCGGCACTTCCGGCGGCACGGGCTGCCGGTGCCGGAAATTTATGCGGAAGACCTGAAGGCGGGCGCTTACCTGGAAGAGGACTTCGGGGACACCACGCTGTTTGAATTCCTGTCAAACAATCGCGACGGAGAGGTGGTTGCTCCCGAAGTGGTGGAGGCGTACCGCAAGGTGGTGAGGGCACTGCCGCGATTTCAAATCGAGGCGGGACGCGATCTGGATTACAGCGTTTGCTATCCGCGGGCGAGCTTTGACCGGCAGTCGATCCATTGGGATCTGAATTACTTCAAATATTATTTTTTGCGGCTGGCCGGGATCGGCTTCAACGAGCAGGCTCTGGAAGATGATTTCGAGCGGCTGACGGATTTTCTGCTCAGCGCGGACTGCTCGTATTTTCTGTATCGCGATTTTCAATCGCGGAACGTAATGTTGCGAGACGAGCAGCCATTTTTTCTGGATTACCAGGGCGGGCGCAAGGGGGCCTTGCAGTATGACATCGCTTCCCTGCTCTATGACGCGAAGGCGGACTTGCCTCCGCAGTTGCGGCAGCAGTTGCTGGAGTTTTATCTGGAGACGCTGCACGGCTATGCCAACATCAGCCGGGAAGAATTCCTGCGTCATTATTATGCGTATGTCTATGTGCGCATTTTGCAGGCCCTGGGAGCCTATGGTTTTCGCGGATTCTACGAGCGCAAGGCGCATTTCCTGCAAAGCGTGCCGTATGCGCTGAAAAATCTGCGCTGGCTGTTGCACAACGTAAGTTTGCCGATCGAACTGCCGACGCTGATGGAAGCGTTCAACAGCATGCTGGGGTCGGAGAAGCTGCAGGGACTGGCGGCAGAGGCGGACCACCTGGTGGTGCGCGTCATGAGTTTTTCGTTTCATCGCGGCTTGCCGAAAGATGAGACTGGGCACGGCGGAGGCTTCGTGTTTGATGGGCGGTCGCTGCCGAACCCGGGGCGCGAAGATCGATTCAAGGCGCTGACCGGCAAAGACGCGCCGGTGATCGACTACCTGAATCAGCAGGCGAGCGTCCACCAATATCTGGCGAGCGTGCGGTCGCTGGTCGATCAAAGCGTGAGCAACTATCAGCAACGAGGCTTCAAAAGTTTGATGGTGTCGTTTGGATGCACGGGCGGGCAACACCGGTCGGTTTACCTGGCCGAGGAGATGGCGAAACATCTGCGGGAGAAGAACGGGATTGAGGTGGTGGTGCGGCATCGGGAGATTGAGGGATGAGTCCCGGCCTCCGGAATGGGGCTTTCGGCTCCGGATTCAAACCCATTACCACGGAGGACTCAGAAGGAATTGGTAGAGCTTCGATTTTCTGAGCAACGAGTCCGCACGCGACGTAGCGAGCGTAACGGATAACAATTGCGATGAAGGCAATGATATTGGCGGCGGGTTTGGGGACGCGGTTGCGACCCCTGACCAACGATCGGCCGAAGGCGCTGGTGGAGATTGGGGGGCGGACGCTGCTGGCGATCACGCTTGCTCGCTTGCGCGAGTTTGGCGTGAGCGAGGTGATCGTGAACGTGCATCACTTCGCGGACATGATGGTGGAGTATTTGCGCGCGCATGGCAATTTCGGGATGCGGATCGAGATTTCGCGCGAAGAGACTTTGCTGGATACGGGCGGGGGGTTAAAAAAAGCAAGCTGGTTTTTTTCTTCGAGCGATGAGCCGTTTGTGGTGCACAACGTGGACGTGATCAGCACGATCGACCTGGCGGCGATGATGAAATTTCACCAGGCGAAAAAAGGGCTGGCGACGCTGGCGGTGCAGTCGCGGGAGAGTTCGCGGCAGCTGCTGTTTGATGAGACGATGCGGTTGTGCGGCAGGCGCGTGGGAGGCACCGAGGAGCTTGTATCGCGAACGGCGCAAGCGCTGGCGTTTTCAGGAATCCATGTAATTTCCCCGCGGATTTTTTCGCCCATGACCGAAGAGGGAGCATTCTCGATCGTGAACTTTTATTTGCGACTGGCGGGTGAGGGCGAGCACATCTGCGGGTTTCGCGCGGATGATTATTCCTGGCGGGATTTGGGACGACTGGAGAGTGTGAAGCTGGCGGAGCGGGACTTGCAAGAGGGCGTACGCGGCCGGCATTGACGAATTCGACCAGGCGTTGCGGATTGCGGCGGCAAGATGCAGAGATCCCTTCGCCTTTCGGCTCAGGGCAGGCTCTTCGCTTCGCTCAGGATGACAAGTGATTGGGAGTTTGACGCGGCGCTAAGGCACTGCTCCCACCCCCAGAACAGCAACTATTTCAGGCCTTCGACCACGTACAAATCTGACAACGTGCGGATGTAACCGTAGACGTAGGCGTGGCCGTCGGGGGTGATGTTGATGCCGCGGATCGTGTCGATGCCGGCGGAATCAGCCGGAACCAATTCCTTCCAAAGTTTCCGTTTTCCCGTAGACAATTCCAGGGCGAAGACGCGCGCAGGAATCGAGCCAAAGCTATACACATAGAGAGAACGACCGTCGCCAGACCATCCGGTGGGAGATTCGCCGGGCTCGACACCATTTACGGGTATCGCGTCTCCGCCGGCAATGGGGTAAAGATAAATTTTGTGGTCGGGCGCAACCGCGGCGGCGAAATCCCCCTTGGGTGAAACGGCCAGGAAGGGATTGATGCCTTCGGGGCTGATGGGGCGGGCCTTGCCCTCGCCGGGATTTTCGACCCAGATACGAACGCCATGTCCGGCTTCGTTCCCGGTGAAGATGATCTGCTTGCCGTCGGGAAGATAACGGCCCAGGAGATGATTCAAAGAGTCGTGAGTAAGCGGCTTCGCCTCGCCGACGCCGGTCGGCAATAAAAAGAAGGGCGGCGAGGGAGTGTTGGGGCGGGCGAGTGCCCACTTGCCGTCGGGACTGAGACCGGTCCCGTAGCCTTCGCTGAGGCGGATGGCGGGCGTCCCGTCGGTTTTGCGGAGATACACGGCGTAGCGCGGCCCGCCGCCTTCGCCGGTTTCGGAGAAAAGAACGGTGCGTCCGTCGGGAGAAAGATCGCCCGGCGACGACCAGTCAAGCCAGGACAAGTCGCGCTCTTTGGCGTCGCCGGGGGCGAGGCCCACCATCCCGGCGCGATCATTGCCGCGAGTCAGCAGAACATTGCCGAAGCGGTCGACGTCGAGCAGAGTCAACTCGCCGGGAACGCGGGCGAGCAGGCGCACCGCGCCCGCGGGAGTGACGGCATAAAGAGAGCGATCGCCGCCGGTGCGAGTCGCGGTAAACCAGATCTCGTCGCCAGCGGGAGACCACGCAATTCCTTGAATGCTATCCCAACCGGTGCAGAGAGTTGTTTTCTTTCCGCTGATATCGACCATGGCGACTTCGCCACCGTCGTCGCCTAACTCCGGGTGGTCGATAAAGGCGACGGAATCGGCTTTCGGAGAGATGCGAATGTGGCCGATCCAGCCGTCCGCATCATAGAGAAGCTTGCCGGCAGGAAACTCGAGGCGATGCCGGCCTTGTTCCTGGCGAACGATGGCGAGGGTGTTGCCATCGGGGGACCAGTCGGCAAATTCGACATTTTCGAGGATTTCACGCGGGGCGCCCCCGACGAGGGGAACGCGGGCCAGCGTTCCCGAGTATAAAAACTGGGCAACCGGATGGCTGTGCAGCGAGAGCGCCATTTCTCCGGAAGAAGAGACGGCGAGCACGTCGGCGCCGGAAGGCTCGAGCTCGTGCGACTCCGGGCTTTCGGGGCGGGTGGTGAAAAGCTGCAGGAGTTTCCCTTCCCAGGCGGCGCTGTAGATGATCGTCTTGCCGTCGGGAGCGAAACGGGCCGCGTGCACCATGCCGCGGCGGAAGGTTAGGGGATGGTAGACGGGAAGCGAAGTTTGCGGTGCCGTATGGGGCAGCAGAAATTTTCCAGCGCCCAGGCCGACGAGTAAAGCCAACAGCGCGGCGGCAATGATCGGTAGAGCGGAAAAGCGCTTGTGGGCTCCGGGCACCTCGGCAACAGGGGCGGTCTCGGTTGGAGCTGAGTCGGTGACGATCGGGATCGAGCCGCTGGTGCGAACGCGCGACGTATCCAGTGCGCGCTTGATGCGCTTGAGGTCGCCGCGAAGCTCGGCGGCGGTCTGGTAGCGGAACTCGCGATCTTTTTCGAGCGCTTTGAAGATCAATTCTTCAAGCTTGGGCGGAAGAGAGGTGTTGACGGCGGAAGGGGCGGGCGGAGTGCGATTCAGAATCGCTTCCGAGATCACACCGCTGCTGCTGCCGGGAAACGCGAGGTTGCCCGTGGCCATTTCATAAAGCACGGAGCCGAAGGCGAAAAGGTCGGTGCGCGGATCGAGATCCTGGGCGCGGACCTGCTCGGGCGACATGTAAGCGACGGTGCCGATGGTGGAGCCGGGCATGGTCATCATGGCACCTTCGGTGGCGGTGAGCAGCGCGGATTCGGAGGTGCCGCTGGAATGCGCGGGAGAAAGCTTGGCGAGGCCGAAGTCGAGCAGCTTGGCCTGACCTCGCTTCGTAACAAAAATGTTGGCGGGCTTGATGTCGCGGTGAATGATGCCCTTGGAGTGGGCGGCGTCGAGGGCGTCGGCGATTTCGATGGCGAGCGTGAGCAGGGTTTCGGTGTCGAGGGCGCGGCCGGCGATGCGATGCTTCAGCGTCATGCCATCGAGATACTCCATGACGATGAACGCGTGGCCATCTTGCTCGTCGACTTCGTAGATGGTGCAAATGTTGGGGTGGTTCAGGGCTGAGGCGGCGCGGGCTTCGCGCTGGAAGCGGTCGAGCGCCTGGCGGTCTTTGGCGGTGTCTTCGGGAAGAAACTTGAGAGCGACGGAGCGACCGAGCTTGACGTCTTCGGCACGGTAGACGACGCCCATGCCGCCGCCACCGAGCTTTTCCACGATGCGGTAATGCGAGATGGTCTTGCCGATCAAGAGAAGGCCGCAGTGCTTGCGCGAACATATTAGGGGCGAAGGGGTCGGAAGTCAATGGACGTTTGCGCCAATTTCCACGCTGATTCGATGGGCTGCGTCGCTTGGAAAAGGCGCTTGGAGGCCGATTTTGGGGGCCTTTTCCCGTCATCGCCTCGCCCTTCCAGAGTAAAATGAACGCCATGCTTTGGCCTCGCCTGCGCGCGATCGGGCACGCGTACCTGCTGTCGATTGCGTTCTGGTGCGGGCTCGCGCTGCTGATGGGTCTGCAGTTCCAGCCGTTCAACCGGCACGATCCATGGGGATGGCTGGCGGCCTTCGCCACGCAGGTGGCGTTTCGCGGCCTGCCGCTGGCGTTTTGGGCTCCGCCGATTTTCTACCTGGTGGGCAGGTTCCTGCACTATTCGAAGAAGCGTTTCCGCTACGCCCTGGTATGGTTGCTGGGCGCCGCGCCCTTCGTGGTGCTGCACCTCACCATGGTGTGGCTGCTTCCGCCGTTTGATAGCTCTCTGCAGGGATTCGTGCCGCATACCTACGCCTACTGGCGGGAGATGATTCGCACGAATTTCGCCGATGAGGCCTTCATTTATGTTGCTATCGTGGTGGCCGGACACGCGTATCAGTACATGAAGCGCCTGCAACGAGAGGAACGCGAGCGGGCCGAGTATCAGCAGGCGCTGGCCGCGAGCGAACTGCAAGCGCTGAAAATGCAGCTGCATCCGCACTTCCTCTTCAATACCCTGCACGGCATCGCGACCCTGATTGAGAGCGACGCCCGCAGCGCCAAAATCATGGTGATCAAGTTATCGAACCTGTTGCGGACGGCGCTGGACCGCGGCAAGGCAGACTTGATTCCGCTGGAAGACGAGCTGAAATTCGTGCGGGAATATCTGGACCTGGAAAAGATGCGCTTCGGGAACCGGCTGGCGATCGAGTGGCTGATTGCGGATGAGGCGTGCGGCCTGCTGGTACCGCAGATGATCCTGCAGCCGCTGGCGGAGAATGCGATCCGGCACGGAATTGCCGCGTCGCGCGAAGCCGGCCGGATCGAAGTCGCGGCGGCAATGAAAGACGGCATTCTCGAAATCCTGGTTCGCAACACTGGAGCCGGCAAGGGAACGAATGGAACCGGCGTGGGATTGCGGAACGTAGAATCGCGGCTGCAATATTTGTACTCCGGCGACGCGGACGTAAAGCTGACAGTGTCAGAGGATCACGTGGCCACGGTCCGACTCACCGTGCCGGCATTGCGGTCGCAGGGTGGTAGTACGCAAAAGGCCGCATAAAAACGTTGTCTTTCTAAGAAGAAATGAGTATGCGCGTACTCATCGTCGATGACGAACCATTGGCCCGCACGGCGCTGGAGAAAATCCTGGCGGCGCGGGCCGACGTGGACCGCTTTGATGCCGCCTGTGACGCGTTCGAGGCGGAAGAGCGTCTGGCGCACGACACCTACGACGTGATGCTGCTCGACATCAGCATGCCGGAACGAACCGGGCTGGAACTGCTGAGCCGCATACAGGAGTCGCAGCGGCCGGTTCCCTCGGTCGTCCTGGTCACCGCCTATGCCCAGCACGCGGTCGCCGCGTTCGAAAAGCACGCCGTGGATTACGTGTTGAAGCCGTTTACCAGTGAACGCGTCAACCAGGCGCTGGAATTTGCTTCGCGAAGGACGGCCAGCGAGCGAGCGGCTAAGCTGATCGACCTGATGCCCCACCTGGGAGCCGTGCAAGCAAAAGACACTTCCAAGATCGCGATCAAGAGCGACGGTAGAATCGTCTTCATCGACCTGGAAGACGTGGTTGTGGTCGAGGCGGATGGAAATTACGTCCTGCTACAAAAGAAAACGGGATCGTACCTGATGCGGGAGTCGATCACGGCAGTCGCGCAAAAACTGGAACATTACGGATTTCTGCGGATTCACCGATCGGTGCTAGTGAATTCTTCGTTCGTGGAGGAGATTCGCCCTAGCGCGACCGGCGAATATCAACTCCGACTGAAGGGCGGGAAAGAATTTACCGTAACGCGGACGTACAAGAAGAATTTGCGCTCGCTGGCGAAATTCTGGATCGGAACCGGCACCTTGCTGGGAGAGTGATCGAGAAAGACCGCGCGCGTGAGACTCGCCTGCTCGCAAATCTCACGCACGCGTTACGGCGGCGCCAGCCATCCCGGTGGAAGGCCGTTGCACTCGCGCTGCGTAAATCCACCTTTGATCCTACGGAGTTCGCAAGAACCCGTGGAGCACGCCGCTGCCATCGATCACGTAGCCGGTGACGGCGCCGGTTGAATTGTCCAACAGCGCAAACGTGCCCTGGCCCGCGCCGGTGCCGGCACCGGGAGCGTTAAAGGTAGAAATCGCTCCGCCCGGAGCGCGCAGAAACCCGTGGCTGACGCTGCTCGAGTCGCTGTAACTTCCCGTGATAGCGCCTTGCGGGTTCAGGCCTTGCGGCAACGTGCCTTGGCCGGGACCGGTTCCAGCGCCGGAAACGTTGAACTCGGTGATGGTGCCATCGGTTGTGCGCACCCAACCGTGAAGCACATTGTTGGGATCGACCGACACGCCAGAAATCAAGCCGGAGGGATTCAGTCCGTCGGTGTCGGTGCCTTGCATGGCGCCGGTGCCCGAGCCGGGAGCATCGAATTCGGTGATGACTCCCTCGGAAGAGCGGACGTAGCCATGCAACGAGCTGACCGAGTCGATGTAGGCGCCAGTGATTTCGCCCGCAGCATTCAGACCAATCACTGCGGCGGTGCCGGTTCCCTGTCCTGCGCCGGTGCCGGCTCCCGCGGCCTCGTAGGTGGTGAACGAGCCGTCGGTGGCACGGATGAAAGCGTGCGCGATATTGCTCGAGTCGAAGTAGTAGCCGGCCATGGTTCCGGAAGGATTGATGTTCAGCGATTCGGTACCCTGGCCCGCCCCGGTGCCTGCACCGGGAGCGTCAAAGGTGGTGATGGCCCCGTTGCCTGCGCGGAAAAAGCCGTGCATCACTCCAGCGCTATCGGTGTAGTAACCGGTGAGAGTTCCGGCGGCATTCAACGTAGTGGCGAAGGTTCCCTGCCCTGCGGAGGTGCCGGCGGCCGCAACACTGAAGGTGATGAAGGCGCCGCTCTGCGAGCGAATGAAGCCGTGAGCGACCGAGCCGGAATCATAGTAGTAGCCGCATGTGATTCCGCTGGCCGTGATGCACTGAGAAAACGTGCCCTGGCCGGACGCCGTGCCGGACCCCGGAGCTTCGAACGTGGTGATGGTTTGAGCGACGGCCCATGTGGAAGCCAAAAAGGATACGCTCAGGATTTTTGCAATCAGCAATCGTTTCATGCTTTCTCCTCACTGAAATTGAATTGCGAACCAAGCGAACGAAACTCCTTGAAACGGGGTGAAACAGGCTTGCTTTCGGAAACGGCGCAGGGGCGCACTTCGTCGCCGGTTCCATAGCCGCGATCATGAGCGGTCTTGGAGACCCGGAAAGTCTTCACTTCGCGCCCATGCGAGCGCGTCGGGGACGATTGGCCCTGGCAGAAGCAATACAGCGTGTAATCGTCGGATAGACCTGATGGAGCGCGGATCACATACGACCCATTGCCATACGGACTCAGAGCGGTCAGGTAGAACGTGTGGCACATGGGACACTCCACGCAATGGCGAACTCGGCGAGGCATGAGAACTGGAGGGCGGTCGCGAACGGACCGTCTCGCGAGCCCAGGCACAATGACTGTTTCCTGCCGCTCTGGCGGAGAAGTTCGACCGCTTTTGATTTCCCCACACCGTAGCCGTGCAAGGATCCTGCCAGAAACAAAACAGTGCGCGGGAATGTTACGAGCGGGATGAGAATCGCTGTGACATTACAACCATCCGCAACAAAAAGTTTGTGTGTCTGGCTGAACTCTGCAGAGTTCTTCCGTTGCGAAGAAAAAATGTGCACACGCTGCTATGAAAAACGTGAGATGTGCGGGATGAGGCTACAGGAAACTGTAGTCAGGAGAGAGCGGCCAATGCGTAAACTAAGGCGGTCAGACCCTCAAATGGCCATGGTTGAACCTTTGTGATGCGCTTTTCGTAGATACTCACAAGCTCGTGGGGTTCGACCTATGAAAGATGAGGAGAGCGTTTTTGTGATGAAAAGGAACTCAGTTGTTAAGCGAACCATGCTTACGATTGGCGTTACCTTCCTGCTTTTCCAGTTAGCGGCGGCGCAGCAGCGCCCGTCCACATCCGAGCGCACCGCTGCATTCGTGCACGTCAATTTGATTCCGATGAACGAAGAGCGCGTGCTGAAGGACCAAACAGTGGTTACGCGCGGCGATCGCATCGTGGCGATCGGCAACTTTGCCGCTGTGAAAGTTCCTCGCGGAGCACAGCGAATTGACGCTACGGGTAAGTTCCTGATTCCGGGCTTGGCGGACGCGCACGTCCATCTGGAGTCCAAAATCGAGTTTGCCCTATACCTCGCCAATGGAGTGACTACGGTTTTCAACCTTGATGGGCGCCCCGGACACCTGATGTGGCGCAAGCAAATCGCGGATGGGTCGTTGCTCGGCCCGACGATTTTCAGCACCGGCCCAATTTTTCATCAGAAGCGAACGGCCGAAGAAGACGTTCGGCTGGTGGATCAGCAGGCGGCAGATGGTTATGACGCGGTCAAAATCTACAATGAAGTTTCCAAGGAAGAATACCCGGCTTTGATCGCCGAGGCGAAGAAGAAGCACCTGTTGCTCATGGGACATGTGGCGCGGGGACCGGGGCTGGCGATGACCTTGCAAGCGGGGCAGTCCATTGCGCACCTGGAAGAGATTGTCTATACGGAATTCAACCCGCAACACATCGATGATTTCGAGCATCTCGTCCTCGATGAGTCGAGAATTCCCGCCGTCACGAAGATGGTGAAGGACTCCGGCGTATCGGTAACACCAACGCTGGATAATTTTTCGCGCATCGTGTTGCAGGCGACAGACCTGGATGCCTTTCTGAAAAATCCCGAGCTGCGATATGTGGCGCCATGGACGTTGATGCAGTTTCAACCGGCGAACGACCGCTATAAGAACCGCTTCGGCCCGGATCGATACGCGATCCTGGAAAATATGCTGGCGTTCCAGAGAAAGCTGCTGAAATCTTTCAGCGACGCCGGCGTTCCCCTCATGGCCGGAACGGACGCCACCGAAGTAGGACCGATTTCCGGATTCGGAATGCATCACGAGTTGCAGGAGTTCGTGAACGACGGAATGACTCCGTATCAGGCGCTGCGAACCGCCGGGGCCAACGTCGCGCAATATCTCCGGCAGGCGGAGGTTTTTGGAACCATCGAAAACGGCAAGCGCGCGGACATGGTGCTGCTGAATGCGAATCCGCTGGAAAACATCGCCAACACGAAGGACATATCCGGCGTCATGGTTCGGGGACGCTGGCTCGACAAAGCGCAGTTGGACGGGATGATGAGTGCCGTCCAGGGGAAGTACGCAGAAGAGCGGGAAAAAGCGGAGGCGATGCTGGCAAAGGATCCCGCTACGGCGAGCGCCTATCTCGAAGAAGCCGACCCGTTGGGGAAGTTGGCCGCATTTTGTATTTCAGACATGGCGGCCCATCAGGACGTTGCGGTGGTGGTGCACCTGCTTAAAACGCTACGTCATTCCCAGCCGAACGCCGCCATGGTGACAGAAGACAACATCAACAATCTGGGCTATAGCCTGATGGGCGCAAAACTTTATCCTCAGGCCCTCGCGGTGCTGCGCCTTAATGCGGAAGAATTCCCGAACTCGACCAACGTATGGGATAGCCTGGCCGACGCATACTTTCATAACGGAGACGTGTCCAACGCCGTCCTGAATTACAAGAAGGCGCTGGCGACGGACGAACACTATAGCAATTCGGAAGAAGCGCGCAAGTTTATAGCCGAGCACGAGCCGCGGTGACCGCCGGCGCTAACAGAGCACTCAGCATCGTGGGGAAACATCGGGACCCGGGCTTCTGGCCGCCCGGATCACGTATAATTTAGTTTCTTCCCTCATGAGCTACACCGTCCTGGCGCGCAAATATCGTCCCCAGAAATTCTCGGAAGTCATCGGGCAAGAGCACGTCACGCGGACCCTGCAAAATGCGCTGGAGCAGAGTCGAACGGCCCACGGATACATCTTCAGCGGGCATCGCGGCATTGGGAAGACGACCGTGGCGCGCATTCTGGCCGCCGCGCTGAATTGCCGCTCGTCAGACAAGCCGGTTGCCGAGCCATGCGGCGTTTGCGATTCATGCACGGAGATCCGCGCGGGAAATTCGGTGGATGTCATCGAAATTGACGCCGCCACCAACCGCGGCATCGACGAGATCCGCGAGTTGCGCGAAGCGGCCCGCTACCGCCCGGCACGCGACCGGTTCAAGATTTACATTCTCGACGAGGCCCACCAGATTACGGATGCCGCCTTTAACGCGCTGCTGAAGACGCTGGAAGAGCCGCCGGATCATATTGTGTTCATGCTGGCGACCACGCAGCCGGAAGACATTCCGCAGACGATCCGCTCGCGATGCCAGCACTTCAGCTTCCGCGCGGTGAAGTTCGATGAGATCGTGGGACAGCTGCGGGAATTGACGCGGCGGGAAAATATCAAGGCAGAGGATGCTGCGCTGGCGCTTCTGGCGGAGGCGGGAGATGGATCGATGCGCGATGCGCTCTCCATCCTGGACCAGGCCATCGCCTGCTGCGGCGGAACGGTCACCAGCGATTCGGTGCGAAACCTGGTAGGAGCAGCGCCCGCACACATTCTTGAAGAAGTGATGCAGGCAGTGGCGCGCGGCGCCAGCGATGAGGTATTGCGGCAGGTCGATCACCTCATCAGTGAAGGGCACAGCCCCACGCATTTTGCGCGGCAGATGGTGCGCTTCCTGCGCAATGCGACGGTGGCCAAAGTTGCAGGCAAAGACTCTTCCCTGCTGCAGATTTCCAGCGAAGAACGCGAGCGAGTCGCCAGGGTCGCCGACTTATTCGGCGAAGAGGATTTAACCCGGCACCTGCAGATCATGCTGCGCACGCATAATGAATTGGGATACAAGCAGGAGCAGCGATTTCATCTTGAACTGGGCTTGCTGAAGATGGCGCACGCGCAGCGCCTCTTGCCGCTGGAGCAGATTTTAAGCGATGCGGCTTCCCTGCCCCCAAGCGGTGTGCCAAAGGCGCCGGGACGGCCCGCGATCGTAGGTGGGCAATCTGCGAACGAAGCGCGGCGCCCGGAACCGCCCGCGGCTCGCTCGAATTTCGTCAGCCCGTTCGCGGCCGATTCGGCGCGCAAGGGAACGCCGCGACAGGAAGACCATGCGGAAACGCTTCCATCGCCCGGACCGCGAGTGGTTGCGGCTGCCAGCCAGCCTGAGCCCGTGATTCTGGGCTCCGCTGCCCCCGACCGGCGCGAGGTCCCCATGGTTGCGGTTCAGGCCCCAGAGGAACCAGCGGCGAAACCAGAGCCATCCATGGCGAACGCGGGTGTGGACATCGATCGCCTGCGGTCTGCGGTGCTGCAGGCGCTTAGCGACGGCAACCAGCGCATTCTGGTTTCGATGCTTGATGCCGGAGAGTGGTCGGTGGCGGGCAACGAGGTCGTGATCCGGATCGCGGAGTCGCAAACGGTCGTTGACATGTCGCTGAGCGCTGAGGGCAAACGGCTGGCCATTGCGACCTCCAGCGGCGTGGCGGGCCGGGCAATGAAGTTGAAAATCGTGCCTGGCGCAACGGTGGCCGCGACGCCGAAGCGCAACGGGCAAAATGCAACGCAGTCGGGACGCAGCCGGGTCGAAAATGAAGCGGTGGTGCGCCGCCTGCAGGAAAAATTTGGCGCTGAAATTCGCACCGTGATCGATTATCGCGAGAAGAGATAACGATCGACTTAAGCGGCGCTTGGAAAATTGGATTTAAAACTGCTGGCGCGAAAGACTTCTATGGGTGGATTCAATCTGCAAGAACTGATGTCAAAGGCCAAGACGCAGTATGAAGCCCTGCAGAAAAAAATGCAGGAGACGGTGGTCGAGGCCACGTCCGGCGGCGGCACGGTAACGGCCAAGATGGACGGCCGCAAGCAACTCCTCAGCCTCCGCATCGACCCGGAAGCGGTGAAAGGCGGCGACGTCGAAATGCTGCAAGACCTGGTGCTGGCTGCCGTGAACGAAGCGGCTCGCAAGATTGATGCGCAGGTGCAATCGACCGTCGGCGGAATGTTGGGAGGGTTGGGCATTGGAGGTCTCTGAACTCCACGCATTCCGTCGAGTGATTCCGGCATGAATCGACTTCTATTTCTCGTCCTGTTTGTTTTCGCAGGTTGCTCGTTTAGCACGATGGCCATCGCTCAGAACCCCAAACAATCGCCCGCCAATGCGGCGGGTCCGGGCACCTCAGTCACCGATCACGCGAAAGGCTCGTTCGACGTCAAGGTCACTCCGCAGCAGGATCAGGGCAATGAATCAGGCCTGGGGCGCATGACGATTGATAAACAATTTCATGGCGATCTGGAAGCGACCAGCAAAGGTCAGATGCTGGCTGCGGGCAACGGAGAAAAAGGGTCTTCCGGCGGCTACGTGGCGCTGGAGAAAGTAACCGGCACGCTGAAAGGGCGCAGCGGAAGCTTTATCCTGCAGCACAGCGCGACCATGACGCGAGGCACGCCGCAGCTGAGCATTACGGTTGTCCCTGATTCGGGAAGCGAGCAATTGACCGGGCTCACGGGCAAGATGCTGATCATGATGTCCGACGGAAAACATTCGTACGATTTCGAGTACACTCTTCCCAACCCGTAAACGCGCCCGCCATCCAATCTATGCCGAAATTTGCCGAACCCATGACGCGCCTGATCGACGAGTTGAAGAAGTTGCCGGGCGTGGGGACCAAGAGCGCCCAGCGCCTCGCGTTTCACATCCTGCGATCCAGCGATGAAGATGCCGAATTGCTGGCCGCCGCCGTGCGAGACGTGAAGGCCAGCCTGCGTCTCTGCTCGGTATGCAACAACATTACCGACGTCGATCCCTGCGCATACTGCACCAGCCCGACGCGAAACCAACGCCTGGTTTGCGTCGTGGAAGAACCGACCAACATCGCGGCCATCGACAAGACCAAACATTTCAACGGCGTCTTCCACGTTCTGCACGGAGCGATTTCGCCGCTGCACGGCGTTGGTCCCGAGCAGCTGCGCATTTCGAACTTAACCTCGCGCGTCGATTCGGGCAATGTGGACGAGGTAATCCTGGCCACGAATCCCACGGTCGAAGGCGAAGCCACCGCAACCTATCTCTCGCAACAACTCAAGCGCGCCGGCGTGAAAGTGACGCGCATTGCCATGGGCATTCCGGTGGGCAGCGATATTGAATACACGGACGAGATCACAATGTTGAAGGCCATGGAAGGCCGCCGCGAACTATAGGCGCACGCGAATGTGACCCTGGGTAATGTGACCCTGGGTAAGGACGCCGCAAAACATTTCTTCTTGCAGGTTTTCAAAACTTCTAAAAAGTTGAAGCAGCAATTTCGCTTCGACGCGAAATTTCTTCGTACTATCTTTTCCCCCTGCCATCTACAGGCCCCTTAAGAAGTCCCTTAATTTTGGCGGTTTACAGACCATGGGAAATACACAGCGCGTGGCAATGGAAGTGCCTTATTGCTGGCTGCGTACAAAACAATTTTAAGGAGCCCGCATGGCGGAGGACACGAACGAAGACTGGCAAAAGTTGTCTGAGTTGGCGTCCAGGGAAGAAGACCCGGTGAAGTTACGGCAGTTAATCGACAAGCTTTGCAAAATTCTGGAGCAGAGAAAAAATGATCCGACTCGCTTTGGAAGCAAAGTTAGAACCTAGCGCTGCAGGCCGACTTCCGGTTCAAGAAACACATTGGACTCGTCTTCGGCCGCCAGCATTCCTTCGGGGAGAGTGCCGCGATTGTATTCGGCCATGCGGTTCTTCCACTTTAGAAAATCTGTAATACTCTGAGGTTCGACGCGCACTTCCACCCGGCGCAGGCTGGCCAGCAGGAGATTCATCTCATACAGAAATCCCTGCTGGCTGCGCAGATTTTTCTGCGATGCCCGCGCCAACCTCACTCTGCCAGCAGATATTTCGAGCAAGCCCCATCCTCGGGGAATTTCCTCGATCCGAATCAAGCCGTCGGGAACCAGATAAAAGCGCTCGCAGCCGACGCCGGCTTCTGGAGCCAGGCGGAAGGGCTTGGCACGATCCGCCAGAAAATCAGCGCGAGAGGCTTTGCATTCGATCATCACCGAATGGCAGGCGCGCTTCCAGCCGATGGCGTCGGGCATCTCACCGCTGATGCATGCCTGCTCGGACAGAACCACACCGCAGCGGTAGCCCCGCAACCAGCGTACGGCTTTCTCGACCAACTGGGAGTGAGTCATACCCATCCTTTGTAGCGGGAAAGCGATCGCTTCGGAAGTGACTGCGAGGTTTACTCCCGGGAACTCAGGGTTCGTGGCAAAATCGATAACGCTTTCGGAGGTAAATACTGCGGCAGAGGACTATCGAGTAGCCGCGTTCTTCAAGGGTTTCAGCAAGACCGGCCGGCGCAGAACCGTTTCCAGCAGATGACGCTCAGCGGCGATGGTTTGTGCAGCCGAACCCAGCGGCGAATATCCTTCTGCGGCAATGATCAAAGCCTCATTCGCCCGTGCCGGCATTCGCGCAGAACCATTCCATCGCTTCCTCGCCAAGATGTGCTTACTGCGTGGATTTTCGACGAGCAAGCGGCGGATGCTGCCGTCGTGCGTGGAATCCAGAGCATTGGCCAACCGCAAAATGGCAGATAACTGAATCGCGGCTTTTTGTTCGTCCGGCAAAAGATCGCGCAGGGACTTATGCTTGCGCGTGGGCAGGGTTCCGCGATGAAAACGGGCGATGATGGCTGCGCGCTGCATGTCGGCCGCCTTCCATCCCAACGGATTGCCGTGGGCGCGAATCAGATCAAAAGAAATTTTATGATGCCCCTTCTGGGCTTCAGACTTGCCCACGTCGTGCAGAAGCGCCGCGGCCAGCAGGCTCGAGCGAGCAGAAAGTCCATCGACCGCAGGCTGCCAACTGGCGGCCAGCAAGCCATCGTAGATTTGCAACGCCAACTCCGCGACGCGCTCCGAGTGAAGAAAGTCCGGATCCAAACCATTGGCCCATAACTTCATACGGCGCAACGCGAGCGCCTGCACTTGCCGGCCCTGCGGCAAATGAGCTCGCCAGACATTCCATAGAGATTCGGGACCAACCATGCGCGTGCGGTAGCGGTCGATGCGCTTGCTTCGTTCCGAAAGAATGAGCTTGTGCCAGCGATTTCGCGAGGCCGGGTCGGGAAAAATATGGCAGGAGACCGCCGTCGCCCAGAGCACGTCGAGATCGTGCACTTCGCCCAGCAGGTCCTGCAGCTCTTTCAGATCGTCAGCCCAGGCCTTGTGCTCGGCGGGTAGAAAATTCTCGACGATATAGCGGAAGCGCTTGATGCCGATGCGCAAGGCATGAAACGCGGCCTGCGATCGATTGCGCAAGGCCTGGTTGTGCAGGTCGCGGGCCTGGGTCCAACGCTCGAGCGCCAGATGCTTGAACAGAGCGCTTCCGGGGCGGAATCTGGCGGCGCGAGCCGGAAGAGACTTGCTCCATTGCCGCCATTGCTTACGGTCGAATTCCTCCAGCGCCGTCTGCGCTTCAATTTTCTGTTCTTTTTCTCGCGATTGCAGAATCGCGAGCAGCGCTTTCGCTGCGGGATCGGGCGTGGGCGCCAAGGACGCTTGATCGCTGCCACTATTCTGCTGCGTCAAAGAAGCCCCGCGAACAGATTCGCCCGTCAACTTTTCCACCCACTCGGTCATCACCTGGATGTCGCGCAGGTTTCCGAGGCGTTGAAACAGGCGCTTGCCCGCCTTCTTCATTGCCTTCCAGTTGGGATCAGGATCGAGAGCCATCAGGCCGTCGGCAAGGGAGCGACAGCGGCGAATCGCCACGCGCAGGTCGTGCACAGGGTCGGCGGCGAAGTCGGCGGCAACATGGTCACATTCCTCGAGGGCGCGCAACATCCAGTAGCGCAGGCCCACGGTTTTGGCGAAACGGTTTGGAGCGGCAACGGGCATACGGTCGCACCGCTATTCTCGCTGGAAGCGGCCTGTGAAAGCCAGTCTGGGGGAACTAAGTTGTTGAGGGCGTGTTCTTTCGCCAGGTTCCTCCATTACCTCCGTAATGTGCAACGTCTTACTTTAACGATTTAACCTCGTAGTGCCTATCGGCAGGGGTGTGATATCACTGACGCAACGACATTTCATGCAAATCGGGCTGCTTCGGCGCGCGCCTTCGTCCACAGCCTGAACATCCTTATTAAGTACGCGCGCATGTACGGCCCCGAGCACAAGCGTACCGAGGCGCAATTTGAAACCTGCTGGAAAGAGCTGCAGAACGGACTGCCCACCGCGGGCGAAGGCGGCTTCCTGCTGGGCGTTTCTGACAATAAGCTCTTGCTCGACGGGATTCCGCTCGAAAGCGGCCAGGTGGAACGCAGTTTCGGGCAGCTGCTAAGCACGGCCGGGCTTGCCAGCCTGCATTTTTCCAAAGACGTGACCATCGAGGATTTCGCACGCCTGGTGAAAGCGTTTACCGTCGCCGGATCCAAAGCGCAGGACGTGACCAAGCAGATCAAGGAAGCCCTGGCTGGCGGCAGCAAGAACAGCACCATCAAGATCAACGAAGTGAAGTTTGTGGCGGCCGATCCGGTCACCGGAGACATCAGCGTGGCCGCGCAGATCGCCGCGCAAACGCTGGGACCCGAGTTTAAGCAGTGGCTGAACGATCCCCAAAAACTGCTGCAGCTGATCGCTGCCGCCGAAGGGGCGAATAACGGCGGTGCGCAGGGTGGCCCCGGAGTTCCGTTGGGCAGCGTTCCGAATGTGCCGGGCGGAGGTCAGGGAACGGCAACCGGAACGGCGCCTGCCTGGGAAGGCGGCGTGGTCCCGCTGCAGGAAGCCGAAGTCATCCAGGCCATCCGGCTGCTGACGCGCTTTGGGCAAGTCCAGGGCGACCCCAATGTTCGCCCGGAAGATTTGCAGAAAGAATTGGGCCAGGCCGATCCGAATACGCGCCTGAACCTGCAGCAATTGCTTGGAAGCCTTTCGGCAAAAGCGGCCGTTCCGCAGGAGGAAGACACTCCGCTGCTGATGAAGGCGGCCGAGCACATGGCCATCCGCTTCGCGCTGGAGCGTTATCAAAAGGGCGAAGTGAAGGTGAACGCGGTACACCAGATGATGGAGCACATGAGCCGCCAGATGGACTCGCTGCGCCAGATTCTGAAAATTCAAGAAGAGAAGATGAACAAGGCGGGCATCCTGGTCGAGTCGCACGCCGACATTCTCGACCGCATGTTCTGGGCGGAAGTCCCCGAATCCGGCAAGAAGACGGTGCTGCTTTCCAACGAAGCGCCGTGCGTGCCCCCGCGAAACCTGCGGCAATTCGTGGAAGTGCTGCTGGACCGCGACGACAAGGAAACTTCGGCGGACATTCTGAACAATTATTCCGGCTGCCTGGCCAGCAAAGAACCGGAACCGCGGCGAAAAACGGCGATCGGGCTGAGCCAGCTCGCGGATCTTTACGCGCGCCTGGGCGGAGAAGCCATGGGCACGGCGATCCGCAAAGTGAGCGAGCAGTTGTGCGTGGAGAAAGATCCCGAATTACAAAGCCTGCTGAGCGCGGCCTTTGTGCGCCTGAGCCAGGAAGCCAGCGAGGCCAAGAATTACAAAGCGGTGAACGAAGTTTGCGGCGGCATGGACATGCTGCTGCAACAGCGCCCGGTGATGGTGAACGATCTGCGGCCGCGCGTGGGCGTGGAAAACCGCATTCCGGAATTCATCGAAGAAGCGCTGCGACAGGAAGTCGTTCCGCAGGATCTCCTGTTGGTGTTGCGCAGGACGAGCCAGGCGGGCGCGGAACATCTGGCCGACCGCTTCTCCCGCTGCATGCGTCGCGAAGAGTGCGACCGCATGGTGGAACTGGTGAAGGAGATGGGAAGCCCGGCGCTGGCGCAGTTGCGCGAGATTTTGCGCACCGGCCAGCCGCGACAGGCCTCCGCCGTAGTCGGACTGTTGAGCCGGCTCGATGTTGGCACTTTGCTGGAGCTCTTGCCGGCAAGGCTGCCGGAGTGGAATCGTTTCTATCACGACATTGTAGTGCGCCAGATCGCATATGGGGCCGCAACCGATCGCGGCCGTACTTTGCTCGAACTGGCCGAGGTGCTGGATTCCGTGGTGCTTCCCGAGGCGATCGACGAAATCGGCATGAGCGGCGATCTGACCTCGACCCCGCCTCTCATCGCGATGGCCAAGCCCGGAGAAGCGGCTTCCCGTCCACCCTTCGTGCAGTTGAAGGCGATCGAATCACTGGGCCGCCTGAAAGATGCGGAGGCGGTGCCGCTGTTGCGAGAGGTCATCGAGGCGAAAAAGACGTTTGGCTGGATTCATCCCCGCGAACTGCGAATCGCGGCCGCGCAATCTTTATCCAAGACCGATCCGCGGTACAGCGCGCAAATTCTGGCCGATAGCGGCATCGAACCGGCAGAACTGGCGATCGCGCCGTTGGACACCGCGCCCGCTTGCCCGTGGGTGCGGCAGCGCCGCTACGAACGCATGGTGCTTTCGCGCACGATTGGCGCCACCATCGGCAGCTCGTGGGGCAAATCGAAAGTTTTGATCCGCGAATTGAGCCTTGGCGGCGGCATGGGAACGAAAGAAGATAATTTGCGCATTGGCAGCGAAGCCGATCTGGAAATTTCGCTTGGCATGCGCTCGAAGATCAAGGCGCACGTATTGCTGCGCCGGGCGCGCGTGAATGAAGTAGGCTTTGAAATCGTAAGCACCGATCTGGAAAGCCGCTACAAGCTGCGCCGGCTGCTGGTGGAAGCGATGAACCGGGCTCCGCAGGGCAAGGATCAGGAGTGGGCCGGGGAGAGAAAAATCTAAGGCAGGTTTCAACGTTTCAAAGACAAAAGCCTCCGCGATGGAGGCTTTTGCTTTGTTTGTCGCACAACGTGGGATAGCTGACCTTGATCGGAGGCGTCCTCCTGAGCGCAGACGTTCTTCAGGCGGAGCGAAGGATCTCCCCGCGCATCGGATTCGTTCTCAGGAGATCCCTCCGCCCGCTGATGAAAACGCGGGCGTTCGGGATGACGGCCATCAGACTGCTTGAAACTTTGAAACCCTGAAATTTTGAAGCCCTGACACTTGAAACCTGCCTCTACTTCACCTTGGCGAAAATGATGACCAGCGTGTAGAGGGCCAGCGATTCGATCAGCGCCAGGCCCAGAATCAGCGCCAACTGGATGCCGGGGCGGGCGGCCGGATTGCGGGCCAGACCTTCCGCGGCAGCGGCAGTCGCCTTGCCTTGCGCCAGGGCACAAATGCCGGAAGCGAAGGCCATCGAGAACCCGGCAGCGATCGCTACCCAATTGACGCCGCCCGAAGCGGCAGCTTCTCCCTGCGCCAGAGCCGGAACCGCGAAGGAAAGGGCGGACAGCAGCATAAACAGTTTGCTCAACTTGCTCATTGTGTTTCTCCTCGTATGAATTGCCGCCAGTGGGTGGTTGACGTCATCCCGTGCAGACGCCCTCACGCTTGCGGCAGTTGTCAGTTGCCAGCAGCCAGCTGCCAATCTGGAAGCTGACGGCTCGGAACTGACTCCCCCGGGGCTAAAGCCCCGCAAATCATTTCCCGCTCACGCGGCGCTGAAGCGCCGCTCTTCCACTTAGTGCTCGTCCGCTTAGTGCTCGTCCACGTAGTGCTCTTCCACTTAGTGCTCGTCCACTTAGTGCTCTTCCACTTAGTGCTCGTCGGCGACCGCGCCCTGCAAGTAGACCGTGGTCAGCAGAATAAAAATGTACGTCTGCAACAGCGACACTCCAATGTGCAGGCCCAGAAAGGCAATGGGCACGCCGATCGGCACCAGCGAAAGGAACACGAGAGTGACCATGTCGCCGGCGAACATGTTGGCAAAAAGACGGATGGTGAGCGACAGCACGCGCGCCAGGTGGCTGATAATTTCGATTGGAATCATCAGCGGGGCCAACGGCAACATCGGTCCGGCAAAGTGCTTCAAGTAGCCGATTCCGGCGTGCTTGAATCCCTGCGTCTGGTAATAAATGAAGGCGCAGAGGGCGCAGCCCAGCGGAACGATGGGCACGGCGGTGGGCGATTCGAAGCCGGGAATCACGCCGATAAGATTGCAGAACAGAATGAAGTACAGGAGCGCGGCCAGGAAAGGAGTGTAGTGCTCGCTGTGATGGCCGATAATTTCGTTGCTCTGCCCCTGGATGAAGCCTTCCACGCTTTCGAAGAAATGCTGCAGCCCGCCCGGACGATCGACCGACAAGCGCGAGCGCACCAGCACGAACAAGATCAGCAGAAAGAAGAACACCAGCAACTCCATCGCCAGCGAGTTCGGGATGGGGGCGTTGGGATGCTTTGGCTGAATATGAAGTGCAAGCAGCAGGGCCGTGACGGGCCCAGCGAAAAGGCGGTTCAGGATTTCGGTGAACCAAAGTTGTTCAGGCATAAATGCTTTTGCAGTGCCACTCTCACGTGATGGAGCTTGCCTGCCGGCTAAACTCCGCGACTGAGTGCTGCGTACAGCTCATAGCCCGCTTCGCACAAAATGGCGGCCACGGGCAAAAATAAGCCCGCTAGAAGCCCATTCAGGCTCGCGGGTGAAACAGTCAATATAACATAGGCCCCGGCGGCCATCAAAAAGTAGCGCAGAAGAAAGCGGGACACGATTCCCTGTCCCGATTGTGCGCCAGCCGCGCCGCTGGCACGATCGACCAGGCCGGAGATGGCGCGCTTCAGCCAATGAAAGTTCACATAGGCGATGGCGCAGCCGAACGCGAAGCCGATGGCGCAGCGCGCGCCGAACTTCCACCAGGCCGCAACCGTCAATAGCAAAGCCAGCGCAGCCATGAATCGGCCGATGCGCGGCAACGCGCCGGCGAAGAAACGCTCGGAAGCAGCGGCAGATTCCGGGTTGATCTCTATTTCGCTACCGGGCAAAGGCGATGCGTCCCTTCGGCAAGACTAGAGCTGCTGTTTGGATAACGATAGCAGCGAATCACTTATTGTCGCGCATGACCGTGCGAATCAGTTCCACAAAGCCGGCGACGATGCCCAGGAGAATTCCCGCCAGGTAAAGCCACGTGGTATGCAGCCAGCGGTCGAGCGCCGCGCCGCCGAGCCAGCCCACAACCAGCGCAGCCGGCAGAATGACCGCCAGCTGGCTGTAGCGCGCCGCCTGCACCCAAAAGTTTTCCCGGCGGTCGGAGTCGTTGTCCGATCCTTTCTCCGGAGGAGTGGGGTTGGCGTTCATGTTATGCGACGGTTGGTTGCGGTTCGCGACCTGCTTGGTGGCGGCGCAAGCTGCTTTAATGAATCAGCTTCGCTACCGGCGAAGCCTGCGCAATCCCCAATGACCAGTTCACCAGATTGATGAAGCGATCGGGCATGATTCCGATGAAGACGGTCGCGAAGGCAGTCAGCCCAAGCGCGATACGCATGGTCCAGCTGACCGGGAGCGCACCCTCCTCTTCCGGTTGGCCCATGAACATGGCGTTGGCCATCTTCAGGTAGTAGTAGAGGCCGAAAACGGAATATAGAACGCCCAGGGCCGCAAGCGCGTAATGGCCGGTTTCGATCAGGCTGAAGAAGATGAAATACTTCCCCCAGAACCCCGCCAGCGGCGGAATTCCGGCCAGCGACAGCAGGAAGATCAGCATGAGCACGGCTTCGACCGGAGCGCGCGCATAAAGGCCGTTCAGATCATCGAGTTCATCGCCGATCACGTTGCGATGGCGCAGCGAGGTAATTACGCCAAACGCGCCCAGGTTCATGAAGGTGTAGACCAGCAGATAAATCAGAATGCCCTTGACGCCATCGGGGTGAAGGTCATTCTTGGTGCCGGCAATCAACCCCAGCAGCATATAGCCAACGTGCGCGATGGAAGAATAGGCGAGCAAGCGCTTGGTGTTGGTCTGCGTGAGGGCGGCGAAGTTTGCGCCCGTCATGGTGGCGATCGAAACAAACACCAGCATAGGCGCCCAGACAGGGCGCATCGGATACAGTCCCCAAAGCAGGATGCGCAACAGCATCGCCCAACCCGCGGCCTTCACCGCAACCGACATGAAACCGGTAATCGAAGTGGGCGCGCCTTCATAAGCATCGGGCGCCCATTGGTGGAACGGGATTGCGGCGACCTTGAACAGCAGCCCTGTCATGGTTGTGAGCAGCGCGATGATCGCGATGGGATTGTGCGGCTCGCGAGTCAAAATCTGGCCGATGCCGCGGTTAATGGCGATCAGGTTCGTGCTTCCCGTCAAGCCGTACAGCAACGACAGGCCGTAGGCGAAAATGCCGGAAGAGAATGCGCCTAGCAGCAGATATTTCAGCGCAGCTTCGTTGGAGCGGCGGTCGCGGCGCAGAAATCCCACCAGCACGTAAGTGGAGATGGCCATCAATTCGAGGCCAATAAAAATCAGGACGATGTCGTAGCCGGCGGCCATGCACATCATGCCGACGACCGAGAGCAACATCAGCGCATAGTATTCGCCGTGATTTTCGTGCTCGGTCTTGAGGTACCGCATCGACATGAGGATTGCGATGGCCGTGCCCGCAAGGAACAGATAAAAGAAGTAAATCGCGAAACGGTCGAAGTACATGGTGCCGGCAAGCGCGGGAAAGCCGCGGCCGGCGCCGATATGCGCCTCGACCATATTTTGGATCTTGACGACGCCGGCAGTTGCGAAGGCCACTCCGATGAGGGCGGTAACAGCGTTGGCCCACTTGGTTTCGGTGGGAAGCATCAGGTCGATCAGAAGGATGCCCAGCGCAAACAGCGTCAGCAGCGTGATGGGCAGCGCCAGCACATAATCGGCCGAGTTGAATTGGGAAAGGACGTTCACTCCGTCTTCCCTTTCGCCGGCGTCGCCTGCGGCGCTGCTACCTGGCTCAGCGACGGACTGTGCACGGGCGCCTGCAGCAGCCTGGCATTTACGTTCCCGCCCTGCGGATTGTTCACCGTCTCGACCAACTGGTTCACGGGCTGCTCAAGAATCTGGAAGAACGGCTTGGGATAGAGCCCGATCCAGAAGGCCATCACAAGCAGCGGAGCGAAGGTCAGCACTTCGCGCGGGGTGAGGTCGTGCAGCTTCTCGTTCTTGGGATTGGTTACCGTGCCGAAGAACACGCGCTGGTAGAGCCACAGCAGATACGCGGCCGCCAGCACCACGCCGGGCACGGCCCATGCGCCCCATCGCCAGTTCTGCATGAACGCGCCTTGAAGGATAGTGAATTCGCCGACGAAGCCGTTCAGCAGCGGCAGCCCCATCGACGATAAAAACATGATCATGGTGATGGTGGCGTAAACCGGCATCACGTTGGATATACCGCCGTACTCGGCGATTTCGCGGGTGTGGCGGCGCTCATAGAGAATGCCGACGATCAAGAACAGCGCTCCAGTCGAGATGCCGTGATTGATCTGCTGCAGAACAGAACCGCCGATGCCTGCGGAATTCAGGGCGAAAATTCCCAGCGTGCAGAAGCCCAGGTGGCTGACCGACGAGTACGCCACCAGCTTTTTCATGTCCTTCTGCATCAGCGAGACCAGAGCGCCGTAGAGGATCGCGATAATCGACAAGGCGATCATCCAGCCGCGCACCTTGGTGTGCGTGAGTACGTCGGGAAAGAACGGCAAGGAGAAGCGGATGAAGCCGTACGTTCCCATCTTCAGCAGAACGCCTGCCAGGATGACGGAACCGGCGGTCGGAGCTTCCACGTGGGCGTCCGGCAGCCAGGTATGGAAGGGGAACATCGGGACTTTGATGGCGAAGGCAAAGAAGAACGCGAAGAACAGAAGCGTCGCGATCGTAGGTCCGTAGGCCGGATCGGAATAGATTTTCGGCGCGGTTTCGTACAGCGCGGTCAGGCTGAAGGTGTAGACGCCCGTCGCCCCGTGATGGTGGAAGTAGAGGAACAGGATACCCAGCAGCATCAGCACGGAACCGGCCAAGGTGTAGAGAAAGAATTTGATGGCGGCGTAAAGTTTGCGCGGGCCGCCCCAGATGCCGATCAGCAGATACATGGGCACGAGCATCGCTTCCCAGAAAACGAAAAACAGGAAGAAGTCGAGCGCCATGAACACGCCGAGCATGCCCGTCTGCAGGATCAGGAACCAGACGTAGTATTCCTTGACGCGGTTTTCGATGGCGGTCCAGGAGGAGAGGATCGAGATCCAGCCCAGCAGCGTGGTCAGCATGATTAGCAGGAACGAAATGCCGTCGATGCCGATGACGTAGCCGGCGCCAATGGAAGGGATCCAGTTGTTGGCCGCGCCCTCGATGAACTTGAAGCCAGGTTCGAAGCGCTTGTCCCAGAACCATGGCACCAAGGGCAGCGAGATCAAAAAGCCGCCGAGCGCGAAGATGTTGGCGATCCAGCGGATGGCAGCCTTGTTCTCCTTGGGAACAAACAGGAGCACCAGCGCGCCCACCAGCGGCGTGAAGAGAATGACGGAGAGGATGTGGTTGTACATGTTAGCTTCGAGCTTCGAGCTATGAGCTTCGAGCAATCATCAGCCGGCTCGAAGCTCGTAGCTCACAGCTCGCGGTTTAGTGATACACGTAATAAAACACAAACCCTACCAGGCCGGCGGTCATGACCAGCGCGTACCATTGCACCAGGCCCCACTCCAGTAAGCGCGTTGGATAAGACAGCATTCGGGCTACGATCGCCGGACCGTTGACACCGATGCCGTCGATGATCCACTTGTCCCACCAACTGGAAAGTATGGCGGCGACGCGGGTGAGCCATCCGGCTCCGTTCACCAGGCCGTCGACAATGTGGGTATCGAACCATGACGAGGCCTCGCCCAGTCCGAGTACGCCCAGGCGCACGTTGCCCAGTTTGCGGCGGCCGGTAAAGACGTAATCGTAGCCTTCGTCGACGTAATACTTGTTGAGCAGTAGTTGATAGGCGGGCGGGGCAGCCGCGGCAATGGGCTCCTTGTAATCCTTGTCGGCATGGCGATAGCTTCGCCACGCCAAGCCCCAGCCGGCAAACGCCGCCGCCAGCGACAATCCCATCAGCAGCCACTCGGTGCTTGTGTTTTTCTCTTCTTCAACGCCCTGCACGAGTTGCTCGGTTCGTCCCTGTTGCTGCAACACGCGCGCTTCGGACTGAAACACCGGTTCGACGAACTTCGTGAATCGGTCGGAGCCGCCCAAGCTGTGCGGCCAGCCCAGCCATCCGGCGCCGATTGCACAAATTGCCAGCACCACAAGCGGACCAGTCATCGAGGGCGGCGACTCGTGGATGTGATGCTCGGCTTCGTGGCTCATGCGCGGCTTGCCATGAAAAGTCAGGTACATCAGGCGGAACATGTAGAACGCGGTCATCAGCGCGGTCAGGTAGCCGACTCCCCAGAGCACGCGGTACGCGCCGCCTTCGCGCGAATAGGCTTCCCAGAGGATGGCGTCTTTGGAAAAAAATCCAGCGAACGGAAAGATGCCGGCGATAGCCAGCGTCGCGATGAACATCGTCCAATGCGTAACGGGAATGCGCCGATGCAGATCGCCCATGCGGCGCATGTCCTGCTCGCCGGACATAGCATGAATCACCGAGCCGGAGCCAAGGAACAGCAACGCTTTGAAGAAGGCGTGGGTGAAGACGTGGAAGACGCCCGCGGCAAAAGCTCCGACGCCGAGCGCGAGGAACATATATCCGAGCTGAGAAACGGTCGAGTACGCGAGCACGCGCTTGATGTCATTCTGCACCAGGCCGATGGAAGCGGCGAAGATCGCCGTCAACGCGCCGACGATGGCCACGGTCTTCATCGAAGTGGGCGCGAGCACGAAAAGTGCATTGGAGCGCGCCACCATGTACACACCGGCCGTGACCATGGTCGCGGCATGAATCAGCGCCGAGACGGGCGTCGGGCCTTCCATCGCGTCGGGCAGCCAGACGTAGAGCGGAAGCTGCGCCGACTTGCCGCAGGCTCCGACGAAGAGCAGCAAAGTCGCGGCGGTAATGATGGGATCGCCGATGCTGAACTTACCGCTGTGTGCCAGAGCGGTCACTTCCGTGAAGCGAAGCGAACCGAAATACCAGGCGATGAAAAACATGCCGAGGATGAATCCGGCGTCGCCAATGCGGTTGACGATAAAAGCCTTGGCCGCGGCATCGCTCGCCGACTTGCGGTGGAAATAGAAGCCGATCAGCAGATACGAGCACAGGCCCACGCCCTCCCAGCCGACGAACAGCAACACGTAGTTGTTGGCGAGGATGAGCGTCAGCATGGAGAACATGAAGAGATTGAGGTATCCGAAAAATCGGTAATAGCCTCCTTCATGTGCCATGTAGCCCGTGGAATAAATATGGATGAGCAGGCCCACGCCGGTGACGAACAGCAGCCAGATGCTGGAGAGCGGATCGAGCAGGAAACCGGCGTCGGCGCTGAACGGCGCCTGGGTGCCGTCCTTGAGCGTGTAGGTCATGTGGCCGGTGCCGCTGCCCAGCCAGGTGTATACGATGTTCTGATACGGCTGGTGGTAGTTCGCTTCGGTGGATGACCACGCGGAATATTGCAGAACTGCGCCACAGGCCATGGCGAACGCCAGCACGATCACGCCGACGCAGACGGCATTGATCGTGGCCTTCTGCAGCTTGCGGCCGAAGAAGAACATCATCGCCGCGCCGAAGGCTGGGAGCAGCGGGATCAGCCAGATGTGGGTTAGAAAGATCATTGGCTCCGTTTAGTTTCTCGGTGCTTGATTTTTGTCGTCATGGTGGCCTCTCGCTGCCCAGTCCTTGGACATGGCCGCGCAAGCATCTTTGACTGCGTTGGACAGGCTTCGCGCTGAGTTGGCAAAAATCAGCTGGCCGTCGGGCCTAAATACAATCGCTCTTCTTCCCTTTCGACCCGCCCCCGAACCGTCGTCGCTAACGGCAACTATGTAGTCTGCCCTATCGCGGAGCATGTTGAGTTCCACGGCACTGCACTTTTCGCGAAAGAGTTTAATGCCCTCTGCAACCGTCGAACCACCCACACCGGAAACCTGAGCATCCCCTGCCGAGCCTGTTACTTGCCATGAGTTTCCGCCCGTCACAAAAACCTTCGGAGTTTGACCTTGAAGGGACTCGTGTCCGATCAGGAGCACTGCTATGAGCAGCCTCATCGATCCCATTTTTTCACCATTTCAGCAAGTTCACTTCGTCGATGTTGACCGTCTCTTTATTGCGGAAGAAGGCAATCAGAATGCCGAGGCCGACCGCGGCTTCGGCGGCGGCGTCGGTAATAATGAAAATCGAAAAAACCTGCCCATGCTGCGTGCCCCAGAAACGGGAGAACGCGACCAGGTTCAGGTTTACGGCGTTCAAAATCAGTTCAATCGACATCAGCACGATGACGACGTTGCGCCGCGTGAGCACGCCGATAACGCCCAGCAGAAACAGCGCCGCGCCCAGCACCAGGTAATGCAGCGTCGTGATGTGGAGCATTGCATCCATAAAGAGCTTTCAGCACTCAGCGGTCAGTATTCAGTTCGTTGAGCTACGCGATGGCGGCACAAAGGCCTTCGCGTGGCTGAGTGCTGACTGCGAGCGCTTTGCATCAAATTCTCTTCTTCGCCATCACCACCGCGCCGATGATCGCCACCAGCAACAGCAGGGAGGCGATCTCGAATGTGAACATATATTGCCCGTAGAGCAGGGTGGCAATCTTCTGGGTATTGCCATCCTCAATCACGGTGAGCGCGCGGTCGGGAAAGATATCCCGGCCTTTGCTGTAAACGCCGATGAATAGGCCGCCCAGCACGGTCGCCGCAATGATTCCCGCCAGCCACTGGCTATTGAACTGCCGCTCCTTCAAAGCGCGGTCAATATTCACCAGCATGATGACAAACAGGAATAGCACCATGATGCCGCCCGCGTACAAAATAATTTGCACGCCGGCTACGAATGGTGCGTACAGCATCAGGTAAATGGCGGCCTGCGCCAGCAGCGTGATGATGAGCGCCAGCGCCGAATGCACGGCGTTTTTGCGCGTGATCACCAGCACTCCCCCGATCAGCATGATCCCGGAGAGCGCGTAAAAAAATAATGGTGTGGCTACAGGCGTCATAAATTCGGCAGCGCCAAAGCGACTCCGGCGGTCAGCAGAACCACCCCGAGTCCCATTGGCAGCAATACTTTCCAGCCCATGCGCATCAGTTGGTCAAAACGGTACCGCGGGAACGTGCCACGATACCAGATATAGAGGTACATGAACGCGGCAACTTTGGCCGAGAACCAGAAAATATCCTGGATTCGAACTCGGACGGGCGGAAGCAGAAGCACGAGGCCGATCAAGCCAAGCACGACGCCAAATCCGGCGAGCCCGATGGTCTGGATGCGGAAGTAAGGCAGCTTGGGCATGCGCAGCACGTTGAAGAAGCACATGGCCGCCAGAAAAAGAAAGGCCGCCCCCGGAGCCAGGGAAAAAATCTGATCCCAGGTGGCGCCGCTCAGCATGTTCGGGAACGGACGCAGCCAGCCGCCCAGCCAGAGCGTCACGGCGATCGACGAGACCGCGATCATCGCCGAATATTCCGCCAGAAAGAATAAGGACCAGCGGAAGCCGCTGTATTCCGTGTGGAAGCCGGCCGTCAGCTCGGATTCAGCTTCGGCCAGGTCGAATGGCGCGCGGTTGGTCTCCGCCACCATGGCCACGGCAAAGATAAAGAATGCGATCAGCCCCAGCGGAAAGAACTTGAAGACGAACCAGGTGTGTTGCGCCTGTTGGGCTTGGACAATGCCTATCATGCTCAGCGTGCCGGTGCCGCTGGGATTCAAGCTGGTCATCAGGATCGCGGAGACCACGGCGAGGCCCATTGCCACTTCGTAGGAAACCATCTGCGCGCCGGAGCGCAGTGCGCCGATCAGCGGGTAGTGCGAGTTCGAAGCCCATCCCGCCATCACGATGCCCAGCACGCTCAAAGACGACACTCCGAGCATGAACAGGATTCCGATGTTCATGTCGGTGACGGCATGGGTGGGGCCGAAGGGCACAACAATAAAGACGATGAAGGCAGCCAGGACCACCATAAACGGCGCGCACCAGAAGATGACCGCGTCCGCCTCGGCCGGCATGATGTCTTCTTTCAGCAACAGTTTCAGCGCGTCCGCGAACGGCTGCAGCAAGCCGTGCGGGCCGACGCGCATGGGCCCCAGCCGCACCTGCATGTGCGCCAGGATCTTGCGCTCGAGCCAGTTCATCGCGATGACGGAGACGGACAGGCCGACGAAAACCAGGAGGATGTAAACCAGCATCCAGAACAGGTTTCCGGCCGCGCCAGGCGTTTTGTCGCTGCTCAGGTAGGACTCGATGTACTGGAGGATCGCGTTCATCAGCGGTCCACCTCGCCCAGGACGATGTCGAGCGTGCCGATGACGGCGATAACGTCGGCAACCAGCTGGCCGCGGCACATCACATCAAGCGCCTGCAGATTCACAAACGATGGCGGCCGCACTCGCACGCGGTAGGGCTGTGTCGATCCATCGCTGACAATGAAGTATCCCAGTTCGCCCTTGGGCGCTTCGATCGAGTGATAAATCTCGCCCACGGGCGGCTTCATCACCTTCGGCACCTTGGCGATGATCGGGCCCTCCGGGATGCCCCCGATCGCCTGCTCGATGATGCGTACCGATTGCCGCATCTCGACCATGCGCACCAGGTACCGGTCATAGGTGTCGCCATTCTGGCCGGTGGGAATATCGAAGTCGAAATTTTTGTAGTTGGCGTAAGGTTGCGCCTTGCGCAGGTCCCACTTCACGCCGCTGGCGCGCAAAACCGGCCCGGTGACACCGAGCGCGATGCAGTCTTCTTTGGAGATAACCCCAACCCCTTTGGTCCGCTCTACCCAGATGCGGTTGGTGGTCAGCAATTCTTCGTATTCGTCAATCTTCGGCTTGAAGAAGGCAAGGAAGTTTTTTACCTCCTGTTCGAAACCGTTGTAGGTTTCGTATTGCAGGCCGCCGATGCGGAAGGCGTGCGTGGTGAGCCGCGCCCCGCAATATTTTTCAAAGATCTTGAGAATCTCTTCCCGATCGCGGAAGGTGTAGAAGAGCGGCGTGATGGCGCCGATGTCGAGTGCGTGCGTGCCCAACCAGAGCTGGTGGCTGGCGATGCGGTTCAGCTCCGTGAGAATGACGCGCACATACTGCGCGCGCGGCGGCGCTTCCACGTTCAGCAGCTTCTCGACAGCCTCGCAGTACCCAAGCCCGTTCGAGACCGCGGCCACGTAATCCATGCGGTCCACGTACGGGTTGAACATCGTGTAAGTACGGTTCTCGCCGATTTTTTCGACGCCGCGGTGCAGGTAGCCGATGACGCACTCGAGGCCGAGAACCTTTTCGCCGTCCAGCCGCAAAATCACGCGCAACACGCCGTGCGTTGCGGGATGCTGCGGCCCCATGTTGATGACGAGCTCGTTCGCGTCAAGAAAAGTCTTGTCGGGAGTTTCGAGATCGAGATGCGAGAGATCGGTCATCGATCACTCGCTGTCGGAAATTGGAGTTTCATACGAGGGCTTCCCGGAGGTTGCGGACGCAGATCTGCCACCACCAACACTTCCGGCTGAGAAACCTCAACTGTGCCTAATGCTATTGGGATCGCGGGCCACGCATCTTCAAAATACGCAATTGCCTCGTAGGTCCCGTACGGGACCGCCGCTCCAGAACCGAAATGGAATCGATCAGCTAGATCTGTTCCCTTAGCATGGTCGCGGAATTTGAATAGTTTGAGATTACATCTAAAATCGATCTTGTTGCTGCAGAGGGCCACGATCCGAACCGTTGCAGTGTGAGCCTCCCCAAGACGCTTCACTTTTTGCTGGGCGGCGGCGGTCGAGGTCAATGAGGCGGTAAACGCTACCATTGCGGCAGCAGTTCGAACCACTCCTCGTAATCTGACTGTCAGGTTCATTGGCCGCTTTCAATGCCCAGGTTAATCTGCACCCATTCGTTGTCCTGCTGGATGATTCCGTAATCCTTGCGCAGCGGGTAACCCTTCCAGCCGTCGGGCAGCAAAATGCGCTTCAGGTCGGGATGTCCCGTAAACCGGATGCCGAACATATCGAAGACTTCGCGCTCCAGCCAATTGGCCGTCGGCCAGATAGGAACCGCGCTCGGCACCGAGTCACCATCCTTAATTTGTGTCTTGACCCGAATGCGCTCGTTGCGCGGAAAGGAATACAGCACCCAGACAACGTCAAACTGTTTCTCGCGTTGCGGATAGTGGACGGCCGTAATGTCGACGCAGTAGTCGAACTGCTCCTCATCGCGCAGAAGGTGAAGAATTTCCGGAATCAGCGAGCTATCGACCGCCATGTAGTTTTGCCCGAGATAAGTCAGCGGGTCGATGCCCGAGCCATACGCGGACTTGAGTTTGGAGACCATGGGAGAATCCCCTGGAACCGGCACCGGCACCGGAGCCTTGGCGGGTGCGGCGGGCTTGGCCGCTGGCGCTGCAGGAGCGCCGGACGCCGCGGCGGGCTTGGCTGCGGAGGGAGGCGGCGCAGGTGGCGCGGCCTTCTCGGTGATCCCTTTGGTTTCCGATTGCACCGAACCGGACGGCGTCACCTTCACGCCACCGGGAACGGCCGCCTGGTCCGCCGATGGCTTCGCGTCACCTTCCGGCGGCGAGGGTGACGGCGACTTGGTTTCGTCCGGCATCAGCGAACGCGCAAACTTCGGCGCAGAGACGTAACGGCGAGAACGATAACTTTTATCAGCTTGAAGGGATAGTGTCAATGACAGGCTGACGAGGAAGCCTAGGGAGCGCTTCTGCGCAGAGGCCAAGCGGCACGCGCTATTGCGGCGTCGCGCCCTGGTAGTTTTCGATGAGGTCGCGAATGCGTTGCGCGTCGGCTTTGCGGTGCCCATGGCTGGTAATGGGATCGGTGCCGCCGGTCGATTCAATCACGATTTCCGACCATAAAACTCCGGTCGAGATGTGCACCGACGCCACCTTCGACATGGCAATGGTCTCTTCGTTACTGCCAAACAGGCGTCGCTTGATGCGGCTGACCCGGTTCGGCGTCACGATGATCTTTGTGGGAAACAGGAAATTGCCTTGAGTCCATCGGCTGGCGGTGAAAATTGTCTCCGGCGGGACGTCCGGGCTCGCCATAATCTATACCCACTCCAGCGCGCCTTTTTTCCAGACCCAGATGTAGCCGGCGATAAGGATGACGAGAAAAATCAGGATTTCGATAAACCCAAACAAGCCCAGCGCCTTGAACTTCACCGCCCAGGGAAACAAGAAAATCGTTTCCACGTCGAATACCACAAACAGGATGGCGATGATGTAATAGCGAACCGTGTAGCGGCCGCGCGCGTCGGAGATCGGGTCGATGCCGCACTCATAGGGCATCAGCTTCGTCTTGTTGGGATTCTCCGGCCGCACCAGTTTTGCCGCCAGCAGCGTAATAGGCAGCGCCACCAGGATTACGGCCATGAAAATAAAGATGGGAACGTAGTTTTGCGGCATAGAGCGTTCGCCAGCATCTTACCGCCGAATCCGGGGGAGTTCAAGATTCACGTGACATCATGATTGCCAGAAGCGAAATACATCGGACAGAACGCTGTCGTCATCATGGATTTCCTCAATCCGGAGCTTGGCCATCGCGGAGCGCGCGAACAATTCCAACATCCTTTCCTGCTCGCGCACAAAATATCGATGAATCTGCTCCGGAGTGTGGCCGAACTTCCTGGCATATTGCTGGAGGAATTGTTCGTTGGCTCGAGGGACGATTCCGCGCTCCCAGATCGTGTGCGGTTGCGCGTGCAAGAAACATAGTTTGCATCCCAGCCCGGCCAAGGCCCGATCGAATGCTTCCACATCGCTCCAGCGGACAACTCCTGGCCGCACGCAGTGAGTTAAGTGCAGCGTGTCGAGGATCACGAAGCACCAGGGCTTGGCGTGCTCCTGCACGGCGGCATAGAGCCACTGCAGCGACTGCAGAATCATATGCAGATGTTGCATATTCACTTCTGTGGTAAGCGTGCCGAGATCTTCAGGCGCGGCAAGCGGACCGTAGGTGTGGGACTGGGCAAGGTGAACCAGTGAGCGAATTTTTCTGGGCTGGGCCGAATTCACGTGCTGGCGGATAAGGGCGTCGATCAGCGTGGATTTTCCGACTCCCGAGGTTCCTTCGACCAGCAATGCCTTGAACGATGTGGTCATAAGGAACGGCATGGGGCGTTATTTTCGACCGCGTTCAGATGCGCGCTGATGTTGCGCTGCCAGCCGTGCATTTTCTCTGCATAGGCGGCCTCGGAGAACGTGGCGAGGACGCCGGCAAGATTTTCTCCGAATGCGGTGACGGTGTAGCTGACGGTCACTTTGCAGCGTGCGGGCTCGACAGCTTCGACTTGCACGACGATGTGCGCCGCGTGAGACCGAGGCGCCAGTCGCACGTACTCGGCGCGGTAAGCCTGCCAGTCTGCGTCGACAATGGTCCATAAAGCCTCCTCGGAGCCGTCGCCCTGCCGGAAAACGGTGTCTCGCCGGAATTCGATGGTCTTGGGAAATACCGGAGTTGGATTCCAGCCATCCACCCAGGCTCGTTCTCCCTCGGGGCTGAACAAAGGAAAAGCCGTGTGGGCGCGGCAGGGTAGCTCAAAGCTACCGCTGCGGCTGATTTGTTGGGTCACTTGGGGTGCAGTCGTCACGGTTGGCTGGTTTTATTTCTGATGCGCGGCCGCAACCGTCCACGCCGCCGCTGCATAGATGCCAAGATTGCCCACGTTGTACAGGCCGTGCAGCAAGTGGACGAGGATGGCGAACGTGCATAATCCGATCAGCAGCCACGCCCCGCGGACCACAGTCACGGGAATCAGCAGTAGAACGGCGCTTACAATTTCGCCCCATCCCAGGAAGAGCCGCAGCGCATCGGGCAGGTGTGTGCGGGTGAAACTCTGCCGCGTGCTGGGCATCACGAACAACGTCGCCTCGATCAGGATGACGAGGCCGAGCGTCCATTGAAGGCCAGTGATGGCACAGTTGAGCCGATTTTCTGACATGGCTTGATCCTTTATTTTTCCGCCGCGCGCCTGCGCGCCGGATGAGATTTGATCTCCTTCAGCCGGTGGCTCGCGGTGGAGTCGAGATCGAAATCGTAAAACTTCTTCAGCTCGCGAATGCGATCGAGCGAGGCCTGGCTGAAGGGCGTCTTGCCGTCGAAGGCGTGCAGCACGATGCCTTCGAGCAGGTCGCCAAGCGTCATGTCGTGATACTCGGCGAAGGCCTTGAGGATCTTGAGCAGGCGCTTTTCGATACGCACGCCGGTCTGCACGCGCTCGACCAGCAGTTTCGAATCTTCCATCATGGGTACCAGTGTACCACAGTACCACGGTTGGTTGCCGCAGATGGGACAGGCCGATGCGCTTTGAGATCCCTCGCTCCGCCTGAAGGGCGGCTCCGCTCGGGATGACGCCACGGAGGCAGCGAATAGCCTCGTTCGTCGCGGACTAGCAAACGGCGCGTTGTTATAATCGCAGTTCGCTCTCCATCAGAAAGGTCCTTCTTGGCATTCGACGAAAATATTTACGAAATGCGGCGGCAGAAGGTGCAGCAGATCGAGGCTTTGGGCCAGATCGCCTACCGCAGCAAGTACGAGTACACGCACACCATCCCGCAAATTCTTGCGGAGTATTCCGGCAAGTCTGCGGAAGAACTCGAGAGCCCGCGCGTGAATGTGCGGATTGCCGGGCGCATCATGGCGATTCGCCTCATGGGCAAGGCAGGATTTTGCCATCTGCAGCAGGACGGCCAGCGCCTGCAGATTTATGTGAAGAAAGACGCGGTCGGCGACAAGGGATTCGAACTCTACAAACTGCTCGATCTCGGCGACCACATCGGCGTCAGCGGCTACCTGTTTCGCACGCGCACTGGCGAACTTACGGTTCATGTGGAGGAACTTACCTTCCTCAGCAAAGACCTGCTGCCGCTTCCTGAAAAATGGCACGGCCTCACCGACGTCGAACTGCGCTACCGCCAGCGTTACGTCGATCTGGTCATGAACCCCGAGGTTCGCGAGGTATTCATCAAGCGCAGCAAGCTGGTGCAATCGCTGCGGCGCACGATGGAGGCGCACGGCTTCGTCGAGGTCGAAACGCCGATGATGCAGCCTATCGCCGGCGGCGCGGTGGCGCGGCCCTTCGTCACACACCACAACACGCTCGACATGGATTTATACCTGCGCATCGCGCCCGAGCTTTATTTGAAGCGGCTCGTCGTCGGCGGGTTCGACCGCGTCTACGAGATCAACCGCAACTTCCGCAATGAAGGCCTGGGCTGGCGCTGGAATCCAGAGTTCACCATGCTCGAGTACTACCAGGCCTACGCCGACTTTCGCGACATGATGGATCTGACCCAGGAACTGGTTACAACCGCGGCCAAGGATGTGAACGGAAGCACGAAGTCGAAGTGGGGCGACACCGAGATTGACTGGTCGAGTTGGCAGCGGCTGACCATGCGGGAAGCCATTATTCACTTCTGGCCGGATCCAGCCGGTGCGAAGCCGCAGATGAGCGATTTTGCCACGCACGACGCGGTCAAAAATGTGGTCGAGCGGTTCAATCGCGCTCATGCGCACATGGCTTACGATCCGAATGAACCGACAGGTAAGACGATCGCCAGCCTGTTTGAAGCGGTCGCCGAAGAGCACCTGACGCAGCCCACAATCATCTACGAATTCCCCACGGCCGTCTCCCCGCTCTCCAAGCAAAAGCCCGACGAGCCGGAGTGGACCGAGCGCTTCGAAATTTATGCCGGGCAGATGGAGATTTCCAACGGCTTCAGCGAACTCAACGATCCCGAAGATCAGCGGCGCCGCTTCGAGGCGCAGTTGAAAGAACGCGAGCGCGGCGACGAGGAAGCCCACCAGATGGATGAAGACTACATCCGCGCGCTGTCGTATGGCATGCCGCCCGCCGGCGGCGTGGGCGTGGGCGTCGACCGCCTGTGCATGCTGCTCACCGATTCGCACACCATTCGCGATGTGATTCTGTTCCCGCTGCTACGGCCGGAGAAAGCGGCCGAGGATACTGAACCGCCGCGATAGTAGTCGTTCCGGCTTCCAACCTCGGAGCTGCGTGATCCCGAAGGCTCGCGTTTTCATCAGCGAGCCGACGGATCTCATACCCAGCAAGCCGTTGCAATGAGATCCCTTGGCCGCGCGGCTCAGGGCGGGCTCTTCGCTCCGCCTGAAAAACGGCTGCGCTCAGGATGACGCCGCCTGAACCGCGAATCGACGAACCCCACCGTGTACTAGAAAACCAACAAGCCTGTTCCTACAATTTCTACAGGTATTTGGGCTCAGTAGTGGCAGCGCTGCCGTAGTGCCGGCAAGCCGGCGTTGGGTCGGCAGCGCTTTGCTGTCTCAACCAGCCACTGCCCCTGTCCCGTTGTCTCGCCCGGCGGCGCCGGCGATTAACGGCTTGCGCCCTTCCCGCCTGCGGTCCGCTGCGGCTCATACGGCGGCTTGTCGGGGCTGAAGTTCGTGCTCAGGTAATCGATGAGCGCATCGCGGTCGGCGGGATCAACGACTGCGCCCCACTTCGTCATCTTGTCAACTTCCTTCGTCCACGCCGCCTTGCTGAGCCGCTGCTGCAGGATGATGCGGGCCTCGTGGCACTCCATGCACGCGGTCGTCGCTTTCGCCTGCATGGGGCCGGAAGGGAGATCGGCGGTCAGGCTGGCACCCTGCGGCTTTTGTGCCAGAACGCACAACGGCAGCAGCACAGCCAACAGCGTCGCAATCGAAACGAACAGCCCCCGGTTACGCGACATGGATTTTCACCTGATCGACTGCGTTATATAAATAGCCGCTCGGATTCCACGCAGCCTCCATCGGCTGCGTGCGGCCCTGGCTGTCTGTCGCCCGTGACATGAGGGTGTAATCGCCCGGCTTCGGCGGCTTCCATTCTAAGTTCCACAAGCGCCAGGCATAGCGGGATTGGTCCTTGCCCAGTTTCGCGGCCATCCAACTCGCCCCGCTGTCGCTTGAAATTTCAACTTTCGCGATGTCCCCCTCCCCGCCCCACGCCGGGCCGTAAATTTCCACCTTGCCGCCCTTCAGCCTCGCGCCATCACTTGGCCCCGCGATCACCGACTTCACATTCAACGCAGTCACGGGGTGAGTATCTTCCGGCTTGACCGGCTCGCCCGGCTTTCCCGGTTGATTGGGAAAGCGATAGCCGGGGTTCATGAAATTGCCCGCGAATTCATTTTCCAGAACTTTGATCTCCGTCAGCCACTTGCACGAAGCCGCGCCAATCCAACCAGGCACCAGGCCGCGCGCGGGAAAGCCGTGGTGCTTGGTGAGCGGCGATCCGTTCATGTGGGTGGCGATCAGCGTGTCGCTGTCGAGTGCTTTCTCGATAGGAATGCTGCGAATAAATGGCGGAACTTTGCCGGGAACTTCATCGAGGCCCCTGAACATGACGTGCTTCCCGGTCGCCTTCACTCCCGCTCGCTGCAAAACATCGCGTAGCCGCGGCCCGGAAAAGCGGGCCGTGCTCACCGCGCCTTTCATCCACTGCACACCGGGGACTTGTGGGCGAAAAAGGCCGCGCCCGTTGCCCGCGCACTCCAGCGTGTTGACGATTGAGTGCGTTTCCAGTTTGCCGAGTTCGGCCAGCGTGAGCGTGAACGGCTTTTCGACTTCGCCGCCGATCGACAGCCGCCAGTCGCGCGCGTCCAGTTCGGCGGGCTCGTGCATGTGATTGCGCACGAAAAAGTGCGGCACCGGCGTCAGCCATGTATTGAAATATTCGACGGGCGTTTCCAGGTCCACAAACCGGTACGAACGAAGCAGCATGCCTTCTTCATCCGGAACCGGCACGGCTTGATCCTTAGATTGAGCCCAGAGCCGCAGCGAATGCCCCGCGCCCGCAACCAGCGCCGCGCTGGACATATATTTCAGAAAATCTCGACGTGTGTTCATCGTTGATTGGTGGGAGATCCGATCCCTTGCCCTTAAAGACTTACGATTAAATTACACCACCGGCCCGGAAAAGGAGAGTGAGCCAAAACCGGGCCGGCAGCGATTCTGAAGGAAAGCCCCTCAGAAATTTGAGTTCAGCAAGCGGTCCCGCGTCTGTGCGGAGGCGGAACCGATTTTCACGCCTACGGCAGGATGTAGCGGAACGACGTGAAGATCATGTTGTCGACTCCCTCGGGCGTGACATACGTTCCCTTGGTGAATCCCGCTCCCGACCATGTCTGCCGCGTGAGGTACGAGTATTGCGTGCCGAACTGGAACTTTCCGCGCGGCCCGCTGTAGAACCGGTACCAGAAACCGGCCGTCCCTTCGACCACCACGCGCGTGTCCGCTGTGCAGTTGGAGAGTGAGCTTGGCGTGAAGCCGGTGTTCACCGACGGCGCCACTTCGGTGTAGCAGCCGGAGTTGTTGAACAGCGGAGCGCCGTAGCCGACTTCTTTGCCGATGATCGGGTCGAAGTCGTAGGCCCGTCCCGCATACTCTGCACCGCCGTAAAGGTAGATTGTGAGCCGCTTGCGGTTCCACTCGACAGTGCCCAGGCCCTGGACGTTCTTGATCAGGTCGAGCGTGCCGTTCGCATGGATGGAAACGTCGGCCAGACCGCCAGGGGTGTAGCGGCCAATTCCGCGGCCTGCCATGCCCTTCAAGCCGAAGACGAATCCCCCGGGAAAATTAAAGCGGGCACTCGCGCCGCCGCCTCCTCCACTTTTGGAAGCATTGAACGCACCCGCCGCCGAGGTTACGCCGGCCGCAAACCCGCCGCACGTGGCTGTGCTGGCCAGTTCGCCGCAGGGAAAGATACGGTCGGTGAAGCGATCATAAATGCCGAAGACTTCATAGTGGCCGAAGCCCGGATCGAACGCCGCTTTCACGATGATGTCGGGTGAAGGATTGAAGGTGTAAGTGGAGCCGGTGTTGTAGCTGTTGCTGGCTCCAGCTTCGCCCAGCAGGAAGTTGTCGCCGTTGGAATGCGTGGTCAGCGTCCCTTGCGGGTTCTCCGCCGCAACTGCCAGGGCGAACTTGTCGCCGAACGATTTGGTCAGGCGGATGCCGGCCTGGCGCGCGAACATAAAGCCGACGTTATACGAAGGATCGATGGTCTTGGGCCGGGCATCGTTGGTGCGGCCGAGATCGTCGTCGGGAGAAATTCCCTTTCCATTTTCCGTCACCAGGCTCCAGCCCTGGCCGCCCAGAAAACTCCAGCCGTTGTCGAACTTCACCTGCCCCCACGCCTGGCGCACGCGGAGCGTGTAGCCGTTGGTCGAGGTCGAGGTTGAGGTCACGCCCGCGGACAGAAAGTCGGCCGAGACGTAGCTGGAAAGGTCGACGTTCTTCAACCGGCCATCCACAAAGGTCGTGATCTTGGACTGCCGGCCGGAGTAGAAAAATTCCGACAAGTTACTCTGCGAAGCGCCCGGCATGGTCACTGAGTTGAAAGGCGTGGGCAGATCGGCTCCCAGCGCGCGCGAGCGGCGCACAAATTCGGCCGCCGCGTATCCGCCCGGCGTGATGTTGATGCCGCGGAAGTGGATGGTCAAGGGTCCTTCCATCTGCTTGTTGTAGGTCTGCGGTGAGTCCTGCGCTGGCTGCTGCTGCGCGTCTTGCACGTTGAGCACCGCATTCTGAACCGTGGGCTGGGTCGTCGCGTTGACCGGCTGCAGATCGGCATCTGCGTTGGGTCCGCGGCTGCGACCATGCAATTCCTGTTGCAAGGCCTGGATCTGGCGCTGCTGAGCGGCAAGCGCGTCCTTCAGAGCCTGCACGTCAGCGGCTGTGATGGGTGGCGCGGCGGTAGCGGCGGCGCCTTCCGCGGCCGCCGGTTTTCCCGCCTCCGGATTCTCAGCCCATGCGCCTGCGGTCAAAACCGCGGCGATCAGGGCGGTCACAAAAAGTTTACTGGTAGCTTTCATTGAAGTACGTTCCTCTCCTTTAGAGTTTTTTCATCCACTACAACTTGAAATTCGCTGCTTCAACCACCGCTTGTGCTCGGGGAGATGGGGATGAGGCTTGAATGCGCCTAGGACAGCACTGGGGGAAAAACCGGGCGTCACTCTTCGCCGCCAATATCTTTACTACAGTTACATAGTTATGTCCATCGATTTAGTCGACATTCAGTAAAAACTTAGCTCTCTATTTCCATGTCGGAATTCGTCCAGTCTTTTTTCTTTAGTTCGCCGGCGCCAGGCCCCACTTCTGTTGCAGCCGTCGCTCCATGGCTTTGAACACAACTCCGTCCACGACATAGCCGATGGCGATGATCAGGATCATCACGGCGAGCACGGCACTCATGTCGTTCAGATCGCGGCCCATCATCAGGACCTGGCCCAGCCCGAGGCTCAGGTACAACATCTCCGCGGTGATCAGCGAGCGCCAGGCAAAGGCCCAGCCCTGCTTAAGTCCGGAGACCACGAAAGGCAGGCTGGCAGGCAGCAGCACGTGCCAGAACAGGCGAAAGCCGCTGGCGCCCAGGTTGCGCCCCGCCATGCCGTAAATTTTCGGCATCTGCTTGCGCCCGTCTTCCATCGCCAGTGTCACCGACAGGAGCGATCCCATGATGACGACGAACAGGATCGCGTTCTGATTCAGGCCGAACCACAGCAGGGCCAGCGGCCACCAGCAGATGCTGGGCAGGCTCTGCAGGCTCACCAGCAATCCGCCCATGGTCTCTTCCAGGAATTTGCTGCTGGCCACGCCCAGGCCAAGAATCATTCCCAGCGCCACAGAGATCGCGTAGCCGATCAGGACGCGGCGCATGCTGATCGCGATCGCGATCCAGTAGCTGTGATCCTGGAAACCGGCATACAAAGCCTGACCCACGCCCCAAGGCGTCGGAAAAAGGTACGGCGGCCAGATCTTCAATTCCGCCAGCAAGGTCCAGAGACCGAACAGCAGGGCATAAAAAATTACCAGACGCAATGCTCGTTTCATGATCGCGACTCGGCTCCCACTTCTACGCGCGGCCTGACGCCGACGTTGTATTCCACTGCGAGGGAGCGGTTGATCTCTTCGCGCAGCTCGCCCAGAATCGCCCGGGCTGAGCGCGCAACGCTGGCATCTTCGAGCACCCGAGGCCGCGGCAGGTCGATGGCAAACTCCCGCTTGACGCGTCCCGGGCGGAACGTCAAAAGCGCGACGCGGTCGCCCAGGCGCACCGCTTCGCGCACGTTGTGCGTGACAAAGATGATGGTGCGGCCGGTCTCGGCCCAGATGCGCTCCAGTTCGTCGTGCAGCAGGTCGCGGGTCTGAGCGTCGAGCGCGGCGAATGGCTCGTCCATCAGCAGCACATCGGGCTCGGTGGCCAGCGCGCGCGCCAGTGCCACCCGCTGCCGCATGCCACCCGAAAGCTGGTGCGTATAACTGTCTTTGAACTGCGAAAGATGAACCAGGCGCAGGTAGTGGCGGGTCTTCTCTTCCCGTTCCGCTTTCCCGAGGCCTTTCATCTTCATGCCGAATTCGACGTTCTGCCCGACCGTGAGCCAGGGAAAGAGCCCGAGATCCTGGAAAATTAAAATCCGGTCGGTACCCGGCCCCTCCACGCGTTTTCCCTCCACCAGCACTTCGCCGGAAGTCTGGCGATGCAATCCCGCAATCAGGTGCAGAAGAGTCGACTTGCCGCAACCGGAAGGCCCGACAATGCAAAGAAACTCCCCGGCACGCACATTCAAGCTGATGTGGTCCAGCGCCAGAAGCCGCTCGCCGCTTTGCGTTCGGTAACTCAAGCAAATTTCATTCAGTCTGACCTTAGGAATGTCCGTGCTGTGTTTCCACTGCGCCCGCCCGACGAATGCCGATTTTCTGCCGTTGCTGCCCGCTCGAAATGGCGAAGTGATTGGAACTTGTGCGGGAAAATTCTGTGCGTTGGCGCTCATTGAATCGCCTTCCTTCCCTTTTCTGCCAGTACCTCGTTGAGTAACGTGAGATCGTACAAACGCGACAGGTCCGGCATCTGGCGGCCAAGAAATCCGTCGTCAAATGCCTGCTGCGCGGCCGTCTGCAATGCGCTGTGCAGCGGATCGTAGGTGACCTGCATGCGCGCAAAGGCTTCATCCAGAACTGCGGGGGGAAGGGCTTTGCCGGTTTCGTTCTGAATCTGTTGGTTGATAAGTTTCCTGGCTTCGCTCTTGTGCGAGTTGATCCAGTCGGTAAGCTCGACGTTCGCCCGAATCCAATTCTTTACAAGATCGGGATGACTCTTCAGGAATTTCGTATTGACCACCAGCAAGCCAATGACGAACTGGCCGTCGGGCCACAAGCTGCACTCATCGACGAGCAGGCGGCCGTTGCCCTCGTGAATCAAACGCGTCGCCCACGGTTCCGGGGCCCAGGCCGCGTCAATTTGCTTCTTCAGGAAAAGTGTCAGCTGATCCGGATTCGCCAGGGGAATGACCTGCACATCGCCGCCTTTGTCGGTGGTTTTCAGGCCGTGACTCTTGAGCCAGTTGCGCAGGGCTACGTCCTGCGTGTTGCCGAATTGCGGAGAGGCGACACGCTTGCCGTGAAAATCTTCGGGCTTGTGAATGCCGCTGTCGTCGCGCACCACCAACGAGGCGCCGCCGCTGGCCGCTCCCGCCATTACCCTCACGGCTTCGCCGTTGGAGCGCACGTAACCGTTAATGGCCGGATTCGGCCCGACATAGGTTATGTCGATCGCGCCGCCAAACAAAGCTTCGATCGCCGCCGGCCCTGCATTGAAACTGGTCCACTGCACCTTGACTCCGGGGCCCATGGCCTTGTCGAAAAATCCGTTGGCCTTTCCCACCATGGCTTGCGCATGGGTGATGTTGGGGAACGCGCCCACTCGAATCGTGACCTGTGCCCTTCCCGCCCCTGCACTGCATACCATCAGCATCAGAACCAGCAGCTTCTTACTCACCCTTGTGTCCCCCGACAATCATGGGCAGCACCGCTTTGGGCTTGTGCTTGCGCGCCGCGCTCCGCCTGCGTCGCGGCCCGGACCCTGATATCAGATCCGCCAAAGTGGTGTTTTCCAGAATGCGCGCCGCCGCGTCGCGCACGTCGAGAAAGACCTGGTAGAGCGCACGGTGCGGCAGGTCGCGATCGATCAGCATGCGCAGCTGCTCGGCGTCGGCGAACGGCGCCAGCGGCCCATCCATCAGCCGCATGATCTCGCTCAAGGCAATCTCCGACGGGTCGCGCCGCAGTTGGTATCCGCCCTTGGCCCCGCGCACGCTCTCGACCATGCGCGCATTCTTCAACTCCAGAAGAATCAATTCCAGAAATTTTTCGGGGAGATCTTCTTCGTATGCAATCTCACGAATCTTGATGGCCCCCTGGTTGTGGTGACGGGCCAGCATCATCATGGCTTGCAGCGCGTACAGCCCTTTTTGCGAGATTTTCATGGTTGGCAATTATGCCATAAAGTCCATTGAACTAGTAGACTTTATCGACATACTGCCCATTGCAATCCAGGTTCCGTAGCAAAGCGGGATCGCCGGCGAAATTAACGTCCGCGCCCTCAGCAACTTCGAAGCTGATTGCAATTTTCTGCAAGCACCACCGTATGTGCACGCAATTGCAGTTAAGGGAGCAAAAAGGAAACTACGGAAGGCAACGCTAGGCGTCCGCGCTGACGCGCAGCACCTGGACCGTGATGTTATCCGGTCCCCCGCGCTGGCGCGCGAGTTTCACCAAGGCGGCGCAAGTTTCTGCCGGCGAGTGAGAACGGACGACGTCCAACAATTCTTCCTCGCTGACCACGCCCCACAGGCCGTCGGTGCATAGCAGCACGTCGTCGCCCTCTTCGAGCGCGACGCTTTCTTCGGCATCCACCGCAACCTCCAAACCGGCGCCCAGCGCTGCGGTCAGGATATGGCGCTGCGGATGTTTCTCGGCGTCTTCGGCGCGCACCAGGCCGCTCTCCACCAAGCGGCCCACATAGGAGTGGTCGCGCGTCAGGCGTGAAATGTCTCCGCCTCTCACCAGGTATAGACGGCTGTCGCCGACATGCGCGAAGTACAGCTTGCGCTGCCGCAGTACAAACGCGGTGCAGGTCGTGCCCATGCCCTGCAATGCGGGATGCCGCTCGGCAAACTCCAGGATGCGCGAGTGCGCGGTGGCAAAAGCCTGCGCGAGCGCGTCTTGCGGTCGGTCGACCACTACTCGCTGGTACACTTCGCGTACCGTTTCGACTGCCAGGCGGCTCGCCTCCTGCCCGCCCTCGTGTCCGCCCATGCCGTCGGCAATGACCGACAGGCGCCCGGTGCGTTGAAATTCCTTGTCGCTGTCCGGCTCCCAGTAAAGGAACGAATCCTCGTTGTTTTCGCGCTGGCAGCCTACATCGCTCAGGCCGGCAACTTCGACTCCGGGTTTCACATTCATGCACTCGACCGACACGATTCTCCCCGACCGCCGCACGCCTCACGGCATAGGCCGACTCCTGCCCTCAGGGAGATCAAGCCGCAATGCGCCCCGCCATTATAGACACGAGGCGGCGAAAAAGGATAACGGCTGGCAGCGCGCCTCTGGCTGGTTGTCCCTCAAAAAAAAGCCGCGCTTGCGCGCGGCTCGTGGCCAGACCGGGGAGGTCAGATGCAGCTCTACTGGTGCTTGTCTTTGTAGATCTGCCTGCTGGTGCGGTTCTGCTCGCGGTTCAACTGCCGCTGCTCGCTCTTGGTCAGGTGACCGTTGTGAGCGGCCATGTCGGCCTTCTCCTGATTCTGAATGTGCTGCTCGCGTCCCTCGAGACGCGAAGCCTGCCCTGGAGTCAGCGTGCCGTTCTTCTCGCCGTTGGCGATGCGGTTCTGCTGATTCTGCTCGCGGGTGTTGACTTCGTTCACCCGCGGATGGCCGGGATCATTCACGCCAGGACCGGCGCCGGAAGTTGTGGTTTGGGCCAGCGCGGCGCCGGTGGATACCAGGCTCCCCGCAGCCAGGACTAAGAGCGACTTTGCGAATTTGTTGTTCATGCTTTGATTGAACCCTCGCGTCGAAGTCTAGTTGCGGTCAGCTCGCAATGGCGCAGTACAAAAGGGAAAGCGTGGCCCGCTGCCGCGATGGTAGAGATGGTTACTAAAGTCACCTGCAGCGTTCAACGTTTGCGCGCTTTCTTTTTCGTCCGACACCTGGCAGGCGCCTCGTCATCTTGTTTGCGAGCGAATCTGCGTCCCGAATTTTTCGCGCTCAGGCGTATAATCTTGCCCTGTTCGGAGGGCGTCCGATGAAACTGACGGATACGATTTCGCTGGTGCTAAGAAATAAAGACAACAGCCGGGCGGTTTCAGTCTCGCCGGAAGAATCCGTTTATCACGCCATCGAGCGCATGGCCGAAGAAAGCATCGGCGCTTTGCTCGTTCTCTCCGAAGGCAAACTGGTGGGCATCGTCTCCGAGCGCGATTACGCGCGCAAGGTCATCCTCAAGGGTCATTCCTCCAAAGACACCAAGGTCAGCGACATCATGACCTCGCCCGTGGTCTTCGTCACCTCCAAGCACACGGTCGACGATTGCATGTCGATCATGACCAAACATCGTTTCCGCCACCTGCCGGTGCTGGGAGACGACGAGAAAGTCGTCGGCGTGGTCTCTCTGGGCGACCTGGTGAAATGGATCGTTTCCGATCAGGCGCAAACCATTCACGAGCTGGAAGGCTACATCACCGGCCGCTATCCCGGATAAAGCCTCATTCGCTTCAACGCCGAAAGCATCACGCGTTCGCCTTGATCATCTGCTCGGCGTGCTTGCGCGAAGCTTCGGTAAGCTTGGCCCCACTCAGCATGCGCGCCACCTCTTCCGTGCGCTCCTCGCCTTCCACCGCGCGAATGCTGGTGCGGGTTCGGCCGCCGGCGGCTTTTTTCTCGATCACGTAATGATGATCGCCGAAAGTCGCAATCTGCGGCAGATGCGTCACGCACAACACCTGGCACGTCCGCGCCAGCGCCTTCAACTTTTTTCCTACCGCTTCCGCCGCGCGCCCGCCGATGCCGGTATCGATCTCGTCGAAGACGAGGGTTCGCGCGCCCGGCTTCTCCCGGCTCTTCTGCGCCCCGGCGGCAAACTTTCCCGCTTCCACACAAACCTTCAAGGCCAGCATCACGCGCGATAATTCCCCGCCCGACGCGATCTGCTCCATCGGCTTCATGGGTTCGCCGGGATTGGTGGCAATCTTATAAACCACATGGTCGATTCCCGACGCCGCCCAGTTCCCTTCATCTTCACTGGTCGTGCTCTCAATCCGGAATGTCGCCTTCATGGCCAGATCATTGATCTCAGCTTCCACCATGGGTTCCAGCTTGCGCGCGGCCTCGGCTCGTTTTTTGGAAAGCGCCCGCGCCGCCCGCAAGTATTCCGCCGCCGCTTTGGCTAATTCCGCCCGCAAGCCCTGCAGGATCTCATCTTTGTTTTCTACTTCAGAAAGCTTGCGGCAGACGTCGGCGCCAAATGCGATGACTTCATCGAGCGACGGTCCATATTTGCGTTTCAAACGCTCGAGCAGCGCCAGGCGGTCCTCCACCTCCGCCAGATGCTCGGGCGAAGCATGGATTCCTCCCGCGTAATCGCGCACCGTCGCGCCCACGTCTTCCACGCTGATGCGCGCGCTTTCCAGCGCGGCCAGGCCCTCCTGGAATTTCGGCTCATACCGCGATAGTTCTTCAAGATGTTTCTGCGCCGCGCGCAGTGACGCCGAAGTCGAACCCTCGCCTTCGTACAAAAGATCGAAGGCATGCATGGCGGCATTGTAGATTTTCTCCGCATTGGCCAGCACCCGCTTTTCGACTTCCAGCCGTTCGTCCTCGCCCGGCTGCGGTTTGGCCTCTTCAATCTCGCGCTTCTGAAAAGTCCACAGGTCGACCATGCGCAGCCGGTCCTGCTCCCCGCGCTCCAGTTCCTCCATTCGGGAGCGAATCGTCTTCCACGATTCGCACGCCGTCGCGGTCGCTTCCAACGCGCTCCCTGCAAACCGGTCCAGCAACTCCAGCCGCGCCGGCCCGTCGAACGCGAGCAGCCACTCATGTTGCGCGTGCACCGTGGCCAGCACCGGCGCAAACAGGCGCAGGACTGCGACCGTCGCCGCCTGGTTGTTCACGAACGCGCGTCCCTTACCTCCGGCGGCAATTTCGCGCCGCACGATCAGTGTCCCATCCTCCGACGCGTCGAGCCCGTTCTGTTCCAAAATATTCTGGATCGCCCGGTTGCCCTCGCCGTCAAACACAGCGGCTATCACCGCCCGCTCGGCGCCGGAGCGGATCACGTCGCTCGAAGCTTTTCCGCCCAGCAACAACGCCAGCGCGTCGATCAAGATCGATTTTCCCGCGCCTGTCTCGCCGGTCAGCAGGTTCAAGCCTGAGGCGAACTCGACCGCCGCGTGGTCGATGACAGCATAGTTTTCCAGGCGCAATTCCAGCAGCACGAATGCCTCGCAAACGATTCTTGAACTTTCGCGCAGAATAGCATGAAACCGCCGTCGTTTCGATGGACAACAAAAAGCCACGGCAGCGCCGTGGCTTGAAAAGAACAACTCTAAAATATCGTATCGCGCTAACTGGCCTTGCGCAGATCGTCGGGCCGGGTTCCGATCACCTCTTTGCGCCGCTCCCGCAGCCGATCCTGGAACGTGTCCCAGCGGTCACCGATTCCCGTCGCATTCTGGTTGATCTCCACCGTGTCGGTGCCGGCAGCGAATCCGGTGAACTCGGCTGGATCCTCTTTCGTCGTCACCGGAGTTCCGCCCGCCGGCAGCGCGTCCTTCATCTGCTTCGGCGTTGGTGTAATGTTGCGGTCGGTCTCGCTACGATGCATCACCGGCGAATCTTCCCACTTCGAGCGGTACTTGCCCTCGTAATCCGCCCACTGCTGCTCCGACTCCAGGTCCGTCTCGTTGTAAGGCGGGAAGCTTTCGATCTGCTCCTTGGTCAGGTCAACTTCGAAATCGTCCTGATGTTTCGCCGAGGCCCGCAGCCGGTTCGCCGGAACCAGAAATTCTTTCGTCGTCAGCCAGCCGCCGGTATCCACCACGAGATACGTGATCTGGCCAGTCGCGTGGTCAAAGATTACGTCTTTGATCTTGCCCAGCTTTTCGTCATCCAAGCCGTAAATTTTCGAGCCGCGAATATCTTCCGCCGGATCGGTAAACGAGTACTCCCGCAGCATTCCGTATTGCGCCATACTTTTTGCCCTCCGCTAGATTTTTCGTGCCAGTATTGCCGCGAATCTTGGATGCGACTTGCGGGCGTGACGTATAGCGTGGAAATCAGCGCCGCGGCCAATTCATCGTCCCGGCTTCCTCCCCGGACGACGCTCAGGCAAGAGCCCCATCTGCGCGCGGGTGAGAAAACGTTAATGCTCCAGATTCACCCGCCATAATCCATCCCCTCCATCATCTATAATCCCGAAAAGGATTCTCCAAATCTCAATGCAACTTCCCTGCTTCCCAACGTTCTTTATTGGCGGCGAGATTGTCGACCTCATCTCCACCACCGGGCCGGTCGCCAAAATCGTGCTTGTGACCCTGCTGGCATTCAGCCTGATCTCCTGGGCGATCATTTTGACCAAATGGAGCTTGCTGAGCCGCGCCCGCACGCAAAGCGGGCGCTTCCTGCGCGCCTTCCGCAAGGCCCAGCGCCTGCAGGACATTGCCAGCGTGGCCGACCAGTTCCGTCCCAGCCCGCTGGTGGGCGTCTTTGAAGGCGGTTTCTTGGAATACAAGCGCCAGCTTTCCGGGCCGAACCCATCGCTGCGCAGCCTGACCGCTGTGCAGCGCGGCATGCAGATCGGCGCCTCGGAAGAGATCACGCGCCTGGAGCGCAACCTGCCCTGGCTTGCCATTACCGCTGCGGTCACGCCTTTCATCGGTCTTTTCGGAACCGTCTGGGGCATCATCGACGCATTCCACGGCCTCGGCACCGCCGGCGGCGCAACCCTCCGCGCCGTCGCCCCCGGCATCTCCGAGGCTCTGATCACCACGGCTGCCGGACTGGCCGCCGCCATTCCCGCCGTCGTCGCCTACAATCTCATTGGGAATTCCATTCGCGTGTTCGCTGCCCGCGGCGATGACTTCGCCCTCGAGGTGCTGAATGCCATCGAGGCCATCCAGCCCCAGCCTGCCCCGGCGCCAGTCGAGATGAGGCGCTAATGGCCTTCACCACTTCCAACGGCCGCACCCAGACCGCTCTCGCCGACATCAACATCACTCCCCTCGTCGATGTCGTCCTGGTCCTGTTGATCATCTTCATGGTCACGGCTCCGATTCTTCAATCCGGAATTGAAGTCAACGTGCCCAAAACCCGCACTGTGAAAGAGATCACGCAGGAGCGCATGGTCATCACCATCAACAAGGATCAGCGCGTCTTTCTCGGCAACGACGCCATCAACATCAACCAGATTGCCGATTCCCTGCGCCAGAAGATCCGCGATCCGCGCAGCCAGTTCATTTTCATTCGCGCCGACGAGAATGTTCCCTTCGGCGCCTTTGCCACCGTCATGGACGCGGTCAAGCAATCGGGCATCACCAACGTGAGCATCGTGACTCAGCCGCTGGAATCGAATGGCAAACGCTGAGATTTTTTTCGAGCACGACAGCTGGCCGCGGGCCCTTGGCTGGTCGGCAGGTTTTCACGTCGCCGTCACCGCCGTCATTCTGCTTCTTTCGGCCCTGCTGACCGCGCCCCGCGGCGAAGGCTGGGGATCGGGCGGCGGCGGCTCCGCGATCGGCGTCACGCTGGTCAGTTCCGTTCCTTTACCCGCCAATCCGGCGCAGACGCAAAACGTTCTCGCCAACGAATCGAAGGGCGTGACGCAATCCAAGCCCAAGGTGGAAGAAAAAGAGCCTGACGCCGTCGAAATTCAGGGCAAGAATGCGAAGATCAAGCCCAAGAAACCACCGGCCTCCACCAAGGAAAACAAGCCTCAGCCCGAGCCGGAAACCAATCAGGCAGCCTTCGGCGAAGGCGGCCCGGTCAGCGGTCCTTACGGCTCATTCACCTCCGGCGGGGCTAAGGGCGGCTTCGGCATCACCGGCAGCGGCGGAGATTTCGGCACTCGCTATGGTTGGTACGTGCAGATTATCCAGCGCAAGATTTCCGAGAATTGGCTGAAGTACGAAGTCGATCCGCGCATCACCAGTGCGCAGCGCGTGTTTATCACGTTCGACGTAGCTCGCGACGGCCATCCCTCCAACGTGCGCGTCGAGCAGTCCAGCGGGATTCCCTCACTCGACATCTCCGCCACTCGCGCCTTGCAGCGCATCGACACTTTCGGTCCTCTGCCCCCCGATTACAGCGGCAACAAGATTTCCGTCGAATATTGGTTCGACTACAGCAGGAAGTGAAGGATGCATGGCGCGCCAGGAGTTCTGTGCGCGTCGAACTGCGCCGCCGGTGTCAACAGATAATTTTGCCGGTATTCACCTGATTATTTTTTTATGGGCATTTCCAAACTATGATGAATCGTAACTTGATCCCCAAAAAATATCGGAGTACGATATTGTCGTATACAGGATTCATTTTTTCGTTTTCCCGTTTCTGCTCGAAAGGGATGGACGACAGCCTAAATTTTCTCCGCCAGGTTCGCGTATGCGCAACCTTCGCCGCTTGCCTTGCCCTGCTCGCTTCCCTGGCCTCGGCACAGGATTGGGTCCGCACCGGCTCCGGCCTGGGCGTCGAGAAAGTCCGCCTTGCCGTTCCCGACTTCAAGCCTTCCACCAACGATCCCCAGAACGCCGCCCTGCTCAAGACTTTCAATGACACGTTCTGGAACGACCTGGACAACTCGGGCGTCGTCGAACTCGTCTCTAAAAGCTTCTACCCTCTGCAAGCGCCCGGCCAGCCGACAGAAGTGACGTTCCAGTCCTGGAGTGCTCCGCCGCCGAACGCAGCCATGCTGGCCTTCGGCAACCTCGGCGCAGCCAATGGCCACGTCACTGTTCTCGGCTGGCTCTACGACGTCAGGAACACGGCGTCGCCGCAAATCCTCGGCAAGCAATACTCCGACGCGGCCACCGAACAAGGTGCGCGCCTGATCGCGCATCGCTTTGCCGACGAAATTATTTTTCGCCTGGGCGGCGGCATTCAAGGCATCGCCGAAAGCCAGATTTATTTCGTCAGCGATCGCTCCGGACACAAGGAAATCTGGGTGATGGATTACGACGGCTCCAACCAGCGCCAGCTCACCCACCAGAATTCCATTTCGCTTTCGCCCCGCGTCTCGCCCGACGGCTCGCGCATCGCCTTTAGTTCCCTCACCAAGGCGGGCTGGGAGATCGAGATGTTCTCCACCGAGTTGAACCGCACGGTCAGCTTCCCGCACTTCGGCGGAGGAAATTTTTCGCCCTCCTGGTCGCCTGACGGCACCCGCCTCGCGTTGTCTTCCTCGCGCAATGGACACTCCGAGATTTATCTGTGCGACTCCGGCGGCGGCAATCTGCATGCCATGACCACCGGCCGCGGGCCAGACGTCTCGCCTACCTGGAATCGCAAGACCGGCGCGCAAATTGCCTTTGTCAGCGGCAGCACCGGCCTGCCCCAGGTCTACACCATGGAGGCCGATGGCACCAACCAGCAGCGCATGACCGACCAGGGATACGCCGTCTCGCCCAACTGGTCGCCCAATGGCCAGTTCCTGACCATGGCGTGGACGCGCAAATACGGGCCCGGCGAGCCCGGCTCTTCCGATATATATTTGATGGATATCGCCAGCAAACAATGGGTGCAGCTGACGCACGACGGCGGGCGCAACGACTTCCCCTCGTGGTCCCCGGACGGCCGCCATATCGTCTTTCAATCCAGCCGCTCCGGCAAGGAGGAAATCTGGATGATGCTGGCCGATGGCACCAAGCTCCATCAACTGACTTTTACCGGACGTAATTCCCAACCCAACTGGAGTTGGAAATAAAACTTCGTCTTACTCGCAATCGTTGTCGAGTTCCGCAGGAGGAATCAAAGTGGAGAGAACTATGAAGCCAACCGTAAAGAAACTCGCGCTCGTGCTGTCTCTGGCCGCCGTCCTGATGCTGGGCGCGTGCAAAAAGAAGACCGCTCCCGCGCCGCCACCGCCCCCGCCGCCGGCGCCTTCGCCCACCGCATCCATCTCGGTGAGTCCTGATACCATCCAGCCGGGACAATCCGCCACGTTGAGTTGGCAGACCTCCAACGCGACCGACGTCTCGATTGACGGCATCGGCGCCGTGCAGCCCGGCGGATCGCAATCGGTCAGCCCCACGGCTTCCACCACCTATCACCTGACGGCCAAAGGCGCCGGCGGCACGCAGGATGCGACGACACGCCTCACCGTTACCCAGGCGCCTCCGCCGCCGCCGACCACCACCGCCGGCCCCAGTGAGGAAGATCTGTTTGGCCAGAGCGTGAAGGACGTCTACTTCGATTACGACAAGTCTGACGTTCGCCCCGATCAGCAGGCCGCCATTCAGGCCGATGCGCAGTTCCTGAACCAGCATTCCGCGATCAACTTCACCGTGGAAGGCCATTGCGACTCGCGCGGATCCACCGAGTACAACCTGGCTCTGGGCGATCAGCGTGCCTCGGCAGTCAAGAGCGCCCTGGTTGCTGCCGGCGTCAATGGCAGCCGTATCAAGACCATCAGCTACGGCAAGGAGAAGCCGTTCTGCATGGAAGAGAACGAATCCTGCTGGCAGCAGAACCGCCGCGGCCACCTCGTGTATCAGAAGTAGGTTGCGGGTTGGGCTACTACATAATTGTCATCCTGAGCCGCGTCGTTGCGACGAAGGATCTGTGTACTTTCGGCAAAATGCACAGACCTTCGGCGCGCAGCGATCGCGGCGCTCAGGATGATGAGGAAAAAGTAGTTCACAGCATTTCCTAAGACAACCCTGGTTTTGCCGCGCCTCTAAAACGCCCGGCCTGCGTGCATCGCCCGTCTTGAGGTACCCTGCTCGCTAAGAGTCCTCGGGCCTACTGGGCACCCCTGCCCGGTTGGAATCCGTTTAAAATGTTCTGAAGGAAACTCCTCTATGAAAATTCGACGCTACATTGCTTTGGCCACGCTGCTCGCGACGCTGACATACACGACTGCGCCCGCCTTCGCCGTCAACAAGGATATGGTCCAGCTCCAGACCCAGGTCCAGCAACTGCAGGAGCAGATGACCGCCATGCAGCGCGCCTTCGACGAGCGCATGGGCGTCATGAAAAATCTGGTCGAGCAGGATACCGACGCCGTCAACAAGGTGGCCAACGCCCTCAATGCCCTGCAGACTTCGCTGCGGCAACAGCAGGGCGATTCCTCGGGCAAAGTCGACCAGCTCTCCGGGCAGATTCAGTCGCTCAACGACACGCTCGATGAATTGAAGGCCCGCCTGGCCAAGGTCAGCAAGCAGCTCGAGGACATGCAGTCGTCGCAGCAGAGCATTCAGGCGCAGCAGGCTCAGCAGAGCGCGCAGCAGCAGGCCGCCGCCTCGGCTCCGCCGCCCGACATCCTCTACAACAACGCCCTGCGCGACTACAATGGCAACAACAACGATCTCGCCACCCAGGAATTTTCCGATTACCTGAAGTTTTATCCCAACACCGATCTCGCCGGAAATTGCTACTACTATCTCGGCGAAATTCAGTTTCGCCAGGGCAACTACCAGCAGGCCGCGCAAAATTACGATAAAGTCCTGCAGAATTTTCCCGGCGGCAACAAAGCAGCCTCAGCTCAGCTGAAAAAAGGATTTTCGCTGATTGAGCTCGGCAAGCAGGAAGATGGCGTCGCCGAACTCCGCCACGTCATCCAGCGCTACCCAAAATCAAACGAAGCACTGCAGGCCCGCGAGCGCCTGCGCAAGATGGGCGTCACGTCGCGTTCCGGCGAGTAGCCCGCCAACTTCCTTTCCCGGGAAAGTTGCGCCGCCTGGATACAGTGCGGCTATTACTCGCGCCACCATGCTCGTACAATAAAATTCGGGCCTTCGCCCGCGAGGTACTTTCTTATGAACAGCAATCCTAAGCACGATCCCGACTACTCCAAAGGCGCCGTGGAAGTGGAAGAGCATCATCACGACGGCAATCTCGGCCTCTCCGAGCAACTCGGACACCGCGATCAGGACCCTCGCATCAAGGGCGCCGACAGCGACTTCCCCGAGCCCGGCGAGAATCCGGAGCACTCCAGCGGAAAGAAGCAGAAGAAATCGCGCAAGAAAGTTTCGCGTTAGGAAGTTTGCGCTGGAAACGATGCGGACGCGAGCGTTGCTCGCGCCTGTGGAAGTGTGATCCTGACGGCAGCGCCTGAATCGATCTTCGCGATCAGAGCGGACAGGGGGGTGAGCCACCTTCGCTTATGCGAAATGCGGCTCGTCGTTCTGCCAGGAAGCGCTGGCTCTCTGTTCGGTCGCCGCCACCGCCATCACATTTTCGGCCTGCTGGTTGGCTTTATCGAATGTCCCGGCCACGCCCCAGCCCAGGATCTGCTGCGGCCGGTTCTGTTGCACCACGTAGTAGTAGTTGGGATCGACCATCAGCTTGTCGGCAACAATCTCCGCCGAATACGCGCCCCGGCGAATCGAAATGCCTGCATGCATGCAGTTCGGCTTTTTCTCCGACACATGCAGGCGGTGCGATTCCATCACGGCTTGCAGCATCTCCGGCGTAAACGCATCCATGTTGTATTGGCAGAGGCCGATCGCGCGCTTCCCGGGAAAGTATTCATCGACCATCTTCTCGTAGCCGACGACTTTATCGCAGTCGTTGCGCCCCTCCACCGCCCAGGAGAGCTCGCCCGCGCTGCGAAAGCCGGTGAAACCCTTCGCCGATGCATCGTCGATCGACTCGGCCAGCATTTCCATCATGTCGTTCGGGCTGAAATGCTTTTGCGGAAAGTACACTTCGTCTTCCGTGTGAATTTCGAGCGCCCCGCGGCGGATCGCTGACTCGGTGTCGATTCCCAGGAAATTCAGGTCGTAAAGTAACTGCCTCCCTACATACGGCTTCTGCGCGCAGAAACACCGCTCTCCGTTTCGCAAGCCGTCGGCGATATAGGGAACCAGAACCTCGCGCAGCAATTCCTCGTCGCGATAAAACACACACGTATGATCCCCGTGCCGGAACTGGAACAAGGACGAATGCCGAAGCATAGTAACCCTCGGACTCTGATTCGATAAACCGCCGAGCGGGGCGGTCGTAAATTGTTGCTATCTTAGCGTCGAAAAACACCACCGACAAGTACCCGTCGGGCACAAATCACGGAACTGTTCGGTAGCGAACACAGGGGAAAAAGTGGGGAACGGGCATTCCGAAGGGGCTTAAAAACAGGGCCTGACGCGTCGCGGAACGAGTGGGTTAGATCATTCGAAACTGGGCGCTGGTTAATGTGCACCAACTTTTGTTCGCGACGCTAGATCGCCATCGGGCCGACTTCTTTCTCCACTTCCGCGGTATCCACCATCACGATGGCGTCCCACGGGCAGCCATCCAGGAAGCATCCGTCCGGACCTTTGCTCAGGCACTTCTTGCACCCAATGCACAGAATCGGATCGATCTGAATCCTCCCGAACGGCGGATGATCTTCGTCCGGCACCCAGAACATGCAATCTTCCACAGGACAATATTCCACGCACGCCGGCGACCCGGCGCAGCCGGTGCAGCACTCGGTAATCACCGCCAGCTCTTTGGGTTTTTTCTTGCGCGGCGTGGCCAGCCCTTTGGACTTGGGCTCAAACTTCATCTCGTCCGGTACCATTCCGACCGCTTTAGTAGCGCCAGGTGCAGGAGGCATGCCGCGATTATACCTCACTCAATTTTCGCCGAAACTCGGGCCCATCCTTCATTCAAGGTTGCAAAAGATTGACCCGCCGCTTTTTTTCGAAACCCTGACACTTCCACTTCGCCCTACTGGTGCGCCACCGACGTCGAAACCGTTCCCGAATCCGTTTCGATGGTAAAGAACTGCTTGCCGCCGCCTACGAACACCGTGTTCAGATTCACCGTGCTTCCGTTGAACACGTAGGTCATCGTTCCCCGGCAGTTCGAGGCCAGCGTATACGTTCCGGTAATCGGCTCGGCTGAAATGATCGTGCCCGCCACGTCGCGCGTTTCCGTTCCCGTCAGATTTCCCGCTCCGTCCAGCACATACTGACCGCCCAGCTGCATGACGCCGCCGCTGACCAGGTAGCCGCCGCCGTGGAATCCATACGTCCCCGCCACGCCCGCAAGCGTGCAGGTTGCCGGCCCTTGCGCCAGGGCATAGCCCGAAGCGGTTCCGTGCCCGCTGTCGGTCTCAGTGGCATCCACTTCGCCCGTGACCGGATCGACGTCGAAGTTGTAGTGCGTAATAGCTCCCGTCTTGATGTTGGTGATAGTGCCAGTTCCTGTGCAGTTCGCCGCGATCGAATACGTGCCCGACAGGGATAGATTGTTATAGATCGTTCCGTCGTCGCTGACCGTTTCTACGCCCGAGAACTTGCCCGCGCCATTACTGTTGATCTGTCCCACCCCGTGCTGATACTGGTTGCTGGAATCGTAACCGTTCACGAACAGGCCGTACGCGCCCTTGATGGAAGCATTGGAGCAGGTGGCCGCGCTTGCCGTCAGCCCCGTGATCGCCAGCATTATCCCGATTAAACATGCCGTAAACACGCTTCTTCCTTCCGAACGGAACATCTTGGTAATCTCCCTGAGAATGGATTGAGTGGAGCGATCGAGCCAAACGAGTATGCCTGCGTGAATTTCGGCAAACAATGGCACGCCCGTGGGATGGACGCTCGGTGGAAGGGTTTCCCACAAATCTGTCGAGACCACTGCAGTGCAACGGACCGTTTTCACGATCACGTGGCTGCACTAGAACTGCGCAAAATGCTTCACCAGAATCCGCTGCAGCTCGACCGCCGCCTGCTCGCGCGTCCCCAGGTGCCGTCCGCGAAAAAATGCGATCTGGATTGTAATGTGAAAATTGGGGTGCTCGATTTCGCGAAGCTGCCCCTTCAGCGGATGCCGCCGCAAAAATGTTGATCGCAGCATACCCACGCCCACCTTGCCGGCGATCAGTGACAGTTGCAGATCGGGATTGTGCAGCTCGGCGGCCACGCACAGCGGCGCTCCCATGCGCTCCACCCGATTCTTGATTTCTTCCCTCACCAGGCATCCGGTCGGATTCAATACCCAGTTGCGCCGGTAAAATTCCGCGCAGGATTTCGATTTCGTCCTGGATCGCGCTTGTCCTTTCGATTCGACCAGCCGCATCGGCTCCTGCGCCAGCGTCACCCCCTCCAGATCATCCGGCAGCGGCGTTTCCATCGGGAATACGACCAGCGCCGCGTCGAGGTCGCCGGCATGTACGCGCGCCAGCAAACTCCGGCTAATGTCGCTGCCAATGCTCGGCTGAAGCAGCGGAAACTGCCTGCCTAGGTCAATAATGACCTGGGAAATTTCCGGCCGCGCCAGTGCGTGCGAAAGTCCCAGCCGAAACGGTCCCGCCGGAATGGTTTGGCCGGAAGTCGACGCCTTCAAATCGCTCACCGAGGAAAGAATCGCGCGGCTCTTTTCCAGAACTTCGTATCCCGCCTGCGTCAGCTTGAGCGGTTTGAAGTGGCGATCGACAAGCTCAACCCCGAGTTCGCTCTCCAGGCGCTGGATGCGCCGCGTGAATGCCGAAGGCGTAAGCAGAAGATCGTTGGCGGCGCGTTCCATCGAGCCGGTCTCGGCCAGTGTCACCAGCGCTGTAAGTTCCGCAAACATAAGCACGCTCCCGGTAAAATTACGGGTTTAAAGTTGCGCGATATGCAACTTATGGTTGAATATTATGAACTTGACGCAACTCCGGTGCAAGCTTATTTTGATTTTGCACTTCCAAAGCAGGAGCAGAATTCATGACGTTCTCAAGCCAGCTGAAAGCCGCCGCATTGGCGCCCAGCGCAGCCTTGATGCCGGCGAGCTCGTTTCCAACCGGCTCGCAACCTGCCTCCCTCGGCAAGCGCATTTTCACAGGCCCCAACGGCCTGCGCGCCGGCTGGCGCCTGTTACTGTTCCTCGCGCTCTGCGTAGCCCAGTTTGGCGCTGTGGTCTTCGTGCGCGTGCATTTTTTCCATGCTTCCGTGCTTCATCCCACCGGCCCGGTCACCGCCACGCCCATCCTGCTCGGCGGCTCCGAAGCCATGCAGTTGGTTTTCGTCATGATTGCCACGCTCATCATGGGCAGAATCGAGCACCGCAAGTTCGGCGAATACAGCCTGCCTTTGCGCCAGTTCCTGGGCAATGATTTTTGGAGAGGCGCGTTGTGGGGTTTTCTCGCAATCAGCGGCGCGCTCGCCGCCATGTTCGTGCTGCGCGGCTACCGCATCACCGGCATCGCGCTTCACGGCACCGCGATTCTTTCGTCTCTTGCCGCCTGGACCATCGCGTTTATCGTGGTCGGAGTTTTTGAAGAGTTTTTGTTTCGCGGTTACGTGCAATACACGCTTGCTTCCGGAATCGGTTTCTGGCCGGCCGCTTTTACACTGGCTTGCTTGTTTGCTTTGGGCCACGCGTTCCGCCCGGGCGAAACCGCGATCGGCGCCATCTCGGCCGGCTCATTCGGATTGCTTTTCTGCTTGTTTCTGCAGCGCACCGGCAATCTTTGGCCGGCGGTGGGCTTTCACGCCGCCTGGGATTGGGGACAGACATTCTTCTACGGCGTCCCGAACAGCGCCCTCCTGCCTTCGCAAAATCTGTTTCACTCGACGTTCAACGGCCCCAATTGGCTCACTGGAGGATCGGTCGGTCCCGAGGCCAGCATCTTCTGCCCGCTCGCGCTGTTGGTTGTCGGTCTAATCTTCAGCCGCTACTATCGCGAGAATCGATATTCGGCCGGGAAATAAAGAAGCGGAAGACCACTCGTTCCACAACGGCACCCGCCGCCTCACCAAATCTCGCTCAGAACCGCTTTCCACGGCCCTGGTTCTGCTATAGTGAACCCCATCAAAGGAGCACTGTCATGGCGGGAAAGAGTCTCAACCGGGTTCAACTCATTGGCAATCTCGGCAAAGATCCTGAGGTGAAGTACACGCCCAGCGGCACGCCCGTGGCCAAGCTGACCATCGCCACCAACGAGCGCTTCAAGGACAAGAGCGGCGAATGGCAGGACCGCACCGAGTGGCACAATGTCGTGCTCTGGCAGCGGCTGGCGGAAATCGCCGGCGAATATTTGAAAAAGGGCGGCAAGGTCTACATCGAAGGCCGCCTGCAAACCCGCTCCTGGGATGACAAGCAGACCAACCAGAAAAAATACATGACGGAAGTCGTGGCCAGCGACCTGATCCTGCTGGGCGGGCGCGGCGAAGGCGGAGAAAGCGGCGGTGGATATTCGCGCGGCGCGGCTGCCGGCGGCAATAATGGCTTCGATCAGCGCGTGCCCGAGCAGGAGCCCGCGGGCGCGGCATCAGGCCCCATCACCGACGAAGATATTCCGTTCTAAGCTGGCTGGCGGCCCGCCGGCTCCCCGACGTAATGACGCGCTCTAGTGTCCGGCGCTGGCGGCGCCGTGCCTGCCCACGGTCTTCTTGAGCAGAAACACGATGGGAACGCATCCCGCGCACATCAGCGCCATATACCGAAAGTCGTCCACGTACGACCACAGCCGCGCCTGGCCGGTCACGCTCTGCCCCAGCAACCGATAACTCTGTTGCAGCGCGGTGGTGGACGAAGCACCCTGGGCGGCCAAATATTGCCGCATGCCCGCGATGGATTCGCGCGTCGTGATGCTGCCCGGATTCAGCGAGGCCACCAGTTCGTTCTGGTGCACTTGCTGATGCCGCGCCACGATCGTGTTGACCACCGAAATCCCGATGCTTCCTCCTATGTTGCGCAGCAGGTTGTAGAGCCCGCTGGCGTTTCCGATCTCCTCGTTCTTGAGCGACGCCATGGTCGTCGTCGACAGCGGCACAAAGACGCATCCTGATCCAAATCCGCTGATCACGATCGCCCACAGGAACGTCCACTGGCTGATGCTGAGATTCACTTCGCCGAACCAGAGGCTGGCCACTCCAAACAGGAAAAAACCAAAAGCGATGAGATAGCGATTGTCGATTTTGGCGGTGAGATATCCGATCATCGGCATGGCGAGAATGGCGCCGACGCCGCGCGGGCTCACCGCCCAACCCGCGGCCAACGCCGTGTAGCCCATCAACTCCTGGTAGAAAAGCGGTAGCAGCGTGACCAGCCCGTAGATGCCGGCCCCGAACAGGCCGATGAGCAGGCATCCCAGCGCGAAATTGCGATCGCGAAACACCCGCAGGTCCACCAGAGGCTGCTTGTGCCGGAACTCGCGAATCAGAAAGGCCACGAAGGAGACGACCAATGCCAGGGCCGCCCAGCGGATCCAGGCCGCGCCGAACCAATCATCCTCCTGGCCCTTGTCCAGGATGATCTGCAGGCATCCCAGCCACACTGCAAGCAGCCCAAGGCCGATGCCATCGAGTTTGCCGGGATGCGCTTCTTTTACGTAGGTGGGATCCTGCACGTAGCGCGAGATCATCACCACCGCGAAAATTCCGATGGGAATGTTGATGTAAAAGGCCCATCGCCAGGAATAGGTATCGGTAAGCCAGCCGCCGAGCGTGGGACCAAGCACCGGCGCAACCACCACGCCCAATGCAAATACCGCCATGGCCATGCCGCGCTTGGCCGGCGGGAAACTTTCCAGCAGGATGGCCTGCGAAAGCGGCTGCAAGGCGCCACCACCCGCGCCCTGAATCGCGCGCGCGATCAGGATCATGCCCAGGCTTGTGGCCGCGCCGCACATAAATGACGACACAGTAAAAATGATGATGCAGGCGATAAGGAAGCGCTTGCGACCAAAGCGCAGCGAGAACCACGTGCTGGCGGGAAGCACCACGGCATTCGCCACCAGATAGCTGGTCAGCACCCAGGTGGCTTCGTCGTTGGTGGCCGACACGCTGCCGGCGATGTAGGGTAGCGCCACCGCGGCAATGGAAGTGTCGAGCACCTCCATGAACGTGGCCAGCATCACTGCCAAGGCGATCAGCCACGGATTGATTTGCGGGGCTGACTGAGCCTGCGGATTGACTTGGGTTGATGCGGCAGCCATGCTCTTTCCTGTCAACTGCCTCAAAGACAAAGATTGGTTATTGTGCAGCGCCCGTAAAACCCGGCGGAACTCTTAAGATGCCGGGACTGCTGGCGAGGTTGAAGAAATTTACGAACGGGAAAAACCGGGAAACGCCACGCGAAGGCTTGACGCGACCGCGATCCAGGAGTTTATTGAGAAAGATGACCGAACAATTAGCTGACAAGAAATGCGTGCCCTGCCGCGGCGGAGTTCCCCCTCTGAAAGGCAAAGAGCTGGAGGCCCTGCACAAGTCCGTTCCGCAGTGGAATGTCGCGAACGAACATCACCTCACGCGTGCATTCAAGTTTTCAGATTTCGCGACCGCCTTGGCATTCGTGAACCGGGTGGGAGCGTTGGCGGAAGAGCAGGGACATCATCCCGATATTCTTCTGGCCTGGGGCAAGGTGGAGATCACACTTTGGACGCACAAGATCGACGGGCTGACGGAAAGCGATTTCATCATGGCCGCGAAGATTGACCGGCTGCAGTAGCGGCTTCCGGCTCCCGGGCGGCCGGCCCCGCGGCATGCGCGACCTTGGACCTCAGACCTCTGCAAATCGCTAAGTGTGTCCGAATGCCGGAAGGTCGGACATCCTTAGCGTTCCGCCTTCACTCCCGCGAACGCCCACAACGCCGCCGGAACAAGCATGGCGACTCCGGTATAGGTCGCCGCCGCTCGTGCGGTCACACCGGCATCGAGCACGCGCCCGCACAAATAAGCGCCGGCGGCGATGGTAAACATGGATAGCCCGAGATCGGCCGAGAAGACGCGGCCGCGGAAGCGGTCCTCCGTGTGCAATTGCAGCAGCGTCGTCGAGAAGACCCACACCGTCGATCCCCCGGCGTGCGCCAGCATGGCGCACGCGCTCGCCATCCAGACGGTTCGGCTGAATCCGAGCGTGCTGTAGCCGATCGCAATCGTGAGATAGCCGAACAGAATGCCGAGTTGCAGGCGGCGGTCGCTTCTCCCGGCCCAGCGCGCGGAAACGATGGGGCCAAACAGCGCGCCCAGTCCGCGCCCGCCCAGCAGGATGCTCATGCCCAGCATGGCGGCTCCGGCTGGATCGACATTTTTCCAGTGCAGGGCAAAATCGCGCGCACCCAGCACGGTGAAGATGACCCAACTCGGACCGATCATGAGCTCGCCGGCCTTGGCAAACACCGTGGGCAGCAGCGTGCGGTGACTGCGCAGGTAGCGCACGCCTTCGAGCACGGGCGAGTAGTCGACCAGGTCGCGTGCGCGCAGCGGCGGCGCGGACTCGGCGTGCGGCTCGCTCACGCGCATCCCGCTGATGAGAGCGGCCGAGGCTAAAAATGAGAGCGCGTTGAGCACGAACACCGCGTCGCGGCCCAGGAGCGCCGCCACCACTCCGCCGATGGAGGCGCCGATCAGCAGGTTGACCGACCAAGTCGCCGAGGAGAGCGTGTTGGCGATGAGCACCTCCTCCTTGGCCGCAAGGTTGGGAATGATCGAATTGCGCGCCGGCTCGAAAAAAGCCGCCATCACGGTTTCCGCCAGCAGCAGCGGGTAGACGAGCCAGACGAGCGACCGCGAACGAACCAGCAGCATGGCCAGCACAACCACGAACCGTCCCAGATCGGCGGCGATCATCACGTGCTTTCGCCGCAACCGGTCGTTCACTACGCCTGCGGTCGGCCCAGCGAAGGTTTGCGGCAAAACCTGCAACACGAGGGCGAGCGCCACGGAGCTGGCGTGCCCGGTCAGCTGCAGCAACAGCGTATAAATCGACAGCGTGTAGAACCAGTCGCCGATTTCGCTGACAATCTGCGCCAGCCAAAGCCGCCGGAAATTGTGGTTTCCCCGCAACAGGCGCAGGTACGAGGCAAACGAAATCGAAGGCGCGGCGATTTCCGGCTGGGGATCCATCAGGCTAGAAATTACACTAACAGCACGGTGACAGCCTGTGGCTGAGCCAAAAGGTGCCACCAATCTGCCCGGAACTACAAGCCTCTCTTTTTCAATCACTTGGGGATTCTAATATCAGGTTTCACTTTGGCAGCTTGGCAGGTGACATGCTCCGCAAAGGGGAGAAAGGACAACCATGCATTTTTCATTCAAATCTCTCGCGAAATTGCTTCCGGTGCTGCTTCTATTGAGCGCGGCGGCAATGGCGGATACCTGCAAAGCATTTGACGCCTACACGTGCGCGCACGGCGTGCACGACGGCGCCTACATCGGCGGCTCCGGGACCCCGATTGGGGCTCCGGGAGCGGGGATTCTGCTCAATAGCAACATGTTTACCGTCTCCGATCACAATGGCGAAGCCGGCGCGGATGTAATCATTATTGCGGCGTTCAGTTCAACCTTGACGGGTACGCTGAACGGAAAATCTTTCACGAGTCTCGGCAGCTTTCCGGAAGGCGGCGCAAGCGGCGCCATCATCACGAATCTGCAGCAGACCGGCTTCTGTGGAAGCACTTGTAACCTGACGTTCGGTTATGTTGACCTCGGCCAGGCGCTGCCGGCGAATGGCAGCATCACGGTTACAGCCAGCGGCGTGCCCAATGGCACGGCCGTCTATGCCTTGATCCTGAACAGCAAAAACCAGGTGATCCTCATCACGGCGAACTCCGAATCAGGGGTTTTCGGTCGTCCTAGCGTGGCTCCGGAGCCGGGAACGATTTCACTGATGATCACGGGCTTGTGCGGCATCGTGGGCGGGGCGTGGCGCAAACGGCGCTCTTAACCGCGTAGTCGCTTTTGCATCCATTCAAGGTCTCGGAATCCGAGGCCTTTTTCTTTTGCAACACATTCCGATCCGCCGCATTGACCAGGGTTCGCCGTTTCGCCTAAGATGCGAGCGCACTCGCCACCTCTCACAAATGCGGAAAAGTATGACGCCTCCGGATTCCCAGTGATGGCTTACTGCGTCTATGGCTAGAGGTCGAATTAGCCCTTTGAATGGAGCGTACGATGAAGAAGCTTCTATGGATTGCCCTGGTTCTTAGCCTGCTCGCCAGTGCGGGTGTGGCGCAGAGCGGCGAAATCGCACCCAACGAAAATCTGGTTGCCGAAGGCATTCCCAAGATCTCCGCATCGCTGGCGGAAACGGTGGGGCACTACAGCGAATCGCGCGCGGCGGGTTTCGCCAGTTGGCATCCGACCAGGCGCGAAATGCTGATCGAGACGCGGTTCGCCGACACGTTTCAGGTGCACCAGGTCAAGTTCCCCGGTGGCGCGCGGACGCAGCTCACCTTCTTTCCCGACCGCGTTTCCGGCGTCAGTTATCAGCCGGTCGACGGCCATTGCGCGGTACTCGAGAAAGATATCGGCGGCGGCGAGTTCTTCCAGTTTTATCGCCTCGACTTTGACAGCGGCGACTTCACTCTCTTGACCGATGGCAAGTCGCGGAACACCGACCCGCACTGGTCGTATCAGGGCGACCGCATTGCTTACGGATCGACCAAGCGCAACGGCAACGATGTCGACATCTGGGTGGTGAACGTAAACGATCCCGCGAGCGCGCGCATGGTCGCGCCCATGGATGGCGGAGGCTGGGCGGTTCTGGACTGGTCGCAGGACGCGAAGCAGTTGCTGGTACTGAATTACATTTCCGCCGCCGAGAGTTATGTGTGGCTGGTTGACGTTGATACAGGAAAGAAGGAATTGCTCACGCCCAAGACGGGCCAGGACACCGTCGCGTATGGCAGCGCGCGCTTCGCCAAAGACGGCAAGGGAGTCTATCTCAGCAGCGATCAGGATTCGGAATTTCAGCGGCTGCTTTACATGGATCTGGCTTCGCGCAAAAACCGCGTGCTCACTCCCGACTTGAAATGGGACGTGGACGAATTCGCGCTCTCCCAGGATGGCCGCTGGATCGCCTTCGTGGGCAACGAAGACGGGATTAGTGTGCTGCATGTCCTCGACACGAAATCCAATAAGGAAGTTCCTGTACCGAAGCTGCCCGTGGGCGTGATTGGCAGCGTGGAATGGCGGAAGAACAGCCGCGAGATCGGCTTCTCCTTCACTTCCGCGCGCCAGCCCAATGATGCGTATTCGCTCGATATGGCGACGGGCAAGGTGGAACGCTGGACCTTCAGCGAAACCGGCGGGCTCGACACATCGAAATTTTCCGAGCCGCAACTGATTCACTGGAAGTCGTGGGACGACCGCATGATTGCCGGCTTTCTCTACAGGCCTCCGGCGAAGTTTTCCGGAAAGCGGCCGGTCATTGTCGATATCCACGGCGGGCCGGAGGGCCAATACCGTCCCGACTATATGGGGCGCGACAACTACTTCATCAACGAGTTGGGAGCGGTCATGATTTTTCCCAACGTGCGCGGCTCCACCGGATACGGAAAGACTTTTCAGAAGCTCGATAACGGCTTTCTGCGCGAAGGCTCCTACAAAGACATCAGCACGTTGCTGGACTGGATTCAGACGCAGCCGGATCTGGATGCGGGCAAAGTCATGATCACGGGCGGCAGCTATGGCGGCTTCATGACCCTGGCGGTCGCAACCAACTACAACGACCGCATCTGCTGCTCGGTCGACGTGGTCGGGCCGTCGAACCTGGTGACCTTCCTCGAGCACACCTCCGGCTATCGAAAGGACCTGCGGCGCGTGGAGTACGGCGATGAGCGCGACCCGAAAATGCGGGAATTCCTCGAGAAAATTGCCCCGGCAAACAACGCCAAGAACATCACCAAGCCGTTGTTCGTGATCGCAGGGCAAAACGACCCCCGCGTTCCGGCCAGCGAATCTTCGCAGATGGTGCAGGTCGTGCGGCAGAACGGAACGCCGGTGTGGTGGCTGCTGGGCAAGGACGAAGGCCACGGATTCGCGAAAAAGAAAAATCGCGACTACCAGTTTTATGCCACCGTGGAATTCGTGAAAACATTCCTGCTGAAATAGATTTCAGGTGATATCGGAAGTTTCCGGGGAGTCCATCCCCAGCTTGATCTTAAGATCGGCGGCGATCTGTTTGCCGTGGAAGCGGCCGTTTTCAATGAAAATTTCGTTGGTGCGCGATCCGGCGACGATGACACCGGCCACATAGATTCCGCGTACATTGCTCTCCAGCGACACGGGGTCGCACACCGGGCGGCACAGTTCCTCCGACAGCTCAATGCCCATGCTGCGCAGAAAATCGTAGTCGGGATGGTAGCCGATCAGGGCCAGCACAAAATCATTCTTCAGCCGCATCGGCCCGCGGGGCGTATTGATGACCACGTGATCGACCCCAATTTCCTGCACCGTGCTGTTGAAATAGGCTTCGATGTCGTTGTTCTTGATGCGATTTTCCAGGTCCGGCTTAATCCAATACTTGACGTGATGGTGCAGCTGCGATCCGCGATAGACCAGAGTCACGCGCGCGCCGTGCCGCCATAAGTCGAGCGCTGCGATGGCCGCGGAATTCTTGCCGCCAATTACCAGCACATCGCTGTCGAAGTAAGGATGCGGCTCGCCGTAGTAGTGCGAAACCTTGGGCAGATCTTCGCCCGGAATGCAGAGCTGGTTGGCGAGGTCATAATAGCCGGTGGAGACGATGACTTTGCGCGTACGGTAGTCGTGCGGACGCCCGGCGCGATCAGTCGCGGTGATGCTGAAGTTGCCGTCTTCGCCCACCACAGTCTTCACCCACTCATATTGGCGAATATCGAGTTCATAGTGCTCGGAAACCTTGCGGTAATATTCGAGCGCCTCTTCGCGCGTAGGCTTCTGGTTGGCGGTGGTGAAAGGAATCTCGCCGATTTCGAGCAGCTCGGGCGTGGTGAAGAACAGCATGCCCGGGGGGTAGTGAAAGAGCGAATTCACCAGGCAGCCCTTGTCGACGACGATGACCTTGAGGCCGATCCTCTTTGCCTCGATGGCACAAGCGATGCCGGTGGGCCCGGCGCCGATCACCAGCACGTCGGTGCGCATTTCGGCGTGCGGCCGGGTTTGCACCTTCGGCAGGGTGTCGATCTCGTCAGCGGTAAGGAAGTCGGGCATCTGGGGACCGAAGGTTGATGTGATGGCCGGAAACGGATGATTCTAGCATGGGGACACAGGCGGGCGCGCGGCCGGACAATGTTGCATATTGCCCTGTGAACGCGCCCTGCAAATGTGCCCGGTCATCCTGAGCGTAGCCGTTCTTGCGGCGGAGCGAAGAGCGTGCCCTGAGCTGGCGAAGGGATCTCCTGCGTCCCAAGCTCGGCGCGTCAGCCAAACCACCCGACCTCTACGTCCAACCGGACACATGCAGTCAAAAGGATGCTCTCAGTGATCCGGCGCACATTTCGCCCTCGGCCCGGGCGTTATAATTTTCGGTTGATTCATCCGCTCAGGAGCACTCATGTCCACACTCGCAGAACCGGCAACCCGCATGCGCACCGAGTCCGACAGCATGGGCAAGATCGAAGTTCCCTCCAATGTGTATTGGGGGGCGCAGACGCAGCGGTCGCTGCTGCACTTCAACATCGGTCGCGATACGATGCCGCCGGAGCTGATTCGAGCCTTCGGCATTCTCAAAAAAGCGTGCGCGCTGGTCAATCAGGATCTGGGCAAGTTGCCAGCCGACAAGGCGAAGCTCATCGTGCAGGCGGCGGACGAGGTGATTTCCGGCAAACTGAATGACCAGTTTCCGCTGCGCATCTGGCAGACTGGCTCGGGCACGCAGACCAACATGAACGTGAACGAAGTCATTTCCAACCGGGCGATTGAGATCGCCGGCGGCGAGATGGGATCGAAGAAGCCGATCCATCCCAACGACAACGTGAACATGTCGCAGTCGTCGAACGATACGTTTCCTGCAGCGATGCACATTGCAGCCGCGGAACGGGTGAAGAACACATTGATTCCCGCCGTCCGCAGCGTACGCGACGCGATTGCGGCGAAAGCGAAAGAGTTCAACGACGTGGTCAAGATCGGCCGCACGCACCTGCAGGATGCGGTGCCGCTTACTTTCGGGCAGGAATTTGGCGGATGGGCAAGCTTGCTGGAGCGTGACATCAGGCGCCTGGAGCAGGCTTTGGAGGGTTTATACGACCTGGCCATCGGCGGAACAGCGGTCGGAACCGGGCTGAATACTCATCCTGAGTTTGCCGAGCGCGCGGCGAAGAAGATCGCCGAACTGACGGGACTTCCCTTCCGCTCGCACGGCAACAAGTTTGCGGCATTGTCGGCGCACGACGAGATTGTGTTTGCGCAGGGCGCAATGGAGACTTTGGCCGCGTCTTTCATGAAGATTTCCAACGACATTCGCTGGCTGGCTTCGGGGCCCCGCTGCGGGCTGGGCGAGCTTTCGATTCCGGAGAATGAGCCGGGATCGTCGATCATGCCCGGCAAGGTGAATCCCACGCAGTGCGAGGCGATGACCATGGTCTGCGTGCAGGTGCACGGTGCGACCGCGGCGGTGGGCTTTGCCGGATCGCAGGGCAACTTCGAACTGAACGTGTACAAGCCGGTGATCATTTACAACTTCCTGCATTCGGTGACGCTGATCTCTGACGCTTGCCACGGCTATGTCGAGTACATGATCAAAGGCATCGAGGTCGATCGCGCGAAGGTGGACTGGTATGTGAAGAACTCGCTGATGCTGGTAACCGCGCTGGCGCCGAAGGTGGGCTACGACAACGCCGCGAAGATCGCGCACACGGCGCACGTGGAGCACACCAGCCTGCGCGAAGCGGCGGTAAAGCTGGGGCATCTGACCGGCGAGGAGTTCGATGCGCTGGTGAAGCCGGAGAAGATGACGCGGCCGTAAAACGCTGGATGAAGTACCGGTCGACGTGGAACTCGACGAAATAGTTTCCGATATCGGTGCGGCCACTGGCGTGCGTTGACTAATCTTTGCGTGGCAGGTTCACTAATGCGAAAAGCAGGCGTTGTTATGACTAAACCGCAACGGACTGGACATGGCAGGAAACAAGGTGGGGGGAGAACACGAAGGCTTACCCTTGAAGAACTGGTCGCGCAGATCAACCCCGAGAACCGACACCCCGAAATCGATTGGGGACCGCATGTAGGAAGAGAAAAAGAAGTGTGGCATGACTCTAGCCCTCGGCAAGTTCGACGCCGTCCCTAACTGTTTCAGTCACATCAACTTTTCTCTTCGGCGCAGTCGTGATCACCACCACGCTCACCAGCACCAGCGCCGTTCCTGCGATAGTGCGCGCGCCCAGCGCTTCCCCGCCCAGAAAATATCCCAGCAGGACGGCGACCACCGGATTCACGTACGCGTACGTTCCTACCTTCGTTGGCGATTCGTGGCTGATGAGCCAGACATACGCCGTGAAAGCGATAATGGATCCGGCGACAATCAGATAAACAAGCGCCAGCCACGCGGCCGACGAAATTGCCGCGAAGTGAAAGCCTCTGTATTCGCCGAGCAGCAGCGAGGTGAGCGCGAGCATTACTCCTCCGGCCAGCATCTGCGCACCCGAGTTCATGACCTTCGATTGCGGTAGCGGGACTTTGCGCATAAGAACGGAGGCGACCGACCAGCAAACTGCGCCGGCGATAAGCGCGAGCGCTCCCGAGGAATCGATGGCGCCTTCGCCCAAACCCGGGCTGACCAGAACCGCGACGCCGCCAATGCCGACCAGCAGCGCGAGCGCCAGGCGCGCGCTGAGTTGTTGCGTGCGCAGAATGAAGATCTCAGACAGCGCCGTGAAGGCTGGAATGCTCGCCATCATCACGGCGGTAATGCCGGAGGGCACGCGCTTTTCGGCCCAGAAGACGAGGCCGTAGTCGCCGACAAAAATGAGTAATGCCAGCAGCGCCACGCCAGACCATTCGCGGCGCGTGGGCGAAGGCGTGCCTCTCAGCCGCATCCAGCCATAAATGGCCAAACCGGCGGCGACGAAGCGCATGGCCGCAAGCAGAAACGGCGGCACTTCGCGCACGCCGATGCGAATGGCAAGGAACGTCGATCCCCAGACCAAATAAATGATGGCGAAGGCTAACAGTGTTTGCCAGCGATGTGGGCGGGCTGCGGCCATAGAGCGGCGAGAGCGACAACGATTGGATCGATATCGCAAACTCGCGGACGCAGAATTCGCGATGAAAATTTCTGCTGTGGCTTAGAAGGAAAACTTATCCTTTACTTCTTCACCAGGCTGGTATGGCTGGCGACGCACTGCCAGCGGCCATCGGTGAAAACCCAGGTGTCGGTGAAGCGGCCGACGTGCTCGTAGGCCTTGCCGAGATACGTTCCCTTGGTGCGGTAGTTGCCAGTGACGACCGCCGAGTCGCGATACATGCTGACTTTCAGATCCTGAATGGCGACGGTGTCGAGGTTGAGGCGGGGATCGCGAATGTCGGCGAGAAACTTGGCCTTGTCGCTGATTTCGCCGTCGTACTCGGTATTTACGAACTGCGCCCCGATCATAGCGTCGAGGGCGCGCGCATCGCGGTTCATCTGCGCTTCGTTCCACAGATGCTCCATGACGACAAGCTTGGTTTCCTGCGAATCGTCTTTCGATTTCTGGGCTGCGGCAGTCGCGGCGATGGCGAGAGCCAGCAGCAGACCGAAAATGGATTTGCGAAGCATGTCGTGCTCGTCCGCGACATCCCCACGTGGAGCGGACGCTCGGGACAACATAACAGCGGGTCCGCAGAGCGGGCTACGGAAATTGCGCGAGTGGGAGTTACGAACGTCATGAACAGCGACTTCGGACCCTGGACCTCGGACTGCGGGCCCTGGGCGTCGGAGCTTCATGACCCCTTACGCGGCCCTGAAGGGCCGCTCTCCCACGGCGGGGGCGGCTGAAGGCGTGCCCTTTCAAAGCTGCTTCAGAAGGCCCAGCGCAGCAACGCTGCTCCCACCGTAAATCCCGCGCCTACCGAGGCCATCAGCACCAGGCTTCCCTTCTTCAGCTTGCCTTCTTCGACGGCGGTATTCATGGCGAGCGGAATGGTGCCGGCCGTGGTGTTGCCGTAGCGGTCGATGTTGACGATGACGCTTTCGGGGCGCAGGCCGAGGCGGTCGGCGGTGGCGTTGATGATGCGCAGGTTGGCCTGGTGGGGAATGAAGGCGTCAATGTCGGAGCCTTTGATGCCGTTGCGCTCGAGCAGCTTCAGGCAGGCTTCGGTCTGCTTGCGAACGGCGAACTTGAAGACCTGCTGGCCGTCCTGGTGAACGACGTGCATTTTCTTGTCGACGGTTTCGTGCGTGGAGGGATTGAGGCTGCCGCCGCCGGGCATGTAGAGGAAGCATCCGCCGGAGCCGTCGACTTCGTGGATGAAGTCGATGAGGCCAACGGAATCGTCTTCGGCGGGCTCGAGCAGGACGGCGCCGGCGCCGTCGCCAAAGATGACGCAGGTGGCGCGGTCGGTGTAGTCGATGATGGAAGACATAACGTCAGCGCCGATGACGAGCACGCGTTTATGCGCGCCGGTGCCGATGAATTGGGCTCCGGCTTGCACGGCGTAGATGAAGGCGGAGCAGGCGCCGGAGAGATCGAATCCCCAGACGCCTTGCGCGCCCAGCTTGTGCTGCACCAGGCAGGCGGTGGAGGGGAAGAACATGTCGGGGGTGACGGTGCCGACGATGATGGCGTCGATGTCGCTGGGGCCGATGCCGCGCTTGGCGAGCGCTTTTTTGGCGGCTTCGACGGCGAGATCGCTGGTGGCCACGCCTTTGTCGACAATGTGGCGCTCGCGGATGCCGACGCGGGTCATGATCCAGTCGTTGGTGGTGTCGACCATTTTTTCGAGGTCGGCGTTGGTGAGCAGGCGCGGCGGGACGTAGGTACCGAGCGCGCTGATCTTGACGCGGATGGGTTTGGTCAATGAGTGCTCCTGAGAATTAGGAATGAGTATTTTGCAGGATTGGAGGGGGGAAAGTCTAACCCACCTGCTTAGGCAAGGCGCCACAATTCGGAAGTGAGGCCCAGCGAGCTGGCGTCGTCCACGGTGCGGCGGCGGGTGGGTTGGACAGTGTCGTAAGCCAGGCGCCGGGGGCCCGCTGCGGCTCTAGTCCCCGGTGCCGGTTAATACAACCGGCTCCGGATTGACTCCTTGAAGAGTAATATTCAGCTTTCCACTGCGGGGCCCCGTCTTCGTGGGATCGAATGTCACATTCACCTGGCATGCTCCGCCCGGCGGAATAGAAATGCCAGTGCAATTATCGGTTTCGGAAAAGTCCTTACCATCCGCCCCGCCGATTGTGATGCTCCAAGAAATCGAGGTCTTGCCTTCGTTGGTCGTCGTTACCGTCTGTGGCTTGCTCTTGCTGCCAACCTTCTGGCTGCCGAAGTTCAGGCTGGCAGGAGAAACCTTTATAACGGTCGCGCTTCCCGCAAGCTCAATAAACTGCGGCTTCGATGAGGCACTGTCGACGATAGTGACGAGCCCGGTGAATGTACCGGCTGCTTCCGGCTTGAATACAATTCTAATCGAGCAACTTGCCCCACTCGCAACCGAGGTTCCGCAGGTATTGGTTATCTGAAAACCGCTGCCAGAGCCCTTTATGGAGCGTATGGAGAGCGGCTCTGGACCATTGTTGGTGAGCGTTACATTCTGGTTAGCGCTGGAATTAACAACTTGCACAGGGAACGTTATCGGGGCGGTATTGGGCGAGAAGCTAACCACTCCGGTGTTCAGCATGGTTGTTACGCCATCGAAGGTGGTCCCTAAGGCGAAGTCCGGCAGATGATCGCCATTGAAGTCACCGACGGCGGGGATCCCTGAAAACGAGGAGGCGAAAAACTGTGCCTGTTGAACAGTCCCATCGCCGTTGCCCCAAAATACGTCGACCCCTCCGTTCAGTCCAAATGCGCTGGGAACCGCAACATCAAGCTTGCCGTCCCGATTCAGATCGCTCAAGACCAGGTAGTACGATATGCCGGATGTCTGGTAGTTGACAGGTGTCTGAAGCGTGCCGTCGCCGTTGCCCAGGAGTACGGCCATTCCGCCCAGGTCATAGCTCAAAACGGCATCCATATTTCCGCCGGTGCGGAGCCTGCCTGCGGCTACAGTCGCAGGCACATACTGGAGGGCCTGCGTGATCGAGTTTTGAAGCGTGCCGTCCCCGTTCCCTAACAGCACGCCGACGTTATAGCTCCCGCCGAAGTATCCCGCCACAACCACGTCTTGCTTGTGATCATTGTTGAAGTCAGCGACCGCCAGCCAGTGGGCGCCAAAAAAGGAATCGTTGTCGCTGGGCGGCTGAAATGTTCCGTCCCCATTGCCTAGCAGCACGCTGATGTAGGGGTTCTCGATGACAACAATATCCATTTTACCGTCGTTGTTAAAATCTCCCACCGCCACGAACTCGTTGTAGCTGGTCGTGTTTGAAACGATTGGGGTCGCCTGAAAAGTCCCATCGCCGTTACCGAGATAAACACTCACCGTGCTTGGATTCAAGTTATCGTCGGCTACGACAATGTCCAGGTTCCCGTCGTTGTTAAAATCGGCGACCGCCAGGGAGTAGGAAAGCTCCGTCTTGTAGGTGACCGCGCTCTTGAAGGTTCCGTCACCGTTGCCGAGTGCGACCGAAAACCCGTTACCAGTGGTCATCACGACGTCGAGTTTGCCGTCGTGATTAAAGTCGCCCGTCGCGAGGGAGTATGCGCCTTCGGGGAATGGGTTAGTGGCCCGCGTTTCAAACTGCGCCCAGGCCGGGGCGGTGACTCCTGCAAGGGCAAGCAGGGCAACCATAGCCCCCAGTAACCGACAATAGCGAAACGAACCTGAGTGGGTCATGGCGAACTCCAGTTTCAACCGCCAGGCAGGGGGAGTTCCGAACTCCGCAGACTTTACCACAGTTTCCAGGCGATCCCATCGGCCAGAAGCGCCAGACCGGCGCGGCGTTCCCTTTCGTTGCTGCATCCGTTAGCGGATGAAATTTGGGGGCCGAACTCGCGGCCTTCCCGGCCTGGAGAGAGGCGAGGTTGGAGGAAGATAAGCCAGGCACCGGGCCACGAATAAGTCGTAGAGCTTCAGGCGGACGCGGGTATTGAGGTCGTCGGGCATTCGTTTCCGGAAGGAGATTCCCTATCACTAAAGCAATTTCCGCTACCAGGAAAGCTAGGGTGCTGTGAAGGTGAACACCGTGCCAGAGGCAGCACCTCCGCCATATTCGGTCGTGCCGTAAAACGCATTTCCGAAGCGAATTAGGCCGGCAACGGGTGCGATTCCATCTTGTGGCTCCCCAGTGCCGAAACGGTGAACAATCTGCTTGGTCCAAGCGCCGCCTTCTGTGGCAGGCGGCAATAGGCGAAACACGGTACCGCAACCAAACACTGGCCACACTGGACAATGCCCCCCCGCCAACCCACCATCAGCCGTGACACTGTAGAGCGCCTTCCCATGAGCATCAAAGGTTAGATTGGCCTGAGGGAAGCTGCCGTCAGAGCCACCAGCAAAATTGTAGAGGATCGTCTCCGTCCAGAAGCCTTTGCCGTCCGACGGCGGGCTGAGCTCAAAAACAGTACCGCACTGATATCCGTCGCCACAGTTGTTGCTGCCGCCGTCCGAGGTCGCGCCATAGAGGTTGCCGGTCGCGTCAAAAACCAAACTATCGGTAGGGTATCTGCCATCGTTCGGAAGACTGCCGAAGGCGTAGAGCGTATATTCGGTCCAAGCGCCTTCCTGCTCAGCCGGTGGTACTAACTTGAACACCGTGCCGCAGCCGTAACCCACGTCACAGGATTCAGTTCTCCCACCAGAACTCGTCGTGCCATAAAGCGCTCCTGTGCTGTCGAGGATTACCCCACCCTCAGGTTCAGCACCATCGGACTGGCCGGCGAAATTGTAGAGGATGGTAAATGTCCACGAGCCACCCGGAGTCGATGGCGGACTTAGCTGGTAAACCGCGCCGCCGGGAGGTAAGTAGGTTGTTCCGTAAAGATTGCCCGCTTTATCAAAACTTAGATTGCCCGTTGGAGCGAGAGCGTCTGAACCGAACGTGTAAAGTGTGGTCTCCGTCCACGCACCCTCGGGATTGCCAGGTGGGGACAATTGGAAGATCGTGCTGTCGGTTGTACCGTAGAGATTACCCGTCTCATCAAGCGTCAGGCCGTACAACGGGGCCCCACCATCTGCTCCGCCTTGAAAACTGTGCAGCAAGACTTCGCTCCAGCTACCACCGGAGCTGGTGGGAGGAATCATTTCAAACACCGTGCCGCATCCGAAACCTAATCGCTGCCAGCAAAGTGCCGGGCCATCACCGCCCTGAAAAGTCGTGCCATACAGGTGACCTCTCGCATCGGCAACTAAACTTGCGAACGGGCGATAGCCGTCAGTATGGCTTCCTTTGAATCGATGAATCACCTGCTCATTTGAGAGGGCGAATATTGCACTAGTGGCGGTAATCAGAATGGCAAAAAGCGTGGCGGACAACCGAATAGCGTTCACGCGTTTGCTGAACTGCATCGACGTGATCTCCCGGAGTATTTGCAAACGAGCAACGATAGCTCAGGCTGGTGACAGCACGCAAGGGGCAGGCAGCACAGGTACGGCTGAGGAGTGAATCGAAGCACCGAAGATTTTGCCGCGTACAATCCCTGCTAACTCCCGTAACCAGGTGGGAGAGCAGTAAATTAAGCCAGGCACCGGGGGCCCACTGCACACGCAAGAGCCCGTTACCGTTGCTTCCTTCCGGACCTGGCGGGGTTGGCGAGAGTACGTCGCGTGAGACCGATGCCTGACCAGCCATTTTAGCAAAGGCGTGGCAGATGCGGGTTGGGGTGAGCAACGGATTTTCGGAAGACGCCACGGAAGCGTCATTCCGAAGCGCCGCGCTTTCACCGGCTGGCGCAAGGAATCTCATGATCGTCATCGCCATGCGGCTCAGGGTAGGCTCTTCGCTACGCCTGAAAAACGGCTCCTCTCAAGATGACGCCAGCCATGGAAATCTGTGGTCCATGTTGAAACGGAACCACTTCCCACAGCTACGTCGCAGTGACTTTTGGTGCAAGAAACGGCGGTCTGGGGCTTTCTTTCTTAAAGAAAGTGTCGAACAATCGTAATGATCGGGAGCTGGCGCAAGACGCAGTTCTCGATTGGGAGGCGTGATTGCGGATGCGAGGTTTTCGACCACGCGGGAAGAAGAGTTCTCTCAGCTTGATGGGCTATCTCCATGAGATCCTTCGCTCTGCCTGAAAAACGGCTGCGCTCTGGATGACGCCGCGAGGTAAGCGCAGTTATGGTTTGACGCTCGATGGGCGCAGGGAGCGTGGATGACGCCGCGAGTTTTGTCGATTTAACACCGATGCCGCGAACCGCCCAACTCGATGTGATCCCCCTGCACCGGGCGATCAACAAGTACTTCGATCTCTCGATCTATCTGCTTGTTTTGATGGGATTTGCCACGCTGGCAAGTACGGGCGCGCTGGATCTGCCGACCATCACGCTGGTGGGACTCGCGCTGGCGCTGCGAGGCTACGTGCTGGCCAAGCAGAGGCCGGTCGCGATACCCGAACGGCTGACCACGCCGCTGACGCTGGCCTACTTCCTTTTCTACGGCGCAGATTACTTTTTGTTTTCCCGCAGCTTTCTGAATGCGACCGTGCACCTGGTGCTGTTTGCCGTGGTGATCCGAATGTTCTCGCTGCGGCGCGACCGGGATTCGGTGACCTTGGCGATTCTTGCGTTTCTGATGGTGCTGGCCTCGGCCGTGCTGACGGTGGACAGCGTGTTTCTGTTCTTCTTTGCCGCCTTCATGCTGGTGGCAGTGGGAGCGTTCCTGTTGCGCGAGCTGAAGAGTTCGGAAGCGGAGGCAAAGTTCCGGGCGCGGCACTCGCGCGATCCGCAGGAGCATCGCCACCTGGCATTCTCGCTGGCGCGCATGACGCCCGGGCTGGCGATCCTGATTTTAACCGGCGCGGCAGGACTATTCTTTGTGCTGCCCCGCATGTCGACCGGATACCTGGGAGCGTATTCGTTCGGCACGGATTTTTCGACTGGCTTCAGCGATCGCGTGCAACTGGGCGGAATCGGACAGATCCAGCAGTCCGACGCGGTCGTGATGCACATTGCCATCGACGGGGATAAGGCTGGCGCGCATTTTCTGCACTGGCGCGGTGTAGCGCTGGAAAATTTCGACGGACGGAACTGGTCGAACCCGCGCGAGCGCTGGCAAAAATACCCGCTGCCGCGTGAGGCCGACGGGAGTTTTGCGGTACCCCTGGTGGATCGCGGCACACCCGGCAGAACGCCGAGCGAACGCGCCGAGGGGCGCGGGAATGGCAGCGGTGCAAGCTTCATTCACTATCGCGTGATGATGGAGCCGATCGGAACCAATGTTTTCTTCCTGGCTCCCTGGGGACGGCGCATCAGCGGAGCGTACCGGGGCGTGGAAGCCGATTCGCGGGGAGCGGTGACCAATCTCGACATTCAACGGCCGGTCAGCCTGTACGAGGCGGAATCGGACCTGGCGATTCCCGACGCCGGGCAGCTCCGAGCGGCGGGTGATTTTCTTCCCGCCAATGTATTTGACGACCTGCAATTGCCGCCGCGGCTGGATGCGCGGATTGCCCCGCTTGCGGCGCGGGTTACAGCTTCCGCCTTCAATAGCTACGACAAGGCGGAAATGCTCGAGAAGTACTTGAAGTCGACTTATGCCTACACGCTGCAGTTGCCGCGGACGGCACCGGCCGATCCGCTGGCCAATTTTCTATTCGAGCGGCGGCAGGGGCATTGCGAGTATTTCGCGACATCGATGGCAATGATGCTGCGTACACTGCGCATCCCTGCGCGCGTCGTGACCGGATTTACCAGCGGCGAATTTAACAGCGTGACTGGAAATTACGTGGTCCGCGCCCGCAACGCACACGCCTGGGTGGAAGCGTACTTTCCCGGGTACGGCTGGATCACGTTCGATCCAACGCCGCCGGCGGGCGTGATGCCGCAACAGAATTCCAGCCTGGCAATGCTGTACCTGGATGCGGCGTCGTCGTTCTGGAGAGAGTGGGTCATCAGCTACGACTCGTCGCACCAGTTCGTGCTGGGCCAGACCCTGATGAGCGGGACGCGTAGCTCGTGGGAGCGGGCGCACTGGTGGAGCGAGCTGCGGTATGCGCGCCTGCTCAGCTGGGCCCGGCAAAAACAGGCGAGCGTGGTGCGGAAGCCTGGTCTGTCGCTGGGATGGGCGATCGCCGCCGTGCTGCTGCTGGGCGGGCTGACAAATCTGCGAAGAATCTTGCGATTCATTCGGGAACGCGGTTTGCGGGCGCATCCGGAGCGCGCGCCGGAGCAGGTGGCCTCGCTGTGGTACGAAAAATTGATGAAGTTGCTGCGGCGGCGCGGGCTGCGCAAAGCTGCAGGACAGACGGCGCAAGAGTTCGTCCGCATCATTCCTCATGAAGATTTGCGAAAAAAGGTGAGATCGTTCAGCGACGCTTATGAGGCGGCAAGATTTGGGAATTCGCCCGACGAGGCAAGAAGGCTGGCGGAGTTGTATGAAGATGTGGAAATCGCGGCGAAGAAATAAAGACTGTGGCGCCGCCTGCGAGCGCATTCGTCGGTGCGCTCAGGATTAGAGACGAAAGAAGCAAGCGACCTTAAGGTGCGATCAGGCCCGACGAATGCGGCCGATCAGAAGTGCCAGACCACGCCGCCGCTGACGAAATAGTTGTGCTGGCGGCTTTTCCCGGTGTCGGCGAGGGGCAAGTCGAGTTCGCCCGACCAGAAGTCGCGAACCTCGCCGCGAAAGCCAAATCGGCGAAAGCGCGCGCGAAACGGATTCAAATCCAGACCGAGACCTGCCTGAATCGTTCCGGAGGTGGTGGATTTGCCGGGGTTGGGGCCAGCCTGATAAATCAGTTGGCTACTTTCGCTGAAGTGGGCGAAGCCGCCCCCGAAGCTCACCCACGGGGAAACTGCGGTCGTGGGGAAAAGATTCAAGCGCAGCGCCGGGGTGACGAAAATCTGCTTATAGTCCACCGGAACCACGGGCCCGCCGGAGTTCAAATCTTCGTCAAAGTTGAAGACGGCGGGAATTTCTCCTGAAAGGCTCCAGATGGGGCCGCTCAGCAGCCGGCGGGAGTAATTGATTTCAAAACTGATTCCTTTGCCCGAGCGAACGAAGGGATTGATGGAGGGTTCGTTGGGGCCGTGCACGCCCTGGTCGCTGACGATGACGCGGCCAATCATGCCGGTCAACTGGTTGGGTTCGTCCTGAGCGGCCGCGGCTGCGCCTAGGCACAGCGTCACGACCAGGACTGCGAACAACGCCTGTTTCCCAGACATGGTCCCTCCAGGATGCGGGGCATGCACAAATTCTGCGGTAAGATTCAGCCTAGCATGAAGATAAGCAGATATTTTCCACCGCTACTGCCTTCCTTGATGCCTAAAGTCACACGCGGCGGCGATCCGTTTATAGATTTTCAAGCCGGCTGCGCAATCGCGCCGGGGCACGGGTAGTGGTGCAGTCTACCGTTTAAATTTTGTGGCGTCATCCTGAGCGTAGCCGTTTCTCAGGCGGAGCGAAGAGCCTGGCCTGAGCCGCAAGGCGAAGGGATCTCCTGCTTCCCGGCCTCGCGCGTACGCCAAACTGCACCGCTTCCGGGGCGCGACCTGCGCAGTGCGATCGACTGCGAGTGTTAAAATAGAAAGATTCCATGCCGTCTAAGAACCTCACAATCCCCGGCTCCAACGAAAAACTTGCCCCGCGGACTGGAACCAACGGGTCGCCTGCTGGAGCCAAGAAAGTCGGTTTTGTCAGCCTGGGATGCCCGAAAAACCTGGTGGACAGCGAAGTGATGATGGGCTTACTGGCGCGGGCGGGCGCGGAATTGTCGGCGCGCGCGGAAGACGCCGACGTCATCGTAGTGAATACGTGCTCGTTTATCGAAAGCGCGCAGCAGGAGTCGGTCAACACGATCCTGGAGATGGCCGGTCACAAAAACGGCGGACGGGCCAAAAAACTTGTAGTTGCCGGCTGCCTGGTGGAGCGGTTTCGTGACGAAATCCGCAAGAGCATCCCGGAAGTGGACGCGGTCGTGGGAACGGGAGAGCTGCAGGAAATTGTAGCGGCGGCCGGCCTTGCGCCGGCTGCTCCGTCCGACTCGCCGTTTGTCATTTTACAGTCGCGGCCGGAAGGCGACGCGCGCGCCGCGCAGGGACGCTTTTCGCGCGGCGAATGGGACGGCGCCGTCGCCGATTTGCCCCACTACTTGTACGACGAAGACACGCCGCGCATTCTGGCTACGCCCAAGGCGACGGCCTACATCAAAATCGCGGAAGGATGCGATCATCCCTGCACGTTTTGCATCATTCCGCAGTTGCGCGGGCAATTTCGTTCGCGCCGGTTCGAGTCCGTGGTGGCCGAGGCGGAGCGCCTGGCGCGCGGCGGCGTGCGCGAGATTACCTTGATCGGGCAGGACACGACCTGCTACGGCGAAGATTTCGGCATGAAAGATGGGCTGGCTTTGCTGCTGGAGAAACTGGGCCAGATCGAAGATCTGCGCTGGATTCGTTTTTTGTACGCGTACCCCAACAAGATTACCGGCCGCTTGCTGGACACGATTGCGGGATCGGAAAAAATCTGCTCTTACATGGATGTGCCCTTGCAACATGCCTCGGCGAGCGTTTTAAAGCGAATGAAACGCGGAGGAGGCGCGGAAGTTTTTTTGCGGTCGCTTGAGAAGATGCGGCGCGTGATTCCGGATTTGACCGTGCGCACTTCTTTTATCGTGGGCTTTCCCGGCGAGACCGAAAAAGAATTTGAGGAGCTGTGCGAATTTGTGCGAGAGGCGCAGTTTGACTGGATGGGAACGTTCGCCTACTCGGACCAGCAGGGCGCTGGCGCTTACGGGCTGGACAAAAAACTTTCTGGCGCTGAAATTGAACGCCGCCGAAAACATCTGATGAGCATCCAGAAAAAAATCAGCCGGCAGAAGAAAAAAACGCTGGTCGGGCAAGAGTTCGACCTGCTGCTGGAAGGCGAGAGCGAAGAGAGTCCGCTTTTGATGGAAGGTCGAACCGGAATGCATGCCCCGGAAATCGACGGCAAAGTTTTTGTGAACGAATTTCCTCCGGACCGCGCGATGGAGCCGGGAATGTTTTACCGCTGCCAGATTACCGAGGCGCACGACTATGACCTGGTGGCGAGAATTCTCTAGCGCAGGTTTGCACTGGTTCTGACCATGCCGCGCAAGGCAACGCCGAAACTTCGCTGTCCTATCTGCAAAAAGGCTGTGCCGAAGGGCGCTGCCGACTTCCCTTTCTGCAGCGACCGCTGCCGCACTATCGATCTCGGAAAGTGGGCAAGCGGAGCGTATGTAATCCAGTCGCCGGTAAAAGATGGTGAGGAATTGTTGCCGGACGATCCTGGAGACGAATCGTGATTGACGCGATGGAAAGCGCGGAGACATCGGCTGCAGCGCGAAGAGCGCCGGCGTGGGCGGATTTGATTGCCACTTTTTTCGGCGTGGGACGGTTGCGGCCGGGGCCGGGCACGTGGGCGTCGGCGGTGACGACATTATTGTTCGCCGGCCTGGCAAGCGTAGTTTCGCCCACGCTGCGAACGCCCGCGGCAATCGCGCTGGCCATCGCGGCAGTTGCGGTTGGGATTCCCGCCGCCACACAAGTCGCGCGCGCATCCGGAAAAAAAGATCCCCAGATTGTGGTGATCGACGAAGTGGCCGGACAAATGGTGGCGCTCATCGCGGCGCCGTTGGCGTGGAAATCCTTCGTCGCGGGCTTTATACTTTTTCGTGGGTTCGATATCGTCAAGCCGCCGCCGGTGCGGCAACTGGAGGCGCTACCCGAAGGCGCCGGCATCGTTCTCGACGACATCGCGGCCGGGCTGTACGCGTTTTTGTGCGTGCATCTCTTGTTGCATTTCGGTCTTCTAACATAAGACGCGGCAGCTGAGTAATTTCCTGATGAGCCTTTCCGATCGCATCCTGGGCAAGAAAAACGTGAACGGCGGCCCGCATATTGAGGCGGTCACGCCGGGACTGGCTTTGACCGGGGGCGAGGTGCGAATCACGGGCTCTGGATTGCGGCCCGCGCAGTGGCAGCGACCGCGAGTGCAGTTTGGCGACTTGGAAGGTGGCGTGGTAGTGAGCTCGGACTCCTTTGTGGTCGCGCGCGTACCGGAAGGGGCAAGTTCCGGCCCGGTGATCGTGGCGACCAACGGCCATATAAGCAACGCGCAAACCGTGAAGGTGGCAGTACCGATCGCGGAGAATCTGCATCCCGTGACCAGCCCGGCGATCGACGCGCAGGGCAATATCTACGCAACATTTTCCGGCTCGCGCGGGCAAAAAGTTCCAGTCGCTATCTTCCGCATCGACACCAATTACACCATCAAGCCGCTGGTGGCGGAGATGATGAACGCGACAGGCATTGCCTTCGACAAGCAAGGGCAGATGTATGTTTCGTCGCGGCACGACGGCGCGGTGTATCGCGTAGCCGCCAACGGCACCATGACGACCTATGCCGAGGGCATGGGCATTGCCACCGGCATCGCGTTCGACCGCAACCAGAATTTATACGTGGGCGATCGCAGCGGCACGGTTTTCAAGATCGGGCGCGACCAGCAGGTATTCGTTTTCGCCACGCTGGAACCGAGTGTGTCGGCCTATCACCTGGCCTTCGGGCCGCAAGGAGATTTATTCGTGACCGGGCCCACCACATCCAGCTTCGACGCGGTTCACCGCATCGACCCCCACGGCACGGTGCGCACGTTTTATCGCGGCCTGGGGCGTCCGCAGGGGCTCGCGTTCGATGCGGATGGAAATTTATATCTGGCAGCTTCACTTTCCGGGCGCCGCGGAATTGTGAAGATCACTCCCGAGGGCAAAGCAAACCTGGAAGTTTCCGGGCACGGGCTGGTCGGGCTCGCGTTCGCTCCCGGCCGCAGCGTGGTGCTGGCGACCAACGACGGCGTGCATCACTTGTCCTGGAACATCGAAGGGCTGCCACTGCTGCCGGAATAAATCTGATTTACCTTCAGTCTCCACCAGCCGCCTCCGCCCCGGGCGATTTCATTTACACTTTAGCGGTGAACGCCGAGATCATTGCGGTCGGCTCCGAGCTGCTCACTCCCTACCGCGCCGACACGAACTCGCTCTATCTCACCGAGCAACTCAATCTGCTGGGCGTGGAAGTCAGCTTTAAAAGCGTGGTGGGCGACGATCTCAAGCGGCTGGTCGCAGCCACGCAACACGCGCTGTTTCGCTCCGAAATCGTGATCTTCAGCGGAGGGCTTGGTCCCACGGAAGATGATCTGACCCGCGAGGCGGTGGGGGAAGCGCTGGGCCTGCCGCTCCATCGCGATGAAGCCACGCTGGAGGCGATCACACAGCGCTTTGCAGCTCGCGGCTGGAAGATGTCGGCAAACAATGCCAAGCAGGCGGATGTTCTGGAAGGTGCGACCGCTTTGCCCAATCCCAACGGCACCGCGCCGGGGCAATGGCTGTCGGGTAAATTCGAGAATGGCGAGCGCATCCTTATTCTGCTGCCCGGCCCGCCTCATGAATTGAAAGGATTGTTCGAGGCGGAATGCCGCGAGCGGTTGCGCGCACGCCTGCCCGAAGCGTATATCGCTACCCGCGTGCTGAAGGTTGCGATGCTGGGCGAGTCGCACGTGGATTCTCGCGTGGCGCCAATCTACAAGCGGTTCTGCGACGTGCAGACCACCATCCTTGCGGGAGCGGGAGAAATTCAACTGCATTTCAAGTCGCGCGGCGCAAGTATGGAAGCAGCGCAAGCTCGCGTCGACGAAGCCGCCGACGCGGTGGAAGAAGAACTGGACGATGCAGTCTACTCCCGCAATGGCGAATCGCTGGAGCAAATCGCAGGCTACTGGCTGCAGATGCGCGATGCCACGCTGGCGGTAGCGGAGTCTTGCACGGGCGGACTGATAGCAGAGCGGATCACCTCAGTCGCGGGCAGTTCGCGATATTTTTTGGGGGGCGCGGCAGTGTATTCGAATGCGCTGAAGACCGAATTTGCGGGCGTGCCCGCGGACATGATCGAGCGACATGGCGCAGTGAGCCGCGAGGTGGCGGCTGCGCTGGCGGAAGGCATTCGCTACCGTTGCGAGTCCACGCTCGGACTGGGCGTCACCGGCGTCGCGGGACCGGGCGGAGGAACACCGCAAAAGCCGGTTGGCCTGGTCTTCCACGCCTTGTCCAGCGATCGGGGAACGGAAGTGATCGAGCGGCAATTTCCGGGAGACCGCAAACGCATCCGCTGGTTCGCTTCCACGCTGGCACTCGATATGGTGAGGAGGAAGTTGATGTGAATGAGCTTTCAGCCCTCGGGTTTCGGCGGTCACCCTGCGCTTTTTGCCACGGTTTGGCTGAGAGCTGACGGCTTGTTTTTATGCGTCTCTTTGTCGCCCTCGATATCGACGAAGCCATCCGCGAGCGCATTGCTCGTTTTCTCGATGGAGTGCGCGAGTTCGCGCCGGATGCGCGCTGGGTGCGGCCGGAGTCCTTGCATGTGACGCTAAAATTCATTGGCGAGATACCGGAGGCCGCAGTGGAGCAGATCCGGGCAGCGCTGGCAGGAGTGAGCGGCGAGGCGATTGCGCTCAACTTTTGTGCCCATGGATTTTTTCCTACGGCGCAAGCGGCGCGCGTCTTTTGGATTGGAGTGGAGGCGGGACCTGCTTTAGCAAAACTGGCAAACGCCGTGGACGGCGCGCTGGCGCCACTGAATATTCCGCGGGAAGAGCATGCGTTCAATCCGCACCTGACGCTGGCGCGCGGCGCGGGAGGATCAGGATCGCCGCGGCGGCAAAATGGCGATCACCGCAACCGGACTTTCCAGCGGCTGCAGCAGAAACTTGGCACGCGGCCTGCACCCGAGTTTGGTACCATGACCGCCCGCGAGTTTTTCCTGTACCGCAGCCAGCTCGGGCAGGGCGGCTCGCGCTACACCAGGCTGGCAGGATTCCCGCTAAGCTGACGTGATCACAAATTCGATCGTGGCCACATTCGTCGTCATCGCCGTGCTGAGCTACCTTTTGGGATCGATCCCATTCGGCTACCTGCTGGTCCGGATCGTTCGCGGAGAAGACGTGCGGCTGAGCGGCAGCGGAAACATCGGGGCGACGAATGTGTCGCGCAAATCGCCCATGTTGGGCGTCATCACGCTTGTTCTCGACGCGGCGAAAGGAGCGGCCGCAGTCGTCCTGGCCTACGTCATCGCGGATCGAATGGGCGCGGGTGCTCCGGGTTACGAAGACCTGGCGCTGGCGGCGTTGTTCGCGATTCTTGGGCATCTGTTTCCGGTGTGGCTCAAGTTTCGCGGAGGCAAGGGCGTTGCGACTGGGCTGGGAGCGTTCGCCCTGATCGCACCGAAAGCGGTGGTAATCGCGGCCATCATTTTCGTCACGGTTGTGATGGTGTTCCGCTACGTTTCGCTGGCCTCGATCGTCGCAGTCTCGCTATTTCCCGTCGCAGTGTGGGCAATTCACCAACTCGCGCCTCCGCCGGCGGGCCTGGCCCTGATTGCGTTGGCTTCCCTGCTGATTATTTTGCGGCATCATCAAAATATCCGCCGGCTGCTGGCCGGCACTGAAAACCGCATCGGAGCGCGGCGCGCATGAGCGAGATCGCCGTCATCGGCGCGGGCGCGTGGGGCACGGCGATTTCGATTGTGCTGGGCCGGACGCAGAGACACCGCATCCGCCTGTGGGCGCACGAATCCGAAGTGCGCGAGAGCATAGCCGCGCGGCGCATCAACGAGCGCTTTCTTCCCGGGCAAACCATTCCTGATGGCGTCACTCCGCACAACGATTTGGCGGAAGCGATTGCGGGCGCGCAGATCGTGGTGAGCGTCATGCCGTCGCAACATTGCCGGCAGCTGTTCGAACGCATGCGTCCGCATCTGAGCCCGGGGGCGATGATCGTTAGCGCCACCAAGGGGCTGGAAGAAAGATCGCTGTTGCGCATGACCGAAGTGATCGCTCAGGTGGTGGGGGAAAAACATTCACGGATCGGCGCGCTCAGCGGACCGTCGTTCGCGCTGGAGGCGGCGCGCGGAGATCCGACCGCGATCGCCATCGCATCGCAGGATGCGGCGATGGCGCGGACCATCCAGCAGGAATTCAGCCACGCCAGCTTTCGCGTGTATACGAACGAAGATCCGATCGGCGTGGAACTGGGCGGGGCGCTGAAAAACACCATCGCCATCGCGGCCGGAATCTCGGCGGGCCTGGGGCTCGGGCACAACTCCGCGGCGGCATTGATGACGCGCGGACTGGCCGAACTGACGCGCCTGGTAGTGGCCTGCGGCGGCCGTGCCGAAACCATGGCCGGACTCGCGGGTCTTGGCGATCTCGTGCTGACCTGCACCGGCGGGCTTTCCCGCAACCGCAGCGTAGGAGTGGAATTGGGCAAAGGACGCAAACTGCCGGACATTCTCGCCGGGATGCACGGCATGGTCGCCGAAGGCGTGTTCACCACCGCGGCCGCGGTCGGCCTGGCGCAAGCGCGCGGCGTCGAGATGCCCATCACCGAGCGCATGCATGCCATCCTGCAACAGGGTAAAGATCCGCGCGAAGCGATCCACGAACTGATGACCCGCAGCGGCAAGAGCGAAGCGCTGAGGAGTTAATCGGCGTTGGGTTTGCGATTTCGACGATTTCGCCAACACTCCTCACGTTTCGTGCCAGGAGCCGCACTGGTCGTGCATGTTGGTTGGTACTTTGGTAATGCTTTGCTGCCTTCCTTTTCGCCTTGCGGGCACTGAAACCCATTAAACTTTTGTAGAGACTCGTGAACTCCGCCGTCACTTCGATCGACGGCGCTTCCCATCTTGGGCCCGGGAATGCGTCGTCTCCGGTTGTTGCGCCCGCTCCGGCGCGCATCCGCATTCTCTACGTGATCCTCGGCGTCCTGCTCGTCATCAGCATCGTTCCTATGTACTTCTATTCGGCGCAGGTGGAAGCCATCAACCGCGATCGCCTCAAGACCAACGAAATGCTGCTGCAGAATACGGTGACGCGATCCCTGGCCGACGATCTCTCCCTGCACGAGCGCTCGCTGCGCATGATGCTGGCCAATCTTTCGTCGGCCATCCAGGTGGAGAGTGGCGGCGACATTGGGAGCAAAAACATCGAAGTTCCGGAATTACGGGCGCTGCTGGAAAATTTCGTTTCCACTTCAGACGAGTTGGCGTATGCCACCCTGTTGAACTCGGATGCGAAGGGCATTTCGGCGGGACGAATCACGCCCGATGCGTTTCTGCAGCGCGAATTGCAGCATGGTTTCGATGCCGCTCGCGATGGGCGCGCCTATAACGGGCAGGCGCTGCAGATCGAAGACGGCAAGAGCGCGCGCACGGTAGTGCTGGTGAGCAGCCCGGTCAGCTATGGCGGCCGTTTCCTCGGAATGGTGGGCGCGGTCGTGGACCTGCAATTTCTGATTCGGCGCCTCCACGAAGTCAGCGGCGGCGGCCTGATTCCTTATGTGGTCGATGCGCAAGGACGGCTGGTCGCGGCCGGGACTCAGCAGTATGTGACCGGCCAGGACATGAAGAATCTGGAAATCGTGCGCAACTTCGTCGACGAGGGCAACAAGGCGCAACTGGCCGCCACCAAGGAATTCGTCGTTCATTCCGGCAACAACAATATCGAAATGCTCGGCACCTACAGCCCCGTCACCGTACTCGATTGGGCCGTGGTGGTGCAAAAGCCGCGGCTCGAGGCCTATCGCGGGATATACGAAATGCAAAGCACAGCGCGGCTTCTGGCTGTGCTGGCGGTGCTGTTGAGTATCGGCGTCAGCATTTTTGCCGCGCGCCGCATCACCAATCCCCTGCAGATTCTGACCGGATCGAGCCGCGCATTAGCACGCGGCGATTTCTCGCAGCGGGTTCATCTGCGCAGCCGCACGGAAATCGGCGAGCTGGCGGAAACGTTCAACACGATGTCCGCGGAACTGGAACATTTCGTCGAAGACTTGAAGCGCGCCGCGGAAGAAAATCGCGCGCTATTCCTGGGCTCCATCCAGATGCTGGCCGGAGCAGTCGACGAAAAAGATCCGTATACGCGCGGCCACTCCGATCGCGTCACGCGCTACTCGATGATGATCGGCAAGGAGATGAAGCTGCCGCCCGAGTTTCTGGAAACGCTCCAGATTTCCGCGCAGCTGCACGACGTGGGCAAGATCGGCATTGAAGACCGGATTCTGAAAAAGCCGGGCGCGTTGACCGCGGAAGAATTTGAAGTGATGAAGACGCACACCACCAAGGGCGCGAACATTTTGCGCCCGGTCACGCAGCTGGCGGAAATGCTTCCCGGCATCGAACTGCATCACGAGGCGCTGGATGGGCGCGGCTATCCCTATGGTTTGAAGGACGATCAGATTCCGCTGCTGGCGCGGGTCATCGCGGTGGCCGACACCTTCGACGCGCTCACCACCAATCGCCCGTACCAGCAGGCGCATTCGCCGGAAGAAGCGTTGAAAATTATTCAGAACCTCGCCGGTAAGCGGCTCGATCCCGAACCGGTGGCGGCACTGCTTGCCGTCTACGGCCGCGGCGAGATCCGCATTCAGCGGCTGTCGATTAAAAGGCCGGTCATCGCGGAAGCAGCCGCTGCTACCGCGGCACCCGCGCCGGCACAGACCCTTCCGCCTGCCGAAGCTACCCAGACCACGCTGGAACGAAGCCGCGTCTAGCGGCATCATTTCCGCTCGCCGTGAAGTCTTAATCCGCCATTCCACCGCTATAATCGATGCAGGACCCTTTCCGTGATTCAAACTTTATTCGGCAGTCTGGAAGAAGAAAAAAAGCCGGGATTATTCGATCGCATGAAGCAGGCCGTCTCGCGCACGCGCGAGACCCTGGCCGAGCGCATCGAAGAGGTGGTTGCGTTCGGCAAGGAAATCGACCGCAACACGCTCGACGAATTGGAATACACGCTGATCGCCGCCGACCTGGGCACGACTACCACGCAGGAAGTACTGGGCCGTTTGCGCGAGAAGGCGGACCGCAAGCAGATCAAAGACGTTCAGGAGTTGAAGCGGCTGCTGAAGGAAGAACTGCTCGCCATCCTGAATGCCGCCAACACGCGCCCGGTGCAGGCCGTCGAGGGGCCGGAAGTAATTCTGGTGGTCGGGGTGAACGGCACGGGCAAGACCACAACGATCGGCAAGTTGTCGCAGGTGTTTCGCTCGTCGGGAAAGACTGTACTGCTCTGCGCGGCCGACACGTTTCGCGCCGCGGCGATTGACCAACTGGAAATCTGGGGGCAGCGCACCGGGACGGAAGTCATCAAGACCAAACCCGGAGGCGATCCAGCAGCCGTGTTGTTTGACGCGCTGCAGGCGGCATCCGCCCGCAAAACGGACTATGTCATCGTCGATACGGCGGGGCGGCTTCATACCAAGAGCAGCTTGATGGCGGAGTTGGAAAAGATGCGCCGCACGGCGCAGCGAATCATTCCCGGGGCGCCGCATGAAACGCTGCTGGTGATGGACGCAACGACCGGGCAAAACGGTCTGCAGCAGGCGCGCTTGTTCACGCAATCGGCGGGAGTCACCGGGATTGTGCTGACCAAACTGGATGGCACTGCCAAAGGCGGAGTGGTGGTGGCCATTTCGCGCGAACTGGGCTTGCCAGTGCGCTTTGTCGGCGTCGGCGAGAAAATCGGCGACCTGCTACCCTTCGATCCGAAGGAATTTGTCGATTCCTTGTTCGAGTAGAAATTGTTCGAGTAGAAATCGCTCGAGTAGAAATCGCCGCTCGATTCCCGATCTTCTGAACTTCGCGGCGGCGAGACGCGGCTGATTTGATCGCAACCATGGCCGACCCCATAGCCGATGAGCGCTTTTTGCGCCGCGCGCTCGATCTGGCGCGGCAGGGTGTTGGACTGGCTGCGCCGAATCCTTGCGTGGGTGCGGTGATCGTTGATCTCAAGGGGAATATCGCCGGCGAAGGCATTTACACGTATGCCGGCGTGAGACACGCCGAGATCCTTGCGCTGGAGCAGGCCGGCCAAAAAGCTCGCGGCGGCACTCTCTACATCAATCTCGAACCGCACTCGCATCAGGGAAGAACGCCTCCCTGCACCGATGCGCTGATCGCAGCCGGCGTGCGTCGCGTGGTCGCGTGCATGGCGGATCCCAATCCGAAAGTTAGCGGAACCGGTTTCGAGAAGTTGCGCGCCGCGGGCATCCACGTGGAAGCGGGAAGACTGGAAGCGGAGGCGCGCCGGATCAATGAAACCTTTGCCCGCTACATTCGCGGCGGGATTCCGCTCGTCACACTCAAAAGCGCAATGACGCTGGATGGCCAGATCGCGCCCCCTCCGTCTGCGGTGAGGTTGACGCCTGGTACTCCTGCGGGTGGATGGATTACGGGCGAAGAGGCGCGCGCACACGTCCATGAGCAGCGGCATGCAAGCGATGCGATCCTTGTGGGAGTGGGAACAATTCTTGCCGACGATCCCCTGCTTACCGACCGCAGCGGCAAGCCGCGCCGGAGGCCGTTAGTGCGGGTGATCCTCGACTCGCAGTTGCGCATGCCGCTCGACTCTCGGCTGGTGCAGGGTTTGGGCGAAAACGCAAACGATGTTCTGATTTTCTGCGCCGCCTCGGCCCGCAAGGAAAAAAAGAAAGAACTCGAAAGACGAGGCCTGCAAATCGAGCCGGTGCGAACCCTTTCCGATGAGCGCCTCGATTTCCACGCCGTCATTCACCGGCTCGGAGAACTGGAAATCACAAGCTTAATCATCGAGGGCGGTTCCACGATTAACACCGGCGCCCTGGCCTCGGGCATTGTCGATAAAGTCTTTCTCTACTACGCGCCCAAAATCATGGCCGACCCCAACGCCGTGCCATTCATGCGGAACGCGCTGCCTGTCCAGCCGCCATTGCTCAAGCAGGCGCAGTTCCACCGCTTCGGTCAGGACTTCGCGATCGAAGGCTATCTGCGCGATCCGTACAAAGAATAAATTCCGGTTTCACTGCAGACTCACAGAGGTATTTCTCTGTGTCTCTGTGACTCCGTGGTGATTTAGGATATTGTGTCGTCTGAAATGAGGTCCTCATGTTTACTGGAATCGTAGAAGAAGTTGGACGGATTACCCGCATCGAGCAACGCGGCGAAAACCGCCGCATTACTGTTGAAGCTAAGAACGCACCGAAAGAGTTGGGAACAGGACACAGCATCGCGGTGAGCGGAGTATGCTTGACCGCACTCGACATCAAGCCGGGATCGTTTTGCGCTGATTTGGCGCCGGAAACCTGGGTCCGCACATCGTTTTCGCGCGTGCAGGAAGGCGCACTCGTAAACCTGGAATTGCCCATGAAAGCCGACGGGCGCTTCGGCGGGCACGTGGTGCAAGGGCACGTGGATGGGGTGGGCAAGTTCCTGGGACTCGATCGCATTGGCGATTCGGAAAATTTCTGGCTGCGCATCGAGATGCCCGCGGAAGTGGAGAAGTACACGGTGTATAAGGGATCGATTTCGATCGAGGGAATCAGCCTGACCGTGGCCAGGCTGGAAAATTGCGCATGCACGATCGCGATCATCCCTCACACGGTGGAGATGACAAATCTCAATTCACTGAAGCCCGGCGATCCAGTCAACCTGGAGGCGGACTTGATTGCGAAGTACGTCGAGAAGATGATGACCCGCACCTCGACGGAAAATTCGCTGACCGTGGAAGAACTGGTGCAGCAGGGATTTTAGTGGCGGATTCGGTCGCGGCTACTTCCAGGGCGGACGATTCCAGGCTGGGCCTGTGCGCCCATTGCGTGCACGGCCGCCGGATCACGTCCCAGAAGGGATCGTCATTTCTTCAATGCCAACTGGCTTTTAGCGATCCGGGCTTCCCGAAATATCCGCGCTTGCCGGTCGTGGCGTGTAGCGGATACCAAGAACGCACGCGAGAGTGATCCCTGATGCTCATCCGACCCTTCGCCACGGTTCCACCTTTCATCAAAAAAACGCGACCTTCAGTGCTAGAATGATCGCCGTTCGGCCGCTTCCCGCGCCGAACTCTCGGGTTCCTTAAAATTCTGTTTGCCAGGAGAGGTCATGAGATCAGCCTGCGCACGTCGCGCTTCTTTCTTTAACAGCCCTTCTCTTCTCCTGATGATTGCTCTTTCGATCTTCCTCCTGTTCGCGGGGTCGAGTGGGGCGCAGAACCCAACGCAGAATCCCACCAGCCGCCCCATCCTGTTCGCGCACGGCTGGTGCGGAAACGCGCAGGATTTCAATCCGCTCTTTCTGCCTACCACCGAGGTGCTATTCAATCAACTGCCGCGCGATCTCTATCCCATTCCGAATCTCTACGCCATCCAGTACGACGCGATCCTGCAGAAGCCGACGTTCTACAGCATCACGGTCAACGCCAACGGAACCGGAACGATGAAGCAGATCAACCGCAGCGCGATTCCATCGAACGCGCGGTTCTTCAGCATCATTTTTTACGATCCTGTCGGCAAGAGCACATCGTCGTCGAACGTAGCGAAGATTTCTATCCTCAACAAGGCCTATGAAGTGGCGAAGGTGGTGAAGCTGATTACGCTGATTACCCAGCAGCCGCAAGTCATCGTGATGGGACACAGCATGGGTGGCCTCGACGTGCGCGCCTACGTCGAGAACATGGCGTCGCAGGGCGCCTGCTACAACTACTCGCAAGATGCGCCCGACTACTCGGCGGCGACGTGCACGCCCGGTACGGGCGATGCGGCGTATGCCGGCAACGTGGGCGACATTATCAGCGTGGACACGCCGCATGCGGGCACGCCGCTGGCCGATCTGATCTTTGACAGAAGCGGGCCGCCGCCTTCGTCGCTGGGATGCATCACGGGTGGCTCGACCAATAAGACGGAGCTACAACCGGCTCCCACGGGCCCGGGGTTGCTCGAATCGATGAACTATGACGGCAGCGCCATCGCGGGCAAGCTACCCACGGTGAATGGAACTTCGATCCAGGCGGTGGAAGATTATTTCAACGACACGCAGATTGCCTGGGACGGTCTGCTCGGATATTCCGACGACATTGTGCAGCTGAGCAGCCAGTCGATTGTGCAGAATCTGCCGGCCGCGGATACGACGGCGCCGCTGCTGGATGTGCCCATCGGCTACGCCAGTTCGGATCCCGGGATCAAGGGCACGCCGGCATGCTGGGTGAACCTGATTTTCTTCAAGGAGCCGGTATTGCATTTCATGGGCTGCCTGGCCGCGCAGCCGGACACGCAGAACGCACTGGCGGCACAGGTGAATGCGAATGTGGAGTGAGTATTTGTTAGGTCGCTAATGGAAACCACGCGACACGCCCGTCGCCTTGCCCTTGCGTTTTGCGCTTGGGCATGTCTCCTCAACCTCGCCCTCGGGCAACTGGAAACCCGATCGACCGTGCCCGGTGCCACCTCCCCTTTTGCGCTAGCGGCCGGCGACTTCAACGGCGACGGAAGACTAGACTTCGCTAGCGCCGCTAATAACCTTCAAATATTCCTGGGTAACGGCAACGGCACGTTCCAGCCCCCAGCAAACTACCTGACCGGTACCGGAGCACTCTTCGTTTCGGCCGCAGACCTCAACGGCGACAAGAAGCTCGACCTGGCTGTAGCTGATCTGAACGGACTCGACATTTTGATGGGAAACGGTGACGGCACATTCCAATCACCCGTGCTCTACACGACGGCGTGCATACCCATTTTCGCCGCTACCGGCGACTTTAACGGTGACAAGAAGATCGATCTGCTAGTGACGTATAGCTCCGGCACCTGCGGCTACGTCAGCATCTTCCTGGGCAATGGCGACGGTACTTTCCAGGCCAGTCCCATCAATTCGTTTTCCGCTTACAATCCCGCCGCGGTGGGCATTGGTGATTTCAATGGAGATGGCAAACCGGATATCGCGGTCGCGGAGCAGTTTGGGACGATTAGCCAGGTCGAGGTTATGCTCGGCAACGGCGACGGCACCTTCGCGGCTGGCAATACATATCCTGTGGCCTCATCGCCAAACTCGGTTGCGGTCGCAGACTTTCGCAGCAACGGAAAGCTGGACCTGGCGGTTTCCACGCTGACCGGCGTGACCAATATTCTTCTGGGCAACGGCGACGGCACCTTTCATCCAGGCGGCACAATATCCACGCCAGATGCCGATTGGGCGCTCTCCGCCGATTTCAATGGGGACGGGAAACCGGACTTGGCGGTTGCGACGCAGGGCAGCGTCGGCCTCCAGGGCGGTGTGAACCTGGCGCTGGGCAATGGCGACGGCACCTTTCAGGCGCCGACATTTTACCCTGCGGGCACTAACGATCGCTTTCTTGGCTCCGGAGACTTCAACGGGGATAAAAAAATCGACCTCCTCATCCCTGACTACAGATACAACGACATCATCGTGCTCCTGAACACTGGCGTGGTCGATTTCTCTCCCACCACGCCGCTCAACTATCCTTTCCAGACCGTTAACACCACCAGCGCGCCGCAATCAGTGACTCTCACGAACTCAGGCGCGGCAGCGTTGTCCATCTCGTCTTTCAAGGTTACTGGCCCGTTCCACCAGACCAATAATTGCGGAAAGAGCCTTGCCGCCGGGGCCAAGTGCAAAATTGAAGTGACCTTTACTCCGACCGCTTCGGGCAGCGTGAGCGGAACGGTTTCGATCTCCGACAGCGCTTCGTCGAAGCCGCAAGTGATCGATCTGACCGGTGCCGGAACTTTCGCGGCCTTGTCGCCCCTCGCCCTGACGTTCCCCGGTCAGAAAGTGGGCACCAAGAGCCCGCCGCAGAACATTACGTTGACGAACAAGGGCAGCAGTGCCCTCAGCATTAAACTGATCTACCTCGGCGGGCCCGAGTACCAGGACTACTCGGAAAGCAATAATTGTCCGTCCTCGCTGAATGCTGGAGCGAACTGCACCATCAGTGTCACGTTCGATCCGAAGAAGACCGGGAAACGCAACGCAGCGGTTTACGTTGAGGACAACAGCGGCGGCAGACCGCAATACGTCACCCTGACCGGCACCGGCGACTAGTCATCCATCCATGGGCTGCCTGGCCGCGCAGCCAAACACGCAGAACGCGCTGGCGGCGCAGGTGAATGCGAATGTGGAGTGAGGGGCGCGCGGCCAGGGCAACATTTGCGGCACCACACAGACGTCGGCGGCGCCCCGTAGGGCAGGGGGCGATCCATCTACCGGCTGGCTAATGATTGCGCTTCCATGTAGGAGCGCAGGATAGCGTTGATGCGGGTCTGGTAGCCGCGACCGTTTTTCTTCAGCCATTGCACGACATCATGGTCCACCCGAATCGTGAGGCGGTCTTTGGGCTCGGGCAGAGTGAGCCGGGCATTCTTCCAGAACGATTTGCCGAGCTTAGGGATGTCGGAGTAGTCGATGTCGCTGTCGCGCAAGGCCCGCAGACGCTTAAAGTTTGTGGCTCCCCTTGAACGCGCTGGCGAGGTGGTCTGCGTAGTCTTTCCTCTCATCTCGATGTGCCCTCCTGGCGGAAATAATTCGGCAGCGTTTGCCGCGCACGACATAGATCACCACGGTTTCGATGTCTTCCATGAGCCCGATAGCCAGCACGCGCTCTTCGCCATGTCGGCTTTGGCTCTTCTCAAACACCGGCCCCTCGAAAATCTTGATGGCATCGGCAAAATCAACAAGATGCTTTGCGAGATTCAACTGGCGCTTGGTTTCGTCCCACTCGAAAAGCATAGCCGCGGCTCGCACGGGAACCGTTCATCAATATGCACATATTGTACATACACACAGATTGATTTTCAAGGTCAGACCCGCAGTCGGGGAAGTCGAAATCCCCTTCAGCACGCCTCAACCTTCAGCTCATCCAGGCTCAGGAATTCTTGAATGATCGGTTCGGTCGATTTCTCCATCTCGGCGTAAGTGCCGAAGAAGATCGCTTTCCCTTCGTGGAGGAAGACGATCCGGTCGGCGAGCTGGCGTGCCAGGCGCATGTCGTGGGTGACGACGATGCTGGTCAGGTGCAGCTGGATTTTCAGGCGAGTGATGAGGTCGGCGAGCAACTGAGCCATCAACGGGTCGACCATGGTAGTCGGCTCGTCGTAGAGAATGCATTCCGGGCGCGCGGCCAGGGCGCGGGCGATGGCCACCGAGCGCTTCATACCGGTGGAAAGATCGGAGGGCAGCAGGTCGCGCATGGTTTCGACGCCAACCATTTTGAGCAGCCCGTCGACGATCTCGTAGATTTGCTGTTCGTTCAATTCGCGGCTCTCGCGCAGGGGAAAGGCGACGTTTTCGCCGACGGAGAGCGAATCGAACAGCGCCCCGTTTTGAAAAACCATCGTGACTTTTTTGCGAATGAGTTCGAGCTGTTCTTCGGTGAAGTTGGTGACGTCCTGGCCGGCGGCGATCACTTCCCCGGAATCGGCTTTCAAAAAACCCATCAGGATTTGCAGCGAAACAGATTTACCGACGCCGGACCGTCCGAGGATGCAGACCGTTTCTCCCGGGAGAACGTTAAAGCTCACCCGATCGAGAATCAGCTTGTCGCCGAAGGATTTCGATACGGACCGGAACTCGATGTAGGGAGCGGAAGGTTCGGGAGTGATCTCGGCGGCCATCATCACATTTTCGCAGACGAAACCGGGCGTTGCGCGGTTTCCAGGTCGAAGGGCGTGTTCAGGTTACGGAAAATCGCGGGGGAAAAACCCGCGGTTTCGAGTTCTTCCTGCTCCACCATGCGTGCCGGGACCTCGGAGAAAAGGCGGTCGATTTTGTTCTGGCCGGAGCGCAGGGATTTTTCTGCGACGACTGAAAAAGGACGACGGTAGAGCGCGCAAAGCGGCTGCGAGCGGCCGTCGCAACGGGGGACCACCACCATCGCATCGGGCGCGTTTTGCGCCTGGGAGATCAAGAACCGCAGCAAAGCCCAGGAAAGGTAGGGCGTGTCGACGGCGAGGATGAGATTGAGATCGGCCTCAGACGAGCACAAGGCAGCGTGAATTCCTGCCAGCGGGCCGCGATCCGGGAATATATCTGCAACCGTCGGCGCGAAATGAGCGAACTTTTCCTGCTGCCCGACGATGCGGACATCGGAAGTGATGGAGCGGGCCAGGGCGAGGGCGCGGGCCAGCAGTGTGCGCCCTTCAAACTCGAGGAAGGCCTTATCGGAGCCCATGCGCGAGCTCTTGCCGCCGGCGAGGATGAAGGCGGCGAGGCCGCCAGGAGCAGCGTCCATGGCTGCCATGATACACGGGCAGGGAGGGGGGAAGCTTCAGCCGGCGCGGCCACGCCGCCCCACTGGCAAGCGATGTCCTTCGCCACCCGGCCCGGCGCGCGAGGTAAGAATCCGTGAAGGAACCAACCGACAGTCTGCATGGGCGGGGAGGAAAACCAGTGTTTGCAACGCAATGTGCCGTAAATCGCGAGGCCCCTCGCGCGCTCGCTGCGTGTGCGTTCACACGAAAGTAACCTAGCCAAGAGGAATGCTTCGGGCGATGATGACTTCGCGGATGCAGCTACGGTCCGGAAGTAACCCACATGCCGCAGAAAATCATGGATGTTCTTATGCTTGGGCGCTGCTCCCACGAGTTCTCCTGGCCACGGCGTGGAGCCGACGGCGATTTCTACCAGGTTTGCCTGTTGTGCGCTGCCGAGTACAAGTACGACTGGGCAACCATGAAACGCACGCAGCGCGTGGAGCATGCCAGGCCGGAAACCATTGTCCGGCGCAGCCATACGCGGGAAAAGCGGCCTACGTGGACCCCGCGGGCGCGGCGGTTGAAGCTGGAGCTTGCCTTGCGATATCGCGTGAACAGCACCAGCACGTGGTTTGAAGGCGCGATCGAAAACCTGAGCCAGACCGGGGTCTTGTTCCGCGGACCGCAAAAGCTGCCGGTCAATGCCCTCATTGAAATGGTCTTCGAGATGCCCGAAGAGATTTCAGGACAAAAGAATCGCAACGTGCTCTGCCAGGGACGCGTCATCCGGTGCAAGGACGAAGTCAGCCAGGCTGAAAAGAAAAAAGAAGAAACCAGCGAAGGCATGCTGGCAGCTTCCATCGTGGACTACAAGTTCATCCACTAAGCCCGCTGAGCGGATCACTCGCATCTTCTGGACTCCTCTCTCTCGCAAAAGACTCAGGCCCGCAGTCCATTTCGGAAATTCGAACAAGACGGCGGCCGACTCAGGTCTTTCCCTGAGCAAAGTGATTCTCTGACTTTCCTCTCTATCCCCTACATAAGCCGGGTGTTCGTCACTGATCGAGATCTCTGCTCGTTCCAACTCCGTAACAGCAAGCAGATTCCTGAACGACTCACGAGAATCTGCGCTACAAAACCGCCACTGATTTCGTGCACCCCTGCGCCCTCACGGTACGGACTCAGCGTGCATACCTGCGCCATTGCGGTCCCTGGCCTGTAATCCACATGCAGTCAAGGAGGCGGCATGCGCCGCTCAATGGAATTCCCGCCTTGGCGGGGAGCATCCCCATTCCCTCCACCGGTCCGTCTGCCGAGCCCGGGCACATCCTGCGGCACAGCACATGGACTTACAACCTGCGTATGAGCGTCTCAAGGAGGAGCCGTGATGAAGTTGAACAGAGCTGTGCGGGTAGTGGGCTTGGCAGTGCTTCTGTTGACCGGGATGTCGTTCGCTCAAACTGATCCAGGAGTGCAAAGCGGAAGCCGCGGGACTGGAGCCGCGCTTTCCTCGGTATTGACCGATAGCCCGTCGGGGATTCTGTCGTTCTTTACCGACGGTCAAAATCGCTTTCAGGCGGTAGAGTCTGTTTCCAACAGTCCGACGGGCAATAACGGGCTGGGACCGCGCTTCAATTCGAATAGTTGCAGTTCCTGCCATGCTCAGCCTGCGGTGGGAGGCTCGGGCCCGGCCAACAATCCCGAGTTTCAATTCCCCAGCAACGGCGTGGCGCCGGGAAACACGATCCCGTCGTTTATCACCGCGACCGGCCCCACGCTGGAGGCGCGTTTTCCGTTTTTCTTCAACAGCAACGGAACCGTCAATTACAACTCTCCCAACGGTGGCGTGGAACCGTTGTACACGGTAACGGGGCGCTCCGATGCCGGGACCTGCAACAGCGCGACCACCCTGCCGCAACCGAGCTTTGCCACAGCGGTGTCGACCGGAAATGTCATCTTCCGAATCCCCACGCCCACGTTCGGGACCGGGCTGATCGAGAATCTGGATGAATCGACGCTTCTGAGTAATCAACTGGTGAACCTGAACAACCGCGTGGGAGTTTCGGGCGGGTTTAACCACAACGGAAACGACGGCACGATCACCCGTTTCGGCTGGAAGGCGCAGAACAAGTCGCTGCACATTTTTTCGGGCGAGGCTTACAACGTGGAGATGGGCATCAGCAACCTGCTCTTTCCGCAAGACCGGCCCCTGCCGGGAGAAGATGGAAACGGAGGAACCGGGCTGACCGGCCTGCCGTCCGTGTGCCTGAATCTGAGCGGCAGCGGCTATCCGGAGGACACATCGAACCCGGCTGCCTCGCCGAATTCGGCGGTGCTGGACGACGTCTCAGCATTCGCCAATTTCATGCGGGCGCTAGCTCCGCCGCCCACCGGCAGCGTAGTGCTAAATGGGCAGACGGTCTCTGCCAGCACAATCTCGGCGGGCGCCTCCCTGTTTACCTCCACAGGTTGCTCGGTCTGCCACAACCCGACGCCCGGGACGACGCAAACGTCAAACTTTACGTCGTCATTGAGCAAGACGCCTGTCAACGCCTACTCCGATGTGGAGATTCACCACATGGGTAGCGGCCTCTCCGACAACGTGTCGCAGGGAGGGGCCGGGGGCGATCAGTTCCGTACAGCGCCCTTGTGGGGGCTGGGACAAAGAATCTTTCTGCTGCACGACGGCCGCACTACCAACCTGATCAACGCCATTCAGGATCACGCTAGCCATGGCAGTGAGGCCAGCACGGTCGAACAGCAATTTTTCAACCTCAACTCCACGCAGCAGCAGGAGATTCTCGATTTCCTGCGCTCGCTCTAAACCCATTGGCAGGCCGGCGAGGAGCGCAGTCTTCGCCGGCCTTCTTCCAGGGTTCCACAGAAAGTTTCAAATTTTCACTGCGTGCCCGTACACGGATTGGAGGAAAAGAATGCGCACCCGCTATCTTTTCGCTGTTTGCTTCCTGATCGCGATCGCGCCGCTGAGTTTTGGACAGAACCAGAAGACGGCGGCCACGCCCAAGAATGGCGGAGATTTTTCCAATCTCGCCCCGTCCGCGGCTACGAAAGTTCCGGCTGGAACGATCCTGGTAAAAGGAGCGTGGTCCAGCGCCAGCGACGCGGTCACTCCAGTCCCGGAAGGTGGCGGAGTCAATGATCGCGTGTTCAGCAATCGGTATTTTCAAATGACCTATCCGTTGCCGCCGGATTTCGAAGAAAAGTTCAAAGGACCTCCGCCTTCCGAAACCGGCCGCTACGTGCTGCTTCAGGCAAGTCCGTCGGAGAGTTTCAAGGGAGCGGCGCGAGCCACGGTGCTGGTCACCGCGGAGGATCTATTTTTTACTCCGTTCCCCGCGAACAACGCGCTCGACCTTGTCCGATATTCAAAAAACCATCTGCAAGCCGATTACAAGTTGGAGATGCGCCCAACTCCAACGCAGATCGCCGGGCGGGATTTTACGTTCTATGCCTACTGGTCGCCGGTCGCCGAATTGCATTGGTATGTTTTCGATACCGAAATCCGATGCCACGCGGTGGAGATCGTGATGAACAGCCGCGACACCAAGCTGCTGGAACATCTGGTCCTGGAGTTGAACCGGGTGAAACTCCCCGAGCAGGTCGGGCCCACGGCAGGCCAGGGGGGCGGAAAAGACCCGGTATGCATCAAGGATTACGCGAGCGATGAAAATATGCTGGCGCGGGTCGATCCCGTGTTCAGCGAGCACCGGTTCAATCCAGTTCCGGTGCGAATCATCATCGACAAAGAAGGCAAGGTGAAGCACATTCACTTCCTCAGCGCTTTTCCCGATCAGGCGAAGGCGATTACCGAAGCCGTGAATCAGTGGCGCTTCAAGCGCTACGTGCGAGACGGAAAACCGGCCGAGGTGGAAACTGGAATCATGTTCGGTCGGAATTCGCTGTCGAAAGGGCATCTGGCGGCGGAGGCAGCCGCCCAATAAGCTCACCGGCGAGATCGTTTCGTCGTACACTCAGGGGGCGCTCATGCCTCCTTTTACCGCACTGCTACATACGCACAATGACGCTCTGCGGCTGGGCCGCGCCCTCGAGACGCTGTTCGCAGGTTCTGAAATCCTGGTCGTGGATCATCATTCCAAAGACGGGACGCGCCGGGTCGCACGAGAATATGGCGCCAGGGTGGTGGAAGCGGATGAGAACGGTGAGCCAAAGAACTACGCTCGACTGGCGCGCCACGAATGGATTCTGTGCCTGCAAGCGAACGAATCGATTCACGAGGGCCTGCAGGCGAGCCTGTACGAATGGCGCAGTCACGCCTCAGCGGGAGCACGCGTTTTTTCCATGTTCGTGCGCGAGGAAACTCCGCAGGGATGGGTTCGCCTGCCCGCGCCCGAGACCCGGCTCATTCCCCGCACCTGGGACCGCTGGAACGGGCGGCTTCCGGCGCGGGAATCCGAGGCGATCGCGCTGGACGGGGAACTCCTGCGCTTTGCCTTCGCCTAGGCGACGGCCCGAAAGAGGAGGCCGCCGCGTCTATTGTCCTTAGGGACAGTGACTTCAGTACCTTACTCCCCTCCCCGCTGGCGACCTTATAATCCACTCAAGATACTGATTGATCAGCGTTCTCTGGGAAAGGTGCGCCGGAAGGCGCGTGCCTTGCCTGCGGAGCGCCACAAGCACAAGTGGATCCATTTATTGCAATCGCGATCGTTGTCCTCGGGCTGGCCTTTGGCAGCTTTTTGAATGTGTGTATCTACCGGCTGCCGCAGGGGTTGTCGGTGGTGCGGCCGGGCTCGGCCTGCCCCGCCTGCAAGCGCTCGATCGCCTTTTACGACAACATCCCGGTGGTCAGCTGGCTGTTGCTGCGAGGCCGCTGCCGTCATTGCAAGGCGGTGATTTCCCCGCGCTATCTCCTGGTGGAATGCCTGACGGCAGTCCTGTTTTTTGGTTGCTACACCTATGCCGGACTTTCGCTGGCAACGTTGAAATATTGCGTTTTCGGATTTCTGCTGCTGGGCCTGATTTTTACCGACGCCGAAACCAAATTGCTGCCGGACAAGCTCACGCTGCCCGGACTGGTTGCGGGGCTCGCGCTTAGCTGGATGGTTCCTGTGCACGACGTCGCTTCGCAGTTTCTGCCCGGCGTGTTGAACCTGCCATTCAGCGCCGAGCTGGCGGCACGGCTGCTTTCGTTCGCCGATTCAGTTCTGGGAGCAGTGATTGGAGCATCGTTTGTTTACGGCGCGGGGGCCGCGTATTTTCGCTGGCGCGGCGTCGAAGGCATGGGCTTCGGAGACGTGAAACTGATGGCCATGGTGGGTGCGTTCCTGGGGATGAAGCTGACGATTTTGACAATCTTTGCCGCCTCGCTGGCGGGCGCACTTTTCGGCCTGACGACGGTATGGGTGGTGTGGATCAAGCGCACGCATCGCTTCGCAAAAAAGCTGGCCACGAAGCAGGCCGCGCGGCGCCGCGGCTGGCAATCGGCGCAAATGGTCTATCGCTCCTATCAAATGCCGTTTGGAGTTTTTCTGGGATCCATGGCGCTGCTTGCGCTTTTTGCCGGTAACCAGTTTTTGAGCTGGTACGGGAGGTTGTGGTGGTAAGGCTGATGACCAACCCGCTGATCCTGCGAGCTACGTTGGTGCTGTTCGTGGCGGGCTGCGCGTTTGCCATCGGGATCTGGTTGATCAAGCGCCTGCGTGAGGACCTTGGTGCGGAGCGCGAACTGGGCTCCGGCGGTCCTAACCAGCTGGAAGCCTTGCCGCTTCATCTTTACAACACCGTGATCCAGCAACTGAAACAGCAGAAGCATGAGTTGCAGGTGCAAACGCAGGAAGAGCAACGGCGCGCGCGAACGACGGAAAGTTTGAGCCAGGCGGTGCTCTCGAATTTGCCTTCTGGAGTGCTGGTGTTTGGGACGAATGGGCTGGTGAAGCAGGCCAATCCCGCAGCCAGAAAGATCCTTGGCTTCAATTCGCCGGCGGGGATGAGCGCGGAGGACATTTTCCGCAACGCTGCGCCGGCGCAAAAGGAACCAGGTAGCAGAGACGGCTCCGGCGCCGTGCGGGTCAACGTCAGCGAAGAAATTCACGCGGTGCTCCGCGAGGGCAGCAGGTTGCGGCAGGTGGAAGCCGATTACTGCACTCCGAGCGGCCAGAGCCGCAGGATCGCGCTCACCATTTCGCAGGTGCCGGCAGTGGATGGAAATCTGATTGGCGCCGCTTGCCTGGTAAGCGATCGCACCGAACTGGAGCAGATCCGTCGCCAGCAGGAACTCCAGGGCGAGATTTCAGCGGAGATGGCGCTGGAGTTGCGAACGTCGTTGACGACGATTGCCGAGTACGCGCGGCAGATCGCGCGCAACGGCGACCCGGCGCGCGCCCCGCAACTGGCGGCAGACATTGCCAGCGAAACCGCTCGGCTCGACCGGCACATTGGAGGGTTTTTGGCGGCGAAAGGTACGGCATCGGGCAGGTAAAGAATGCAGGTCAAAAGGTGGAAACCATGAAACACAATACGGTTGCAATGGCACTGGCGTTGATCGTCCTCATTCCTGGCAGCATGCTGGCCGCGCAAACGAGCGCGCCGGCTACGAAGCAAACAACGGCGCCGGCACAGGGCCAGTCGTCGCTCGGCGACTACGCGAAGAAAATCCGCAAAGAGCCGGCGGCCAACGCCAAGCCGAAGGTGTACGACAACGATAACCTTCCCACCGAAGACAAGCTGTCGGTCATCGGGGCAAAGCCCGAAGGCGGCGTCGCTGCTACTTCTGATAGCGACAAGGCAGTAGCTCCCTCCGCCGGCGACGAGGAAAAGACCCAAAAAGAAGCAGCCTGGAAGTCGTGGCAGGGCAAGCTCAGCTCGCAAAAGGAACAGGTGGACCTGAACAGCCGCGAACTCGATGTCTTGCAGCGCGAATACCAGCTGCGCGCGGCTGCGATGTACGGCGATGCCGGCAACCGCCTGCGCAATGAAACCTCCTGGGACAAGCAGGATGCCGAATACAAGCAAAAGATCGCCGATAAGCAGAAGGCCGTCGATGAGGCCAAGCAGAAACTTACCGACATGCAGGAAGAGGCGCGCAAGGCTGGCGTCCCGGCCGGCATGATTGAGTAATAAAGTTGATGAGCCGCGCCCGGCCCATCGCGGCCGGGCCGGTTGATTTATCCTTCCTCGGTTCCTTGACCCAACATCCAATGGGAGCCTTTGGGCTCTACCTGCGCTCAAATAGCAGTGCTACACTGCAACATCTCTCCCGCATTACTCGCCACCGTCTGACTCACAATCCTGGGGGTTCAAGCCATGAAAGCGGTAATGGCTGCGCTAATCATCTCTCTTGCTATGACCGGCGGGCGGGCAGTCGCCCAGAAACCCACATTGACGGCGGGTTCCTTCGCCGGGATGTACGCGGCCCAAGTCCCAGCGCCCGGCTACAATGTGGACCCCTCCGGTGCCGTCGGCACCAAGCAGTTCATGGAATATGTCAATACGTACTACCAGGCATACAGCAAGACCGCGCCGTACACGCCCGTCTGGTCGACTCCGCAATCATTCACGACTCCATTCGCGAGCCTGCCCAATTGCTCGGTCATCACCGGTGACAGCAACGTGTTGTTCGATCACTTGGCTTCCCGATGGGTCTTGGGAGCTCACACGTCTATTCCAAACAAGTATTACTACTGCATCGCCGTTTCCAACACCGACGATCTGGCCTCACCAACGCTGCAGTGGTACGCATACGAAATCGAATTGAATGCGATCATGGGCAAGAATAGCGAGGGTAACTACTGGTTTCCCGACTGGCCAAAACTGGCAACGTGGGCCGACGCGTATTACCTGGCCATCGACCTGAACGACCTCAACAACAATTATCAGGAAGTGGGTGTGGTGGTGTGCGCGCTGGATCGCGCCAACATGCTGAATGGGAGCGCCGCGCGGACGCAGCAGTGCTTTGAAAATCCGACCACGGTTACGGGATCGCTCTATTTATCGCACAGCCTGATTCCAGCCGATATCGAGGGCGTGACCGCGCCGCCTGCGGGCCGCGAGGAATATTTTGTGAGTATCGAGAATCCTCCTGCCGACGGGAAAACGACGACCTCGAAAAGCTTCAACCTATGGGCGTTTCACGTCGATTGGAATGTTCCTTCGAACTCCACTTTTACGCAGAAGACAATTTCCGAGACCCCGTATACGCCGGGATGTTACGACGTCACTCAACCGGCGCAAACCCTGTGCGTGCCGGAGCCCTCGTCATCGTCCACCGGGGTTTATCTCGATTCCGTGGGCGACCGTTTCATGCCGCGATTCGCTTACCGGAATTTCGGCACATACGAATCATTCCTCGTCAGCCACACGGTGCAAATCAACAGCAGCACGCACCAGACGGGCATTCGATGGTACGAAATGCGCGGGAGCGGCACGCCCACGATATATCAGGACGGAAACATGAGCCCCGATGCCAGCACGTTTCGCTTCGTTCCCAGCATCGCGCAGGATCACAACGCCAATGCCATGGTGGGATACAGCGCGTCGAGTGCGACCGTGCATCCCGGCATTCGGGTCAGCACATGGAATTTGGATCCCATGACGCGTCCGGCCGAAACCGTCATCCTCAATGGCGTAGCGGATGAAGAAAGCCAGGGACGATGGGGAAGTTATACCAGCATGACCGTGGACCCGGTGAATGACTGCACATTCTGGTACACCAATGAATACTTTCCCAAAAATGAGACCGGCCAACTGATCAACTGGTACACGCGCATTGCGCACCTGACTGTGTCCACGTGTAAGTGAGCGGGCTACGATTTCTGCGCGCGCAATTTCTGGCGCAACCCGAGAATCTGCCTTTCGTGATGGCGCCCGTGAAGATAGTGGAATTTCCTCCACTGCGCAGCGGTCAGCGGACCAAGAATCGGATGGTCAAGGATGGCGATTTTGCCAAAGCGGCTTTCGCACTCCTCGAGCAGGCTATCCATTCTGCGGATTTGCGCGGCGAATTCACTCCGCACTGTTTCTGACGGCAATCCTTTCGGTCGCGCGACCGAAGGCGACTCTCGCCCGCTTGGCAGATAGCTCAATCCCAAAACGATGAAACGGCGCGCGCGCAGCCTCATCGAATCCGCGCTAACGAACGGCTGGCCGCTCGCTAAGGTTCGCTCGATGCCCTTGCAGGTTCCCGTATAGGTGAGATAAAGGTGCTCAAGAATCTCGGCTGCGCACCACTTGCCTGCAGGGTGCCAGGACAGCTCCTCTTGCGATAAATCCGCGATGGCCGCGGTTACCGCAGAACTCAGTTTTTCCAGTCTTGAATCCATCCCATCACTCGCGCTGCAGCGGCTATCAGGTAGAATGTTGCGCAACAATAAAACCATATCAGCTATACGGAAAGGTAGCCATGAACAGGGGTGATTTCGGGAAGGGTCGGCGTTCGACTTTCCAGAACGAGAAGAACAAAGGGTTCCATGCCTGGCGGCAAAACTCGAAGCGATTGCGTACCGGCCTGATTTGCCTGATGCTCGTTCTCCTTGCAGGCTGCGAGTCGACACCGACCAAGCCTGCAGAGACCAAGCCGGAACCGAAGACGCCGGAACTGCTCACCGGGCGCGCTGCCTTCCAAAAAGTTTTTATTGCAGCGCGTAACTACGCGGCGGATGTAAAGCCCTTCCGGATTGAGTCGATGATATCAACCGACGGGAACGGCCACGATGGGAAATCCGCGATTTGGCGCGCCAGTTTCGCCTCGAATCTTCAGCACGGGGTGAAACCGTTCCTATGGTCGGGCAGCACGGCGCCGGATGGGCCTTCGCGTGGCGTTTCGCCGGGCAATGAAGATAGTTACAACCCAAGCAACGCGTCCACGCAGGTTTTCGACGTCGCCTTTCTTAAGGTCGATTCCGACCAGGCGTTTACAGAAGCGCAGAAACACGGAGGCGACAAGATCCTGGAGAAAGACGCGAACGCCCCCATCACCTACGTCTGCGATTGGAACCACAACACCAACGAACTCGTCTGGCATGTAATTTACGGTTCTTCGCGGGAGACGGCCAAGCTGACGGTGGCCATTAACGCATCCACCGGCGCCTTCATACGGGTGGAGAAATAAGGGATTGCGCCGGGGAAGCGGAAGAGCTGGGAGAACGGCGGAGAGCCTATTCTCTTGCGTCGTCGCCCTGCCGCAACTGTTCGGCGACGGCATGATAAAAGCGGCAAAGGGCGTCAGCGGCCGCAATCGCGCCGCGCAAGGCCTGCGGCTCGCCGTGGGATACGATGTCGGCCACGGAATACTGGAGCCGCAGCCGGTCGGTCGCCGATTGCGCGCTCAACAGCTCCAGCTTTGCCGTGCGCAGGTCGGAAATCAGCCGGGCAACTCCTGCTTGCCTGGCGGAGTCTTGCTGAAACATCTTCTTACTCCTCAAAATAGGGACGATTTCGGTATGTCCGCTGAGCCGAGGATATCTGGGGAGGGCTGCGTTGGAACTCCTCGGCCGGCGGCGACTCACGCTATAGGAAGCATTGGTCGATCTAATTAAATTATACGTCGTTAGTTAGACGCTGTCAAAGCGAATACGGAAAGGAGACCGGTGCCCCGACAACCAGACCCGCAACTGGAACAACGCATCCTGGATGCGGCATGCCGCCTGTGGTCGCGCGGCGGGCCCAAGGCGTTGACCATGCGCGGCGTGGCGAAAGTCGCCAACACCACCACTCCCACCATCTACGAGCGGTATCACGATCGGGAAGATATTTTGCGCGCGGTCCGGATGCGCACCCGGGCGGAGTTGTTCGCGGTTCTCAGCGCCACCCGTTCCCTGCCCCAGGCCTGCCAGCGCTACCTTGAGTTCGCGCTGGAACACGCCTACGCCTACGAAGTTTTGTTTGACGGTTTTGCCTTGCCGCCCTCCGTTCACGAGCCGTGGCCTTCGTTCAACCTGATGCGCACGCGGCTGACGGAGCGGTTGGGAGGAGATACCCGCCAGCATACGCGGCTCATGCTCGCGGTCTGGTCGCTGATGCATGGCACGGCGATGCTGCTGATTCGCGGCGGCGTCTCGGGGGCGCTGCGTACGCAGATGGTTCACTCCTGCCTGGATGCGGTGGAAGCCATCATTCAACAGGCCTCGCGCACGAAAGGCAAAATCTATTCCGGACCGAAGTGGCCGCCGGATTTGATCCTGGGGGAGGCCGCGCAGAGCAAAGTCAATGCGGCGAACGAGGCCGCGAAGAAGTCTCGAACCGGCGGGATGCGCTCAAAGCGGGAACCGTAGCGGCTAAGGAGTGGTCTTCGCGCCGCTCGTTTCCGATTTCAAACGGTCAATCGCTTTTTGCGCCTCCGCAGCTTGCGGCCCATGCGGAAGGATTTTCAAATAACTCTCATATTCGGCCCGAGCGTCATCCAGAATTCCTAACTTCTCGAGGCAAGCGGCGAGGCGAATGGTGGCAATCGCGTCGTTATCTTTGTAGCGTAGCGCCTCCCGATAGCGCTCCTCGGCGGCCCGGTAATTTTTTCGCTTGAAGTAAAAATCGCCCACCTCCACATCCTTCGCGGCACGGTGCGGATCCCAGGTATGAAATTCGCTGACGCCGCCGCCCAGGCTGGCCGCTTCGGCGTCGGCTACGGCAGAGGAGCTTTGCGGATGCGATTTGACATCGTCGGCCGGAGGGTTGAGATCGACTTGCGTGTCCTTGCTGGAACTTTCTCCGGCGCCGGACCCGAGCTCCGACGCCTGCACGCGGCCCGAGTGCGGAGGAGCCATGGACGGCGCGTGTGCCTTGGCGTCTGTGTCGGGATCGTTTGAGTTCGCCGACGGGCGGTCCTGCCCCTGGTTGTCAACAGTTTCGGTCAAGTACAACGACATTCCGTAAGCGTGGGCGCAAATATTTGCGCTTGCGGCAAGCAGCAAGCCGATACGGAGCCAGCGATTCATATGATTCATTTTAGCGCTTCCGACCGCGGGGCAGCTTTTCGTTCTGGTGAAGAAATCTGCAAGTAAGAAAGGTGCAAGCCGCTCGCGCCGCCCAGACGCCTGCGTAAGACAAGCGCGAAAGAAAACAGGGGCACGGGAAAACAGTCGCAAAAAATACAGGCCGCTCAAGGGGGAGGCATTTGAGCGGCCTGCTTGGCGAAGTCCTCCGGGGAGGAGGCAGTTCAAAACTCTTTACATGGAAGAAGGATTGCCCGTTGCCGGCTTGGTATCGCCAACAGTGTTCGTCATCAGGCGAACGTCCACGCGGCGATTGTCAGCGCGGCCTTCCTTCGTCTTGTTCGTCTCGACTGGCTTATCTTTGCCGAGGCCAATCACGTAAATCTTGTGCGCGGGGACGTTGTACTTGGACGCCAAATACTGGATCACCGAATTCGCCCGGCGCTGGCTCAGGTCGTAGTTGTATTCGGCCGATCCCACCGAATCCGTGCTGCCTTCGAGCGCGATAATGTACCCCTTCGTGCTCGAAATCTGTCCGGCGAGCTGGTCCAGGGCTCCCTTCGCCGCGGTCGTTAGAACGTCCTTGTTGAAACCGAACTTCACCGAGGTCTCAGCCACGGGATGGTAGTTGTCGAGGTTGGCGACGGTGTTGGTCAGGACGCCGACGCGATTGTTGGCGGCATCGGCCGTCTGCTGCGCGCTGCTAGCCGACTGGTTGGCCGCCTGCGCTTTCTGCTCGACGTCAGCCGTCTTGGCGTTCACCGCCTGGATGCCGGCCTGCGCGCGCGCATCCACGTCTTTGATGTCGCGGCTGTTCTTGGCCGTCATGTCATCCAGCTCGTTGGTCTTGTTGATAAGGGGGGTGGTCTGTTGCTTTACGTAGTTCTTGCTTGTGCAGCCTACCGTAGCGGCGGTCATCACAGCTAAGCAAATCGCTAACGAAGTGCGAGTCATATGCAGTGAAGCTCCTTAATTTCGTTCTGTGCGCGATTCATCTCGGAATGCGCCGAAAGTCTCCAGAATTCCTGGGGCACAGCTTGACAAGTCCCGGGCTTTACTTGTGCACGGCAGATGCCAGTTTCCCGGAACCAACTCGGACGCTATAAGTATATACGTTTTCAATCGTTTGCAAGCCTCTTCTTGCAGTCCGGCGAAAACCCTTGCGGGGCGCGGTCTATGCAAAGGCACATGCTGGGTGGAAAATTTATACGGTTGCAATTGCTTGACCCGCAGCCAGCGTCCGACGCCGGCCTCCAGCCATCCAATACAATAGGCTGCCAACCTTTCGATGGATATTCTCCAGAAGATTCGCACCATTCCCACCGAGCCCGGCGTTTACCTGTACAAGAACGCCGCTGGCGATGTGATTTACGTGGGCAAGGCGAAAAACCTGCGCAGCCGCGTTTCCAGCTACTTTCACGAAGGGCGTTGGGAGGACGCCAAGACCGGCACGCTGGTGCGTGAGGCCGTCGATGTGGACTACATCGTGGTCGCCAACAACAAAGAAGCGCTGGCGCTGGAGAACAATCTCATCAAGCAGCGCAAGCCGCGTTTCAATATTCTACTGCGCGATGACAAGACTTATCCGTACGTGAAGTTGACCTTGGGCGAGCGCTGGCCTCGCGTGTATGTGACCCGGCGCTTGCGAAAAGATGGCGCCGCTTATTTTGGCCCGTACTTTCCCGCCAATCTGGCGTACCGGATCGTGGATCTGATCCACCGCAATTTTCTGATTCCTTCCTGCAAAGTGGACTTGACCCGCTTTCATCCGCGGCCATGCCTGCAGTTTTATATCAAGCGATGCCTGGGACCGTGCGTTCAGGAGTTGACTACGCCAGAGATCTATCAGGAGGCCGTGCGCGACGTGAAGCTGTTCCTCGAAGGCCGGCCGACCGACCTGAGCAAGTCTCTGCGCCAGCGCATGGAGCAGGCCGCGGCCGCTCAGGAATACGAACGCGCCGCGCGCTACCGCGACTTGATCTCCACCGTCGAGCAGTTGCAGGAGCGGCAACGCATCGCCGCCGCCGAGGGCGATGACGCCGATGTGTTCGGCTACCACTATGAAAACGGCATGCTCGCGGTGAACCTGTTTCACATGCGCGGCGGCAAGATGGTCGACCGCCGCGAATTCTTCTGGGAGGACTTGCCGGAATTTGGCACAGAGCCGGAGTTGACTACGAACATCGGCGCTACAGCTGACCATGTGGGGACAGCCGCCCCCGGCTGTCCTGGCGAGCAAAGCTCGCCCCCTGCCGGATTCCACCCCGGCGCCTTTTTCTCCGCCCTGCTCAAGCAGCTCTACATCGGCCAGCCGTATGTGCCGCGGAACCTTTACGTGCCGGTCGATTTCGAAGACCGCGAGGAACTGGAAGATCTGCTCTCCGAGCAGGAAGCGGGTAAGAGCGTTCGCTCGGCATCGGTCCACATTCTGGTTCCGTCGCGTGGGGAAAAGCGCTCGCTGATCGACCTCGCCGGCAACAATGCCAAGCAGTCCTACGATCAGCGCTTCCGCGTACTCAAGCCTAACGCGCGGAGAATCCAGGAAGAATTGCAGGAAGTCATCGGGCTGCCCGAACTGCCAAAGAGGATTGAATGCTTTGACATCTCGCATATTCAGGGTGCAGAGACGGTGGCGTCGATGGTGGTGTGGGAAGACGGGAAGATGAAGAAATCGGACTACCGGAAATTCATCATCCGTAGCGTCGGGGGCGTGGATGATTTCGCTTCCATGCGCGAGGTCGTGAGCCGGCGCTACAAACGCGTGCAGCAGGAACAGAAGCCGATGCCAAGCCTGGTACTGATTGACGGCGGGCTGGGGCAGTTGCACGCGGCCGCCGAGGCGTTGGAGTCGATTGAGATCATCAACCAGCCGCTGGCATCGATCGCCAAGCGGGAAGAAATTCTCTATGTGCTCGGGCAGGAAAAAGATCCGATTGCGCTCGATCATCACTCGCCCGTGCTGCACCTGATTCAGATGATTCGCGACGAGGCGCATCGCTTCGCGGTGACGTTCCATCGCAAGCGCCGGCAACTGCGCGACCGCTCCACCGAACTGCTGGAGATTCCCGGTGTGGGCGAACGCACCACCCGTCGCCTGTTGGAACATTTCGGCAGTCTGCAGGCCGTCAAGCAGGCCGACGCAGCCGCGCTATCAGCAGTCGTGACCCGCGTGCAAGCCGAGGCGATCAGCAGTCACTTTCGGAAGTAGCACCCTACACTCGCGGTAACTGGGCCAGCGCGTCAAAGTGCTTATCGCGCGCACACAACACCAGCGAGTGCTGCAGCGCGAGCGCCGCGATCCACATGTCATTGGTGGGAATAGGGGTACCCTGCCTGCGCAGTTGCCGGTAGACCGTGGCATAGTGGTGAGTCGTCTGATCGTCGGCGTAGAGCACTCCAACGCCAGGCTTCAGCAGGAAACGGCGAAGAACGGCCTCGTTGCGCGGCCCTTGATTGCCTGCCGCGAACCCGGCACGCAGTTCTCCCAGCACGATAAAAGGCAACCACACCTCATCGGCATGTTCCACTGCCTCGACAACCGACGCAACGTCGCGGCACAGATCAGCGTAGCGATTGCTGTCGAGTGCGAGCTTCATCGCCACATCTCGTCATCAATCGTATCTTGTGCAGCCAGGGCGTTGTCGAAAGCGGCATCTTTGCGCCAGGTACCCGCAATGTCTCCCAAGTCGCGCTGCCGCTTACGCTCACCGGCAACGCCTGCGCCCCGAGCCAAGGCCTGGACAGCGACTTCGTTCAGACTTTTCCCTTGTTCTCGCGCGGCCCTCCGAAGGGCTTGATCCAAAACGTCTGAAATATTACGAAGCGTGTATTGCATGCACCGATTGTATGCATTGCAGGCATTAAATGCAAGCATACATCCCTGGATGCTTTGCTACACTATCGCAACCCCCATGAAGCTAATGCCTATCGTCGTTTCGATCGCAATTCTTGCTTGTTGCCTCGCGGCCGCACAGACCACTCCTCCTCCGGACCTTGCCACACCCCAGGAAAAGCACCTGCGCAACATGCATCAGCTAACTTTTGGCGGGCAAAACGCGGAGGCTTATTTTTCCGCTGACGGGTCCAAGCTGATTTTCCAGTCCTCCCACGGAGACGTGAAATGCGACCAGATTTTCATCATGAACCTGGACGGCAGCGACCAGCACATGGTCTCGACCGGCAAGGGTCGTACCACGTGCAGCTACTTCTATCCGGACGGAAAGAAAATTCTGTATTCGTCCACTCACTTGGCCGGCGCCGAGTGCCCGCCGCGGCCGGATTTTTCCAAGGGCTACGTCTGGGCCGTCTACGCCGGGTACGACATTTTTACCGCCAATCCGGACGGCTCCGACCTCAAGCAACTCACCAGCACGCCGGGCTATGACGCCGAAGCAACGATTTCTCTGGATGGCAAGAAAATCGTCTTCACTTCCCTGCGCAACGGCGACCTGGATATTTATTCGATGGACGCCGATGGCAAGCACGTGAAGCAGCTGACGCACGAGCTTGGCTATGACGGCGGACCCTTCTTCTCTCCAGACCGCAAATGGATCGTCTACCGGGCGTATCATCCGCAGACCGAAAAAGAAATTGCGGATTACAAAGAGCTGCTGGCACAAAATGTGATTCGTCCCACGTCGCTGGAAATCTGGAAAATGAAGGCCGACGGCAGCGGCAAGCAGCAGATTACGAATCTGGGCGCGGCCAGCTTCGGACCGTCATTCACGGCGGACGGAACAAAGATTATTTTTTCCTCGAACTACGATCCCGAGACCCACGCCACCGGCGGCATGGGCAACTTCGAACTCTGGCTGGTTCATCCCGACGGCAGTGGCCTGGAGCGCGTCACTTTTAGCGACGGTTTCGACGGATTTCCCGTATTCAGCCCGGACGGGAAAAAACTAGTGTGGGCGTCCAATCGAAACGCAAAGGCTCCGCACGAGACGAACATCTTTATCGCCGACTGGGTGCCGTAAAACTTTCGCATTCCGATTTATCGCTGATCGGCCATCCGAATCAGCCTCACGGCTTGGTCTGCCGCGATAGGAAGTCGAGGAACCGGCTCGTCTCCTCCGCGGGAGCCTGCAGCGGGCTCGAATCGCGGGTTTTCTGCCGCGCCAACCAGATAACGACCGCAATCATGCCACACCATCCGAGAAAGCGAACTACTGCCGCGATCCGCGTGTCGTATTCGAGAACGCCGAGGCTGGTGAAGATGGCATTGAAATCGTGTTTTGCGAACTCGGGGTCGCCGGTCGTTACCAGGGGCAATACCATGGCCCGCGCATCTGCCATGTAGGTTGCGGTGTAAAGCCAATTCTCAAAAAAGAAAAAAAGGCAGAACACGAAGCCGCTCGTTTCCCGCCGGCTCAGAAAGTGTAAAGCGAGCAGAAACGGGACCAGCCACTGCAGCAGCGTCCCTCCCCAAAGGCCGATCGTCGGGCCGAACCATCCGAACAAAGCGTGGCCGCCTTCATGCACGATCAGGTTGGCCGTGTCGATCAAGAGAAATCCTCCATGCGCTGAGAACGCATAGGCGAGGAAAGCCACGTAGAACAGGAGCCACGCCACCAACGCGGCGCGCGAGACCGGTTTCCAGGGCTCATCGAGCCGAAGCGCCTCTCGCAGTTGCTTGAATGCAGCATCAAAATAGTCGCGCATGGCTGCAAAGATTCTAGGATAGTCCGCTGGTGCGGAGCAGGTTACGAACGTCAGCCTGAGAATAGGGCGACGGGAGTAAATGTTTTTGCTACATTGGTTTTCGATGAAGTTTCGTCAATGGATTGTCGGCGGAGTATTGCTGCTGTTGCTCGCGATCACGGTTGTGGGCCTGTTGCGCACGCGCACCTCGCCCGCGCCGGCCGAAGGCGAGGACAGTACTACCTCTGCGGGAAGCCGCGTTCTGAAAAGCGCGCAGCGTACCCCGCGCGCTCTGGTGGATCAACGGCCGCTGCAGACGGCAAGAAGGTTGGCCGCCGCGGCCGCATTTGCGGACGAGCATGCCCTCGCCCACGAAGCCGAGAAAATTGCCGACCACGAAGTCGACCTCGCCTTCTACGACGCGGTGCGCAATGCCGAAGAGAATCCTCCTCCGCTGAGCCCCGAGACGAAGCAGTTGGCCGATCGCAAAAGCAAGGCGGAAGCTGCGATCAAGGAAGATCAGGAAAACGTCGCACAGCTGACGCGCAGGCTGGCCGTCGCGCCGGAATCGCAAAAGGACAACCTGCAGGACCAGATCGACGTCGCCAAAGCACAAATGGATTTGGATCAGGACGAATTGGACGACGCGGCCGAAGATCTGGAGCAAGCCGGCGGAGATCCGCAATCCAAGATCAAGCGTCTGAAAGCGGCTCACGATACCAGCTCCCAAAATCCTCCGCCCATCGGCTCGGCGGCGAACCCCTTGGAGCAGGATTATGAATCGCACACCGTGCTGAACGTCTTCCGCGCGTGGAAAGCTCTGAAGGACAAGGATAAGAATCTTGACGACGCCCGCGATGAGGCCTCGGGCAAGGCGCAGCGCCTCGGCCAGCGCCATGACCAACTGGCCGCCCAGGTCGTAAAAGAGAAACCCAACCGGGAAGCCGCGAAGGAACAGGCCAAGGGCTTTTCGAAAGGGACGAAAGTTGCCAGCCGCGAGGATTCGAAGGCAGGCGCGCAGGCGGCGCTGGCATCGCTGAAGCAGTACACCCACGATCAAAAAAATCTGGCGGACCTGGCCCGTCGAGTGCAGGATGAAAAAGATCTGACCGACCTGTACGCGAACTGGGCCGTGCTGGTGGAAGGACGGATTCGCGCCGCATTGCATCATCTGCTGGAGTGCGTACTGTGGATGCTGCTCGTGCTGGCGGTTGTGTACGTGATCTGTCGCCTGATCGACCGCTTTGTCGGCGGCCTGACGGCAGAGAACAAGCGCATCGATGCGCTGCGCTCGGTGCTGAAGTTCGCCGTGCAGGTGCTGGGCGTGATTGCGATCGCCTTCATCATTTTTGGCATGCCGAGCCAGACCACCACCATTCTTGGCCTTGCCGGCGCTGGACTCACCGTGGCCAGCAAAGACGTCATCATGGCTTTCTTTGGATGGTTCCTGCTGATGGGACGAAATGGCATTCGCGTTGGCGATTGGGTCGAGATCAATGGAGTCGGCGGCGAGGTCGTGGAAATCGGACTGTTGAAAACGGTCTTGCTCGAAACCGGAAATTGGACCGACGCCGGCCATCCCACGGGGCGCCGCGTCTCCTTCGTCAACAGTTTTGCGATCGAGGGCCACTACTTCAACTTCTCGACTTCCGGCCAGTGGATGTGGGATGAACTTCAACTCAGCATTCCCGCCGACCAGGATCCCTACACGGCCATTGACGGTCTGCAGAAACTTGTAACGAAAGAGACCGAACAGAACGCACACCAGGCCGAGCAGGAATGGCAGAAAACGACCAGCCGCTACCACGTACAAGCATTTTCTGCGATTCCAGCCATCAATGTTCGGCCCACGGGATCGGACGTAGAGGTGCGGGTACGCTACATCACGCGCGCCTACGAGCGTCACGAGACGCGCCGGCGGCTGTATGAGGCTGTCCTGGCGCTGCTGCGCGGCAAGCACGAGGTTGCCGCATCCTAGAAATGTCTTCCTCGACCGAACGCGCTTCCAGCGCCACCCTCATTGTCACTGGCGCCAGCCGGGGAATTGGAGCCGCCATTGCGCGCCTTGCGGCGCTGCGGGGATTCGCCGTCGTAGTGAATTTTTCCAGCAGCGCGCGGGAAGCCGACGCGGTCGTGCATGAAATCGCTTCCCTTGGCGGACGCGCCCATGCGTTGCAAGCCGATGTTTCCCGCGAACCCGACGTCATCCGGCTGTTCGAAACAGCGGAACGCGAACTAGGCCCGATTACGGCCCTGGCGAATAATGCCGGCATCACAGGCGGATTTTCGCGAGTCGAGTCCGTAAGCGCCGAGACCGTGCAGCGCGTGTTAGCGGTCAACGTGCTCGGATCGTTTCTCTGCGCGCGCGAAGCCGTTCGCCGCATGTCGACCAAGCGCGGTGGTTCCGGCGGCGCCATCGTCAACATTTCTTCCCGCGCAGCGGAAATCGGCTCGGCGGATGAATTCGTCCACTACGCCGCGTCCAAGGGAGCGATCAACTCTTTTACGCTGGGGCTGGCCCGCGAAGTTGCCACGGAAGGGATTCGCGTCAACGCGGTGGCCGCAGGTCATATTGAAACCGGTCTGCACGCCGCGATGGGCGCGCCGGACCGTTTGAAGCGCGCCACGCCGGCAATTCCCATGCACCGGCCTGGCACAGCGCAGGAGATCGCGGAGGCGGTGCTTTGGCTGTTATCACCGGCCGCGTCTTATGTCACGGGAGCGGTTTTGGACGTTGCCGGCGGACGGTAGGCCGCACTCACTTCGCCGGTCTTCGCGCGCGCTGCAACGCTCCCAGAACCGGGTCTACGATTTCCGGCAAGACCTCGGCATTTGGCGAAAGCTCGTGCAGTCGGCGAATAAAGGAATCCCGAACCGCAGGCGAGTGCCGGAATACGCCCCCGACCGTGGCCAGTTGCGCTTTTTCTCCAGCAAAAATCTTTTGGATCACAATCTCCGCGAGCGCCGCCAATTCTGCTCCCGCGCGCGCCAGAACTCCGGCCGCAATCGCATCGCCCACATTGGATGCGGCCACAATCGCCGGGAAAAGCGCCGAGAAATCGGGATGTGAGTTGGAACAACGCAAGAATTGATCCAGCGAAGAAACCTTCCAGGTATCCTTCAATCCGCGAAACATCGGCGAGCCTTCGGCAATATGTTCGATTCCCTCGTTTCCAGCTGAAGTCTCGTCCAACGAGCGCAGCAACGCAGCCACCGCCTCGCGGCCAATCCAATGCGCCGAACCTTCGTCAGAAATGGCAAAGCCCCATCCTCCGGAGCGGGCGGTTTGACCTTGCGAGTTGCGGCCGTGAGCGATGGAACCTGTGCCGGCAACGACGATGACGCCCGGGCCAGAACCGAAGGCGGCCTCCATCGCGATTTCCATGTCGCCGAGAATTTCCACCGGACAAGAGATGATGGCCGCCACAATCTCCCGAACTGCGCGAACGATTTCATCGCGGCCGGCTCCGGCAACGCCGGCACATGCCCGGTGCACTTGCTCGGAGCGAATGCCCGCCGCCGAGCAGGCTTGATCGATCGCTTGCTGCAGGGATTCGCGGGCTCGCGCCTGGCCAACGCGCGTGATGTTGCACGGGCCCGTGGTTGCGGTTGCGAGCACAGTCTTGTCGTCGCCCACGACACACGTAGTCTTGCTCCCGCCGCCATCAATGCCAAGAAAAAAGGCCACGCTGAAGTTCTATCACAGGCGGTATATGCGTTCGGGTATCCAGCATTCACCAATCGCGGCCTTCGCGCGAAGCCGCGTCTACAACTGCTTACTCGTGCAACCGCCAAAGAACCGTGATAATGAAAGTGGCATCATGAAACTCAAGATATCGGAGCTGCGCAATTCCGGAGATCAACGCGGTTATGGGTTCACGTTTCCTGCAGAGGCGCTCGACTTTCTCGGCCGCATTGCCGACATGCATCTGGCCTCCACGTTGCCCGGCGCGATTCGCGGCAATCACTATCACGTCGGCAAGCGCGAGGCGCTTGTTTTTCTGCCAGGCGCGCGCTGGTCGCTGCACTGGGACGAAGGGGCTGACACCCCGCTTCATCAGCACGCCTTCGAGGGCAGCGCATGCGTGCTCGTGCTGATCTCCCCCGGCTGCTCGCATGCCGTGCGCAACGACGGCGACAAGCCCTTGTGGCTGGTGGCCTGCTCCTCGGAGCCATACGATCCCGCAACTGTGGTGGCGCGCAAAGTTATCTAAGCTAACCTTCTCGCAGCGAAGATGGGCCTCGACAAACTCGATCTCGCGATCATCGCGCTGTATCTCATCGGAATTACTCTTTTCGGGCTGCGCTTCCGCAAGCGCCATCGTTCCCTCCGGGATTATTTTCTTGCCGGGCGCGACATTCCCTGGTGGGCGCTCTCACTCTCCATCGTCGCCGCGGAAACCAGCACGCTCACCATCATCAGCATTCCCGGTCTAGCCTACGACACCAATCTCACCTTCCTGCAGGTCGTAATGGGTTACGTTGTCGGGCGAGTGATCATCAGCTTCTTGCTGCTGCCGCACTATTTTCGCGGCGATCTTTATACGGCATATGAGTTGATTGAGCGGCGCTTCGGCCGCGGCATGCGCTCGGTCACGGCGGCGCTGTTTCTGCTGACTCGCGCAGCCGCGGAAGGCGTACGCGTCTACGCGGTCTCGATTGTCGTATCGATCGCGCTGGGTACCGGGGAGATCGCTTCCATCGCGATCATCACTGCCCTGACGCTGATCTATACCTTCGAGGGCGGCTTGGCCGCCGTCATCTGGACCGACGTGGTGCAGACTGCAATCTACGTTGGCGGCACCATCGTGGGCTTGTGGACGATTCTGCACCTGGTACCCGGAGGATGGACCGCGATCCACAGCGCGGCGGCGGCAGCCGGCAAGTTCCAGCTCTTCGACCTGCGCCCTGATTTTTTCATTCCTTACACTATTTGGGCCGGAGTCATCGGCGGCGCGTTTTTGACCACTGCCAGCCACGGCACCGATCAACTCATCGTGCAGCGATTGCTGGCGGCACGAAATCAGCGGCAATCGGTGACCGCGTTGCTGTCCAGCGGACTCGCAATCTTGTTTCAGTTCGCCCTGTTTCTAATGGTGGGGGTTATGTTGTGGGCGTATTACCGGACGCCCTCTGCGGCTTTCGGCAAGCCCGACCGCATCTATCCGACATTCATCGTGAGCCATATGCCGCACGGAATTTCCGGCTTGCTGATCGCTGCAATTCTCGCCGCGGCCATGTCGAATCTCAGCGCCGCGTTAAATGCATTGTCGTCCAGTTCGATCATGGATTTTTACGTGCATTTTCGTCCCCAGACGACTGAGGCGCAGCGCATGCGCCTGTCGCGGCTCTCCACGTTCTTTTGGGCTTTGCTGCTGTTTACGCTAGCCGTGCTTTCTTTGCACAAAGTCGGACGGGTGATCGAGGTAGGCTTGCAGATTGCCTCTGTCGCTTATGGCGCTTTGCTGGGGGTTTTTCTGCTTGGAGTGCTCACACGGCGCGCCACCCAGCGTGGCGCGCTCATCGGCATGCTCTCCGGATTAGCTGTCGAATTGTATTTGTGGCGCTGGACCCACGTGCCGTGGACCTGGTGGGTGATGCTCGGAACTGGCGTGACTTTTGTGGTCGGATGGCTCCTCAGCACCTTCGCGCCGGAGCATTCGTAGCACGTTGTGTCACGTATACTGTGCGCACTCAAGCCATGAAGCCCGTCAACCCGAGATCGGCGCCGGCAGAACTGTCCCGCGACCTTGGCGTGAGCCACGCCACGGCGGTGGTGGTGGGCACCATTATCGGCAGCGGAATTTTCCTGGTACCGGCGGAAATGATGCAGGCGGTCGGCTCCGCAAAGCTGGTCTACCTTGCGTGGCTGGTGGGAGGAGCGCTTTCTTTCTTTGGCGCGTTGACCTACGCCGAACTGGGCGCCATGAAGCCGCAGGCCGGCGGCGAGTATGTTTATGTCCGCGACGCCTATGGGCCGCTCGGCGGATTTCTTTATGCCTGGACCTGGTTCATCATCGCCAAGCCGGCTTCGGTGGCGACGGTGGCCACCGGCTTCGTGCGGATCCTCGGCACCTTCGCGATTTTTTCCTTCTTTCCCGCAAACGCCATCACGACGCCCTTCGCGGTCACCTGGGGACAACTCGTGGCGATCGCCGCCGCCGTGCTGATCTCGCTCCTGAATTATCTTGGCGTAAAAAAGGCCGGAGAATTCCAGTTGGTGTTCACTGTGCTGAAGGTGGCCATCATTCTGTTCATCGTCATTACCTGCTTCAGCGCGGGCAGTTCGACGGGCGCCGGATGGGGCAACTTTGGGACTTCCTTTGCGGGCGCGAAAGGAGGCGTGGCCGGGTTCATGGCGGCTTTGGTTGCGGCGCTGTGGGCTTACGATGGCTGGAATGACCTGAACATGGTGGGCGGCGAAGTGAAAAATCCCGGGCGTAGCATTCCCATCGCGCTCATCGCCGGCGTGGCGGTCGTAGGAATTTTGTACGTGCTGGTGAATGCGGGAGTGCAGTACGTGTTGCCGGCAAGCGCCATCGCGGCCTCGGCGCGGCCGGCTTCCGACGCGGTCGCATCCATGGGACGCATGGGAGCGGGCATCGTTTCGGCCGGCATGGCGCTATCGATGCTGGTAGGCCTCAACGGCACCATCATGAGCGGCGCAAGAGTTCCGTATGCGGTGGCGCGCGACGGATACTTCTTTTCCGCGCTGGCACAGGTTCATCCAAGATTCCACACGCCTTCGGTTGCGATTGCCGTGCAAGCAATTTTGTCCGCGGCGTTGCTGCTATTGGGCGGCAACTTTCGCCAGCTTTTTTCGCTGGCCATTTTCGCCGAATGGCTGTTCTACATGATCGCGGGCAGTACGGTTTTTGTTTTTCGCCGGCGCAATCCGGATGCGCCACGACCGTACCGCATGGCCGGTTATCCGTGGGTGCCGGCGATTTTTATCCTGGTCGCCGCTGTTCTGCTGGCCTACACATTCCGCAGCGACTGGCCGAACTCCTTGTACGGACTGCTGGTAATCCTGGCGGGAATACCTATCTTCGCGTGGTTTCGAAAACGCCGTCCCGCGCCATCGCATTAGCAGGCGGAACCCAGCCCTGGACGGCCTTTTGGCATGCTTGGCATGCTGGTAACCGGAACCAAACGGTTACTTTTGGTCAAGAGCCGTTGACACGTTTTCGGCCTGTCCTTTTTCCCATAAAGTGAAGACTCCAATCTGGGTTCGCTCCCTCGGCCCGGGTCCCCTTGGAGTAAAGGTATGGCTACGTCTCAACACGGTTTCCAGCTCGGAATTCTTCCGGAGCGCAAGATCGACCGGCGTGCGCTGGCCGCCAGCTACACCTTCATGGTGGTGCTGCTGCTTCTGCTGATCAACGCCGGACTGCTGTTTCCCGACAGGATCTCGCTGAAGTCGTATCACGTCACCGAATTGATTCCGCTGCCCGCGCTCAGGCCGGAACCGGCGCCGATCAAAGTGGTGAAGCCCACGCTCAAGGTAAAACTTTTGCCGCCCGCGCCGGTCTTCGAGCAACCGAAGATGGTGATGCCGCGCGAGGTGCGCCGCGCTCCTGCTCCTCAGCCCATCGAAGCGCCCAAAGTCGTGATGAACCAGTTTGCCGCGCCGCAATTGAAATTAGCCGCCGGCGGCGCCCGTCCGCAGCTCTTGCACACCGGAGATTTCCAGGGCAGTTCCGCAACACCCACGGTGAACGCGCCTCCGCAGAAAGTTCAAACCGGTGGCTTCGGCGATCCCAACGGATTAAAAGGAACGGGCAAGGAAGCCGCGAAGCTCTATGCCGCGCCCACTGGCTCGTTTGATATGCCTGCTGGCGCGGGACAAGGCAATGGCTCCGGCGGAGCCAAGGGCATCAAGGGAACCGTGGCCAGCGCTGACTTCGGCAATGGGGTTGCGACCGGAGGTAACGGAGACGGCCGCAGCAACGGCCGCGGCAACGGAATCTCCACCGGCGGATTCGGATCGGAGCAGGTGGTTCACTCCGGACCGAAGATCGCGCAGAACGAGGCCGGTCCGGCAACGCAGTCGGTCGAAATCACTTTCAAGCCAAATCCGGTGTACACCGATGAGGCTCGCGCCCTGAAGCTCGAAGGCGAAGTCCTGTTGGAAGTCAGCTTCAGCGCAAACGGAACCCTGCACGTGAATCGCGTGGTGCGCGGCCTTGGTCACGGCCTGGATGAGGCAGCCGTTACTGCAGCCAACAAGATGCGCTTCAAGCCTGCTCTGCGGATGGGACAACCGGTCGATTCGACCGCGGTGGTGCACGTGCTGTTTCAGCTGGCGTATTAGATCGCAGCCCGCCCCCGGAGTACAGAGTTGATCTCGCGCGTAGCGAGAGAAGTGGAATCGGCAGTAAGAGAGAGTTCGAAACGAAACTGGAGAGAACGTCATGAGTCACTGGAAATTGTTTCTGGCGGCCGCAGTGCTGGTTTCCGCGAGTGCCGCGCAGCAAGCGAGCCAACCGCCGTCTTCGACGGGCGCAGCCGCCACCCCTTCGACCGCCGTGGATGCCGCGCGCCAGGCGCAATCGGCAAGCTCAACGGCTCCGGCCCCCGAACCTTCCGTGCTGCCCCAACCCACCACGATGGATCAGGTAGTCGATCGCTTCATCGATAGAGAACATGGGCTGATCAAGGCGCTGGCGACGCGTACTCCTGTGGTCGAAACCTATCTGCAGAATCTGATCGCCGACCCGCAACTCGGCCCGGTGCCAAGCGAGGACCACTACTTCCTCGGGCGCATGGATATGGGCGAGACCGTCGACCGCAAGGATTATCTGAAAGAACAGGAAAAGGGCATGCAGGAGCGCCTGCTGGGCGGAGTTAGGAAACTTTACAAGGTCCAATACCAGCCGCTGGGTTTTTCGTGGATGGTGTATGCCGACCGCACCGACTTCGACCGCTCGCATTACGATTTTCACTACATTCGCCGCGAATTCCTGGGCGATGTCCGCTGCCTGGTGTTTGACGTTACGCCCAAGAAAAATTCCGGCAAAGGACGCTTCCTGGGCCGTGTTTGGGTGGAAGATCAGGAGTTCAACATTGTTCGGCTGAACGGAACCTACGCTCCGGCGCCGCGCAATTCGTACTTCTTTCACATGGACAGCTGGCGGCTGAATTTAATTCCCGGCTACTGGGTCCCGGCCTTCATTTACAGCGAAGAAGGCGACTTCAGCGCCGGCGTGAAGAACAAGCTGGCTTTCAAGGCGCAGACGCGCATTTGGGGCTACGACCTGAAGAAGGGCGACAAGGATGATGAACTGACGCAGATTCGCGTCGACAGCGTGAAGGACGAGAGCGCGACGGCGCAGGACGCCTCGCCGCTGCAGGCCGAACGCGAATGGCAGCAGCAGGCGGAAGACAATGTGGTGGAACGGCTGACGCGCGCAGGCTTGCTGGCGCCGGAAGGCGACGTCGATCACATTCTGCAGACCGTCGTCAACAATCTTGAAGTCACCAACAATATCGATCTGCCGCGGCCCGTGCGCACGCGCGTGCTCCTGACCGCTCCGCTGGAAACGTTCAGCGTTGGAAACACGATCGTCATCAGCCGTGGCTTGATCGACGTGCTTCCCGATGAGGCCAGCCTGGCGGCGGTGCTGTCGCACGAGCTGGCGCACATCGTGCTCGGCCACAACCTGGGCAGCAAGTACGCCTTCAATGACCGCATGCTGTTCTCCGACGAAGGCACTTACGCCAACCTCGGATTCAAGCACATTCCGGAAGAAGAAGCAGCGGCCGACAAAAAAGCTGTCGACTTGCTGAACAGCTCGCCGTACGCTCAGAAATTGGACAACGTTGGTCTCTTCCTGAAGGCGCTGCAGGCGCGCGCGGGCAGCCTGAACGCGCTGCTCACGACGCACCTGGGCAATCCTCTGGCTGAGAACGGGACCGTGAAGCGGCTCAGCGAGTTGTCCAGCAAGGGACCGGCTCTCGACAACTCCAAGCTCGATCAGATTGCGGCCTTGCCTCTGGGCGGACGGATCAAGATCAATGCCTGGGATGACAAGGCGGAAATGGTGAAGACGGCTCCGGTCGCCATCACCTCGGCGCGCGATAAGATGCCGTTTGAAGTGACGCCGTTCTATCCTCGCCTGGCGCGCTGGGGCGCTTCGGCAACCCCCGCAACGTCGCCGACGACGGCGGCCAACTCGCCCACGGGCAACTGACTCGCTTCTGATCCTGAATGTAGTGAGGACCTAATATCCCTCGCTGCGCTCGGGATTTCGGCGCGCGGCTCAGACGCCGCGCAAGCGCCTCAAGTTGAAGGAAGACGCAGGCTGGGATCCGGAATCACAGTTCCGGGATACCCAGCCTGTGTTGTTTGGTTGGTTTTGCTAAATTTCGGTACGGAAGACCGATCATTGAATTTGCAGACTTAACAGGTCAGGCCAGAGGTGAACCAGGGCGAAACGGAGAGCGATTCCAGCGCAGAGTGCGACGAGGACACTGGAGAGCGACCCGATCAGGAAATACTCAGCGAAATCTCGCTTGTCGAATTCGTCGAACCGGACGACTCCTTTTGCGGCGACCAGAAATGCGAGCGCTGCGTAACTTCCCGCAGCAACCATTTGTCACCCATATTTGGGTGATTTTCAAGTAGTCACCCATATTTGGGAGACTTTGCGCGAAACACCCAATTATGGGTGACAGAGGGGTTTCGCCTATTTATCCTTAACCTTTCCCGGCAGCCCTGCCGGGTTCTCATGCGTACGTTCGCGGAAAGTTCCGCGCATGCCCGCGGCAAGCTTCACGCTCGATTCTCCAAACTTGTCGCGCAGCCGGTCAGCCGCAGCCAGAGCATCTTTCCAGCGCTGCTGCCGGTTTCCGTCGAGCAGGCTGAACTGGTCCGGTTGCAATTCGAACGACGAAGCCTGCACGCCCAGAAGGCGCACCGGCACTCCAGCCTTCCAATTCTTGCGAAACAGCGACCGAATTTGAGAAAAGATTTCGCCGTCGACTTGCGTGGGAGCCGGCAAACTGTGCGCCCTGGTGATGGTCGTGAAATCTTTATAGCGCAGCTTCAGCTGGATGGTGCGCGCGTAGAAATCGGACTCGCGCAGCCGCCGCGCGACCATCTCGGAAAGCCGCATCAGCGTGGCCTCAAGCTGACTGGCGTCGGCGGTGTCTTCGTTGTAGGTGTGCTCGTGGCTGATCGACTTAGCGGCTTCATGCGCGCCCACGTCGACATCGAACCAGCCGCCGGCATCTTCGCCGCGCGCTTTGCCCGCCAGAGCCAGGCCCCATTTTCCGAAGCGGCCTTCCAGTTCCGCCTCTTCCATGCGCGCCAGATCGCCGACCTTTTTGATTCCCAGCTCGTGCAGGTGTTTTTCCATCACCTTGCCGACACCCGGAATCTCGCGCACGTCGAGCGGCGCCAGAAACTTCGATTCCTGCCCAGGGACGATGAAAAGCAGGCCGTTGGGCTTAGCCTGCGCGGATGAAACCTTCGCGATGAGCCGCGACGAGCCGATGCCGATGGAGCAGTTCAGCATCGTTTCCTGTTTCATGCGCTGGTGCAGCTTGTGCGCGGCTTTGAGCGGCGGGCCATGCAGGCGCGCCGTGCCCGTCATGTCGAGGTACGCTTCATCGATGGACGCCATCTCCACCTTTGGCGAGAATGCCTGCAGAACCTTAAACACTTTTTCCGAGCACTCGCGGTAGCGTTCCGGGTGGCCGTCGACGAAAATTGCGTGCGGGCATTGCTTGGCGGCCGTGCGCAATGGCATGGCAGAGTGCACTCCGAACTTGCGCGCTTCGTACGAGGCCGCCGAAACCACGCCGCGCTCGTCGCGCTGCCCGCCGACCACCACCGCCTTCCCTTTCAGCGACGGGTCGAACAGTTCCTCCACCGAAACGAAGAAGGCATCCATGTCCACGTGAAAGATGGTCCGGGAAAATTCGGGATGGGAGGAAGCCGCGGCCATTGCAGGAAATTTTAGCAGCCCGGGGGTACCCGGTTTTTGGCTAAAAAGAAAAAACGGGCATCTGCGAGATGCCCGTCCAAGGTTCTACGGTAAAGCTATTTCTTGATGGGAAGAATTCCCGGTAGCACCTGTGTTCCCTGCTGCTGAACCCCCTGCAAGCTGCCGGGGTTCAAACCCAGAGCTTGCAGAATGGTCGGAGCAATTTGCGCCGTCTGCACGGGGATGGTCAAGGTTCTGGCCGAAATGCTGGGGTTCGAAACCAGGATCATCACGTTGGTGTCGTCATGAGAGAAGCCGCCGTGTTCCGCCAGCTTCTTGGTGCTTCCCGAGTAAGTGACGCCGATGTTTGGAGTCACAATGATGTCGGGGGTTCGCGAATCGCCGACCGGAGGAAGTCCCGGGGGATTGAAGAGCTGGTTGAGTGATTGTCCCCAGAAAATCTCGCCGATGCCGGCAATGTTGTTCGTAGCCGGAGACTGCGTTTCAAGCACCTGAGCCTCCGCTGAGGCAGTGCAGGTCGGGCTCAGCCACAGCAGCGAAACGTCGTCTTCGGTGGGGCCGATCTGGCCGCCGGCATTCGATTCCGAGGCAGGCAGGCAGCTGTCGATCAACATGCTTGGTGACGTGGTGACCGGGCCGGACGAAGTGATGCCGGTATAGCGCTGCGAGTCGATGGGGCTCTGTCCATGCTTGGCGGTGATGATCACCAGCGTCGAGTCGGTGAGTCCCTGTTTTTGCAGCTCCGAGACCCATTCTCCCACCGCCGCATCCACAAACTGAATTTCGCCAAGCAGGAAGGACGTGGGAACTCCCGTGGCATCGGTGTAGCCGCCGCTGCCCACGTTGCCCTCAATCAGTTTTTGCCCCACGCTGACGGCCTGGAAATTCATGCCGAAAATCGTAGGCACCTGCGTGCGATGCTTGCGGTTGTGGTTGTAGCCATCGATCTCGTTGAGGATGGCGTTGACCTTGAGCGTATCGTAGCACTGGATGTTCTGGAAGCTATTGGTCCATGCGCTCAAGTCCGAGTTGGGATCGGGAATGGGATCGCAAGCCAATCCCTGAACGGTTTTAATACCGGGCAGAGCCACGACCGTCGAGTTGATCTCGGGCGAATAGAAGTCGTCGAGATTTCGGCCATCTCCAGGTCCGGAGACGGACGAATAGGCAGGATGCTTGTCGGACCATGCGGTGTAGCCGCCGCTGGCGTGCACCACGCCGAAGATGGTGTTGGTGCGGACGAAGTTCCAGGGATAAACGGGCGCACACTTGTTAAACGGGTCGCGTTCGAGCTTGGTCGGATCGATGGAGTTGATGCCGCCGTCTCCGTTCACCGTATCGATGCCGTCAATGCCGTTCAGATACTTCTGATTTTTGTCGATACCTTCTTCATACTCGGTCGAGGTTCCGTTGGGCTGGTTGGGCACGCAGATGCCGCCCAAAAGCCCGTTGCCGGTGGTGTTTTGCGGCGGGGCGAGCACTCGATCATACGCAACGTCATAAAACGCGCCGTGCATGCGCGGCGTCGCGCCACTCACGATGGTGGTCAGGCCGGGAAATGAATCGGAAGGACGCGAGGTGCTGGTATCGAGAAAATTGATGGCGGTTTGTCCGAGCTTCGCCAGATTCGGGCAGTAAGGTTGACCACCGTTTACGCTGGGGATGCCTTGAGAGCAATTCAGATAATCCACGGCGTGCATGCCGTCAATGCTGACCAGCAGCACGTGTTGTATGGACTTTGGTTGCTGCGCGCTTGCCGGTGGTGCAAGCAGGTTCAGCGTGTAGAAGGCAAGTAGGCAGGCAGCCGGGTAGATACAATTCCTGAGACTTTTCATTTTGCTCCTCTGAACGGAAAATTCCGAACGTGGGTTTAGAAAGCGCTTGGGAGAATCAGACCCTTGGAATCGGAATCTAGCGGCCCGCTGTTACCGGAAGGTTTCGCGCAGATGAAAATCAGATGAAAAGCTGCCTGGGGCGGTGGAAAAAGGGGACGAGAACGTGCTGGCAGTCACCAGTTCATCATGAGGCTTGCGAAAGAAATGTTAGAAAGGAACCAAAAAGCGGGAAGCTTACCCGGGAAGCCTACCGAAGATACTGTCGACGTCGGAGCGAGGTCCCGTGCTCTGTGAAAGGAGACCTCGCTCCGCAAGAACGTTTCGCATGCCGATGGCGTTCGATAACACTCCCACGCCGCCGATCTACACCAGGACCTTCTCCATCGCGGGCATCACGCCGCGCACGTGCTTGACTCGCTCGTAGATCTTTCCATATTCGCGCGCGGAGGCGTTCCAGGAGAAATCTTTGTTCATCCCGTTGCGCATCAGCGTCTGCCACGAAGCCTGATCGCGGAAGGCTTGCAGGGCCTGCTTGATGGTGAGCAGCAGCGCTTCGCCGCTGTATTCGGAGAACTTGAAGCCGGTGCCGCGGCCGGTGCGCGCGTCCCACGGCTCGATGGTGTCGTCGAGGCCGCCTGTGGCCCGCACCACCGGAACGGTTCCATACTTGAGGCTGTAAATCTGGTTCAGGCCGCAGGGCTCATATTTTGACGGCATCAGGAACATATCCGAGCCCGCTTCAATCTTGTGGGCGATGGCGTTGTCGTATGCCACTTTCACGGCGATCTTGTTGGGGAATTGTTTGTTCAGCCGGGCAAACATTTCCTCGTACTGCTTGTCGCCCGCGCCCAGGGCCACGACGATCATCTCTTCGCGCGCCAGCCGGTCCATGATCTGCGCGATCAGGTCAAAGCCCTTCTGCGCGGCAAAACGCGACACGATCCCGATGACTGGCAGCTTCGGATCAGCATTCTTCACCCCGAACGCCGCCAGCAGATCCTGCTTGCACTTGGCCTTGCCGGCAAGGTCCTGCGGCGAAAATTTTGCCGCCGTAAATTTGTCGGTTTGCGGGCTCCACTCCTCATAATCAACGCCGTTCAGGATGCCGGTCACCGTGGCGGCCCGATCGCGCAACACTCCTTCCAGGCCAAAACCGTATTCCGCTGTCTGAATCTCCTGGCTGTATTTCTTGCTCACGGTCGTGATGTAGTCCGAGTAGGTGAGCGCGCCCTTCAGGAAATTCACCTGCCCGAAGAATTCCATCTTCGACATGGTAAAAAGATCCCAGGGCAGCATCAGTAAGGGGAGCACCTCGGGCGGGAACAGGCCCTGGTATCCCATGTTATGAATGGTGAAGACGGTGCCCACGTCGCGAAACGCGGGATCCTGCGCGTACACCGTGCGCAACAGCACCGGCACCAGGGCCGACTGCCAGTCGTGGCAGTGAAACACCTGCGGAACTCCCAGGATTTTGGAAGCCTCGAGGACGGCGCGCGAAAACAGCGCAAAGCGCTCGGCATTGTCGGGGAAATCGCCCGAGGGCGTGCCATACAAGGCGTCGCGCTCGAAAAATTCCGGATATTCGATGAAATAAAATGTGACGCCCGACTGGTTCCCCTTCGTCAGCACGGAGGCGAAGCGATACTTGTCGTCAAAAGGCACGGTGATGCTGCGGACCACGGTGGCAGCATCGGCCAGTTTGGTCTGCTTGTAGCGCGGCAGATAGACGCTGACCTGATGTCCCAGCGAAGCCAGCGCCCGCGGCAGCGCACCCACCACGTCGGCCAAGCCACCGGTCTTGGAATAGGGAACTCCTTCTGAAGCGACAAATGCGATGTGCATGAATCTTTGTTCCTCCTGTGGCGGACCCCGCTTGCTGAGGGCGCACGGTATGATGGAATAATGTTTGTGGGATCGCTCCCACCTGCGTTGCGGGCTGAATTTTCAGTGTAAATGCCCGAGGAAAAGAGGGTCAACGTGCCGAAGGTCGTGTCTGCTCGCCGCCCCCATCTCAAGCCCAAGCTGGGACAGCACTTCCTCGCCAGCGAAAGTTACGCCTTGCAGATTGTGGAGGCCCTGGGCGACGCCTCGCAAAGCACGGTGATCGAAATCGGGCCCGGCCGCGGCATTCTGACTTCGCTGCTCGCCAGGCGCGTCCGCCGGTTGATCGCGGTGGAACTCGACCGGGTCTTGGCCGCCCAGCTTCGACTGAAATTCGGCATGTACCCGAATGTCGAAGTCATCGAGGCCGACATTCTCTCCATCGATTTCGATTCCCTGTTCGGACCGAAGCCCGGTCTGGGACGGCCGGGCATCGAATTCAAGCCTTCGCCGGCCAAGGTGGTGGGCAATTTGCCGTACTACATCACCTCCGACATCTTGTTGCGCCTGTTTGAATATTCCAAATATTTTGAGAGCCTGGTGATCATGGTGCAGCGGGAAGTGGCCGACCGCATCGCTGCCGCCCCCGGAAGCCGCGACTACGGCCTGCTCTCAGCTACCGTTCAGCTGTATGCGCGGGTTGAGAAACTCGCCACGGTACCTCCCGGAGCTTTTTCGCCGCCGCCAAAAGTGCATTCCACGATCTTGCGGCTGACTATGGCTCCCCGCCAAAAGGAATTGGGCCTCAGCAGCGACTCGATCGCAGGAGAAAAAGACGGTTTCATCAGCTTCCTCCGGCTTTCGTTTGGGCAAAAACGAAAAACTCTCTGGAACAATCTGAAGGCCGCGTACCCGGAAGCCGAACTGCGACAGGCACTGTCAAAGACAGGAATCAAGCCGGCAGCCCGCGCCGAAACTCTTTCGTTAGACGAAAGCGCCGCCCTGTTTCGCGCCTTGCGCAACCACCGCGACGGCTCGTAGCATCAGGGCAGCCGCATCGCGCACCACGATTTCCAACGCGGAGGCTGCTCATGAGCGCGACCACGATTCGCCATCCCGCGGTCGCCGGGCGGTTCTATCCCGGCGATCCTGAAACCCTCCTCCAGGAAGTTCGGGATTACACTACGCAGAGCCCGAGGGCGGCCGTTCCCGCGTTCGGCTGCATCGCTCCACACGCCGGTTACATTTACTCCGGGCACGTTGCCGGCGCAGTCTTCGAGTCGATCGAAGTTCCGCCGGCCTGTGTCGTGCTTTGTCCGAACCACACCGGCATGGGCCGTCCGCTGGCCATCAATAGCGAGGGCACGTGGGAAACGCCTTTGGGAAGCATTCCCATCGACCACCGCCTCGCCGGCATTCTGCAGCGGCGTTGTCCCGAGCTGGAAGAGGATTCGGCCGCGCACCGGTCGGAACACGCGGCGGAGGTGGAACTTCCCTTTCTGCAAGTGCGGCAGGCAAAATTGAGTTTCGTCCCGATTGCCCTGGGCACCGCGCAATTCGAAAAGCTCGAGCAATTAGGCCTCGCCCTCGCCGCGGCGATCGAGGAATATGCCGCTCGCGTGCTGATCGTCGCCTCCAGCGATATGAACCACTATGAGTCCGACGCCGCGACCCGCGTGAAAGACAGCGCGGCCATCGAGCCGATCCTCAAGCTGGACGCGCGCGGCTTATACGATGTCGTGACGCGACAGAAAGTGAGCATGTGCGGATTCGGGCCGGCGATCGCCATGTTGACGGCCGCAAAAAAGCTCGGCGCTACGCGCGCCGAGCTGGTGAAATATGCAACCTCAGGAGATATCTCCGGCGATCGCGACCTGGTGGTCGGTTACGCCGGCATCATCGTGCCGATTTAGTCGTGGTGCTCGTGCTCCTCGTGTTCTTCGTGCTCGTGACGCCACCGCCAGTACGCCCGCTGTTCTTTCCGCTTCAGGTGGTCGTAATCGCGATACGCTTCGTGGCGCTCTTCCAGCCAATGGCGGTAGGCGCGATCCTCGCGATCGTCCCAGTTGTGGTAATCGCGGCGATCCGGATCGTACACCCGGTGATCGCGGTCGCGGTCGTGGTCGTCATGATCCTGAGCCATCACGGGCGCCGCTACCACCGGCCGGGCGTTGGCCATTGGCGCGGCTACAGCCGCGGACAACAGCATGGCGCCTACAAGATTCATTGTTCGATTCATCCCTTCCTCCTGTTCCGATTTGACTGATTTATGAATTCGACGAAGCGCGTTTTCTCTTGACGGCTCAAGCCGCGCTGGGCATGCGGTAAGCCTCGTCCGGCTCCGGTTGCAATTTCTCCCGTAGTTCCAGGATGCGATCCTGCCGGAGATAACACTCCACCAATTTTTCGTCGGGAAGGTCTTTGAGTGATTCAAGTGCTTCCATTTGCAGATGCAAGAGCCGCATGATTTCCCGCTTCACGATCTCACTCTCGTTTGGCCTGAGTTGCATACGACCCGCTCCTTCCCCAGAGGTTTGCGATTTAACAGTAGCGGGTTGGGCTGCGCGAGCCCTATCAGGTAGAGGCTGTATTTCAGACTCTTTGGTGCGGCATGGTTGGGGCCGCGGAGGGGTGGCCGCGGCGACGACGGTTGGGTGCGCAGCCGTTAGGGCGGCTACTAACGCGCGCGCTGGGAGTCGGTCACGTCTCCCCTGCGCAACAGCTCCTGGGCCCGCGCGCGGACTACGTTGATGACCGATGCATCCTCTGCGATTTCGCGGAGAACCGCCGCCACTGCCTGAATCTCGCCGAGTTGATCGCTGCGTGCGGCGTCATCCATTCGCTTCAGTTCCTCGTCCAACGCCAGCTTTTGGTAGTGATGGAAGTAAGCAAGCCGGCGCCCGAATTCCAGCGTTGCCCCAACCGACTGGAAAAGCTCGGTCAATCGCTGCACCGCTTCCAGGCTGGAATAGTTGAAGGTGCCGGAGTGAGCGCCTTGCCGATCCTGATAGGTAAGGGTTTTTGAACCGGTGAAAGCTATTTTGCGATTTCCAGAGTCGATGCTGCCGGCAAAGTATTTCGCCTGCTTCGCCAAATCAAAAATGCGATCGCGATTCCGCGCCGATATTTCAAACTGTTGACGGTAATCTTCCGGCTCAGAACCTTGAACCAGGCGGCCGGTACTCTCATAACTGGCGCGCCCGGAAGCATCCACCGTGATCGCATACCGCGATGGATTGGACTGCGGAAAATCAAGCGCGAAGGTGACGGTGGGGGGTTGCGCCGCAGCGTCATCGGGCACAGCCGTCCCTGCCCCGAGACTCCCAGGCATTGCCATTACCAGCAATGCGGTCAGCACTGCGCGAGCAATCCAGAGCGGAGGAGTCTTCCGCTGCTGGCAAAGGCGTCGGCCGTTCACAATGCGACTCTTTGCCGCTGCAAAGTTCCCGCTGTGTGCAGGTGGCAGATGGCGATGGCCAAAGCGTCAGAAGCGTCCATGGGCTCGGGCGCTTCGGCTAATCCCAGGAGCCGTGTCACCATGTGCTGCACCTGTTCTTTTTCCGCGCGGCCATAGCCGACGACCGACGACTTGATGGCAAGCGGGGAGTACTCGGCGACCTCGAGGCCGGCGGATGCCGCCGCCAGCATGGCCACGCCGCGAACTTGCCCCAGGCTCAGTGCGGATCTCACGTTGCGGGCGAAAAAAATGCCTTCGATCGCCACTTCGTCGGGCCGGTGCTCGCCAATCAGCGCTCCTAGTTGGTCATAAATCCGCGCCAGGCGCCGCGCCAGCGGCTCTCGCGGTTTAAGTTTGATGGCGCCGCACGCCAGGCAAGCCAGTCGCCCAACGGAATCCATGTCGACAATGCCGTAGCCGGTGTATTCGCCGCCGCAATCGATGCCGAGAACCCGCATGTGCTTGCAGTGTAACCCGGAATTCGCCGGCCATCCTAGGACTACTGTGGCTCCGGTTTCCTTATCCGTCAGCGGGCCTCGCGGCTTCGATCCTTCCCATGAGAATTTTGAATTTGCTCTCGCATAAAGAATCCGTAAAGATGCTCTCACGCAGGTGCAAGCGAATTCAGGCAGATGGAGGCTGGAATGACAAGATTTCTCTTGGTGGCCTTGGCCGCAACGTTGCTGGTCGGCATTTCCGCTGCGCAACACGGCCTTCAGCCCGAAGGCAGTGCGGCCGCTCAGAGTACACCTTCCCCTGCCAGGTCGCTGACGGTCACAGGCCGGGTCAGCGCCGACGGACGCAATCTGCTCACCGATCTGGATAGCGAATGGGCGATCAGCAATGCCGAGGCGCTACGAGGGCGCGAGGGAAAGCTGGTGACCGTGAAGTGCTACGTTGAGCCCGATCGAAATCACATACACGTTCTCGCCGTGCGATCCGGCGCTGTCGAAGACCGATATGCGTCGCGCCTGGGCGATTCCGCATTCCGGCGCTAGCTTCGCGGCGCCTGCTTTCGCATAACCAGCCAAATCCCGCACCCGCCGCCAGTGTGTTCCCGGTTCTTTTGGTGATAGTCTGGTCTTTCCTTGCGATAGAGTTCCGCCGCTTTGTCTACGATTGCGGCCCAGGCACAACTCGCGCAGGTGGAGTGAAAGACATGAAGATTGGGTTACTGACCGGCGGCGGCGACTGTCCCGGGCTGAACGCTGTGATTCGCGCGGTGGTGCGTAAAGGAACGTTCATCTACAGCGACCAGTTTTTGGGTTTCGTCGAAGGATGGCGCGGGATGCTCGAAGATGAGACCATGCCTCTCGACCTCGACAGTGTGGCCGGCATTCTTCCCCGCGGCGGAACGATCCTGCGAACCTCGCGCACCAATCCTTCCAAGAAAGCGGACGGAATCGACCGTTGCATGGCGGCGTTGGACAAACACAAGATTGAGGCTCTGATCGCTATCGGCGGCGACGATACTCTCTCGATCGCCCAAAAGCTGCACGAGCGCGGCGCTCACGTCATCGGCGTTCCCAAAACCATCGACAATGACCTGGGCGGCACCGATTACACTTTCGGATTCGATACCGCGTGCAACATTGTTTGCGAAGCGCTGGACCGCGTGCACACCACCGCCGAGGCCCACAACCGCGTGATGGTGGTGGAAGTGATGGGGCGGGATGCCGGCTGGATCGCTCTCTACAGCGGCATTGCCGGGGGCGCCGACGTGATTCTCATTCCTGAGCGTCCCTTCGATGTGGACAAGGTGGCGGACTCCATCCGCCAGCGCCACGAGCACGGCCGCTACTTCTCCATCGTGGTGGTGGCGGAAGGCGCCAAATTTGCCGCGGAATCAGGCAAGGGCTCGCCCATCCTGCAGGACATGGGCATGGACGAATTCGGCCACGCCAAGCTTGGCGGAGTGGCGAACATACTGGCGCGCGAGATTGAGAAACGCACCGGCTTTGAGACTCGCGCCGTAGTGCTCGGGCACATTCAGCGCGGCGGCTCGCCCAGTGCCTTTGACCGCGTGCTGGCCACGCGCTATGGCCTGGGAGCGATCGACATGGTGCACCGCGGCGAATTCGGCTGCATGGCGGCCCTGCGCGCCAACAAGATCGTTTCCATCCCTTTGATGGAAGCCGTCTCCCGCAACCGCATCGTCGATGATGAAATGCTGCAAATTATCGACGGATTGTTCCCGCAAGCCGAGGATAAAACTGCGGCCGGCAAGTGAAGCGGGGGGAAATAGAATGCTCCCGCGACGACTCTCGGGAGCGAGGATCGGTATAGGCGCTTTGTCCGGGTAGAGCAATTCATTTCTTCCCCTGTGACGAACAAGCTCTTCAGCCCCGGCAATCACAGTTCTTTCCGAAACTGGATGACGGTCCTGTTGTTTTCCGCGGCACTCTTGGTCCCCTGTTTCTGGCAATCGCGGATCCAGTCGGCCGATCTCTCCAGCCACATCTACAACGCATGGCTGGCCACTCTGATTCGGCAAGGTGCAGCGCCGGGCCTGCGGATCGCGCCCCAAACCAACAACGTCTTGTTCGACCTTATGCTGGAGTGGCTGCTCGTGCGCCTGGGTTCGAGCCTGGCGCAACGGCTGGCCGTATCAGTTTCAGTACTCGTGTTTGGATGGGGCGCCATCCGGTTCATCTTTCGTGTCGCCGGCAGGAATTGGTGGTTTGCCGCACCCTGCGTCGCCATGCTCGCCTACGGCTTTATCTTTCACATGGGATTCTTCAACTTTTATCTATCCATGGGGTTGAGCCTGTGGTATCTCTCGTTTTTTTGGAGTGGAACCTGGCGGATTCGCGTGCTGGCCGTGCCGCTCCTGCTGCTCGCGTGGATGGCTCATCCCTTCCCCGTCGTGTGGGCGATCGGCATAGCCGGATACATCGTCGCCGCTGGCAGTATTCAGCCGCGCCGACGGATTCTACTCTTGATCTCGGGACTGCTGGCAATCCTGATAGCGCGTTTCATTCTCACTCATCAGTACTTGTGTTCCTGGTCTCCGCAGCAGGCTCTCTTCATCACAGGCGCAAATCAAATCGTGCTTTTCGGCGCTCAATACATGCTGCCATTTACCTGCCTTCTGGTCGTGTGGCTGCTGTTGCTTCGCAAGCTGGCCAAGCTCCAAGGCATGGCGCATTTGATCTCGACAGTTCCGTTTCAACTCTGGCTCTTGAGCGCGGCCGCTGTATTCCTGATGCCGGACCAGGTCATGCTTCCGCAGTTCGCCCGCCCGCTTGGGTTCATCGCGAGCCGTCTTTCGTTCGGGGCCGCAGTGATGATGTGCGCGGTCCTGGCCGGAGGGTCCACCAGCAGGTTGGAGAAAATTGCTCTGGCTTCGGCGGCCGCACTGTTTTTCGCGCTTCTCTGCGCCGATGACCACGAACTCAATCAACGGGAAGACCGGCTGGATGCCGCAGTCCGCCAATTGCCTGCGGGGCAACGCGTGATCGCTACGCTGCCCTCGCCGTCTTTGCGCTCTCTTTGCCTTCACCACGATCTGGATCGTGCCTGCGTCGGCCAGTGCTTCAGCTATGCCAACTATGAAGCAGCTTCGCAGCAGTTTCGCATCCGGGCATTCCCCGGCAATGGTATGGTGTTGGACAACAACGCCAATGTAGAGGCTGCGGCTGGTGGCACATACGTTGTGCAGCCGCGTGACCTCCCGGTGTACCTCGCTTATCCTTGCGGCTCGGATTTCCGCAACTTCTGCCTGCGTCCGCTGCAAGCGGGTGAGCGCACCGGGGGTCCGCATTGAACCCAATGACGGCTCGACGCTGGAGACTGGTTCTGTTATTTCTGTCACTGCTCGGCTCAGCCAGCATGTGGCTTTACTGGAGCCGCCTGCCTCGCGTCGTTTATGCGCTTACCAGCCACGACGCTCCGATCAAACCCAAGGCGCTCTCCGACCTCTATCCGCGATGGTATGGAACTCGCGAGCTTCTACTTCATCATCGAGATCCCTACGGAATCGAGGTCTCGCGCGAAATCCAGATCGCGTTCTACGGGAAGGTCCTCGATCCCTCCCGCCCCGACGAACCGCGCGATCAGCAGCGCTTTGCTTATCCCCTGTACGTCGTTTTCTTGCTGGCCCCCACCGTTCACATGGACTTTCACACCGTGCGCATGGTCGTCTGGTGGTTCTTGGCGTTCGTCACGGTGCTGGGCGCAGTTTGCTGGCTGCGTTTTTTCCGCCTTCATCTGTCCCTGCCCGCCCTGGTCGCTTTCTTCGCCATGCTGCTGAGCAGCGTTCCGGCCATGCAGGGCGTCAGTCTTCTGCAGTTGGGCTTGCTGGTTTCATGCTTCCTATCCGCAGCGGCTTTATCCGTGATTTCAGGACGGCTCTTTCTGGCCGGAGTCCTGCTCGCCCTCGCAACCATCAAACCGCAACTCTCCGTGCTTCCCATCGCGTGGTTCGCGCTCTGGGCTTTGGGCGACTTTCGCCAGCGCCGCTCTCTGCTCGCAGGATTCGGCACCACGCTTGCCGCCCTCATCCTCGCGTCCGAGTATCTGCTGCCCGGCTGGTTCCTGCGCTACCCCAGCGCGCTTCGCGCCTATGCCGGCTACACCAGCGCCAAGTCCCTGCTCGGCGTGCTTTTTCCCGCGACGTTAAGTTGGCTGGTCAGCCTGGCGGCGCTGTTCATCGCGGCCTGGTTCTGCTGGCGCGTAAGGCGGCAGCCGGTGAACTCCATCGCGTTCGCGATCGCCTTGGGCTTTGCCTCGGCGCTCACCGTTTCCATTGTTCCCACGGTGGTTGCGCCCTTCAACCATGTTTTGCTGGTCCCGGTGGTCCTTCTCATGATTCTCCACGGCAAAGATCTTTGGCGGATCAATTCTTTCAATCGTCTGGCCTGCGTCTTGTTTTGTGGATTCGGAGTTCTCCCCTGGCTTCTCGTTCTCGTCCTGGCCCTTGTGCCGTCCAGGGCGGATCAGTCATGGCTGTTGTCGTCCGCCCCGCTCTCCGCCAGCCTTGCCCTTCCTTTCGCTGCTTTTGGTGCCCTGCTGCTGATGCGCAGACTGGTTGTTTCGCATTCTTCCACCACCAACGCCGATCCGACCGCAGCCGGTCTTGCGGTAGGCTGACTCATGCCTGCTTCGCCCTTCCCCACTGCCAGGCGCCTGCGCGCCCACGCTTTGATCCTGGCGTTGTGCTTATGGTCGGTTTACGTCTGGGATATGGCCACACCCGGTTTGCGCGACCGAGCCGGCAACCTGAAGGGAACGGATTTTCTTCACTTCTACACTCTGGGAGCCTTGGCGCAAGCGCATCGCGGCGGCGATTTGTACGACTTGCAGCAGCAAGCCGATCTTGCGGCTCGTTTAGTGCCGCAGGCCGCCGGTATTCGCTACTTGCCACTTTACCCGCCCCAGGTTGCGATTCTGTTCGAGCCCATGGCGCGTCTGTCTTACCCGATCGCATTGGCGCTCTGGCTTGGCCTGAGCGCGTTGCTTTACGGGCTGAGCTGTTATGCCGTTTGGCGCGTGTGCCCAAATCTCCGCGCTCACCCTGCAACCGTCCTGCTTGCGGCCGCCGCCTTTCCCGCCTTCTGGCACCTCATCGCCTGGGGACAAACTTCCGCGCTCGCGCTCGCCTGCTTTACCCTCGCGTTGCTGGCTCTGCGCGCGGAACAAAAATGGCTTGCCGGAATCGCGCTCGGCTGCCTTATCTTGAAACCACAACTCGCTCTCGCCGCTGTTTTTATATTTCTGACGACTCGGCAGTGGAAGATCATTGCCGGCGCAGTCGCGTCCGCTGCCCTGCAGTTGACAGCCGGCCTCGCCTGGTTTGGTTCGGATCCATTTCGTTCTTGGATTCGGAGGCTGGTCGAGTTGCCGAACCTGCTTCCGCTCTTTGAGCCCAAGCTCTACCAGACCCATTCTCTGCAAACCTTTTGGAGGATGTTGGTACCGTGGCCGTCGGTTTCGCTTGCGCTGTATTTGCTCTCGGCGCTGCCCCTGCTCGCCATTGCAATCTCCTGCTGGCGACGGCAACTGCCGCTCGCGCTCCGCTATTCGGCTCTGCTGGTCGCTACCGTGCTGGTTGCGCCCCATCTCACGGTCTATGATCTCGTGATCCTGGCGCCGGCATTTCTGCTCCTCGCCAACTGGATCGCCAGTGAATGCCGCGTTGAATCAGCACGGCGGCTGAGCATTCTTCTCTATCTCGCCTATATGCTGCCCTTGCTCGGTCCGCTTGCGCGCTGGACACACTTCCAGCTTTCGGTGCCTGTCATGGGCGTCCTCTTGTATCAAATATGGAGGGTGGGCAGTGTGAAGAGCCTTACCGGTCAAGCCGCGTACGATTAAGCGCCGTACAGGAATTGCAGCGCTTGGGGAAAGCGCTCCGCCCACGAGGCCTCGCTATGATTCGCTCCTTCTTGAATCACCAGGCGCAGGCGCTTCTCGCTGAGCACGGCGCGGCGGATGATCGCAGCCAGTTCCCGGACATCGTCCACCACGGTTCGGCTGCGATTCGGCGTTGCTGCCTCGGCGCTTCCAGCCGCCAGAAAAACGCGTTCCGGCCAGATCCTCACCGTGCGGCTCTCCTTGATCATTTGGCGACCCGAGGCCCACAGCGACGGGCTTTCCAGCAGCAGTTGCCCAATCAATCCCGGCCTTGCGACGGCCGTATGCAGGGCAATCAGCGCTCCCAACGAAGATCCCCCAAGCCCCGTGTGCTCCGGTCCCGTAGCGACGCGGTAATTTTGCTCGACGAACGGCATGACTTCCTTCACCAGGAAATCCGGATAGTGCCGTCCTTGCACTCGAAGCAGAACCGGCTGCATCGAACGATGCGGCATGTACTCCCGCAGGCGGTCCTTGCCGGTGTTATCAATTCCAACCAGGATGAGCGGCGGAATGACGCCTTCGCGAATCAGGCGATCGGCAGTTTCGTCGGCCTGCCATTCCACGCCGCCAAACGCGGTAGACGCTTCGAAAAGATTTTGCCCGTCGTTCAGGTACAGCACCGGATAAGTCCGCGACGCATTTTCAGGTGCATCGTAGCCGGGTGGCAGCCATACCCGCAGGTAACGCGTGTTGCGAAAGACGCGGCTGCGGAATTTGTGGATGCGCAAGTCTCCCGTAGCGCCGCCGCCGCGCAGAACTTCGCTGGGAGCTTCGATCGTGTTGGTCTGGGTTCTTGCCATCAGAAAAAATTGCGCGCGCTCATGCTCGGTCTGAAAACTTCACCACAACCGCCAGCATCGCGATCGCAGTAATGAGCCCGAGCGACGTCAGGCACAGTATGCACCAGGTATCCAGGATGAAGCCTTCGACATAGGTCAGGTACAGCGCGAAAGCCAGCCCCGCGAGCGCAGCCAGCAGAAGGCGGAGTGGCGTGTCGGCCTGCCTGCGGTATCTGGTCGCCAGCGCGAGAAGCACGCCGTAGCCGGCCACCCCGATGCCTGCGACCGGGATGCCGACGATCGACGAGTACTCGCTGCGATTCACAATATCGCAATTGAATTTCTCTCCCACATCACAAAATTTGGATTCCGAGGTCGCGTAATGGCGCTGCAGTGAAACGGCAGATACGCCCATGCCCATTACAGCCAGAACCGCGATCGTGCCAAAGAGAATTCGCCGGCGCCCCGGGAAAGCTGTATTGGACGCGCTTTCCGCATCCGGGGTTGTCATCACGGCAGGCTGCACCCGGTTTTGTCGCTTAGCTCGTTCAAGGGAAAAACGCCTTCCACCGGCTTGTTCGATCCGAACTGCCAGGCGGGAAACAATTTCAAACCGGCGGCCTGGCATTGCTGGTTGAGTTCGTGCGAGCCCTTGATGGCGCACTCGACGTAGGGCACGTACTGAAATGACTTGCCGAACATTTTTTTCTGATCCGCGCAGTGCGGACACCAGTACAGTCCGTACATCTTGACCTGCTTCGAGGCCAGGCACCGGGCAAAATCGTCATAGCGATGATTGTTGTAATACCAGAACCCGAGGTAGGACAAAATCAGCACCACTGCGATTCCCGCCCAGATGAGGCGGTCGCGCGAGACCGGCTTCGACTCCGCCGTCGTCGTGCGCTCTTGTTGACGTTTTCTGCGTTCCTCAGACATGCGCCTGGCAACCAACCCCTTTCTTATATATCACGCGATCAGGCAAACACGTCGAATGCTCCGGGCAGGACATCCAGTTCCTCGCAATGAAGCGTGAGCACTTCGCCATCCACCATCACATCGACCGGGCCGTCGAGATCGAACTGCACGCGGCGGACAGCTTTGCGCTCGGCCATCGGGTGCTCGATGTGCGTACCGTCGTACAGCCGATTCAAATTGCGCAACAGGCCAACCCTCCCGATCGGTCCCCAACGCACGTACTCGATGCGTCCGCTGTCCACTCGAGCGTGCGGCGCAATCATCATGGTGCCGCCGGTGAATTTGCTGTTGTTGAATGTCAGAAAAAGGCAGCGGCGGCGATCGAACCCGGTCTCGTCGTCCACTCTCACGGGGAACGCGCGCCGCCGTAGCCTTGCCAGACCGAGAAAGATGGAAACGAAATATCCTAATTCCCCATGAGCACTAAAGCGCCGCGCACGCAGGGTGGCGACGTCGGCGGCAAAGCCTACGCTCAACAGATTGATGTAATGGATTACGCCGCCGCGATGCCGCAGTCGCAGCACATCGCAGGCCTGGCGACGACCGGCAATCAGCGACTCGATGGCATGCTCGGCGCCGCGGTCGCTGAAGTCCCGCAAAAATGAATTTCCCGTTCCCAACGGCAAAAATCCCAGCGCAGCACGAGGCCCGTTGCCCGCCTCGGGAAATAATCCGTTCACGACTTCATAAGCGGTTCCATCGCCGCCCACGGCAATAAAATTTTGCTGTCCGCCCGCATAAGCGGCGCGCGCAATGCGGGTTGCGTCGCCGGATGTTGCGGTTTCCGCGACCTCAACGCTCACGCCCGCATTTCGCAGTCGATCCAATGCTGGGCCGAGCATCTTGCGGGCGCGCCCTCCTCCCGCCGCAGGATTCACGATGGCAAGAAAGGCCTGCGGGCTCACAGCGCTACCACCGCTCCCCGCTGCAATGTTTTCCCAACTTCTTCTGCCAGGGCCTGGCGCTTGATTTTCATCGAGGCGGTGCGCGGAAAATCTTTCTCCCAGATCAAGTATCCGCCGACGCGCTTGAAGTCAGGCAGCTTGCGGTTGCGCTGATGAATTTCTTCCAGTAGCCGGCTGTCGAAGGCTTGATTCTGCTCCAGGCGGAGCGCGATCATCAGCATTTCGCGCCCGAGCTCTTTCTCCGGCCACACATAATTGGCGGCAAAAATGCAAAACTCCTTGACCGGCAGCCCTTCGAAGACGGTCTCGATATCCTCGGGGTAGATGTTCTTTCCGCCCTCGGTCACAATCATGTTCTTCTTCCGGCCGAACAACTGCAGGTGCCCGCTCGAATCGAAGCGGCCCAGATCGCCGGTCAGCAGCCAGCCGTCGACAATCGTCTCCAGCGTCATCTCCGGGTCATCGAGATAGTGCGACATGATCGTCTTGCTGCGCGCCCCGATTTCCCCGATGCCCTCTTCATTGGGGCTCAGCACGCGCAACTCAACTCCCGGCAGTGGCTTGCCCACGGTGTCGGCGCGAAACGGTTTCAGATCATTCAAGGTTAACGCCGTGCCGGCCTCGGTCAATCCGTAGCCGTTGACGACGGGAATGCCGAGATCGTAGAAGAACTGCAGCGTCGCGGGTTCCAAAAACGCTCCTCCGGTGATCAGGGCCAGCAGCTCCCCGCCGAACGCTCGATGAATTTGCGGCAGCAACCTGCGGCTCAGCTTCACGTGAGGACGATTGAAGGTCAGCAGTTTGTTCAGCGCGATCATGCGGTCCAGGATGATGCGCTTCCAGACCGGCAGCTCCTCGAATTTGGCGCGCAAGCCGCGCTCCAGATTTTTCACGATCATGGGCACGAGCGAAACGTAGGTAATCCGGTAGCGCACGAACGCATCGCGCACGAATTCAGGCCGCAGCGTCCGCAAATGCACCACGCACGCCCCGCAGACAAAGGGACCGATAAATCCAACCATGAAATCAATGGCGTGGTTGGTGGGCAGAATGCTCAGGTAACGCACGCCGGGCCAGAACGGATACCACGCGGTGAGCGCGCGGCATTGCTCCAGATAATTCTCGTGGGTCAGCACGCATCCCTTCGGCCGGCCGCCGGTTCCCGAGGAATACACGATGCAGGCAACATCTTCGCGCTGCCGCATCACAAAGTCGGGCGCACCTTTCCGCTTGAAATCCTCCCAGCGAAATCCCCCCGCCAGATCGGCGCCCAACGGCGACTCGGTCACCAGCACAAGCTTGGTTGCTATCTTCTGAAAGCCTGGCTCCTGCATGATCGCTCGCCACAGGTAGTATTCGACAACCAGAACTTTCGCTTTGGAGTGTTCCAGCAGCTGCAACTGTTCGGCCGCCGTCAACTTGTAGTCGAGAGGAACCAGCACGCCGCCGGAATAAAAGACGGCGTACGCCGAAATCAGCCACTTCGACTGATTGGTCATCAGGATGGCGGCGCGATCCCCAGCTTCGAAGTCGGCGTCTTCGAGCGCCCTCGCCAGGGGCAAGGCAATCTCTTTGAAATCGGAATAAGTGAGGCGCGTCTTCTCGCGCTCGCGATCCGCCTCGATCAGGCACGTCTCGCCGGCATAGCGCTTCAACGCGTCGCGCAAGGCCGCGCCCAGACAACTATATTTTTGGAGATCGAGCATGAAAGCGCTATTTCATCACGATGGAGAACGAGGAGAATACCATGTTTGCGACAGAGTCACGTGGCACGAGGATGACCTGGGTTCGCGTTTAAAGCCGGGCTTGAATTCTCGCCGCCAGCGTGCGGAAATCCGAAACGCCTTGCAGTTCGTAATCCGGCAGTTCAACATGAAAATGATTTTCCAGTTTCGTCAGCAGATCGAGGGTCTGCAGGCTGTTGATGCCGAGGGCCTTGAAAAAATCTTCATCGGGACGCAATTTTTCCCGTGGCACTTTGAAGTGGTTCGAAGCCAAATTCAGGATTTCATCCAAGGTTTGTTCCGCCGTATGCATACTCCTCCATCAATCAATCGTTGGCGCACGAAATAAAAAGCAATCGCGGTAATTTGAAAGCGAAGCCTCAAGGCAAATACGGCTGCGCATCCGTGCTTTCGACAAATTTCTTCAGCCCCATCTGTACCGCGGGACGTTCGAATAACTGGCAGAAGATGTCAATTTCATGGCGCAGTTCATCATGCGGAATGGGCTTGATGAATTTTTTGGCCGCCACCGCCGTGCCGCGATCAAACTTGGCCAACTGCGCTGCCACGGCTCGCGCCGCACGCAACGCTTCCCCTTCCCCCACCACCTGGCTCACCATGCCGATCTGCTGGGCCTTCGCCGCGTTGAAGCTGCGCCCGGTAAGCAGCAGATCGCGCACCACCGCGTTGCCCAAATCGCGCCGCAGGCGCGGGATCCCGCCAAATCCCGGAATCAAACCCAAACGCAATTCCGGAAAACAGAAGCGCGCCATCTTGTCGGCGATAATCAGATCGCACACCAGCGCAAGTTCGAATCCTCCACCGAACGTCACTCCGTGAACCGCCGCAATGGTCGTGAGCGGCGTCGCGTCGATCAGATTCAGAACCCGGTGAATGCGCTCCAGGAAGTCACGCACGCCGCGCGCGGCCTCGGCGCTGGGCATACCATGCGACCGCTGATAAAGTTCGCGCAAGTCCGCCCCAGCGCAAAAACCGGACGACTGCTCGCTATAAATGATCAGCGTGTGCGCTTCGTGCTCGGCGCGCTGCAGGAACGTGGCAAAACTTTCCAGCTGTTCCAGCGACTCCGATCCCAATTCATTGCAGGGCGCACGGTGCAACGCCAGCTCAATGCGGCCTTCCTGCACCGACCACGACATCGCGCTTTTGTCGCGCCGCGCCGCATCCCCCGCCTGCATCGTAGATTCTTTGGCCGTTTCCAATTGTTATACCGCCTGCTTTACGCCGTACATTTCTTCGATTTCATTCCGCATCCGTACCGCAATCACATCTCGTTTCAGCTTGCCGTTCGCAGTCAGCAATCCGCTCTCGATCGAGAATGGCTCACGCCTAATGTGAAACGCTCGAACCTGTTTGTAGTGCGGCAACTCTGCATTCATGGAATCGAGCGCCGCTTGCGCTTGCTCCTCTGTTACGTTGCCGGTGAGGATGGCCGAGAGAAAGCCGCGCCCATTCCCGATCACGACCACTTGCTGCGCTTCGGGCAGGGCTTTCGCAATTGCGGTCTCAATCGGTTCGGGAGAAATTTTGTGCCCGGAGCCAAGAATCAGCAGATTCTTGATCCGCCCTGCGATCCGCCAGTTCCCTGCCGCGTTCACCTCGCCCTGATCACCGGTGTGAAACCAGCCGTCGCGCAAGGCTTCTGCCGTTTGTTCCGGGCGGTTCCAGTACCCGCGAAAAATATTGGGGCCGCGCACCAGGATTTCATCATGCTCGCCGAGTTTCATTTCCATGCCGCCAATCGCCGGCCCCACACGGCCGACTTCGACCTTGTCCGGGTCGTCCATGGTGCAGATCGCCGTGGTTTCGGTGAGCCCGTAAACCTGCAGCACGCGCACTCCGAGCATCATGAACCAGAGTTGCGTTTCCGCGCTCAGCGGCGCCGATCCGCAAATCAAAGCCTTCAAATTCCGGCCGATCATTTTCCTGCGAATCGCGGGAAACACCACGCTTTTGGCCAAAGCCAGCCAGAACGCATCGCCTGCTTCGGACTGCCCTTCCTGTTTTCGCGCCCACGCGCCCTTCGCGCGGGAATAGATGGCCAGCGGCACGCCGCCGGTTTGCCAAAGCTGCTCATCCACCGCGCGCCGCATGCGTTCCAGCAACTGCGGAACATTCAGGAAATAATCCGGCGCCACGGTTCGCATGTCGTTCGCGATCCTGGCCAGATCCATGTTGATGGTGACCAGGCTGCCACGCTTCAAAAACGTCAACAGCGCAATCCACGAGGCCGCGAACGTGAAAGGCAGGTAATGGAAAATCCGGTCCTGCCCGGAGCCTTCACTCATCAATTGCTGCAACCGGTCGGCTGTACGCTCCAGCATGAACGTGACATTCGCTGCGGTAAGCACCACGCCCTTGGCTTCGCCGGAAGTGCCCGAAGTGTAGATGATACGTACCGGGCTGTCATTCGCAACCTGGGGCCGCTCGAGCGGAACTCCTTCGACACCCTGAAAAATTTCGTCGAACAGAGACTGCGGCGGAGCCCCGGGCCAGTGCTGGACGATCGCATCGCGCAGAGCAGCATCGCCGCAGCAGATCAGCGACGGCGCGCAGTCGTTCATCATCGCCGCCAGCTCCGCAGGCGCCTGCCGCGAATAAAGCGGCACAACCATCAAGCCTTCCGCGGTCAGGGCAAGGTCCATCGCCACCCAGCGAATGCTGTTGGCGGCCAGCAAGCCGCAGCGGTCGCCCGGCTTCAATCCTTTCGAAGCGATGAACGTCCGCGCCTTGCGCACCATTTCCAGCAATTCGCCGCCGGTCACGCCGGTGATCTGGCCATCGCGAATCTCGGCTAAGACGCGAGTGTTCGCAGCCGCCTGCAGATGCGAAAAAATGTCGCCGATAAATGGGATCAACGTTGTCAAAGTTGAAATCGCCCGGAAGTCTTCGCCAGGCTCGCACTCGCGCCGCTTAACTGTAAGCCGTCACCAGTTCATGCAGAGCGCCGCTCATCGGCGGCAGGTAATCTTCCCAGCTCCACTCGCCGCGGCGCGTTTCGAACTCCGGGTACCTGCGCTGCAACTCTTCTTCGAAATGCACGCCCATCCGCGCCATCACCTTCAAGTTGCGAACTACGGTGCGGGCGATTCCGTCGGCAATGCGCTCGCCCTCGCGGCTCAGTGTTTCCAGCGCCGCAAGCAGCTTGCCTTCCAGTTCCGGATCGTCCACCGCCATGGACAAATCATTCTGCGAGCGTTCGCGCATCAGATTGCGAATGCGTTCATCCATCGTGATGCCGCAGGACGGCACCAGCGCGGGCATCGAAGTCACAATCCCGTGATACCGCGACGAGGCCATCATGTGGCACGAGCGCAGAATGCTGACCAGTTCGTACATGTTGTACTCGTCAGAGGTGAGCACGGGTACGCCGCCCAACTTCTCCGCGATTCGCCGCGCCGGTCGCGCATCCAGCCGCTCGGTGGCGGCAAGAATCACGAACACACTTTTCTTTTTGCGGAAGGCGTCCACGGCGTTCGCAATCGCATTCCAATACTTTTGATAAGCCTCGGTGGCCGCCGGCCCCGAATGGTGAAAGTAAACCGTGCGGTAATGGCTGTCTTTGTAGGCGCCCGTCAAGGTTCGCAGCGCGTACTTCGCCACCGATGCTTTCACCGGCCACTCGAACGGATTGATCGGGCACACCACCAGCACAGGCGTGCGGCCATCCCAACCAACCTTGCGCAGCACGCCTTGCCCGTATTCCGCCGGGCGAGGTTCAAACGTCCACGCCGTGTCGGTGCCCAACTCCGTGGGAATGCCCAGCTCGCGGAGCAGGCTGCGCGACTCTTCGTTACGGGTAATCACCAGCGAATTGCGGCAATAGCGGCCGCACATCTTCGCCACCAGCGGATCCATGTGCCCGGCCTCGGCGCCGTAACCGACCGATAACTTATTCTGCGCCGCTGCGATTCCCAGCGACCCGATCATCATCGTAGTCAGAGCGTTGGCGAACTTGCTCTTGAACATCGAGCCTTCACAGGCCACGACGCCATCATGTTTCGGAATTTCGTCAGCCAGGAACGGCGGGAAAATATCGGGCAGGTGAACCTGTTGCGTGCCGGCGAAGTATCCGCGGGAGAAATCGAAATTCTGGGTCATCACGCTGAAGTCCACGCGGTCCGCGCCCAAAATGTGGCGAATCTGCCGCAGCATCTCCTCCACCCGCACATCCGACCCCATGTTGCGCGTGCCGTTGTATCCGGCAAACAGCAGCTTGAGTTGTTCCCCCGGCTGCCAGCGCTTGCCCGCGCCCAGCATCCACGCGGCTTTGGCCCGCTCGATCGAACCGCTCACCCACGTTTCCAGGATGAAGTCCATCATGCGGCATTGCCTCCCGCGCGCGCCGGCCAAGCCTGGTAGCGATACTGGAAATTATTTTCCCGGCTGAACTTGAGCAAGGGAAAACAATATTGCGAAAACGGCGCCGGCTTTTTCCCCAGCTCCCGCGTCACGCGCGTATTGTCGAACACCGTATTCCACACCAGATACGGCATAAACACTTTCAGCAGCAACGCGCTCTTGCCGATCGGGCCCTTGCGGTTGGCCAGAAAATTGACCGAACTCGAGAAAGGCCGCTCCGCCACCGGCATAAACATCGGCGGCCGGAGATTTTGAGACTGCGCCAGCGCTCGCGTAATTTCGCGAAATGTCTGCGATGCCGTGCCCGAAGAAAGGTGATAGATTTCGTGATCGGGCTGCGGCTTCTGGTGCAGGGTCGCAATCGCATCCGCCACGAAGTCCACGTTCACGATGTCGATCCTGTCGGTGGCGCGGAACGGCAGCAGCTTGAGGCCGGCGAGAAAGACGAACGCCCGCACCATGTCGAACTGCGTGGTCTCCGCGTGGCGGCTGTCCCCCAGCACGATGCTGGGACGGAAAATCGTTTTGGGCGTTTCCGGCAGCAGCATGTGCACCATGTGCTCGCAAAACTTTTTCGTGCGCGCGTAGGGATCGTAATCCGACCGTTCCCAGTCAATGGAGTGATCTTCGGTCACGATTTCATTCTGCCGCTTGCCGGCGACGGCAACCGTGCTTACCTCGCTGAAGCGACGCAGGCCGTGGTAGTGCTCGGCGTGGCGGGCCAGCGTCAGCACCTCCAGGGTGCCGCGCAGGTTCACGTTCAGGCAGTTCTTTTCGGATTTGCGGTTCAGCGAAGCCGCGCAGTGAATGACGGAATCCGTAGTGTGAACCAGGCGGTCATAGTCGTCGCGCGACAATCCGAAGCCGGGCGCGGTCAGGTCTCCGCGGAAAATCCGCACCCGGGTCTGCAGGAAATCATAAAACTTAGGAAACGGCAGGTGCAATTGCAACGCCTGCCACAGGCGTTCTTCGCCCTCGCGAACGTCTCGCGCCCGCACCAGAACATTCAGGGCCACGCCATGATCCTGCAGCAGGTTCGCCGCCACGTGCGCCCCAATGTAGCCCGTCGATCCCGTCAAAAAAATCGCCATTCACGAATCCTAATATCTTTCGACCTGTGCAAGAAACGAGGTGTACCAGCGTGTTTCAGCGCTCGCGAGCACTGGGTGGAGCGAAGCACGCTCGCGAAGCCATCTCCTAGCCCGTTCCAGTTCTGATCGCTTCGCCGTTGTGCAAACTGCGCGCCGGCCGCGCCTCCATCGGGCGCCCTTCAATCAGCGGATACGTCCACCGGCGCAACGCCGGAATGTGCACGTTGATCCAATAGTCCCACCAGTCGATGGCTCGGGCTTTGTATCCGAAAACCGCGCGCTCGTCTTCGACCAGCGCATGAGAAAGCTTCTCCACGTTTTCGGCAGCAAAATCGTGTTCGTTCAGCAGGATGAACGGCTCGAACAACTCAATCAATTTTTCTACCCGTTCCAGGCTGCGCTCGGTCTTGACCAGCGGCGTTTTCTTCAGAGGCAGCGGCGACATGATGCGCTGGATCGACTTCACGATCGCCTTCTGCGCCGGCGCCGACATACGCTGATAGCGCTCTTTGGAGACCGGGATCGCATCGAAGCGCAGCCGCAACCACGACTCCAATCCTTCCTGGGCGCGGTAATGCTTGCGGTGCGCCAGCGAGGTCAATTCAATCGAGCGCCCCATGTCGCATGGATTGGTCACCGACGTAGCCAACTGGTACAGCGGGTCGTGCCGGCGTTCCACGATGGCAGCGGCGATCAGCGTCATGCCGTCGCACACTTCATCGACCGGAATAATATCCAGCCGCTTGCTTTCGTTCGACGGCAGCTGGCGAAAATATGTGCCCAGCAGGTAGGAAAGTGACGCCGACGTGTTGATGCCCTCATTCCAGCCCAGGAACGGCTTTGCAACCGAAGTCTCCACGATCGCCGGCCGCACCACCGCGATGGGGAGGTCCGCGCCGTATTTTACGATCAGCGATTCGGCCAGGCTCTTGGTAAGCGTATAGGTGTTAGGCCAGCCCAGCTCCTTCGCCCGCCGCGTGCCCAACTCGGTCAAATACGACTTCAGCCAGCGAATGCGGTTCTTGCGAATCTGGTTTTCCAGCGCGGCGCCCGTCAAAACCTTGGCCGCGTGCTCCCTGGAAAGCGACTGCATCTTCAGTCCGGCAGTCACTTCGGCGCCTTCCGCTTCCTGGTCGGCTTTGGCGATCATGTTCTGCAACGAGCGCCATTCCTTCTCCGCATCGAAGCCGGGAACCTGGCGCGGCGAGTAGTTAGGAATCAGCTTTTCCGACACGCGCCCATCGCGTTCGCCAGCGACGTAGCAGGTGGAAAGGTGCAGCAGTCCTGAGCGCTCGGTGCCACGCACAAACTCCAGGATATTCACCGCCGCGTCGGTGTTCGTGGCGAGCGCCTCGCGGAGATCGGGATTGAAATCCGTTAAGCCGGAACTGTTCACGACCAGGTCCAGGTTGCGCTGCAGGCGCCTCGTTTCCTCCGCACCCAGGCCGAGTCCCGGCTGCGTAACATCGCCTTCGAAAACTTCCACCTTCTCCTGCAGGAATTCACCCAAGCCTGCTCCATATTTCTCGAACAGGCCGTCGAACACGGGCGACTCTTCGACCATTTTTTCAAAGCGCCGCCGCGCCGGATTCGATTTTTGCCGCCGGATCAGCAGGTAAATCCGCCCAATTTCCGGCAAGTCGGTCAGCAGGTTGGCCAGCCAGACCTTGCCGATAAATCCCGTCACGCCGATCAGCATAATGTGCTTGCCGGACAAGGCTCGCCGCACCGAAAACGGCTCTGCGTGACGCTGGCCGTCGAAATGAACGACTGGATGGTCTTTGAGGGCCGGCTCCCGCGCGGCGCTGATGGCCGCCCCGCGCAGGGCATCCAGCGAAATATCCAGTTGGCGCGCCAGGGTTTTTGGCGCCCGCCGCCCGTCCGGATTCTGCTCGCGCAGCAGCGCGAAGGCTCCTCGTGGCCGGATCACGGGCTCCTGCAGCCGCCCCGTCGCTACTCCATCGCGAAACTCGAGCCGGTTTGCCACAATTCGCCGTACTCCAAGGTGTTGCGCCAGCGGCTTCATCACATGCTCGAGCGCCTGGCTCACCAGCACCACGTCCGCGCCCGACTGCACCAGTTCCCGCACCCTCTCCGCCCCGCGAGCCTTCAATTGCGGCTTGAGCTTGTACAAAAAATATTCTTCGCCGAGCAAGTCGAGCCGGTCGCGGGAAACGCCCCGCAGCGCCGTATGCACCACGCGCGTGGCAAATTTCCGGTTGGTCGAATAAAGGAACGGACGAAGCGCCGCCATCACCAGGATTAATCCCCGGCGCCACCAGCGTTCGGCAAACGTCTGCGCGTTCCAGGTGAAGAAGGCGACCGGCTGAACCACGGTCAGATCGAGAAGGCTGCCCTCCACCCGCCAGTAGACGGTCGGCGACGCGACCACGGATACGCCCGCCTGAACGCCGGGGGCTGCGCTCGGTTTGTGGTTGGAGGATTCCAAAGCTGCCTTCGCCTCACTGACGGGCTAAGTCGAGGTAGGCGAAGCTTTTATTGTAAACAATCTGTGCCGCCGGACGAAGCGCTGAATGCGGCAGGCGGGCCATTTTTCGCCAACCAGCCCGCCAAATCCGGAAATTGCGGCTCTAACTCCCCCGAAGCGGGGTCACCACGTCTGTCGCAAATCGTCCTCCCACATTCACATTTCCGTAACCTTGCTTCCGTATAGTTTCGAGCACTCGGCTTCGCAATCACTTTTATTTTTCACGAGGGGACTCATGGCAACCGCAACTTCCACCCTGCTCGACCAGAAACTGTCTCGCTCTCCCGGAAAACTCGGCATTCTCGTCTTCGGCTCTGTTCTGCTGGTTGGAGTTCTTTACGCCGGCACCAGCCTTTTGCGCGACCTCTCCACCGTGCACAGCGAATCGCTTCTGCCTTACGTTTTACTCGGAGTCGCGCTTCTGGTCGCTCTCGGCTTTGAATTCGTAAACGGATTCCACGATACGGCGAACGCGGTGGCCACCGTCATCTACACCCACTCGCTGGAACCGCATATCGCGGTCGTCTGGTCCGGTTTCTGGAATTTCCTGGGCGTGCTGGTTTCGAGCGGCCTCGTCGCTTTCGCCATCATTTCCCTGTTGCCGGTCGAACTGATTTTGCAGGTGGGCAGCAAAGCCGGATTTGCCATGGTTTTTGCCCTGCTGGTCGCGGCTATCATCTGGAATCTCGGCACCTGGTGGTTCGGCCTGCCGGCCTCAAGCTCGCACACGCTGATCGGTTCGGTCATCGGTGTCGGTCTCGCCAACCAGTTTCTCTCGGCGCGAACTGGCACCAGCGGCGTCGACTGGGGACAGGCCCGCAACATCGGCTGGTCGCTTCTGCTTTCGCCGGCGGTCGGATTCGGTTGCGCGTTCCTGTTGTTATTGCTGGCCAAGACTTTCCTCAAAGATCCCAAGCTCTACAAGGCTCCGGAAGGCGCCGAGCCGCCGCCGTTTTACATTCGCTGCCTGCTGATCCTCACTTGCACCGGCGTCAGCTTCTTCCACGGGTCCAATGACGGGCAAAAGGGCATGGGGCTCATCATGCTGATCCTGATTGGCACCGTTCCAACCGCTTATGCTCTCAACCACGCCGTTACCTACCGGGATTCGCAGGATTTCATTGCCATTTCCATGCAAGCCGCAGGAGCGGTCAACAACTACGTGAGTCCCAACGCGGTCATCGGTGATGCGCACGACGATCTCACCGACTACATCCGCACCAAAGAGCTCACTCCCAATACCATGCTCGCCTTGCGCACGGTCATCAACGATGTGGGCAACGAGACGGCTCTCTACCGGGAAATGAAAAATATTCCCAACGATCGCGTGCGCAACTTCCGCAACGATCTCTACATCGTGAGCGAGGCCCTCCGCCTGATGCAGAAACGCGGGCAGCCGCAGCTTGCTGCCGGCGACGCCGCGGTTCTGGCGAACTACAAAAAGCATATCGATCACGCCACCCGCTTCATTCCGCTTTGGGTCAAAGTCGCCGTCGCCATGGCGCTGGGCCTGGGCACCATGGTCGGATGGAAACGGATCGTGGTCACGGTCGGCGAAAAAATCGGCAAGAGCCACCTCACCTACGCGCAAGGCGCCATGGCCGAGATCACGGCGATGGCCACCATCGGCGCCGCCGACGGATTCGGCTTGCCGGTCAGCACCACCCACGTGCTGTCTTCCGGTATCGCGGGAACCATGGCGGCCAATCACTCCGGCATTCAGTGGTCTACCGTCAGAAATCTGGCGATGGCATGGGTGCTCACGCTGCCGGTGGCCATGATTCTTTCCGGCACGCTGTTCTGGATTTTCCGCAAAGTGTTCTGAGTGCACCTCCGGAACCTTGCCAGTAAATGGTTTCGGAGCTACCTTTCCCTGCTCCGCGTCATCTCAAAAACGCGGAGCAGCCTATGACCAGAGTTAAATCTCTCGCTTTCATTTTGCTGGTGTTCCTGACCTCCGTCATCCTTGCTTCTTCAGCACGCGCCGGCAACGACGTGCTGGGAGAAATCGAACTCGTCGGCTTCTCCAAAGTCGAAAACACTTCCGGCGTGTGGGTCGACGGCCAATACATCGGGTATCTCAGAGAACTGAAGGGATCGAAAAAGCTTCTGCTGCTGCCCGGCGAGCACACCATCACGGTGCGTCAGGGTGGTTATGTCGATGCCGTGCAGAAAGTGCAGGTCCGGGCGGGAGAAAAGCAAACCATCGCCATCAAGATGGAGAAGGATCCCAATGCCCTGCTGCCGAAGATTACGGCGGAGATCAAGCTGGAAGTGAAGCCCAATCGAGCCGCTGTCTTTGTGGATGGAATCTTCGTCGGCCACATTGCCGAATTTGAGGGCATCGGCAAGGCCCTGCTGGTGGCCCCGGGCCGCCATGCCATCAAGATCAGCCTTCCGGGATATCAGACCTTCAGTACGGATATCGATCTGGTGGCCAACCAGAAGTCAACGGTCAAGACCGAACTGGTGAAAGGCGGTCCGCCGGAGGGAGCGCCGCTTCCACAGCGGTGACGTTTTGGGCCGGGAAAAAGCTGAGAGCTTTGACGCTGATGAAGATTCAGCCGGAGCTCAAGGCTTCGGATGAGTATTCCGCTCGGATGGATTAGACGGAAGCGACCGCCGCCATTCCTCGCTGCTTGCGCAATTCGGCAAGGAAGGCCTCAGCCGGCAGCGCGCCGCGATCGCGGAATAGTCCTACGAGTGCATCAGTCTCGTGAGGTTGATCTGCGGTGGGCGCGCTTTCGCTTTCCAGCCCTTCCGGCTCGACCAGCAACTCAGGCAGGACCTCGCGGTTTTCGGTCAGCAGATTCAGGAATTTTTCCACCGTCGCGCGGTTTTCGGCGCGGCGCGCGAATTCGACTCCCATCCCCTTTTCCGCGTGCATGACGCGAACCACGCCATCGGCGCGCAACTCGACCCCCGCAGCCCTCATCACCAGCGTGACCCGCGTAGCGACGGGAAACGGCGAGGCGTTCTCCAGGTAACAACCGCCCAGGCTCAAATCGGTTAATTCACAGCGCAGTGGGGGATCGTCCTTCTCCGCGTCCGGGGTGCTCTTGGCCAGCCAATTCCTCATTTCGCGGATGAACTCGGGCGCAGGATTCTCAAACCGCAGCCCGACCTGCGTGCCCGTGCCCTCCCACGCGAACTCAGCGCTGGTCTCGAGTGCCGTCTGCGAGCCGGGCAGCGTAAACGAAATCTGCCAGCGGCCATGCGCCTGGCTGCGGCGCGGCAGCGTCACCGCCATTCCGCCCTCGCCAATGTCGACTGTGTTGACCGTGAATTTCTTCCCTGATTCCCGGTTCGACATCTCTACCGGAACATGCAAGGCAACCCTGGCATTGCGTCGGCGCTCTTTTTTCATTAAAGCCCGGGCCGCCCGAAAGCTCGATTTTGCTCGCTCGGCCGACACCGGCTTGTGCAGGATGAAATGGGCGCCGATATCGAACGCGCCGCGCAGGCCGTTATCCGCATCCAGGATGGCCACCGCGACCGCCCGCTTGTTGCACGGCGCCAGGCGCGCGCTCTTCAGCACCGCCTCAGCCCCGTCGACCGCCCGGTCGACAATAATGGCTTCAAAACGCTCGCGAGTCAGGTGGCGCAGAGCCTTCTCGGAAGCCGTGCAATGCACGACTTCAATGTCCAGATCGCCCAGCGTGCGCCGCAATACGCGCACGATCTTTTCATCCGAGCTCAGCAATAATGACTTCAAATTCATGACAGTGTGGTCCCTGGGGGCCGCGGGCTCAAGGATTTCGGAGCGCCCCGCGGGATGAAGCGCGCTCCTCTCAACTCTATCGGGGCGGCGAAATACGATCAACGATGGCGGCGCTGCGGCCATTACCGCGGTAACTGCGATGACCGGCTCCGCAGATGTCATTGAAAACGAGGCATTTACGGCGCGAGAGGCGGTCGAGGGACGGGCCGATTCGAGTTCAGTGTAAAATAAGCCGCTTCTTATCAATGACTTAGCTTATCGCGGGCGTGTGCGCGCCTGCATATTTTGATTGACTTTAGGGAAAAACTGCCCTAACATACTGAGTCTCCAACAGCCTGGGAGTCAGTGAGGCGGTGGCCTTTCTGCATGGAGGCAGGAGATCGAAAGATCCTCTGCATCCCTTTACGGGTCGGAGAATCATATACATAGCGGAATTTTAGGACATTGAGTTTACTTCCCCGAAGTTAGAAAGGCGTTCCAAATGGCAAAACGTCGCGGAAATCCAAATTGGGGCAAGCCCGAGCCCATAGGGCCGATTGTCCCTACCATCACGGAGTTTGAGCAGGTCGTACGCGAGTACAAGCTCTCTCCCGATCAGTATTTGCGGTCTACTCGCCTGCGGGAGTGGGCTCGCCGCAACAAGAACTCGAAGTACATCCCCGAGCCACTTCTGGAAGCGTGGGGATTCGAGATCGAGTCAACGTTGTGATGTGAAAGTACAATCTTTCCGGAAAAAGGGTCGCTTCATGCGACCCTTTCTGTTTTGCGGCAAGTGTTGGCGGATCGCTTTTGCCAGCCTAAACTCCATTGCCGCTCAGGCTGACTTGTTGCGGGCTGCTGACAGCATTGTCTGTCATCGTCAACATCCCAGTTCCCGGGCCGGCTTGGCTGGGCGTGAACACTACGTTGATCGTACACACAGCATTCACCGCCAGACTTGTTCCGCAATTGTTGGTCTGAGAGAAGTCCCCGCTCGTGACGATACTTGTGAGGTTCAGCGCAGCGGCACCGGTATTCGTCAAGGTCACAGTTTCGGGGGCGCTCGAGGTCCCTACTGCTTGATCCGGAAATGACAGGCTGGTTGGCGACAAGGATACGAAAGGCTCTGCAATGCCGCTGCCACTTAATGAAGCGGTTACCGGGCTGGCGGCCGGATCGGAGTCGAAAACTTCCAGGGTTCCATTCCGGCTGCCAGAGGCCGTCGGCGCAAAGGTTACGGTGAACTTGCAACTTGTTCCCGGCGCCAGGCTGGCGCCGCACGAGTTGGATTGCGAGTAATCGGGATAGTTGTGGTAGCCCGTGTCCTGAATCGCGACGCTGTTGATGGCAAGGCTTGCGGATCCTTTATTGGTGATGGTCAATGTTTGCGGCGAACTGGCCGCGCCCATCTCTACCGATCCAAAATTCAGCTTTCCCGGCGACACGGTGACAGTCCGGCCCTTTCCCGTCAGATTCAAAACCTGCGGCGAGGAAGCGTCGCCGTCGGTGATGGTGACCGTTCCGTAACGTGCTCCGGTCATTGTAGGTGTAAAGGTGACTGTTATGGCGCAACTCGAAGCCGCGCCCAGAGTGTCCCCGCAGGTATTGGTCTGGCTGTAGTCTCCCGCGGCCACAATGCCGGTTATGGAAACTGGGTTCGGCCCGCTGTTAGTGAGCGTAGAAGTCATTGTGGTCGCTGCGGAGATCCCAACCTGCGTGGCGGCAAACTTGAGCGTTGCCGGGCTCAGGGTAAGTTCTGTCCCTGCACCGGTAAGCGTCACGATTTGCGGGCTCCCCGCTCCCGTATCGGTCACGGTCAGTGTGCCGGTCGCCACACCGCTGGCGGTAGGCACAAAGGCTACATTCACCGTGCATCCGGCGTTGCCCGGTCCTATATGCGCGGGGCAAGTGTTCGTCTGGGTGAAGGGTCCGCTTACCGCGATGCTCGAGACCGTCATCGAGGTCGCGCCCCAGTTGCTGATCTGCACATGGTTCGCGGCACTGGTGGTTCCCACGACCTGCGGCGGGAAGGCCACCTGCTCCGGCGAAGCCACTGGACACGTGCGCTGCTGCAGGATCAGCGGCGGCAGTGGCGGCTGGGTGAAATCGAAGCTGTCCAGCAGATCGTTCGCCCCGGCATCCCGGGTGGTCAGCGGCGGGAGTCCGAAGCGCTCTTCCACGGTCTTGAGAATCGACGAGAACTCGTAGGTGGTATGCGAAATATATCCCGCCTTTGTGTAGGGCGAGATAATGATCATCGGCACGCGCGGCCCCAGCCCGAACTCGTCGCTGGCCGGCGGCGCAACGTGATCGTAAAACCCACCGTAATCATCCCAGGTCAGTACGATCGCCGTTGAATTCCACTGCGGGCCTTGCATGATCGCGTTGATCATGCTCACCGTCCAATTTTCCCCGTAACAAGTGCTTCGCAACGAAGGGTGCTCGCTATCCACCGCCGGCGGCGTCATCCAGCTCATGGCGGGAAGGTTTCCGTTGGTCGCGTCGGTAAGGAACTGGCTGTTCGGCACCACGTTGTTCCACAGGGCGGTGTTGTAGATGCTGCTGATGGTACTGAGAATCGACCATTCCGAGCCGGCACGCCCGGCCGGCGCCGCGTAGTATCGCCAGCTGATTCCAGCGTCGCTCAGGATGTCGGCAAGGGTGGAGAATTCAAAACATGGAAAGACGTACTCAAGATATCCCTGCGTGTTCAGCGCCGGCACGCTGGTACCCGGCGATGAGTTACAACCAACACTTGTGTTGGAATTGGGATTATCGATCACCCCTCCGGACTGCGCGGCCACCGTGTAGAGATGATTCGGCAAGCTATCACTGTGGATAGAGCTGAACGCCGCGTCTGCCAAGGTAAATGAGCTCGCGTAGCTCCAATAATTGGGAATATCCTGTTGCGTCAGTTGGGAGAGACACAGATAGTCGCCGTTCACCGTGCATCCCGGGGGCAGATCGAAACCGTCCATCCGGCCGTAGTCCATGCTCTTGTCCGCATTCTGCCAATCGTGGGGCAGGTCACGCGGCAGGAAATCGGGCGCATGATTGAGCGGCATCACCTGCCCGCTGGAGAGCGAGGCGGCGGTGGCGCCGTTTGCGCCGGGAAAGGTTCCGAAGTAGTGATCGAAGGTGCGGTTTTCTTTGATGATGAATACGAACTGCTGAATCTGGCTTAGGTCTTGCGCTTGCGCTATTTCCGCCCCATACCCCCACGCAAAACAAAAGTAGACCAGCAGCAGGAAACACGGCCTGCTCATACTGGCACTCCTGTTGTTCTTCCATTGGGAGACGGGAGTACAGCACCAACTACTGGCAGATCGGGTGGAAGACCTGGCCAGAGGTTAACTTGGGCAAAATTCTAGCACGGCCTTCAAGGAATGCGATTACGAAAAGCAAACCAACTTCTCTGTTTTGGCGATCTATCGTTCGCTCGATCGGGTTCGCTCGATCGGTCGTACTCTCTTCCTCGCACCGGCTGCATGAACCCGGATTACCAGATAGTAAATGGCTCTTGATACAATAAGGCCACCATGAGCCACCCGGGATTCACTGACGTCCCCACGGCCATCGAGGAGATTCGAAACGGCCGCATGATCGTCGTCGTCGACGACGAAGACCGCGAGAACGAGGGCGACCTCACGCTCGCCGCCGAAAAAGTCACGCCCGAAGCCATCAACTTCATGGCCAAGCATGGACGCGGCCTGGTTTGCCTCACCATGACCGAAGAGCGGCTGGATCATCTTCGCCTCGGCCCCATGAGCGCGGAAAACACCTCGCAGTACGGCACCGCATTCTGTGAGGCCATCGATGCGCGGGTGGGCGTGACCACCGGCATCTCGGCCTACGACCGCGCGCGAACCATTCAGGTCGCAATCGACCCCGCGACGCAGGCGTCCGACCTCGCACGACCCGGCCACGTCTTCCCTCTTCGGGCGCGCAAGGGCGGAGTGCTGGTTCGAGCCGGTCAGACGGAGGCCTCCGTCGACTTGGCTCGCCTTGCCGGAATGATTCCCGCCGGCATCATCTGCGAGATCATGAAAGACGACGGCACCATGGCGCGGGTGGGAGATTTGATTTCGTTCTGCCAGGAACACGACTTGAAGATGTTGACGGTGGCCGAGCTGATCCGCTACCGCATGGCGCACGAACGCTACGTGCACCGCGTGGGAGAAGCCCTGGTCGATACCCGCTACGGCGAGTTCCGCCTGATCGCCTACGAAAGCGAAGTGGACGGCGGTGAGTCGCACGTGGCCTTGATTCGCGGAGACGTGGAAGGCAGCAAGGAGCCGGTGCTGGTCCGCATGCATGCCCATTGCCTGCTGGGCGATGTTTTCGGCGCGACCGGATGTGAATGCCACGCCACGCTGGAAGGCTCGCTGCGCCGCATCGCACAGGAAGGCCGCGGCGCGATCATCTACCTGCACCAGACGTCGCAGGGCTTCTCCGTGGATAAAGCCGGCGAGCGCAATGCCCTCAGCTTCCACCGCGGCCGGACGTTGCCTTCGCTCTATGACAACGAAAAGCAGGTGCGGCGCGAGATCGGAATCGGCGCGCAGATCCTCTCGGACCTTAACCTGAGGCGGGTACGCCTGCTGACCAATCGCCCGAAGAAAGTCGCGGCGCTCGAAGGCTTCGATATCGAAATCGTGGAGCAGGTGCCCGTGGAGTTGGGGCAACTGAAGAGCGGGAAAAACGCCTAGCAACAGAAAAGCGGCGCAACCGCGCCGCTTCATGATTTCGGTAGCACCGGTCGAGTTTTCTAGAACGGCTTACGCACCACCACCTCGGCTTCACGGATGAAAAACTGCGCCGAGCAAGTTTCCGAGCCGCAAATCACCGGCACCAATCCATTGATCTGCCGGCGCGTGATCAGTCCCAGCATCCCGCACGAAGGGCAAGCCAGCACGGCCCAGTAGGGATCTTCTTTTTCCCCGACTTCGCCCGCGTTTTCCAGCACGAAGATGGTACCCGGCTGCATCTGCTCCGGCAGCCATGTTGTGAGTATGTCGAGTTCGCCGACCATGCATTCCTCCTGGGACAGCTTGCTCCGATCAGACTTGGGTGCACCGCAGCATCTGGTTGCCGAAACTGCTCTATGAGACCTTTCTAGCACGCCGATGCGTAACCGGCGATGTTACGGAGGTACTCGCTTTCCTCGCGTCCACTTCAGCCCGCACCTGCCGGACGGTGTCGCTGAGGCAAATCCCCAGAATCGGCTGCTTCGAGTTCTTCAGGATGTCGACGATCTGCCGCGCCGAAGTTTCCAGGTAGAGGTGCTTCCCGTCGGTCAACAGGTGAACGTCGGATGCGCGATCCACGATCTCGGCCAGGCTCTTGCCCAGTTCCCGGTCCAGAAAGCGAAGCACCTTGCGCACGCCCTGCAGCGAAAATCCTTTCCGGCGAAGCTCGCAAATGACAGCAATCTCGGTCAGATGCTGCATCGAGTACAGGCGCCGGTGGCCTGCCCTTTCCGGCTTCACCACCCCGCGCTCATCCCACCACTGCAACTGCCGCGCGGTGATGCCAGTCAGGGCAATCACTTCCGTCGATGGAAATCGATCCGTCATTCTGGTCCGGATATGTTTGAAACAAACTTCGCGGCCAATGTTTCAAACATTTTAGACAGGAGTTGGCGGGTGTCAACAAAAGATTGTGAGGAAAAGGGTTAACTACAAGAGTGCCGAGCCGGACCCGCCGCCCACGAAGTGCACGATCTCCAGGCGGTCGCCGTCGCGGAGCTGAGTTTGCGGCCACTTCTCCCGGCCCACGATGTCGCGATTGAGCTCGATGGCGACGCGGTCCGACTTCATGCCCAGCGATTCCACCAACGAGGCGAGGCTGAAGGCGCCCGCCGCGGGCTCGGCAAACTCGCGTTCTTCGCCGTTGATCATCAGTTTCATCGCGACCAGTTTAGCAGCGATCGCGGCCGAGAATCGCTCCTGGCAAACAGTTTGGTGAGTGCGGCCCCCAAAGCATAAGAGCCCCGGCTGCCGGGGCTCTCGTGCGAAACGAAGAGATTGCTGAGGACCTAGTTCCCGGGTCCGGGAGGCGGCGTCCCCATCGGACTCGATCCCGGATTCGGAGTCGCGGGATTCGATCCTGGATTCGGAGTGGCCGGGTTCGATCCCGGGTTCGAGGTCGTGGGATTTGTCGATCCTCGCGGCGCGACGCCCGGGTTCACCGAGTTTGGATTTGTGGAATTTGGATTCGTAGCGTTCGGGTTGGTCGAAGTCGGATTGGTTGTGTTCGGATTTGTCGCAGAGCCGTTCGGGTTGGTGGGCACAAAACTGTTCGGCGCCTGATTCTGATTTTGTTGCTGCACTTCGTTCTGCGTCGCGCTGGGATTGGTCGGATTCGATCCCGGCAAGTTCGAGTTCGGCTGCGTGCCCGTCGGCGGCGCGTTCGTCGTGTTGCCCGGCATCGGCGCCGTGTTATTCCCCGGCATGGTTGAGTTGGTATTGCCCGGAGGCACGGCGGCCGGCGCTGTGCCTGCACTGGGCGCCGTCGTGCCTGGGGTCTGCCCCGCATTTGAAGGCGAGGTGGAAGTCGGTTGCCCAGTCCTAGCCGATCCGGTCGGAGGAGCGGTCGTGGCGCCGCGCTGTGCCACGGCCCAGGTCGCGGCGAGCATCAGAATGGTGGTCACTGCAAAATTTCTCGCGAACATAGGCTCTCCACGGGATGAATTATGTTCCATCCCTATTTTCAAAGTGAGGGATGGAGCGCCCAATCCGGCATAGGCCGTATCTGCGAAGGAAGAAGCCCTGAGGGTGAAAATGTGGATTTCGCGAGGGAGAGCTAAAGCGGGGAAAAAATTCGCGCCGCGCTATTTCAGAATCACCGATCCTCTTCCCAGCGAAGAGATGGTATGAGGAACATCGGGCTGCACCGACTTGCCCGCCGGTTGCGCCGCGTCCCAGGCCTTGGCGAAGGTCTCGCCTGCCGCGGCCTTGGCAAAAAGGCCGTCGAGAAAAAGAGACGTGTTGTTGCCGAGCCGCCGCAGCGTCAGCACCACATTCAGTTTCACGCCCTTGGTTTTAAAGCCCGCCTGGTAGGCATCCTGCGGATTATCGTTTCCAATCCATAGCACTTTGACGTCGCCAGCCACCGCCTGGCTCAGCAAATCGGCGCCGCTGATGCGGTCTCCGGAAGCGTCGGCAATCGCGCCGTCCGGCCCCAAATCGCAAAACAGATGGAGAATGTCGTACTTATGCTGAATCGCTCCGCGCAATTCGGCCACCGTGGTGAAGGTCGCGCCAGCCGCCGAGGGATAAAAGCGCTTGTACACTCGCAGGTCGGATTTCAAATGCTCGTCGTTCCTGGTTCCAATCTGGCAGACGAGGACCCGGGTCCCGGTGACTTCATCCTTGCGGAAAGAATCGAAAATTCCCATGTGATTTGATCGTAAACGAATTTGGGGTTCGGATGGCTTGCAGAGAAGCGTGCAGCTACTTTTTGTACAGAGTGGGTTGCGGGCCTTTCTCCAACGTCTCGCGATCCCAGATCGCGCCCTCGCGCGAATACGCTGCCAGCTCGAAGTCCTGCGTCAGTTCGAGCGCATCCACCGGGCATGCATCTTCGCACAAGCCGCAAAACATGCACCGGCTCAAATCGTAGGTAAACGTGGTCAGCTCTTTGCGCCGGGTCTGCTCATTGCGCGCGCTGGAAACGACAATTAGATGTTCCGGGCACGCCAGCGCGCACAGGTCGCATGCAATGCACATGGTCTCGTCGGTATCAGGATTGACGTTCAGTCGCGGCGCGCCGCGGTAGCGCTCGGCCACCTGCGGCCGCTCCATGGGATATTGCTCGGTATAGATTTCCTTCGGATCCTGGTAGCGGAAGGTGACCTTCAGTCCCTGCAGAAGATCGATCAAAAAGATTTTGCGCAGCAGGCTCGGCATCCCCATAACGCGCCTAGGATATCACTTGCCCAGGAAGCGCGCCACGACCCACTTCAGCGCGGAGCAGGAACTTTGGCACCCGGGGTTATATCCAATCGGTGAGCCAACGGGAGCAGCGAATCCGACCAATGGAACTTTTTCGGCCGCGCCGCCGTATCGTCCACTAAGAGATTGCTATGCGAGCCCACTTGGCTAAACTATCGCCGCGGGTTGTGATGTTGCTGGCTGTACCGGCGGCCCTGCTCGCTTATTCCATCGGGGCATTTGCGCTGCCGGCTCTGGTGCACGCGCTTGTGCCCGATGTCGTGCGTTCCGTCCTGAGCCTGCTCTAAGCCCAAGTGTAGAGCAACATTTCTTAAGCGCCAGTGATACCCTGCTGGCGACGATTCCTTTCGCTTCATGGCAGACACTTCACAACCGGCTGGTGTTTCCGCCACGGGCGACGAATTGTGGATGGAACAGGCTCTGCGCGCCGCGCAGCGCGCGCTCGAAGCCGGCGAGGTTCCCGTGGGGGCGGTTGTCGTCTGCGACGGCAAGATCGTCGGCCGCGGCTGGAACCGAAGCATTTCGGAAAACGACCCCACGGCCCACGCGGAGGTGATTGCCTTGCGCGAAGCCGGCTCAATCCTTGGTAACTACCGCCTGGCCGAGTGCAGCCTGTTTGTTACAATTGAGCCCTGTGCGATGTGCGCGGGCGCGTTAATGCACGCCCGGATCGCGCGCCTGGTTTATGGAGCCGATGATCCCAAGGCCGGGGCGGCGCATTCTGTGATGCAAGTAATTAATCACGCGCAGCTGAACCATCGCGTGCAGGTTCGCGCAGGCGTGCTGGCGGGGCGCAGCGCCGAATTGCTGCAAACGTTCTTTAAAAAACGCCGTCCCTCGCAGGCTACCAGCGACGACAACACTGATAGCTGAGTGCTGGCGGCCGAGTGCAGTTCCGGAGAGGTGCGTGAGCGGTTGAAACGATCCGCCTCGAAAGCGGACATACCTTAACGGGTATCGGGGGTTCGAATCCCTCCCTCTCCGCCATAATTTTCTGACTCATTCGCTGAATTTTGTTACCCTTCCTTTCCGGTTTTATCCCTGCGTCAATGAAGGAAGGCGATATCTCCGCACAGGACAAACGCACGGCCGGGGCTCTCATCACCGCATACCTCGTCGACGGGACCTACGAGCTTTTCCGTTACTTTTTCGCCGTGCCCTCGGCGAAAGACGATCATGGCCAGGAGATTGGCGCGGTGCGCGGCGTGCTGGCCTCGGTGCTTTCCATGATTGAAGCGGGAGCCACTCATCTCGGCGTGGCCACCGATCACGTCGTCGAATCCTTTCGCAATGATCTTTATCCGGGATACAAAACCAGCGAAGGCGTGCCGGAACCATTGCTCTCGCAATTCCCTATTCTCGAAGAAGGGCTGACCGCGATGGGAGTGCTGGTGTGGCCGGAAGTCTACTTCGAAGCGGACGACGCGCTCGCCTCCGCCGCCGCCCTCGCCGCAAAAGACAGCCGCGTCGAAAAAATATTTATCTGCACTCCGGACAAGGATCTGGCGCAGAGCGTCGTCGGCACGCGCGTGGTGCAGTTGGATCGCCGCCGCAACATCATTCGTGACGAAGCGGGAGTGATCGAGAAATTCGGCGTCAAACCCTCCTCCATTCCCGACTATCTCGCGCTCGTCGGCGACAGCGCCGATGGATACCCGGGTATCGCAGGCTGGGGCGAGAAGGCCGCCTCTTCCGTTCTTGCGCAGTATCAAAATCTCGAAAATATTCCAAAGGATTGGATGCGATGGCATCCCTCGCTGAGGCGGGCAAAACCGCTGGCGACTTCTCTATTTTCCGGATGGGAAGAGGCGCTGCTCTTCCGTACATTGGCTACGCTCCGGCTGGACGCGCCCGTCTTTGATTCCGTCGACGAAATGCGCTGGCAAGGGCCGCGGGACAATTTCGAGAAATTCTGCATTCGCATCAACGCTCCGGCGTTGCTCGAGCGGGCCAGGCGCGTGACGCCGGCGATTCCCTAATGGCCGGTACGCTTCAATCCTTCGAGCGCCGGGCGGTAGGAGTGCGCCAGGGCGAGCGCGGCGCGGTATTGTTCCACCGCGGAAACGCGGTCGCCCTGCTTCTCCATGAGGTCGCCCAACATGGTTTGCGCTTTAAATACCGGCGCTTCTTCCACAGTTGTGCCCGAAAGATATCTACGCAGGAATCGTACGGCCAACGGAAAATCGCGCTCCGTGCGCAACAATAGCCCCGCGGCATCGACCAAAGCGCCGGGAAAATCAACCGCACTTGAATCCATGGAGTGGAGCGCATGCTCCATTTCATCCAAGCGGTTGGTGTGCCGGTAAAAGCCGGCCAGATTGAGCCAGGCGCGCGCTCCGCCGTGGCTTGCCTCGATCGCGGCGCGATATTCTTTTTCCGCTGCCGCAGTATCTTTATTTTTTTCCGCCACCCGCGCCCTGACCCAATGCGACATCGCGGGATTCAACTCCGCGATCCGGTCCGCCTGCGCCACGGCCTTGTCCTTGCCGCCGCCAACAATTCCGGGAGCCTCCAAATAAAATTCGGCCAGGTCGGTGCGCGCCTCCCAATTTTCCGGCTGCAATTCCACCGCGCGCTCGAACTCGGTGCGAACTTTCTTCGCCAGGCCGGCGGCGCTTAGAAAGCCGGCATGATCGGCCTTCTCGCCGTAGATGCGGCCGAGCCAAAGATGAAACAACTCATTGTCGGCGGCTAACGCGGTGGCTCGTTCGCAATAGGAAATTCCGGCGTCGTAAGCGCCGAATTCGAAATAGGCTCGGCACAACTGATTGTGGGCGAGCGCGGTTGGAGTTTTCTGGAGTTGTGCGCTCAAAACCTCAATCGCCTGATCGGCATGACCGGTAGCCAACAGAGATTCGGGCGACTGACCGAAAGCCGCAACCACGATGAGGGCGAGAGAGATTGCGACCTTCGCGGCCTGAAACATTTCACGGCGAGCATGTCCGAATCGAGCGGCAAGGTGAACGGATAACGGCTTGCCTGGATCGGCCATCGATTCTACGGAACCACGCGCACGCGAGCGCCGTCGCTGAGCGGCTTGGCGTCGGGAGAGGAGAGCGCGACCACGGAATGCTCAGGCAGCCCGGAGGTGATTTCGACGCGAGTCAAATTCTGCAACGAAACTTCTACTGCGCGGCGCTGCAGCCTGCCATCCACCACCTCATAGACGTAAGGCCGCGTGTCGTCGATATGTACGGCTTCCCGCAGCAGCGTGAGCACATTGTCGTGCTCGGCGGTGATGATGGAAACTCCGACGTTCACATTGGGCAGCAGCCGCAGATCGTGGTTATCCACCGTGCACGTCACTTCGCCCACGTTGCGGGAACCGTGCAGCTTGACCGTCGCCGGAACCGCCGTAACTTCGCCATCCCAGGTTCGCGCGGGCAGCGCGTCCCAGGTGACCGCAATTTTTTCTCCTGGATTCAGGCGGCCAATTTCCGGTTCGTCGACGAACGTGCGCACCAGCATTTGCGAGAGGACACCTTCCTGCAACAGCAGGTCGCCGGTCTGCACGTACGCGCCCTGCTTCACGGGGACGGCGTAAACAATGCCGTCGAAAGGCGCGCGCACGCTGGAACGGTGCAGCGCATTGGCCGCGGCCTCGTAGGCGGCTTGCGCCTCAGCGCCTTGCGCCTCCACCTTGGCTACTTCGGGCTGCGAATATCGCTCTTTCTTTTTTTGCTCCAGCAGATCAACGTCTGCCTGGGCACGGCGGAGCACGTCCTGCGCCTGCTGCACCTCGCCGTTGGAAGCCGACCCTTGTTTCTGCAGGCGCTGATAGGCATCCAGGTTGCGCTGCGCATCATCGCGCGCGCTGCGCGCTTTAATCAACTGCGATTCCAGCGTGAGGATTTCTTCGCGCGTTCCGCCCGTGCTCAGATCCGATTGATCGGCCTGCGCGGTCTTCATTTGCGCCTGCGCCCGCGCAGCCTGGCTTCGCAGGTCGGCATCATCCAGTTCGATCAGCAGCTGCCCTTTATGAACGTGGTCGCCCTCATGCACAAAAAGACGTTTTACTGTGGTGGCCAGCGGAGCATGCGCTTCAAAATTTTGAATGGGTTCGACTTTTCCGTTGGTGGAAATCAGGCTGCGAATGCGGCCGCGATCCACCGTGGTCGTGCGCACGCGCATCGGTCCGGGACGCGTAAACAGAGGAATAAGTGCGAGGGCGGCGATCACTCCGACAGCGATGCCAATGCGGCGCCGGCGTCCGGCGGGACGACCGTTCGAGTTGTTGTTTCCGGCCAACCGTTTATCTTTCAGCGTAAGGCGACGATCTTTGCAAGCATTAATTTACCACTGGCGCAAGAAGAACGCCGCACCCTCTCGCTGTTACACCCTTTAGATGCTTTGAATTGCAGGGAGTTGCGAAGCGAACCTTTACAATACAGAAATGGCTCACCAGCGCCGATACACCGACGAGCACGCCGCTGCCGGACTGGACGCAAGCTTTCCTGCGATCGAAACCTGGCCCAACCAGTTTCCGGGATACGAAATCGTCATCGACGATCCCGAATTCACCTCGGTGTGCCCGAAGACCGGCCTGCCTGATTTTGGCGTGATCACCCTGCGCTATCAACCGGACAAGCTTTGCCTGGAGCTGAAAAGCTACAAAGAATATCTGCATTGCTACCGCAACCTCGGAATCTTTCAGGAGAACGTGGTCAATCGCGTGCTCGAAGATGTGGTCAAGTGGGCGAAGCCGGTGTGGGCCGAGGTCAAGGGCGAATTTCGCCCGCGTGGCGGGATTTCGACCGTGGTTGTGGCCAAGTGGCCGCGGCAAAAGGCGCGATAAGCGTTCGATTTCTCGACGCGTTCTGACTTGACTCAGGCATTTCCGCCGTCAAGTGTAAGTCGTCGAACTCACGTCAGCAACTCTGCGAGCGCTGGCGATGATGGACCCTGCACTGCACAAGTGCGGACGTGCTATATTCGCTCGACTCCGTGAACCAAACCAGGCTCTATCCTCGTCTCGCGCTGGCGCTGCTGACCGCGCTCAACCTGCTCAACTACATCGATCGCTCGGTGCTGTTTGCGGTGCAGGATCTGGTGAAGGCGGAATTTCACCGCAGCGATGCCGCCTTCGGCATGCTGACCAGCGTCTTCTTCATTTTTTACATGTGCACCGCGCCGTTCATGGGTCCACTATCGCGGCGCTTCTCGCGGAAGTCGGTCATCATCGCGGGCGCTCTCATTTGGAGCGGCGCTACCTTGCTCACCGCGTTTACGCGGGATTTTACGGGACTGCTGATTCGCCACACGCTGGTGGGCATCGGCGAGGCGAGCTTTGTGATTCTCTCGCCCACTTTCGTTGCCGATATGTTTCCTGAAAACCAGCGCGGCCGCGTGATGGGAATTTTCTATCTGGCGATTCCCGTCGGAACCGCGATGGGTTATGTTCTTGGCGGCATACTGGGGCCGAAGTATGGATGGCGAACGCCTTTTTACGTGGGCGCGGCTCCGGGAGCGCTGCTGGCGCTGTGCATGCTTTTTATTGCGGAGCCACCGCTGGGCCAATTCGACCACGCCGAGCAAGCGCCGGACGCCGACACGCTGAAGGGCCTGGCGAAAAATCCGGCGTTCATCACGGCGACGCTGGGCATGGCGATGATGACATTCTCCCTGGGCGGGCTGCAGGTCTGGATGCCGACGTTCCTTCATCGCGTGCGCGGCTACACGCTGGGAGAAGCCAATAATTTGTTTGGGCTGAGCATCGCCGTCAATGGGCTGGTGGCATCGCTGGCGGGAGGGTTCTTATCGGATTACTTGCTGCGGCGCACGCGCGCGGCGCATTACCTGGTTTCCGCCGTGAGCCTTGGCGCGGGCATTCCAGCGATGTGGATGGCGATTCACGCCACCGGAACGCGCATGATTGTAGCCATTTTTGTGGCCGAGTTTTTGCTGCTGCTTAATACCGGCCCACTGAATGCGGCCGTGATCAGCTCAGTGGGCGCGCACATTCGTGCCGCCGCGCTGGCCACAAATATCTTCATCTTTCATCTTCTCGGGGACGTTCCTTCTTCCTGGCTGATCGGTTACGTTTCCGATCGCTACTCGCTGCAGCTGGCGTTCGTCGCGCCGGTGGTCGCGATTGCGCTTTCCTCTGCCATACTGTTCTACGGGATGAAGTTTGCGCCGCCGGTGCGGATCAACGGCGCAGTCCAGGCATCCAATCCGTAGACAAATGCATTATTTTCATTGGACCGCAGGAACGTTTCTGGCGCTCGCGTGGTTCTCGCGAATCGTCGACGCGGCGATCGGCATGCCCCATGTCGCCGACATTTCCAAGCCACTGTGGAATCGAAATCCCAACCCTCATCCGCGAGTTTCGATCATCGTGCCTGCGAGGAACGAGGAGCGCGACATTGAGCAGGCGCTGACTCAGTTGCTGGAACTCGATTATGACAACTACGAAGTCATCGCGGTGAACGACCGTTCGACCGATCATACGGGCGAGATGATGGAAGCGATGGGATCTCGCGTGGCGCAGAGCGGCGCGCAGCAAGCGTCCAAGCTCAAGGTCATTCACCACCGCGAACTGCCCTCAGGCTGGATGGGGAAGACGCACGCCATGTGGACGGGGGCGAACGCGGCGACTGGCGAATGGCTGCTGTTCACCGATGCCGACGTTTTGTTCCGTTCCGACTCGCTGCGGCGCGCGCTGGCGTATGCCGAATCGGAAAAGGCCGATCACGTCGTGCTGTTTCCGCAAATGATCATGAAAACCCCGGGCGAATTTATGATGATCGCGTTTTTCCAGACCATGTTCGTGTTCGGGCATCGTCCATGGAAAGTGGCGGATCCGAAGACGAAAGATCACATGGGAGTGGGCGCCTTCAACCTGATTCGGCGGAGCACGTACGAATCAGTGGGGAGTTATGAAGCGCTGCGCATGGAAGTGCTCGACGACATGAAGTTGGGCAAGGTAGTGAAGGCCGCGGGCTTTCGCCAGCGCAACGTGTTTGGCGAAGACCTGATTTCGATTCGCTGGGCGCGCGGCGCGCTGGGCGTGGTCAATAATCTCACCAAGAATTTCTTCGCCGTGCTTTCTTTTCAGTGGTGGCGCACGCTGCTTTCGGTGTGCGGGTTGCTGTTCCTGAACCTTCTGCCTTTTCTCGGGGTCTGGCTGGCGCATGGCTGGGAGCGACTGCCGTATGCGATCGCGCTGGGATCGATGTTTCTGATTTACCTCGGCATGTCGTGGCATTCCAAGGTTCCGCCGTACTATTTCGTGCTTCATCCCGTGAGCACGGGGCTGTTTGCGTACACGCTGCTGCGGTCGATGGTGCTGACGCTGAGCGAGGATGGGATCACGTGGCGGGGAACGAAGTATGCGCTGGAAGAGCTGCGAAGAGGGATGGTGTAAGGAAATCTTGTAATCTTGTAATCGGGTAGATTTGGCAATCTGAAAGCGATTTGGTTTTCAAATTAAAAAATGACCCGATTACCAAATTCACAATCAATTCTGATCCTCTTCGTTGCCGTAAGTGCCAGTGGTCGACGGCTTCTGCTTTGGAGTTTTCAGCTTCTTCGGCGGGCGAATGCGGCCGGCGCTGTAGTGGCCTTGCTTTTCCACGTCGTAATTTTTGGGCAGAGGGGGGATGAGCGCCGATCCGGCGGTCAGCTGGCTGACGCGGTTGAGGATGATTTCTGCGCGCCCCTCGTACAGCTTGACCGGGCCGTGAATTTCGATGGTTTGGCCGGCGAGACGGCGGACATCGCCGACGTCTTTCAGATCGGAGGGGAAGACGACGACCGTGAAGGGGCAGGCCATCTGGTCTTCGCAGAAGTCGACGAAGTGAACGCCCTTCGATCCGACTTTCACGCGTACCACTTTGCCGGTGATGCATTTGGTCTCGCCGACATGCTGGCGGGCTTGCGTGATGGGGAGGCAGTCGGAGGCGAATGCGGCTGACACGGAAGCGGCAAGAATCGCGAAAATTCTTAGAGCGCGCATTGGGCCGCACCTTTCTTCGCTCTTTGAGCGACGAGAGAATGATGGCGCAGAACTAAAGAGTTGAATATCAGCGATAAAAGCGCTGACGGTCCTGGTTGGCGTTGTACGGTCGACAGGCCGGCTTTTTCCGCCGTTTAAATCGTGGGACAGAACTGCGCCGGCGCGCAAGGGCATGCGTCACACGGGGGCTGTGGAAAACTCATGGCGAACCTGGAAGTTAATGAAGGGTGATCGGAGACTCTCAGCCGCAGCGAGGGGTCTCGTCGCAGATAGCAACGGAGCTGTGTGACACGCCGCGTTTCGCTGTGAGATCCCTCCGCCCGCTGGTGAAAACGCGGGCCTTCGGGATGACGCAGGTCGAGATAGCTGATGAGTCGGATGAACGTCTGGAAATTGAGGGAAGGCGTCATCCTGAGCGCAGGCGTTTGTCAGCCGGAGCGAAGGATCTCCCGCTCGTCCGAGTTATGGGCCATGAGATCCCTCCGCCCGCTGGTGAAAACGCGGGCCTTCGGGAGGACGCAGGTCGAGATAGCTGAAACGTCGAAATCTGGATGAGTTGGATGAACGTCTGGAAATTAAGGGAAGGCGTCATCCTGAGCGCAGGCGTTTCTCAGCCGGAGCGAAGGATCTCCCGCTCATCCGAGTTATGGGCCATGAGATCCCTCGGCCCGCTGGTGAAAACCCGCGGGCCTCACGGCAGGAGCGCAGAATCCCGGCTGTGCGAAGGGATTCGGAAATGAATCCCTTCGCCCCGCGCAAGATGGCAGAGATGGAGCCTCAGGTACGATCTATTTGAAGGCCTTGACGGCGGCGGCTTCGTCGTCTTTCACGTCGAAGACGGTGTAGAGCTTGGTGATCTGGAGCAGGTCGTGCACCTTCTTGGTGAGGTGAAGCAGCTTGAGTTCGCCACCCTGGTTCTTGGTGGTGGTGAAGGCGCTGACCAGCTCGCCGATGCCGGAGCTGTCGATGTAGTTGACGTCGCCGAGGTTGAGGATGATTTTCTTGTTGCCCTTGCCGAGCAAGTCGCGGACGGTATCGCGCATCATGACGCTGCCTTCGCCGAGGGTGATGCGGCCGCTGCAATCCACGATGGTGACCCCGTCCACCTGCCGGGTGCTAAGTTTCATGCTCACTGAGATCCCTCCTTGCCGGCCGCGGATGAGCCGCGGACGTGCTTGATCAATTTAATTTCGGTGCCTGTCTGGGACGGGCGAATTTCCACGGCGTCCATGAAGGAGCGCATGAGAAAGATGCCGCGTCCGGAAGTCTTGAGCAGATTTTCCGGGGCGAGCGGATTGGGAATATTGCTCAAATCAATGCCCCGGCCCTGGTCCGTGATGGTGATGACGAGATCCTGCGGAGTGCGCTCGAAGGCCAGGGTCACTTTCTTATCGGGAGAGTAGGCGTTGCCGTGCAGGACGGCGTTGACCGCGCCTTCGCGGACCGCCATGGAAATCTGCATGACTTCATCCTCTCCAAAACCCAATTCCGTGGCAATGCGGGTAGCTTTCTGCTCCGCATGGTCCACGGTTTCCAAAGTGGAATCGAGCGTGTAGGAGACTTGTTGCTCCATGGCCGATGACAGCTAAAAGGACCGCACTCAAGACCTCAGTCGCGCCCGCAGGCGCTCGCCAATGCTTGCAATCAGCGAATGCGACAGTTTGCCTGTCGGAGCGGGGAGTTGTCAACGAGGCGGCTCGCGCTGCCCGCAGCCCATCCTGAGCGCAGGCGCTTGTCAGCCGGAGCGAAGGATCTCCGGCTCATCCGAGTTATGGGCCATGAGATCCCTCCGCCCGCTGGTGAAAGCGCGGGCGTTCGGGATGACGCCGGTCGAGATAGCTGTCGAATTCTGGATGAGTCGGATGAACGTCTGGAAATGGAGGGAAGGCGTCATCCTGAGCGCAGGCGTTTGTCAGCCGGAGCGAAGGACCTCCTTGCGACCTGCTGTTGCGGATCATAGATCAATCACAACGGACGATGTGTTAAGCGACAAAGCCGCGATTGCCATGAGATCCCTCCGCCCGCTGGTGAAAGCGCGGGCCTTCGGGATGACGCAGGCCGAGACAGCTGTCGAAATCTGGATGAGTCGGATGAACGTCTGGAAGTTGAGGGAAGGCGTCATCCTGAGCGCAGGCGTTTGTCAGCCGGAGCGAAGGATCTCCTTGCGACCGGCTGTTGCGGATCATAGATCAATCACAACGGACGCTGTGTTAAGCGACAAAGCCGCGATTGCCATGAGATCCCTCTGCCCGCTGGTGAAAGCGCGGGCCTTCGGGATGACGCAGGTCGAGATAGTTGAAACGTCGAAATCTGGATGAGTCGGATGAACGTCTGGAAATTGAGGGAAGGCGTCATACTGAGCGCAGGCGTTTGTCAGCCGGAGCGAAGGATCTCCTTGCGACCTGCTGTTGCGGATCATCGATCAATCACAACGGACGCCGTGTTAAGCGACAAAGCCGCGATTGCCATGAGATCCCTGCCCGCTGGTGAAAGCGCGGGCCTTCGGGATGACGCCGGTCGAGGTAGCTGAAACGTCGAAATCTGGATGAGTCGGATGAACGTCTGGAAATGGAGGGAAGGCGTCATCCTGAGCGCAGGCGTTTGTCAGCCGGAGCGAAGGATCTCCCGCTCATCCGAGTTATGGCCATGAGATCCCTCTGCCCGCTGGTGAAAGCGCGGGCCTTCGGGATGACGCCGGTCGAGGTAGCTGCCGAAATCTGGATGAGTCGGATGAACGTCTGGAAATGGAGGGAAGGCGTCATCCTGAGCGCAGGCGTTTGTCAGCCGGAGCGAAGGATCTCCCGCTCATCCGAGTTATGGGCTGATGAGATCCCTCTGCCCGCTGGTGAAAGCGCGGGCCTTCGGGATGACGCAGGTCGAGATAGCTGAAACGTCGAAATCTGGATACCAGCCGGGAACGTATAATGCACGCCGTGAGCACCGAGTTAGCGCGGAAGATTCAGAGGTTTGTGTTGTGGTCGGCGATCTACGGACTGGTGGCGCTGGCGGCCGCGACCGCCATTGCGTACGTGGTGGACTATGCGGTGTTTCGCCATCGCGTGGCGACGAACCAGGCGTTCGCGCAAATGACGGTGAATCACTACTACGCCGTCCCGCAGAAAAGCGGAAAGACGGAGTTCATCTTCGATCCGCCTCAGACGCAGACGTGCGCGAACGCACTGTTTCCGCGGGCGGGATATGCACCGTGCTGGTGGTTGCGCAAGCACACCGATCAGCGCACCAACATGTGATGCGCCCTCAAGGGGATGGAACGGGCATCGTAGCCCATCCGATTCTCATCGAATGATCGATCAGGCCAATAAAAAATAAAGCGGGACGAGCAATCGTCCCGCTTTTTATTTGTCGAGAACAGTTCTTTACTTGATGGCTACGGAATAGATCACGCCGTTGAAAGAGCCATCGTACCCGGCGCACCAGACGCGGTAGCCGGCGCCAACCGGCTGGGAGGCACAGGCATCCATTTCGGCGTTGGTGGTGACGTCGACGGTCCAGGATTGGCCGCCATTGTTGGTGAAGTAAATGCCGCCCACGTTGGTGTAGAGGTTGCCGCCGGCGGCCCAGCCAACTTTAGGATTCAGGAACAAAATTTGCCGGATGGGCCAGGGGCCGTCGAGCGTGCGGGCGGACCAAGTCTTGCCGCCGTTTGTAGTCACGTGTACCCAGCCTTCGACGTTTGGGCTGATTTCGCCGCCGCCAACCCAACCGTAAGTGTCGTTCAGGAAAAAGACAGGGCCATCGAAGACGGAGTCGACGGAAGGCCCGCAGGACCACCTGGCGCCACCATTGGGGCTGCCGCAGAAATTGATACCGGAAGCCCGGGCATGCAAGTTGGGAAGGATGCTGAATTGCAGGCCGAACCAGTTGCCCTGGGGATTGTCGATGACGCCATTCCAATCGGCAGCGACCAAGCCGCCGTTGGTGGTGTACTGCGCCTGATTCCCGGACGATCCGCCGATCAGGTCCATTATCAAGCCGTCCTTGGCATTCGGAAAACGCACGCGCTGCACCCAGCCGGTGCTGGTGAGGTCGATATCGTTGCTCCAGGTGTTGCCGCCATCGTTGGTCCAGCGGATGAGGCCTTCGAAAGTTGTGGAATCGTAGAAGCCGGAGATGACCACCTGGTTAGCGGTGACGGCATCCACGCCGTAGAAGTAATAGGGGTAGCCGAGGTTGAGGATGAGGTCCCACGTGGTGCCGCCGTTGCTGGTTTTGTAGACGAGGCCGCCCTCGGCGACTGCGTAGCCAACCATGGGCGAGGCAAACGCGATGTCGTGGATCACCGAGCCGGGCAGCGTCGCCTGAAGTTGCCAGTTGTGCGCGGCGGGCGCCTGCAGCGGGGCGGCGGCGGGAAGCGATGGAACCTGCGGCCGGTCAGCGGAAAGAGCACGGCTGGAGCCTTGCGCGGGCACGAGCGCGGAAACGTGGCGCTGGGGCGGGGAATCCTGGGCGCCCGCGGAAAGGCAGCCAGCAAGAACAAGGGCAAAATTCAGAACGCGCGAGACTTTCATGGAATCCTCCACAGAAGTGGCGGGCGAAATGTTAGCACGGAAACGGCGCGCGGGGCGCGGGAAAGCGCCAGGGGCGAGTCGGTTGCAGAAACTTGCGCAGTGGGGCGGATGGGTGGAATAAAATTGCGGACGGTGATTTGGCGCGCAAATCTGGTGCGGAGAATAAGTTCATGAGGAACAAGCTTTTTGCAGCAGCAGCGGCGGCGGTGCTGGCGATGATCGTTGCCGTGAGTGCGCAGGGGCAGCAGGCGGCGAGCAGTGATCCGCGGTTGGCGAGGGCGTACCGCTTCCAAAAAGGCGGATGGACGTATGTGCATCTGGAAGGCTCGCCGTCCGACATCGGCTTTCAACATGGCTATCTGCTGGCGGCAGAAATCAGCGACGCTTTCGCGGCGATTCAGTTATTCGATACGCACCAGACGCAGCGGGAGTGGGAATTTTTTCGCAAGACGGCGCGCGAAATGTTGTGGCCGCACATCGACACGGAGTACCAGCAGGAGCTGCAAGGCATTGCGGATGGGATCAAAGCACATGGCGGCACGCTCGACGTGTACGACATTGTGGCGCTGAACGCGTTTGAGGAGGTCCCGGATTATTACGTACCCTGGCTGAATCGAAGGGAGCACAAGTCAGGGCGCCCGGCAAAAAGCGCGCCCAAACTTTCGGCGCCGGGCAATTGCAGCGCGTTCATCGCGACGGGCTCGTATACCAAGGATCACCAGATTGTGATCGCGCACAACAACTGGACCAGTTACCTGGCGGGCGAGCGCTGGGTGGTCATGTTCGATATCGTGCCGCAGAGCGGGCAGCGTATTTTGATGGACGGATTTCCGGGTGTGATCACCAGCGACGACGATTTTGGCGTGAATGGCGCCGGAATCATGATTACGGAAACCACGATCACGCAATTCCAGGGCTGGGATCCGAAAGGCACGCCGGAGTTCGTGCGCTCGCGCAAGGCGCTGCAATATGCGCAGAGCATTGACGACTACGCACGCATCCTCAAGGAAGGCAACAACGGCGGATATGCCAATGACTGGCTGATCGGCGACCGCAAGACCGGGGAAATCGCCTACCTGGAGCTGGGATTGAAGAATACGCCGATGTGGCGGACGAAGGATGGATACTTTGTGAGTTCGAATTTTCCCCGCGATCCCAAGCTGATCAAAGAAGAGACCAGCGGGTTCGACGTGAACGATATGTCGTCGTCGATGAATGCACGACACGCGCGCGCCGACGAGATGGTGCAGCGGGCCAAGGGAACGATCGACGTGGAGATGGCGGAGGAGTTCTTATCGGATCACTTCGACAGCTTCGAGAAAAAACAAGAGCCCGATGAGCGCTCGCTGTGCGGACATGTGGATGCTTCCGCGCGCGGGGTGAAGCAGTGGGACTGGCTGGCCAACAATCCTGGTGGGGCGGTGCAGGGCAAGGCCACCGACAGCAAGATGGCGGAGAAGATGAGCCTGGTGGCGCGGGCAGGACATCCGTGCGGCGCGGATTTTCATGCGGCGGATTTTCTGAAAGAGCATCCCGGGTTTGATTGGCAGAAGCCGCTGCTGCGGGATATGAAGGCCGGACCGTGGACGAAGTTCGCGGCGGGTGACAAGGGCGAGTAATAGCGCGCGGAAGCGCGGCAACAAAAATCGAATCTTCGGTGGAGCGAGGTTGCTCCAATCCAAAAACGAGGACGATATGAAGGAAACCCCGCAACAATACACGCAACGGATGATTCGTAATACCGAAGGCTCGGAACCGCTGAAGGTGCAGGCAGCAACAGCGAAGAAACTGGCAAAGTTGATCGACGGCGTGTCGCCGGCGAAGCTGCGCAAGCGGCCGGCGCCGGGCAAATGGTCGGTGGGCGAGATTCTGGCGCACATGGCGGATGCCGAACTCGTGGGCGGCTTCCGCATGCGGCTGATCCTGGGCGCGCCGGGCACGCCGATTGCGGCCTTCGACCAGGATGCGTGGGTGACCAGCGGGCATTATGACAAGCGCGATGCGCGCAAATCGCTGGAGCAGTTTCGCGCCGTGCGCGAGGCAAACATTTCCCTGCTGAAGTCATTGACGCCGGAGCAGTGGAAGCATTACGGAATGCACTCCGAGCGCGGGCAGGAAACGATTGAGCACATCGCGCGCATGTTCGCCGGGCACGACGTGAATCACATGAAGCAGATTGAGGGAATTCTAGGGAAATAAAGGTCGTTTCGATTCATCCGCTATGCCGAAGAAGGATTGATTAGCTTCTAAGCCTACCCAGCGGACTTGAGAAGGTCACTGAGCTTATCGAGGTCCGGCGCGGCGACGTCACCGATGACGAAATAGCGCAGCCCATTTTTCGTCCAACTGCGCACGTTGAATGAATTAGCCGCGCCTTCCGCGCGCATTTTTCCCAACCCGCGCTCCTGAACAATAAAAACCGAAATTTGATGCTGGCGAATGCGGAAAATCAGCTCCGCGCCCGGCGACTGATGCAGGTAGCTCACCTTGCCGCCGACGAGCGTAAAGGGCGAATCCAGCAGCTCGGGCAGGTCGAAGGTGAAAGGAATTTTGCCCTCGAACCACGGTTTGACGGTGTGACGATCGGTGGAGACGACATCGACCGGATTCGCGCTGGCGAGCGTGGCCACATGAAGGTCGGCGAGTTCGCTGAGGAGCGGGCTGGCGGCTCGCTGCTGCGAGCTTTGCAGCGCGACGATGAGGAACGCGGCGATCAAGAACATGCATCCCGCCAGGGCTGCGACCCACAGGCGTCGCACCGAGGCTGGACGATGGGTTGAGACGTTCTTCTCGATGCGGGCGCGAAAGGCCGGGTCGGGCGTGAAGCGCCGACCGGCGCTGTGGACGGCGCGCTTGAGCTGCACTCGATTCAGCATCTCGGCGGTGCACGCGGGGCATGCGCGAAGGTGCTCGACGAGCGCGCGGGCGTCGGCTTCGGCGAGTTCGCCATCGAGGTAGGCGTCGAGTTTTTCCGTCCACGGATCGCAAGTCATAATTGGGCCTTCATGGTCGAGCCCTTGGGGGTGTTCTTCCGCTCCAGCATGGCGGCGCGCAACGCCTGGCGCGCGCGCGAAAGGCGCGACATCACGGTGCCGATCGGTATCGCCAACGCTGTGGCAATTTCCTGATACGACATTTCCTCCACCTCGCAGAGCAAGAGAATTTCGCGATGCGGCAGCGGAAGCTGTTCGAGCGCCTGCTGCACCAGCGCGGAATCGGAGCGCTGCAGCAGAATGCTCTCAGGCGTCTGCTCGACGGAGGGGAGGACTTTTTCTTCGCCATCGGCGTCGATCGGAACCGTGGCGGCGGCCTTCAGGCCGGTGCGCGAATTGAGGAACGCGTTGCGCAAGATGCGATAGATCCAGGCTCGGAAGTTAGTTCCCGGCTGGAACGAGGAGAATCCTTTGAGCGCTTTCGCGTACGTTTCCTGCACCAGGTCTTCGGCCTCAGCGCGGTCGCCGGTGAGCCAGCAGGCGAAGTTGTACAGGCGCTCGAACAGGGGCATGGCCAACTGCTCGAACGACTCCGAAGGCAGGCGTTCCGCCGACACGCACACAAGGGTAAACCAGCGCAGGCGGATTTTATTCCGCCGGTACACAAAATTTATTTACGCGATCGAGGGGGAATAAATCTGCAGCCGCCCGGTTCTGCACAGCGAGCGGAAATCAAGCCGCTGCGGAGGACGCTTCCATGGCAAACAGTAACGATGAGCTGGTATTCGACCACAACCGGGATGGAGTGGATCGGCGAGGATTTCTCAAGTGCATGGCTTGGGCCGGCACCGGAGCGCTGTGCGTGCTGGAGGGCGGAGTGTTGAAGTCATTCAGCCTGAGCGACGCGGCGCATCAGGGCGCCAAGGGCGAGCTGAGTTTCGTGCAGATCAGCGACAGCCACATGGGCTTCAACAAGCCGGCGAATACGGACGTGGTGGGGACGTTGCAGGCGGCGGTGGCAAAGATCAATGCCCTGGCCGCGCCACCCGAGTTCATGCTTCACACCGGAGACATCACGCATCTATCGAAACCGGCCGAGTTCGACCAGGTGCAGCAAATCCTGCAGTCAGCCAAGCCGAAAGAAATTTTCTTCGTTCCCGGCGAGCACGACGTTCTGGAAGACAACGGACAGCAGTACCGGGAACGCTTTGGAAAAAACGCGAAGGGCAACGGATGGTACAGCTTCGACAAGAAAGGCGTGCACTTTTTGGCGCTGGTGAACGTGATGAACCTGAAAGCCGGGGGCATGGGTTCTCTGGGGGCGGAGCAATTGGAGTGGCTGGAAGATGACGTGAAGCATCTTTCGGCGAGCACGCCGGTGGTGGTCTTCGCGCACATGCCGCTGTGGAACATTTATCCGGAATGGGGATGGGGCACCGATGACAGCGCGCAGGCGCTCGGCTACCTGAAGCGATTCGGGTCGGTAACGGTATTGAACGGGCACATCCACCAGGTGATGCAAAAAGTGGAAGGCAACGTGACCTTTCACACGGCGGCATCCACGGCGTTTCCACAACCGCAACCGGGAAAAGCGGACTCGGCGGGCCCGATGAAAGTACCGGCGGAACAACTGCGATCGCTACTGGGCGTGACCGACGTGAGTTACCGGCGCGGGCAACATGCGCTGGCGGTCATCGACTCTTCCCTGCAATAACCCGCGACTTGAGAGAAGGAAGATTATGACGAAATCGAAAAGGATACTTTTGCCGGCTGCGGCGGTGGCATTATGCCTGGGCGCAGGTTTCTTCTATCGAATGATCCATCCGCGGGCGGTCGAGGCTTCCGCCGTGGAAGTGAGGATCGACAACTTCAGCTACACGCCGACGCCGCTGGTGGTGAAAAGCGGAACCGTGATCACGTGGACCAATCGCGACGACATTCCGCATACCGTGGTGGAAGAGGAAAACACTTTTCACTCGAAAGTGCTCGACACCGACGAAAAATTCACGTTCACGGCGACCAAGCCGGGCACTTACAAATACTATTGCTCGATCCACCCCAAGATGATGGCGAAAGTCATCGTCGAGTAGCCCGGTTTTGTGCTGGCAGTTGGTTCGAGCGTGCGAAAATGCAGCGACCGGTTGATGTAAGGTCGAGGCATCATGCCCCACGGCATTTTCCTGCAAGTTGCGTTGAATGGAGACAGGGTTCATCCCGGCGCGCCGCGCTCGCCGGAGGCGATCGCGGAGGCAGCGCGAGCGTGCATTCCCGCGGGGGCTGAATCGGTGCATGTGCATGCTTTCGATGATGCCGGGCGGGAAACGCTCGACGGCGGCTCGTGCGCCAAGCTCTTGCGCGCGGTCCGCGCTTCGAGCCCGGGGACACCGATTTCGTTGACCACTTCGGCGACGATCATTCCGGATGCCAAAGAACGCCTGCGCGTGATCGAAGGTTGGCAGGAATTGCCGGACCTGGTGAGCGCGAACCAGGGCGAAGACGGGATCGTCGATCTGTGCGAGTTGCTGCTGTCACGAGGCGTGGAGATCGAAGCGGGACTGCTGAGCGTTGCCGATGCGCGGGCATTCGTGCGCTCCGGGCTGGCGGGACGATGCCGCCGCGTTCTGGTGGAACCGCTCGATGCCGATGCCGGCGTCGCGGTGAAGCATGCTGCCGCGATGGAAGAGATTGTGGTGTCGGCCGGCATCCGGTTGGAGCAAGTGCATCACGGATATGGCATGGCGCTGTGGGCGGTCAATCGCCGGGCGATCGATCGCGGATACGGAATCCGCACCGGCATGGAAGATGTGACGCAACTCCCCGATGGCACGCCCGCCCGGGATAATGCAGAACTAGTTCGCGCCGCGGCAGGTTTCATACGTATTCACGGGCGGCGATAATTTTTCGTTTCCCGGCCAAATGCGACAATGCGCGCCTTCCGGCTTCCCCACCCTTTCATTGACTGCCCGTTTCGACCTCCGTAAGATGATTCCTCGGACGGGCGCGCCCGCGAATGATCAACCAAATCATCTCCCATTACCGCATAGTCGAGAAGCTCGGCGGCGGAGGCATGGGCGTCGTCTATAAAGCCGAAGACACCGAACTCGGACGCTTTGTCGCGCTCAAATTCCTGCCCGACGAATTCTCGCGCGATCCGCAGGCGCTGGAGCGATTCCGCCGCGAGGCCCGCGCCGCCTCGGCGCTCAACCATCCCAACATCTGCACGATTTATGAAATCGGCAAGCATGGCGAGCATTCGTTCATCGCCATGGAGTTTCTGGATGGGGTGACGCTGAAGCACATGATTGCGGGCAAGCCGGTGGACAACGAAACCGTGCTGGCTCTGGCAATCGAGATCGCGGACGCGCTGGACGCGGCGCATGCGCAAGGAATTGTGCACCGCGACATCAAGCCGGCGAATATTTTTGTGACCAAGCGCGGGCATGCCAAGCTGCTGGATTTCGGGCTGGCGAAAGTGTCGACGGCAGCGGCCCCGGGCAGCGACTTCGCTTCGGGCAACACCATGACAGCCGCAACCGAGCAGCACCTGACCAGCCCCGGCTCGACGCTGGGGACGATTTCGTACATGTCGCCGGAGCAGGCGCGCGCCAAGGACCTGGATGCGCGCACGGACCTGTTTTCGTGCGGGGCGGTGCTCTACGAAATGGCAACCGGAACGCTGCCCTTTCGCGGCGGCAGTTCGGCGGAAATTTTCAAAGCCATCCTGGACTTGCCGCCGGCCCCGGCGATGCGGCTGAATCCGGACCTGCCGCAAGACTTTCAGCGCATCCTCGACAAGGCCCTGGAGAAAGATCGGAACCTGCGCTACCAGAGCGCTGCAGACTTGCGGGCGGACTTGACGCGGTTGAAGCGCGACTACGATTCGGGACGATCTTCGGCCTCGGGGATTGCCGCGAGCGCAATGACATCGTCGGCGTCGCTGCCTGCGGCGAGCCCGGCGCGGCACTCGATCAAATATGCAATGCTCGCGCTGCTGGTTGTGCTGGCAGTGGCAGCGGCGGGAGCGGCTTACCTGCTGCGCGGCAAAAGCAGCGGCAACAAAATCTCGTCGATTGCGGTGCTGCCTTTTGTGAATGCGACGTCCGACTCAGGAAACGAATATTTGAGCGACGGGCTGACCGAGAGCCTGATCAGCAACCTGTCGCAATTGCCAGAGCTGAAAGTGATGGCGCGTAGCACCGTCTTCAAGTTCAAGGGCAAGGAGGACGATCCGCAGCAGATTGGCAAATCGCTGCAGGTGGGCGCGGTGCTGACGGGGCGCATCACGCAGCACGGCGACGAACTAGGCGTCGACGCCGACCTGGTGAATACGGCCGACGGCACTGAGTTGTGGGGATCGCATTACGCGCGCAAGAGTTCCGATATTGCGCAGGTACAGAGCGACATCACGCGCGATCTGTCGAACCGGCTGCGAATTCAGCTCACGGGCAACGAGCAGCAGCGGCTGAACCGGCAATCGGCGACCAACGCAGAGGCCTACCGGCTCTACCTTGAAGGCCGGCAATTGTGGCACGGACGCACGCCCGACGGACTGAAGAAGAGCATTGATTTATTCCAGCAGGCAGTGGCGGCGGATCCCAATTATGCGTTGGCCTACGCTGGGCTGGCGGATGTCTATAACGTCGCGCCCGCGTATGGAGTCGGAATGACTTCGAAACAGGGCGAATTTCTGGCGGTGGAAGCCGCGCGCAAGGCGGTGGCCCTGGACGACAACCTGCCGGAAGGGCACGCGGCGCTGGGCTTCGCGTTGGGAAACTTGTGCAAATGGACGGAGGCGGAAAACGAATTCAAGCGGTCGCTGGAGTTGAATCCCAACAACGCCACGGCACACTATTTTTACGGGTTTGGGCTGCTGGTGCCGGAAAACCGGATGGACGAAGCGCTGGAGCAATTCCGCACGGCGCTGGCCCTGGACCCGCTGTCGACGATTGTCGGCCTGAACTACGGGGTCACGCTGATGGATGCGCATCGTTACCCGGAAGCGCTGGCACAGATGCAGAAGATACGGGAGCGCGATCCCAAGTTCGAACCGATTCACTACAAGATGTCGCAGCTATACGTGACGACGGGACGATTTGCCGACGCGGTGCGCGAACTGCGGCAAGTGAGCGCCCTGGAAAAGATATTTCCGGCCTCGACTCACGTAAGCGAAGACGCCAACGGATATCTGGAAGCGGTCGCGAAGATTGAAGGGACGGACCGCAACGCGGCGGTGGCAATGGCGGCGGCGGCTGCCGGCAAGCGCGATCAGGCGTTTGAATATCTCGAGAAAGCGTACGCCGACGGCGATAACGAATTGCTGATCATGATTCGAACCCCGGCGATGGACGTGATCCGCGGCGATCCGCGCTATGCCGACCTGATGCGGCGGCTGGGCCTGCCGCAATAGGCTCCTTCCTCGACCCATCCTTAGCATTTCACGCGCATCTGAATGTCCGTAGAATCTTCTCAGCCTCGCAAGCGCGTGGGTTGGCACGAGCGAGGGTCGCACAGGTGAAAACTATGAGAATCCGATCGCGGAGAGCCGCGCTGGTTGCCATCCTATTTCTTGGAGCGCTGCTTCTATCTCCCGCCTCATCGCTGGCCGAGCCGATCACCCTGAAACGGGCGGTGGAGCTGGCTTTGCAACATGCCACGGGCACGGCGATCGCGGCCGCGGACGAGCAGCACGCGGCCGCCGGATACCGCGAACTGAAAGACAGCTTTATTCCGCAGGTGACGGTCGGGGCGGGGCTGGGGTGGTCGTATGGATTCCCGCTAAGCCTGGAGGGAGCCGCGCCGTCGCTGTTCAACGTAACCGCACAGTCTCCGCTGTGGCATTTTGAGCTGCACGACTTTTTGGGAGCGGCGCGGGCGGAAAATGCGGCCGCGTCGTTGAAAAAGAAAGACGCACGCAACCAGGTGATCCAGGACACCGCACTGAGTTATGCCGAGTTGCAAAAGTGGGAGCAGCGGCTGTTGCGTCTGCGGGCATCCGAGGCGGAGGAGAAAAAGTTTCAGGCTGCGGTGTCCGACCGGGTGAAAGAAGGCATCGACAGCGAGCTGGATGAAACCAAGTCTCGGCTGGCGGTGGCACGGGTGCATCTGCGGGTAGCGGAAGCGGAAGGCGCGGCGGACGTGCTGCGGGAACATCTGTCGAAGCTGACAGGCTTAGCAGCAGCAACTATCCAGACGGAGGATGCGCTTCCTCCCCTGCCGGAATCGAAAGCGGAGGAAAATTCAGCGGCAAGCAGTCCGCTGGTGGATTCCGCGCAGGAGCATGCGCGGGCGCAGTATCTGATCGCAAAGGGCGATCATAAAGCGTGGCTGCCTAGCCTGGATTTTGGCGCGCAGTACGCGGTGCTGTCGAAGTTCAATAACTACCAGAATTATTTTCAGCCGGGCAGCTTTGTGCGGAACAATGCAACGATCGGAGGCGTAATTCGGTTTCCATTTCTAAATTACGCGCAGAAGGCCCGGGCGGCGGGCGCCGAGGCGGATGCGCTCAAAGCCAAAAAGCAGGCGGAAGCGGCACGCAATCAAGTCTCGGAGCAGACGCTGCGGCTGGAGCGGTCGGTGACGCAACTGCAGGCGGCGCGGGATGTGGCGGAACTGGAATATGAGATTGCGCAAAAAACGGTGGAATCGACCCGGACCCGCATGGAATCCTCGGCGGCGAACTTGCATGACCTGGACAATGCCCGGGCGCAGGCGAGCGAGCGCTTCATCACGCTGCAGGACACGAGCTTTGAACTGGAACGGAGCCAGATCGAACTCATGCGTGCCAACGACGGGCTGGAAAACTGGGCGCTGGGAAGCAAATAAATCCGCCTGCCAGAATTTGCATTGAGCGGCGCCTGGCGCGCGCTGAATGGGGCAAGAATGCGGCCGAACCTGCATAAACACTGCCTGGCAGCACCTTTAGTCCGGACGCTATGCTGGCGCGAATGGTAAAATAGAAGCTCACCTATTATGCCTCTTAAAACACTGTTTTTGAACCCGCCCTCGTTTGAGAATTTTGATGGGGGTGCAGGCTCCCGTTGGCCCGCGACCCGCGAGATTGAAAGTTACTGGTACCCGGTGTGGCTGGCGTATCCGGCCGGCATGCTGGAGGGAGCGCGGCTGCTGGATGCTCCGCCGCATTACATTTCCGGCGATCAGACCATCGAAATCGCCAAAGACTACGAATTTCTGGTGCTGTTCACCTCCACGCCGGGATTCCCCGGCGACATTCGCCTGGCGCAGGCCATCAAGGCGGCGAACCCGAAGATCAAGATTGCGTTCGTGGGGCCGCACGTAAGCGTTCTGCCGGAGAAGTCGCTGCGGGACTGCGCCGCGATCGACTTCGTGGTGCGCAAGGAATTCGACTACGCCGTGGTCGACTATGCGAAAGGCAAGCCGCTGGCGGAGATTGCGGGTGCGTCGTTCCTGAAAGACGGGCAGGTCGTGCACAATCCAGACGCACCGCAGATTCAGGATCTGGACGCTTTGCCGCACGTGACCGAGGTGTATAAACGCGACCTCGACGTCACCCGCTACAACGTGCCCTTTTTGCTGCACCCGTATGTTTCGCTGTACACGACTCGAGGCTGTCCGGCGCAGTGCACATTCTGCCTGTGGCCGCAGACGCTGAGCGGTCATCCGTGGCGCAAGCGCTCCACCGACGACGTGGCGGCGGAGATGTCGAAGGTCAAGCAGTACTGGCCGGAAGTAAAAGAATTTTTCTTTGACGACGATACCTTCAATATTCAGAAGGCACGCACCATCGAGCTGTGCTCGAAGCTGAAGCCGCTGGGCCTGACGTGGTCGTGCACTTCGCGCGTGACCACCGACTTCGAAACGCTGAAGGCGATGAAGGAAGCGGGATGCCGGCTCCTGATTGTGGGCTACGAGTCGGGCGATCAGCAGATCCTGAAGAACATCAAGAAGGGCGCAACGGTCGAGCGCGCGCGGCAGTTCACCAAAGACTGCCACAAGCTGGGGCTGGTGGTTCACGGCGACTTCATCCTGGGCCTGCCCGGTGAAACGCGCGAGACCATCAATAACACCATCAAGTTTGCGAAAGAGCTGGACGTCGAGACGATTCAAGTTTCCGTGGCGCACGCCTACCCCGGAACCGAGCTCTACGATCATGCGGTGAAGAACGGATTCATCGTGGGCAACAATAAGATGGTGGATGAAGGCGGGCACCAACTGGCGCACATTCAATATCCGGGGCTGCCGGCGGATGAGATTCTCTCCTCGGTGCACCGCTTCTACGACGAGTATTACTTCCGGCCGAAGGCGGTGTTCCGCATTCTGCGCAAGGCAGCTTTTGACGGCCACGAGCGCAAGCGGTTGTATCGGGAAGCCAAGACCTTCCTGAAGCTGCGCGCCGCGCGCAACAAGATGGTGAAGAAGCACGCCGAGACCGCAGCGGCGGCAGAGCCGGCCAAAGCGTAGGCATACCCGGGTCCGGGAAACGAAGCCGAGAGCGAAAGCTCTCGGCTTTTGAGTTACGGAGTGATTCACACAGAAAGGTGTGTGATAGTTCACACTATGGCGACTAATCTCGCGCTGGATGATCGGTTGATTGAAGAGGCTCGTAAAACCGGCGCGCATAACCAAGAAAGAAGCGGTGACCAGCGCGCTCGAGGAGTACGTGCGGCGCCATAAGCAACTGGCCATTCTGGACGCCTGTGGCACGGTCGATTTTGATCCGGCCTACGACTACAAAGCCGAGCGCAAACGAAACGGCGATGATGGTTCTTGTGGACACGCCAGTGTGGTCCCTGGCATTGCGCCGGCGGCATAAGGATCTGCGAATGTTGACCTTGTCGTAGCACTTCTTGAATTGCGGCGCTCCAAGGGTCCCGGATTTTTCCGCTATACTGAGTGGAGACATCAACTAAGCCAACGAACAGGACTCGTTTTACCGCTCCTCGTGAATTTTCGTAAATATCTTGTGCTGGCGGGAGTTACCGTCTTCGCGGTGGCCGGGGACGCCATGCTCTCGCATGGCATGAAGCAGGTCGGCGGCATTTCCCTGCATCACTTGCAAAGTGTAATCTTCGCGGTCCTCAATCCCTGGGTTGCATTGGGAATATTCTTCCTTCTGGGATTCTTCTACACCTACACTAACGCGCTTTCCTGGGCCGACCTGACGTACGTGATGCCGGCGACGGCCCTGGGCTACGTGCTGCTGGCGCTGGTGGCGCGATTTGTGTTGCATGAACACATCAGCCCGCTGCGCTGGATCGGAATTGTGCTGATCACTTCGGGCGTAGGATTTGTGGCCGGAGGGCCGGCGTTGACGGAACATCCGCTGGCTGAGGCCGGCAAGATGGCCGAAAAGGCTCGCGCGGACACGATCGGGAACGAGGTGGGAGTTTGAAGCACGTCTACACCTGGGGCGCGATCCTGGCCATTGTGGTGGCTTCGGTGGTCGGCGATGTGCTTTTGTCGCGCGCGATGAAGCAAGTCGGCGACGTGGGAGCTTTGCGGAGACGGGCGGGCTTGTGGACGGTGATTGGGCGCACGCTGAGCAATCCGAATTTTCTGCTGGCCGTTACCAGCATGGCGGCGGCCTTCTTCAGCCTGCTGTTTGCGCTGTCGTGGGGAGACGTGAGCCTGGTGGCGCCGGCAGCGGCTTCGCTTACCTTCATCGGGAATGCGATTGCGGCAAAAATCTTTCTGCATGAGCGCGTGGACCGGCGGCGATGGATTGCCGCGAGCCTGGTGGCGGCCGGAGTGGCGCTGTTGGCGGGGTAGTTGAAAACGAGTTGCACGCTTACCCTGGCAAGGAGCATACTGTCCCGCTGTGGGGGTGCTCTATGCATAGAATTGCGTTGCTCGCCGTAGTCGCTCTTCTCAGCCTCAGCGCCGGCCATTCCAATGAATCGGCTGCCGACTGGGCTATCAATGCCACGGCCATCGAAGCCTGCAGCTGTCCACACTTCTGCATGTGCTATTTCAACGCACATCCCGCCGCTCATCATGAAAACGGCAAAACCGAACACTATTGCAAGTTCAACAACGCCTACAAAGTGAACAAGGGCCACTACGGAAGCACGGACCTGACGGGAGCCAAGTTCTGGCTGACCGGCGACCTGGGCGGCGATTTTTCGCAAGGCCAGATGAAGTGGGTCCTGGCCACGTTCGACAAGAACACGACCGGAGAACAACGCAAAGCTCTCGGCGACATTCTGGGACACGTGTTTCCGGTGAAGTGGACATCGTTTGAAACAGCCGAAGGCGACATCGACACCTGGCAGTTCGACAAGAATCAGGCTCACGCCACACTCAATGGCGGGAGGACGGCGGAGATCAAACTAAAACGCTTCCAGGGTATGACGGACGAGCCCGCGGTGCTGACCAATGTCCGATACTGGGGCACACCGCGCAATACGGGCTTCGTGATGATGCCGAATGAACTGGAAACCTACCATGTGGGTGACAAGGCATTCGAGTTCAAGGGGACCAACGGGTTCATGCTGACGTTCGACATGACTTCAGCCGATCTTCCGCAAAAGGGCGGGTCCACGTCGTACTAGCGTGTTACAGTGTTCGGCATCATGCGCCGGCGATTGCTGGCGCATTTTTGTTGGGCAGCAGTGACGGTTTCAGGGAAAATGCATCGCTGCTTCGGTGTGCGAAAGATGACGATCCCGGAGACGGAACGACTTAGAACGAGCCTTCCTGCGTGAAGGTGTATCCGGGGAGAGCGGCGCCGGACGGGCCTTTTGTGACTTTGATGCGCACGGTGGGGGCATCGGGAGCGGTGATGCCAGCGGGACGGAGCATGGCGTACTGGGTGAACAATTCGTTGTAAACCTTTGTCACCAGATAATCCTGGCCATCGGCGTCGCTGCGCCAGACTTGCCCGAGTTGGATGGAGCTCACGGCCACATTTTTTCCTTGAAAGAGGAGTCGAACCAAGACTAACGCGGGGAATGAAGCGCGTCAATGACGCCAAGGCTTACTTAAGTGCGCGGCGGTGACTCGCGCTGATACTGGCGAGGATCGGGCAGATTTTCCAGGCCGCGTCCGCGAAAAATCTCGCCGAACTCGTGCAAGAGAGCATCGTGGATGATGCCGTTGGAGGCGAGGGTCTCGCGGCTGTCCAACTGAAAGGGCGAGCCGTCGTAGCGCGTCACCTTGCCCCCAGCTTCTTCCACAATCAGCACACCGGCAGCCGTGTCCCAGGGATTGAGGTTGAACTCCCAGAAGCCATCAAAACGTCCGGCGGCGACGGTGCAGAGATCGAGCGCCGCAGAGCCGGCGCGGCGGACTCCGTGAGAGCGCAAGGTGATCTGGTGATAGAAGTAAATGTTTGGATTCTTATGGCGCTTGTGGCTGGGAAAACCGGTGGCGAGAAGGCTTTCCTTGAGCGAAGCGGTTTTTGAAACGTGCAAGGGCTTGCCATTGAGGTGAGCGCCCTGGCCAAGGGCAGCGGAAAAAAGCTCATCGCGGGTGGGATCGTAGACGACGGCGGCGACGCGCTGATGGTTGCCGTTGGTCGGGCGATGCTCCACCGCCATCGACACGCAAAAAACGGGATAGCCATGAGCAAAATTGGTAGTGCCGTCGAGGGGGTCGACGTACCAGCGAAATTCGCTGCCCTGATCGGCGAGGCCCTGCTCTTCGCCCAGGATGTCGTGGCCGGGCCAATGCTCAGCAATGCGCTCGCGAATCAATTTTTCAGCAGCGCGGTCGGCGGCCGTGACCAGGTCAGCCTCGCCCTTGTACTCAATTTTCAGGTGCTGATCGAAGTGGCGCATGAGCAGGGCGCCGGCCTCGCGGGCAATGGACGACATTTGCGGGAGAAAGTTGCTGGGCGATGGCGCAGACATGGTTGTTTTTGCAAAACGACGTCGGACGCAGGCCTTGGATTTCGGCGTGAGACAAGTTCTAAAGGCCGGACACCCGAAGATCGCTTACTTTCGTTTTCCGCCGTCTTCGGCGATGTACATGATTTCGTGCTTGAAGATGAACAGATTGGGCGCGCCCTCGCGGGTCAGGCGCACCATGTTGCGATCGTAGTATTCGATCCAGCCGCTGACCGACTGGCCGTCCATTAGCTTGATGGTGACCGGCCGCTGCTTTTCGCCCAAAGACTTGAGAAATCCGGCTTCCTCGAAGGTTTCTTCGGGAGGTGGAGTACGGCCGCGCTTTGCGTTGGGATTTCCTTGCGGACGGAAAACCATGGAAGCATTGTACACGGGCGGGCTTAGGAGCCCTCTCGGGAGGAAACACTTTCCTCGTTCCCTCTTGCCCGTTTGCCACGAACAAGCCGCGCATGAAGGGGTTCGCGTTAAAAGTTAATGTGCAATCCGAATTCAAACTGGCGCGGCGTTCCGAGCGAATAGGTTCCCGACTGGAAGGTCGCGCGGAAAGGAGTGAGGTTGGAACCGGGAGTTACGCCGCCAACCGCGTTCGGCGCGAGCAAGCCAGTGGACCCGTTGGGCCCGGGAACAAGCGACGCTCCGGGAAGATTACCGGGAAGATACGCGTTCCAGAAGTTGAAGACGTTTAAGACGCTGGCGCTGGGCTCCAGCGTGATGCGGTCCTTGATTTTGATTGGCCATGAGGCGCGGAGGTCCATCGACTTCAGCCAGGGGATGCCGACGTTCTGTGCGGCCGCGTTGGCCAACTGCGGCATCACCCATCCCAGGGCGATCATGTCGGGAGCGGTCATCACCGCGGGCCCGGAGATCTGGCCAGGGCAAGAGAAAGCATTGCTGGGCGAGCCGAGCACCGATGAAACCAGGCACTGGCCGGCAGGCGTGAATTGATACGCGTACGTGTGGTTATAGTTCGTGATGACGTTGTCCAGGGTGTTCGAATTGCTGCGGGTTTCGAACTGCCCAACCTTGGTACCGGGAACCGGCTCGGGGCTGCCGCCCGCGGGCAAGCCTGCCCCCAAATAATCGGAGGCAAAAATCTCGCCACCATTGGTGACTTCAGGCAACAGCAGACTTTGTGGAATCGGACTGTAGAAATGCCCGACCGCGGAAAACTTGAGACGGAAGGGGAGATCAACGGTCCCGCCGAAGGAAATCTGGTGCTTGCGATTGAGCGCGTTGGGACCGGTCAGGTGCATGGGATTGTCGTTGTCGGTTGCTACATTGACCGCACCATCGTCGAGCACCGGGCTGATAAAACGCGATAGCGTGTAAGAAACCTGGAAATTGGCAGACTTGATTCCGTAACCAAGCTTGGTGAGGCGCTGCGTCAACTTCACTTGCAGCCCGCTATACACGGAGCGGCCGCTGGGGAAGAGCATATCGACGCCGCCGACGCTGCCCAGGTTTCCGCCGATGGGATTGATGCCGGGAAAGGCGCAGTAGGAGCACGGCGCGCCGCCGGTGACTTGCAGATTGGAATCCAGGCCGGCGGCGGAGTACGCGGCTTGGGCGCCTGCCTGACCCAGGCGAGTGACCATGCAGGTGGCCTGGTCGAGGCCGGCGGCGCATCCATTGGCCAGTTGCGCGCGATCGCGCGCGGCCACGGCATTAGCCTGGTTAAAGCTGCGCGCCGCGCCGCTGTGGTTGATGTCCTGGGCGATGAGGAAGTGCTCGCCGATGTTGCGCACATAATCGATGCTGAGCATCGAGCCGGGAGAAAGCTCCTTTTCGATGCCGAGGTTCATCTGGTACGCGCGCGGGGTGCGGTAGTTGGGATAGATCAGATCGTAATTCGGATTGAGCGCAGTGAGCGTGGTTCCGACAAAGTTGGGATTGGCGGGTTTGCTGCCCGCTCCGGCTGCGGCGGCCTGGAAGGCACTATTCAAGGCGAGGATCTGCGGAGCGACGGCGCCGATGGCGCCTCCACAGAAATTGGGCGAAACTTCCAGAATGCCAGTCGTAGGATTGGCCACCACCGTGCCGGCGCCCCCGGCGACGGAAGCGCCCAGCGCGCCGGGCGTCGTCGGCCACACGAAGGGATTGGCGATCGATCCCGAGCAAACTTGCGGCGCGTAAGCATACAGGCCGCTGGCGGAGCGAGCGGAGTTATCGAGAGCCAGCGTGTTCCATAAAGAAGTCTGGTAGAAGAGGCCTGCGCCGCCGCGAAGAACGGTCTTGCCCGTACCTCCGGCGTCCCACGCGAAGCCGAATTGAGGCGCCACGTTCAGATTCGGATTGCGCACAGCATCGCCGTATCCAGCCCCCCATTGATTGAGGATTGGCAGCGCGCCCTGGCTAGTGATCTTGCTGTCGTGAAGGTATTGAACGCCATAGGTAAGAGCGAGCTTGGGAGTCGCTAACCAGCGGTCGCCCACGTAAGCCTGAATTCGATTGTCGGGACCCAGGCCGCCCGCGTTGAGGCCGAACGCGCTTTTGCTGGTGGTGGATCCGATGCCATTGCCGAGAGTCACAAAATCGGCCGCATAGGCTGTGGGATCGGGCGAGATCGAATTTCCGAGCCAGGTGGTACCGGCTTGGGGAAAAGCCGCGAGCGCCTGGGAAAGAGCTGCGTCGATGCGATCGTAAGTCGCACCGAAGCGAAGCACGTGACGGCCGAGGATGCGGCTGCCGTCGTACTTGGCCTCGAAATTCGATTGCTCGAGTTGCTGCAGGCCACGCAAGCCCGGCCCTCCGCAATAGCTGCCGCCGGAACTGAGGTCGCAATTCCCTGCCGTGCCGGCTCCGATGTTGATGCCCAGGCCCGGAATTGGATTGTCGACGCCGCTGAGCGCGGAGGTTGCATCGTTGACCGAGCTGCGGAACTTCAGATATTCCAGGCGGACGCTATGGGTGTAATCGCCGCGCTGGAAGTCGGCGCCGAGAGCGTTGGTCAATGTGTCGTTCACATTGCGAAGCCGTTGTGTGGAGCTGAAGGATCCGAAGGGGCGGAAGTCGTTATTCTGGAAAAAATTCAGGCGGTAGAAAGCGCGAATGCCATTGCGCATGTTCCAGTCGACGCGCTCGTTGGTGTTGAAATCCCGGTAGGGCTCGGAGAGGGTTGCGCCCAGGCCATTAAAGGGATAGACGAAGGGCTCGGGCGCGGTGAGATCTTGCTTGGAGCGCTCGGCGTCGGCAAACCAGAAAATTCTATCGGGGATGATGGCGCCGCCCGCGCCGCCGCCAAACTGTTCGCGCTGAAAGTAGGAGTGGGCCACGCTGGTTGCACCGGGCATGAGCGCCGCGCCCTGATCTCCGCGGTACGCGCCAAACAAAATTCCATGCAGCGCATTGCCGCCCGAGCGAGTAATTATGTTTACCGTTCCGGAGGCCGCCGGGCCGCTGGAGAGATCGAGCAGAGAGCGGGAAATCTGAAATTCCTGGATGGCGCTGGCCGGAATATTTTGCGTGGTCGCGCCCACTACTTCGTCGGAGATATCGACGCCATCGAGGCTGACGCGAGTGCCGCGGCCGAAGCGGCTTCCGATGGAGATCGCGGCGATGCCGTTCTTGGAGGGATCCAGAACGCCAGCATCCTGCGTTTGCACGTCCGGCTCAAGCTGGCCGAGATCGAAGATATTTCGCCCATTGGACGGCAGCTTCTCGATCCAATCGCCGAACAGCACGCCCTGCACCGCCCCCTGGTCGAGATTTACGGTGGCAATCTCAGGAGCCTTTATCTTTTCGGTGGCAACTTGCATTCTGACGTCGGCACGAATAACAGCGCCTACGAAAACGGTAAGAGGCAGACTGACGGGATTGAATCCGGTTGCGCTGATGGAAAGCGTGTAATCGCCTGGCTGGATAGGGCCGGACGAGTAAAGGCCATCGACGGTGGTTTTGCGATGGACGGAGAGCGCATTCGTTTTGTTGGCGATCTCAATGCCGGCGCCGGTGAGGGGCTTGCCTTGGGGATCGGTCACGTTGCCGATCACGCTGCCGGTGCTGATGGTTTGCGCGGTGAGAATGGACGAGAGCAAAAAAAACGAGGCCGCAAGCAGAGCCGCGGGCATCCGCACGATGCACAGAAATCTTGCGATTGCGTTCCTTCGGTTCGATCTATTCACAGATCCTTTCTTTGACCCGCGTTCCTGATTGGACGGCCCGCTGTAGCAGGCGCGTTCAGGATTCTGCGCGGATGAAACACATTTCGACGGATTTATGAGCATATCAAACTAAGCGCAATCCTGGCTGCGCGCGAGGCTTAGAAATCCGACTTGGTGGTGTAATAACCGGCTCGATGACGGACGTGGTACGACGAGGCGTCCGCTTGCGTGACGTTCACCTGAATGCGGCGAAACTGGGAATTTGAAACGCGCTGCGACGGGTAGTAAGCCAGCAGGTATTGCGTTCGCAACTCATCGCTAATCTGACGGAAGGCGTCGTCAAGCTGCGCCATCGAAGTGGCGTAATAGTATTTGCCGCCCGTGTCCTCGGAAAGCTGGATAAGCGCGTGCTCGCCGCCAATCTCGCGGCCGGCGCTGTTCTCGATGGGAACGACGATGATGCTGTAGACCAGCGCTTCGGCTTCCTCGGCGGCGCGAGCGGCCTCCTTGTAGTCGATTTTGCTGATGGTGTCGCCGCCATCGGTGATGAGGACCATGACCTTGCGGCCCTGGCGGCGATCGAGCGAGCGCGAGGCCAGGTACACGGCGTCGTAGAGCGCGGTGGCCGCTCCCAGGCGGAGATGATCGATGCCGTCGGAGATGCGGTGCAGATCTGCGCTATAGGGAGTCGACTGGGCGACGGTCTCGCTGAAGCCGAATACGGACAAGGCATCCACGGGGCGAAGAATGGTCTTGGCGAAACGCTTGGCGGAAGCCTGCTCGAGCGGCAGATCGTGACGGGTGCTCAGGCTGGTGTCGATGGCAAGTGCGATCGAGAGAGGCACGGCGGACTCCTTATCGAAGACCGAGATTCTCTGGTCTTTGCCATCTTCCTGGAGGCGGAAATCTTCTTTCTTCAGGCCGGCCACGGGTGCGCCATGGGGATCGGTAACGGTGACGTAAACGTTGACCAGCTTGACGTCAACTTTGAGAGTTTCGGTGGGTTGCGAAGAGGGCGGTGGCGCGGGCGGCTTCTGGGCGAGTGCCGGGATACACAGGGCCAGCAAGACCAGGGTGACGGATTTATTCATTCGACGAAAGAAGTATATCGATGACCGCAGATAATCGCTGCCTCGGGCCCAGTCTTCGGGCCGCACTGACCTATCCTCTGTATCTTCAAACGATCCGGGGAATGCAACCGCTCACTTAGATGCGTGCCCTGTGCCTGGGCTGCCTCGATGGGAAGCGGGACGCGAAATTTCGTCGGGGAAAGGCTCGCCGTCGGCCCAAACGGCGCCATCCTCAAAATATTCCTTCTTCCAGATGGGGACGGTGCGCTTGAGGGTGTCGATGAGCCATCGGCAGGCCTCGAAGGCCGGGGCGCGGTGAGCGGAGGCGACGGCGATGAGCACGCTGATTTCGCTGATCTGGAGGCGGCCAAGGCGGTGGACGAGGGCGACGTCGCGGACCTGAAATTGTTGCAAGGCCTGCGCGGCCAGCCGCTCCATCTGCTGCAGCGCCATGACTTCGTACGCTTCGTAGTCGAGATAGAGGGTGCGGCGGCCGCGAGTGTGATTGCGCACCACGCCTTCGAAGACCACAGCGGCGCCATCTTCGCCCTGTTTCAGATCTCGCAGAACGGTGGCAGTGTCGATAGGCGCGTGGACGATCACGGCATGCCCCGCGCCTCCACTGACCGGCGGCAGTAACGCAACCTCGTCATTGGCGTGAAGAACGGCGTCCGGGCTGGCGTATTCGTGGTTGACGGCAATGGCGACCGAATGCAGGGATGGCTCGATCCGCGGATATTGAGTGGCGCAGAGGGACGCGGCATCGCGCGCAGTCGAGCCGTCGGGCAGGTCGATGCTAGCGGCCGACTTGCCAGTCAAATCCTTCAGCACTCCGAAAAAAAGCACGCGAATTTGCATGAATATAGCCGACCTCGCCAGATGCCAGTTTATCCCGATCTTCGCTGCGATGGCCTGCAGAAACGGCTTGAGGAACTGACGCGCCAAAGGGCCGTAAACACCTTTTGCGTCCGAGGCATCCTAGTGAGCCGGAGGAAACGGAAAAATGAGAAACCTATTCGCAGCTGTCGCGCTGGTGGCGTTTGCGGGGATGATGGGCTACGCCCAGGATCAGCAGGCTGCTCCGCCGCCGACGAACCAGAGCAGCTATCCCTCGGCCACGCACAAGATGAGCGCCGCCGAAACCAAAGATACGCCATCGGCGAACGGGCAGCCGGTTGACCTGAATATCGCCAGCAAGAAAGACCTGGCGGCGCTGCCGGGCGTTGGACCGGCCATCGCGCAGAACATCATCGACGCGCGGCCGTTCGGCTCGAAGGAAGACCTGTTAAAGAAGAAGGTCGTGCCGCAGGCGACATACGACAAAATCAAAGACAGGGTTACGGCGAATGGACCCAAGAAGCAGACGCTGCCTTAGAGTGACGAACGGCAGTTGTAATGACTCAACTGCGCCCAAGGCGAGTCAGGCGGCGCGATAGATCGAATATTGGTGCGTGCCGCCGATCTTCTGCAGAGCAGCGCACTGCCGCAAAATTGGCTCGAGCACGGGGTTGTGGTAAACCACGTAAACGGGGCGCGGGTAAGCTCTCAGACTCTCATCCAGATTTGCAATCACTCGCGACAGGCCGGTCTCGGGAAACGGATTGAAGAGGAAAAGCACCAGGGGCTCCTGGGGCAAAGCGAAGGAAGTGGCGTCGGCGCAGATGGATTGAAGGGCAAAGCATTTCTGCGAATCGCTGCGATAGCGGGCGATGTTTTCTTCCGCGACACGGTGCAATTGGGGCAGCAGTTCGACACCGACGATGCGGCGAAACGGGTAGTCGGACGCCATCAGCAGAGTGCGGCCTTTGCCGGATCCGAGATCGAGAAATGTAAAATCGCAAAGATCGCAATGCGCCAGATCGCGCAGCGCATCGAGCATCTCGTGGAACGAGGCGGCTTCGGTCGGCTGATAGGGCGAGTGAAAGATGCCGAGCAGGCGATCGTGCCAACTCACCGCCCCGCTGGTCGTGTTGACACGATGGTCCCAGTCGTAATCGGCGTCGCCGAAGCGGAGGCGGCGGCGTTCCGGCGTCGAATCGCGAGCGAATTCCCATAAAGCGGCTGCAAGACGGCGGGTGGCCGTGAGACGGCCCTCACGCGCGGCGACACCCCTCCACCAGCAATAGGCTGAGTGCACCAGGCTGGGGCGCGAGGATTCGGCGGACGGCATTTCCGGTCATCATAAGCGATGCGCCCTTATAGCCGGTGATATTTGGATGGCGGCTTGTAGCCGGGAGGCAGTCCTTTGGTGGCAAAAGGAAAGTCATCCGGCGATTGCAGCAAGATGCGGCCTTCCGGAGTCATGCGGTAGGCGTGGCCGTCGGGATCGGCGGGAGTGCCACGAATGCCTTCGGCGGCGGCAAGCTCTGCGAGGCTTGCGGGCAGCCGTCCGGTGCGCTCGCCGAATCGCGTGACCGCCTGCTGCAGGTGGTCAATATCTTCATCGACGCGGAGTGCGCGCAGGTGTTCGATGGCGTTTTCCTTGATCTGCTGGTCCTGGGAGGTCTGGTAGGTCGCCGACCAGAGCATGCGGGCGGTCTGGTATTCGCCGGAGTGCTCGGCCATCTGCGCCGCCATGACCTTCATAAACGGGTGAGCGCCGGGCACGCGAGAGCCGCGCTCGAACGCCTCGCCAGCTTTGGTGTAGTCGTGCAGCTCCATGTAATACACGAAGCCGAGATCGTAGTAGAGACGCCAATTTCCGGGATTGTTCTGGATGCCGTAATTCATCAGCTCGATGGCAGCCTGGGGCTGCCCGGCCCCATGCGGCGGCTGAGGCGCCAGAAAGCTGGTGCCGAATTCGTACGCAAAAATCATTTGCGGATCGAGGTGGGTGGTGATTTGGAGCAAGGGCGCAAGCTGGTTGTAACTGGCAGCGTAATTGTGATGGCGATAGCCGAAGTACTGGACCGCGCGCGTCCAGTAGATACAGGCCATCAGGCCGTCATAGCCGAGGCTGGCGCGCTTGATGACGGTTGGAGAACTGAGAAAAAGCACCTCGTCGAGTGTGGCCTGCGGGCGAAGCTGATCGGCGCGGTGCAAAACGAAGGAGCTGGCGGCCAGCGAGACCAGCAGGCAGGCCGAAGCCACCATCGTGACTTTGCGCCGCGAGGTCATTTCAGGTCCCGGCGCTCGAAGATCAAAACCGCGCCGCTGAGCGCCATCGCGGCGTAAAACAGCGCGTAGAGCGTGTTCTGCAGGATGAGCTGGCCAGCCACCGGTTGGGCATGCGCCACCGACGTTATGACGTTGAAGGCGGAAAAATTGGGCACGAGGTAGGCGGCTCCGGTGACCAGCCAGCGCGACAGGCCGTGAGTCATGCCGGCGAAGTTGCGAAGATCGTCGGCGAAGCAGCCGATGACGAACAGCGAAAATGCGAACACGGCCGACAGCAACGGCGAAGAGAACGAGGAGAACAGCAGCGCGAGGGCGCAGATGATCAGAAATTCGAGAACGATGAAGTAGAGCGCAACCAGGATCAGGGCGTCGGAGCGGACGAATTTGTGGGAAACATAGAGCAGCGCCGCGAAGACGCCGATGGCCATGAAAAACGTATTGACGACCAGCGTGCCGGCGAGTCCGAAAAATTTTCCTACGATGAACTGCCAGCGGCGCACAGGTCGGGAGAGCACGGTATAGAGCGTGCGCTTTTCAATTTCCTTGGAGACCAATCCGATGCCGATGAAGATGGCAATGACAACGCCGAAGAGCGAAACCGCTGTGAGCCCGAGATTGATAACGACCAGTTTTTCGATCTCAATGGAAATCTGGCCGACCAGGATGGCGGCTCCGGAAAGCAGGAGAGCAAAGGCGATCAGGTTGTAAAGCACGCGATCGCGAACGGCTTCGCGGAAGGTATTCGAGGCGATATGTGCGACGCTGTTCTGCATGCGATTCCTCAGGCGGTGCTGCCGGCCGTGGTTTCAGCGCGGCGCAACTGCTCGACGAAATAAGTCTCCAGCGAGGTGCGCACGGGCGTGATCGAAATCAGGCGCAAGCGCTCGCGGCGAAGGGCGTCAATAACGGCGTCCTGCTGGCTTTCAGAGATGATGGCGCGAACGCCGTCGCCGGCGGCGTGACACTCAGCGCCCAATGCCTTGATCGAAGCCGGAATCGAACCTTGCCAGATCACCTCGACTTTGCCTTGCACGCTCGAAGTTAATTCTTCCACCGCGCCGACGCGGCGCAGTTCTCCCTTGTAGATGATGCCAACGCGATCGCAAAGCGCTTCGGCGTCAGATAGGATGTGGGTCGAGAAGAATACGGTCTTGCCTTCCTGCTTAAGTTGCTGCATGAGGTCGCGAACCTCGCGGCGGCCCACGGGATCAAGCCCGGACATGGGCTCGTCGAAAAACACAAGCTTCGGCTCGTGCAGGATCGCCTGCGCGATGCCCACGCGCTGCAGCATGCCTTTAGAGAACTTTCGCAGCTGCATCCCTTGAACGTCGCGAAGCCCGACGCGGTGCAGGGTTTTATCCACGCGCTGGACGCGCTCTCTGGCCGGCACGCCCGACAGCTGAGCGTAGTATCCCAGCAGTTCCTGAGCGGTCAGATAATCGTAAAAGTAGGGTTGCTCGGGCAAAAAACCAATTTGCGCTTTCACCGCCGGATCGGTCCACTCGCGGCCGAGAATGCGAGCCGAACCCGACGTGGGGTAGACCAGCCCCATCAGGAGCTTGAGCGTAGTGGTTTTGCCGGCGCCATTGGGGCCGAGAAATCCAAAAACCTCGCCCTCTTCCACGTTCAAGTGCAAAGGATGCAGCGCGCGCTTGGGGCGCTTGCGCCAGAAGCCAACACTATACGTTTTTTCCAACCCCAAAATCTCGATTGCCGGCATGGGTTACGGAGACGTTGCTACATCACCTAGAAAAATTATATGCATACGCAAAGCGGAGTAAAGACGAGGCGGAGGATGGGGGCATTACGAAGGTAAAAGGGCCGCCCTGGTCGATGAGGCACGCCCGAACGAAACCGAGGCTGGGCCGACGAGAATCAGGGGAGAGGCGTCAGTTATTCATTGCCGCCAGGCCGAGGCAGGCGTTGTAAGTGGGCACCAGGGTGACGTTGCCGGCCGGCTGCAGGCGAATCACAAGATCTTCGGTGGAGCAGTAGGCGCGAGTGCCGGTCATGTTGCTGATCGGAGTGGCCGTGGCATAGAACTGGTTGTTGATGATGCTGTTGGGCCCGGTGGAACCAGTGGCGGCGAAGCTGTAACCGTTTTTCGGGTTCCCACCGCTCAAAGTTCCGTCGATAAGGCAGGCGGTTGCGGGCGCCGGAGTGCAGGGATCGGCGCCTCCCAGAGGAGCCAGCGTGGCCGGAAATCCGATGTTCGAGTAAGCGCCAAAGTAAGCGACTTCCGCGACGTTGATGGCATGGACGGAGCCGGCGGCCGAGGAATCATTGGCAGCCATGCGGGCGCGCAACAGGTTGGGGATGGCAATCGCGGCGATGATCAGAACGATCGCCACAACGATCAACAGCTCGATTAATGAAAATCCCTTCTGTTTCCGCATGGTGGGTTCCATTCGCCCATTGCGCGTCTCACAAATTGCAGCCGCACCGGGCGCCATAGAAACTCATTGCACTTCGAACGCCAAGCCAAGCCACAGCGGAAGGTTTATTACTGCCGTAACTGTCATACATTTCAACAAGTTGCAATTGTCCCAAAATGAAAACGGGCAGCGAACTCGCGTTCGCTGCCCTTGGCGACACCCTCCCCCGAGGTATTCGCCAATTTTTGTTAATTGCTCAAGGGCCCTAAGCCTAAGCAGGCGTTATAGCTGGCAACCAGGGTGATGGTGCCGGCCGGCTGCGCGCGAACCACGCCGTCGTCAGCCGCGCAGTAGGACTTCGTGCCCGAGGTGTTGGAAACCGGAACCGCGGTGGTGTAAAAGGTCGGAGGCGCGGCAGCCGCCGGAGCCGTGACGGTCACGGCGAACTTGTAGCCGCTCTTGCCGTTGCCGCCGCCATTGGTGGCCAGATTGTTGTCGATCAGGCAGCCATTGGCAGTACCCGGGACGCAAGGCGTAGCAGCGCCGCCCAGCTGGGCAAGCGTGGCATAACCCACGGTCGGATACGCGCCGTAATAGCCAACTTCGCCGACGATAATGGTGTGCTCGGAAGCAGCCGCGGACGAATCGTTGGCAGCCATACGCGCACGCATCAAGTTAGGAATCGCGATCGCCGCAATGATCAAAATGATGGCAACCACGATCAGAAGTTCGATTAGAGAAAATCCATTATTACCTTCTCGTCTCATTGTTCCCGGGCTCGCCAGTCTCCGCCGATCTTCGGGCAGGAAGATTTTTATAATTACCTTTTTATCCACTGCATTCCACGTACCAAAACCAGTCGCGTAAGTCATTGGCCCATGCGACTTTTTCCGGGAATTTGGGCAGGAATCACGTACGGCAGCGAAGAGAGTGGGTGTGGCCGGGCAGAAAGAGTCATTCAGGTTGACAAAAAATGTCAGGAAGGAAATTTCATGAAGGGGGCGGCGATCGACCCTGGAACCGTAAGTTCTGAGCAGCGGTTGAGGTGGGGATTGGCGGAAAAAAACAAAGGGCAGCGGTTTGAGCCGCTGCCCTTCTGCCTTGTGCCCTTGCGGGGCGCAGGCTAAGCAAGCTTACTAGTTGTTCATCGGAGCCAGACCCAAGCAAGCGTTGTAGCTGGCAACCAGGGTGATGGTGCCGGCCGGCTGGGTGCGAACCACACCGTCATCAGCCGCGCAATACGACTTCGTGCCCGACGTGTTCGACACCGGAACCGCGGTGGTGTAGAAGGTCGGAGGCGCAGCAGCAGCCGGAGCCGTGACAGTGACTGCGAAGTTGTAGCCGCTCTTACCATTGCCGCCGCCATTGGTGGCCAGGTTGTTGTCGATCAAGCAGCCGTTAGCAGTACCCGGGACGCAAGGCGTAGCAGCGCCGCCCAACTGAGCAAGCGTGGCATAGCCCACGGTCGGATACGCGCCGTAATAGCCAACTTCGCCGACGATAATGGTGTGCTCGGAAGCAGCCGCGGACGAATCGTTGGCAGCCATACGCGCACGCATCAAGTTAGGAATCGCGATCGCTGCGATGATCAGGATGATAGCAACCACGATCAGCAGCTCGATCAGTGAGAAACCTTTCTGTTGTTTCCGCATCTCAATTTTCCCTCGTTTTGAAATCGTTGCTGGTCATGGAATGACGCAGTCGGGCTTGATATTCGCACTTCCCGGGCCAAACCTGCCAGTTACCTTGGTTCCTACGCCCTGATGAGCAAAGGCTTTATTTTCATGAGAAGGGCAAACTTCAGTTCCATTGTACCCCTTGGATAAGGGGGGTTTGCTGCCAAAATCTGTCACGGAACTGACGGTTCTCGGCATGACCGCTGGCTGGCGCACATATCTAGAACGGGCTCCGGGCGGCTCCTTGCAGGGCAAAAAAAGCGGCCTGGCCGACCCATTCGTAACCACGGCGGCAGTGACTTCTGCTGTTGCACGCCACGGGCAAACATATAATCGTCTCGAAAGATGAGGGCATCTCCGATGGCTGCAGGCGCAACCGCTCCGGCAAAACAAACTTCGACCGCAGAGCGGCCGCCTGAGCGGATCGCGAGCCAGAAGGTTAAGGCTATGCTGTGCGTGGCCGTAGTGCTGGCCACTTTGGCGATCTACAGCCCCATCGCTCATAACCAGTTCACCAACTTCGACGACGACGTTTACATCGTCAACAATCCGCATGTGCGGGCCGGGCTGACCTGGCAAACCGTGAAATGGGCCTTCACGACCTTCTATGCCGCAAACTGGCATCCTCTGGCCTGGCTTTCTCACGCGCTGGATTGGCAGATGTTCGGGGCCAGCCCGGTCGGGCCTCACTATGAAAACGTGCTGCTGCATGCGGCCAGCGCCATTTTGCTGCTCCTGTTGCTGGAGGGCGCGACCGGGGCGATCTGGCCAGCCTTCGCGGTGGCGGCGCTGTTCGCAGCCCAACCGGTGAATGTGGAATCGGTGGCATGGGCGGCGGAGCGCAAGAACGTGCTCAGCATGGTCTTCTTTCTATGGACGCTGCTGGCTTACGGCTGGTATGCGCGCCGCGGCGGGGTGCAACGTTATGCGGCGGTAGCGAGCCTGTTCGCTCTCGGATTGATGGCAAAGTCGGAAATCATCACGCTGCCGTTCGTATTGTTGCTGTGGGATTACTGGCCGCTGGAAAGATTTGGGAAATCTCAAAAGATAGTTGTCAATTCCGCGTTGCCAGGTTCGAGTGAAAAATCTTCCGGCACTGGGCAGAACTTGCCGCGTTCGTTCTGGTGGTTGTTTCTGGAGAAGCTCCCGCTCATGGCGTTAGCGGCCGCGAGCGGCGTGCTAACCATGATGTCGCAGAGCGCGAGCCATGCGGTGCGCACGCCCACGTTGTGGGTGCGTTTTGGCAACGCTGTCGTCGCCTATGTGCGGTACATGGGAAAAGCCTTTTGGCCGGCCAGGCTGGCCGTGCTTTATCCGCATCCGGGAGCGCTTCCGGCGTGGGAGGTGCTGAGCGCTGGGGCGGCCTTGCTGGCGATCACTGGGCTCGTGCTGGTTCATCGCGACCGCCGTTATCTGGTGACGGGATGGTTCTGGTTCCTGGGAACGCTTGTGCCGGTGATCGGCGTGGTGCAAGTCGGAGTGCAGGCGATGGCTGATCGCTATGCGTACATTCCATTCATTGGTTTGTTCATTTGCGTGGCGTGGGGCGTGAGCGAACTGAGTGCGCCGGGCGAGCCGGAAGGCGCAGTTCCCTCTTCGCGGCTTGCGGTTCTCGGAGTGGGCGGGCTGGCGGCGCTGGTCGCCCTGGGATTCACGACTCGGCAACAGGTGGAGTATTGGCGCGACAGCGAGACACTGTGGCGGCACACGCTGGCGGTGACCGAGCGCAACTACATGGCGCACGATGAATTGGCTCGAGCCTTCGAACAACAAAGCCGGGTTGACGAAGCCATGGCCGAGCATCGGGAGGCAGAAAAGCTGGGCGCGTACTCGTCTGCAGAAATGCTGAGGGTCGGCGTTTTTGAACAGACGCATGGGCGGGTGCAGGACGCCGTCGCGCAATACGGGCGCGCGCTCAACGCCGCGACGGACGGCAACGGCCGGGCGTCGGCTCTGGCGGCGCTGGCAACCGCTTTCCTGCAAATGGGAGACGAACACCGCGCGGCTCTTAGTTACGGATTCGCACTGCGCGAAAATCCTGATAACAACGCGGCCTTGGTGGGAAGCGCGCTGCTCGACGAACGAACGGGCGACCTTGCCAGCGCAACCGCAGAACTTTCGCATGCAGCTCAGGTTGCGCCAACCGATATTAATTTTCTCCTGCTCGAACGGGCACTCCGCAATGCGGGGCGATCCGTCGAAGCCGAAACCGCGCATGCCGGTGCACAACAAACCTCGAAGGATCTTCCGGCAGCAGAACGAGCGGTTGCCCAAATTCTGGCAGCGGCGCACCTGGCAGCGAATGAATCTCGCCAGTAAGATCCGGCACACTCCCAGCGCTACAATGATCCGCTATGCCCGATCCGCTGAAGGGTTGGCACATCGATCCGGCCATCGAGCGCGCGTGGACGCTTCCCGCTGCGCTCTATTTCGACGACGCCGTGTATGCGGCGGAAAAGGCAGCGATTTTTTCCCGCACATGGCAGGTCGTCGGACATCGCGACCAGGTTCAAAATCCGGGCGACTTCTTCACCATTGACCTCGTGGGCGAACGGCTCTTGATCGTGCGCGGCCAAGATGGCAAGCTGCGCGCCTTCTTCAATGTTTGCCGTCATCGAGCCGGGCCGCCGGCGGAAGGATGCGGGTCGCGAAAGCTGTTTCGGTGCGGCTACCACGGCTGGACGTATGACCTGGACGGATCGCTGATCAGCGCGACCGAAATTGAGGGCGTGGAAGGATTTCGCCCCGAGGATTTTGCGCTCGCGCCGGTGCAGGTCGAGCAGTGGTTCCAACTGGTGTTCGTAAATCTTGATCCGGATGCGGGAGCGCTGCAAAGCGATTTAGACGGACTGCAAAGGCAGGTGGAGCGATTTCCCTTCTCCGAGATGAAGTTATTCGAACGGCGCACGTACGACATGCGGTGCAATTGGAAAACATACGTGGACAACTATCTCGAGGGCTATCACTTGCCCAGCGTGCATCCCGGGCTGAACCGGGAGCTCGATTACAACGCATACGTGGTCGAGCCGCATTTCGAATCCCTGGAAGATGCCAGCAGGCGGAACGGTGGCGGTTATGTGCGGCAGTTCAGCCCTATCCGCGGAGCGCAGCCGGGAGACGAAACTCCGCGCCGCTATCAGGAAGCGCGGGAAGATTTGACTACCGATTATTTCTGGATTTTTCCTAACTGGATGTTGAACTGCTATCCGGATAACGTTTCGCTGAACATCGTGCTGCCCCTGGGTCCCGAGCGATCACTGGCTATCTTTGAATGGTATCTGCCGGAAAAAGATCACAGCAGCCCGGCGGCGAAGGCGTCGGTGGAATTCAGCCATCAGATTCAGATCGAGGACGTGGGAATCTGCGAGACGGTACAGAAAAATCTGCATTCGCGCAGCTACTCGCGCGGGCGGTTCAGCGTGAAACAGGAAAAGGGCGTGCATGCATTTCATCGCATGTACGCGGACACGATGAAGGAGCGCGAGACGGCAAAAGCGCCCAGGGTGCGAGAAAAATGATTATGCCGCTTTGATCAGCAGGCAGGTTACGTCGTCATGCTGGGGAGTCGCGCCAACGAAAAGATCCAGGCTCGACATGAGACGGTCGAGAAAATCCTTCGGGCTGAGGGCAGAGTTGGCGGCCAGAAAGTCGATGACCCTGGTTTCGTCGAATTCTTCGTCATTCGCGTTGACGGCTTCGACCAGGCCGTCGGTAAAAATCAGCAGCCAATCTCCCGGAGAAAGCGCCACGCTTGCCGATTCGTACGTCGCTTCGGCTTGAATGCCAAGAGGCAGCCCGCCTACATCCAGGCGCTCAAGGGTTCCGGAGCTGCGGCGCAGGATCGGGTTGTTGTGGCCGGCGTTGATGTAGGTGAACACCTGCCGCGCGACGTCGTATTCGGCCAGAAATGCCGTGGTGAAGCGCAGGCCGCCCTGACTGTTGGAGCAAGCGTACTTATTCATGTTGGCGACCAGTTCCGGCAAAGCCACCTGCGCGGTGGAAAGCGTCTTCAGGCTTGCCTGGAGCGTCGCCATCAGCATGGCCGCAGGGATGCTCTTGCCGGCCACATCGGCAACAGCGAAGATGACTCGATTTTCTTCCGGCGTCTTTCCCGGGCGCGGGAAGACGTCGTAGTAGTCGCCCGCTACGGTGTTGGCGGGGCGCGTGGTGTAAGCGATGGCCACGCCGGGAATCTGCGGAGGCGCGCCGGGCAGAAGCCAGGTCTGGATTTCGCGGGCAATCTGCAGATCGCGCTTCATCACCACGCGGTCGGCGATCTCGAGCATGAGCAGGAGAAAAAGCAGCAAGCCGCCCCAGAAATGAAAATCGAACTCCACCACGTGCAATTCGTGCTCAGCGTCGTGATAGGTGAAGCCGCTCGCCGGAAAAATGAGCATGACCAGAGCGATCAGCAGAAGGACGCGGCGGGCGGGCGAAAGCTTCTCCATCACCGTCCAGAAAAATTCCTTGACCACGTGCAGGTGCCGGCCGCGTTGCGGCAAGCCTTCCGGCGTCTTGGCGGCCACGTCGCGTGAATAGAGCCGGTAGCTCAAGCGCGCATCGGCGCGAAATTGCGTCCAGAGCTGCGTAAGCTCCATGCCCTCGGTGACACGCTGCCAGAAAAGACGCAACTTCACGCGGAATGGCACCTTCTGCGCTGAAGGGATTGGAGGGGCGCTCGCCATGCAGATTTCGATTATAGAAGACGTGGGCGGTCGCTAATACCGGCCGCGGGAGGGAATAGAGCCGCTGAAGTCCCTTGAACTTGTCGAGTTTCGACAACCTGCCGCCGGAATTCAGCATCTCACCCGCGCCGTACGGGACCCTTTGAAGCTCGCCGCGGCCACTCGTCCTGGACGCCCATGCGGGCGAGCAAATTCTGTCCAAGTTTAAAACCAGGAGGACAAGACGAATGAGAACCCTTTTGGCTGTGGCTGTTTGTGCGTCGCTGGCTTTTTGTGGACTTACCGCTGGAGCTCAAGATCAGGAGGTGGGATCGAGGCAGACTCTGACGCCGTATTCTACCGTGAAGCCTGCACCTGGCTTCGATTTTGCAACTGCGAAGGAAGCCGCTGCGACTGGGAGCGGCCTTAAGATCTTCACCTATAGCATTCACGCAACCAAAGACAACAACATTTATTCCGGGACCATGGCCGGTGGCAGCCCATTCGCCAGAAAAAAAGGGACCACCAACATTCCCACGTACATCATTCCCGTGATCGTGGTGATCGGCGCCACAGCGTTTGATCCCACAGTGGCAGACACGACCTGCATGGTGCCTCCCAATGATGTGCCTCTCACCGTGTTTGACAACTCGCCTCTATTCGTGAAGCCGGCTGCCAGTTGGGTCATGAACGGCGTGAATGTGGGCACGGGGCAGTACATCGACGCCTTCCAGAGAGCAAACTTCTGGAGTGACGTAGCTGGGTCCTCGTACAACGTGAACCTGAGCCCTGTGACTGTGCTGACGCCGCAAACCTACAATGTGCCGGCCCAGGATGGGACCATCCTCTCCGATGCCGCCTTCGGAAATGGCGGATGCGGCCCCAACAAGAACCCGCAAGGCCTGGAGGGTGAAATCTACATCAACGATTTCGACACCTGGATCACCGGAACGCTGCTGCCGCAGTTTCCGCAAATCACACCGTCCTCTCTGCCAATTATTCTGCTTTACAACGTGGTGATGGGCACGACGCAGCCGCCCAATGCGGTCGAGTGCTGTGTCATCGGTTACCACGGCGCCACGGCTGGACCGCCCTCGGGACAAACCTACTCGCCCATGGATTTCGACACCAGCGGCATTTTCGGCACCGGCGTGCGAGATACGTCGGCCTCGGCTCACGAGATCGGAGAGTGGATGAACGATCCCTATGGCACAAATCCCACGCCTGTTTGGAGCTCGGGACAGTCGGCTGCATGCTCCAGCGGCGGGCAAAATAATTTGGAAGTAGGCGATCCGTTAAGCGGACTGAGCAACGACTGGACGGTGACAGGCGCCAACGGGTTCACCTATCATTTGCAGGAATTGACGTTCTTTTCCTGGTTTTACAATGCCGACCACGTCACGTCGCTGGGAGCCGGCGGCGGCTTTTCCAACAATGGAACCTTCAAAGGGCCCTCGGAGCCTTGCCCGCCGGGAGGCACCTATCCAAACTAACCAGCGGGAAAAGGGGAAAGTGGGGGTGCGACCACTTTCCCCTGCACTTCGCGATTAAAACAGAGCCAGTTGTTCGTCGAAGGCCTGGACTGGCCATTTGTTGGCATCGTTCAGGGCACGCGGATCGGCGCGCCCAATGCCGTATTTCTGCCGAAGGCGCGCCACCAGTTGGGAAATTCGTTTGCCGTAGGAATCCGGCAGAAACGAACGACCCGCATAACGCTGGCGGTAATTCTCGGCCAACCGCGGAAAGTGCTGTTGAATAAACGGCAGGAAAATCGCTGCGGAACATGGTTTGAGAAACAGGGGATTGGCGAAGATGTGACGGGCTCCGGCCGCGGCACCCGCCTTCACCAGCGCCTCTAGACCGGCAGGAGTATCGGTGATTCCCGGCAGGACCGGGGAACAGCTCAAGCCAACATCGATGCCGGCCTGCGCTAGTTCACGAACCGCATCCATGCGCAAGTCGGGACGCGGCGCGCGCGGCTCGAGAATGCGCGCGAGCTCGATATCCAGGGTCGTGACCGTGATGTGGACCGAGAGGACATTATTCCTGGCAATCGTTCGCAGCAGGTCGACGTCGCGCACAACCAGATTCGACTTCGTAACGATGCCGAGTTCGAAGCCGCGGTGGCGGGTGAACTCTTCGAGGATGCTGCGCGTGATTTCGTAGCGGCGTTCCGCGGGCTGGTAGGGGTCGGTTGCCGTACCCAGGGCGATGGGCTCGCCGGGCTTCACTTTTCTCAACTCGCGTCGCAACAAGTCGGCCGTGTGCTGCTTCACATAAATCTTCTGCTCGAATTCCTCGCCGTCGCGCATTTCCATGAATTCGTGGGTGTAGCGCGCATAGCAATACTTGCAGCCAAATTCGCAGCCGCGATAGGGATTGATGGTCCAATCGAAGGGCAATTTGCGAAGACTGACGCAACGGTTTAACAGCGATTTGGAGGGCAGCGTGAAATATTCGACATTGTGGCCTTCGCGCAGGGGGTCACCCTGAGCGGCAAGGCGTGCGATGCCGACGAGGCCGTTGGGGGAGGCAGCGGGAAAGAGCGGGAGGGACATATTTCGCCTTTTGTTCGCCTACGATAACTCAACGATCGCCGCGTGTCAATCAGGGAATGGCGGGACATATCGCCGCTCGCGAAGTTTCGCGGGCGCAAGCGGTCGAATCCCGCAACGCTGTCTTCTGGTTACCTCTGCGATTACCTGCAGTGACCTCCAGGCCATTACCAGTTGGCTGTGTGTAAACCTTGTCCCTCGCGCGAGTGTGCAACGTTTTTCCTTTGGCGAAATTCCTGACGCAGAAATCCCACATTTCACTCAGCGCTGGATTGGCCCCTGCGCTGCACTCTCTCAAGGCAGAGCACGATAGCTGATTTCTTGCAGGGTACGTTTCGCGATAACGCGATTCGGAAAATGGCGCGATCGAAGTTACCGACGTGCCACGGCAAGCGACGCCATCGCGCAGCGACTCATTCGCCGGAGACATTTGATTCCATGCGTCCACTTCGTCTGATCGTTATCACGTTGTTGATTCTGGCCGCCCTGAGTTTGTGCACGGGTACGGCCCTGGCCAACTCCGTCACCATGAAACTCACCAGCGTCGGCGGCAACAATGCTGGCGGCGTGTATACCTACCCGTACTACTTCTCTATCAACGGCGGCTCGCCGACCGCACTGATTTGCGACAGCTACGATAACCGGGTGATCATCGGCGAAACCTGGAAGGCAAACGTCGTGAGCCTGCTGAGCGGCGGCGGCCTGTTCGGAGGCCAGCTGCTGGACTACAAAGCCGCCGGGTTGATTTTCAAAAGCATCCTGAATGGCACACTGAGCGCCAATGCCGGCAACTTCGCGATCTGGGGCTTGTTCTCCACCGACGCGCAGAACAATCCGTACTTTCAGACGAGCGGAGCGGGCGCCATCGAAACCGCGTACTTAGCCATGGCGGCGACGGCTCCGAACAGCGCGTTCGCCGGCCTGGTGCTCTACGTACCCATCCCTGGGACGCAGAGCTGGGGAGGCACGCCGCAGGAATACATCGGCTACAACCCAGTGCCGGAACCGGGAGCGCTGACTTTGTTTGGCACCGGCCTGCTTTCTTTGGCTGGACTGGTTCGGAAAAAACTGGCACGAGCCTAAGAGCTTCGTCGTCCGTCGAGTGAACAAGCCTGGAGCGGAGAGTTGATCTCTGCTCCAGGCATTTTCCTGCCTTCAAAAGTTTCCCGCCGAGCGTTCGCTCATTGTCCCGCGACCGCGTATTACTTCGACAAAGCAACGACGTTCCATGGGTTCGGGACCGAGTACGGCGAACCTGGAGCAGGCCTCACGCTGGTCGGAGTGACGTTGAACACGTACAGCTTGCCGGAGCCGCCGATGGCATACAGATGGTTCGAGCTGTCCCAACAGACCTCGCCAATGCTATCGGCGTTCAGCGGACCGGTGAATTTGGTGATCGGATCGCCGCCGTTAAAGTGGAAAATCTGGAGGCCTGCGGGACCGCCCACCGCGAGCAGCTTGCCGGAAGGCGAGATCTTCATGTCGTAGGCCCCCACGGCGGAAATCGGCATCGTCTGCCAGGTGTTGGTAGTGGTCAGGTTGCCCGAGGCGTCGGCGCTGTAGACCGCGAGCTGGGTCGGGCCTACGACCGTGAGGTCGTCGGTCGGTGTGAATGACACGGCCACGTGATTGGCATCGTCTGCCGCGGCCAGGAACGGGCCGTACGCGCCCTTGGGCGCGGCGGGGATGGGAGCATTCAAGTTCAAATCCGTGAGGGACCCATCGCTGCCGCGAGCGAAGCCGTAGATATTCTGATAGCCGTGATAGTTCGAGGAGCCGTACCCGTACTTGTTGGTGCCGATGAAGCTCAGCGCGGTCATGAACTCGGGACTCGCCGAAGTTGTGGCGCTGATGTAATTCAAGGCTCCGTCAGAATTCATGGTAAAGAATTGATACGTGTTGTTGGCGGCATTGTTGCCGTAAATGTCCAAATCGTAGAGCGTAGCTGCGGTGCGATCGAGGAAAAGGGTAACCGGGCCGCCGTCCGCGTAGCCGTTGTATTGCTGCGCGTTGATCGAAGATTTCTGTTGCAGGGCGCCGTTGGGCGCAATGAAGAACGAATAGATGTAGATGCCGTTCGCGCCGAACAGCCATTGAGGCTTCACGGCCAGAGCCGTAACGCTATCCGTGGCAAAAGGCGAACCGGGGATGCGGGACAGCGCGCCGTTGGCCGCTGCCGCATAGGCCTCGATGGTGTAGCTGTTCGTGCTGCCCGAAGAAACATAAATGTAAGCTACCGGCGAATTGCTCGCCGGCTGTGCGGTCTGGGTTTGCGCTTGGGTGATGACGAGGGAGCAGAATACGATTAAGCAGGCGGTAATCGCAAAGAGCGGTTTCATCTCTTACCCCTTCTTGGTCCGGGAGCCGGACATTACGCGGGAGGACAAGCCGGAGAGTGAGACCTCCGGTCTACAGCCAATCGCGCAAGCTCAGATGCGAAGGCGAGCCGGACAGTTGATTCACCCGCGCGGAGTCAGGTTTTTTCCGCGATCAGCTAAGGGGTTTGCGGGGCTATTGCGGGGCGCCGGCTTTCTCCGGCGGCTTTTCAAACAGCTTAGGATCAACCTGCGGATTCAACTCCAGCGACGTGTATTCGGCGGTGCTGGAGTCCTCGCCACCCTGCTTGTTGTGGCGGATGGTTGGCAAATTCAGGCCGGCGACCTGCTTCCAGCCATCGAAGTCGGTTTCGCCCTGCACGGGCTTTCCCTGGCTTAAGGTCAAGTAGGTTTCCTTCAAGATGCGTCCGCTTTGGGGATCGACGAACCAGCGGATGGCGGCGCCGTCTGCGTTGACATCCACAATGCGCGCCTCGACCTCTCCCACCTTTTCACTACCTTCAGCGTGGAAAAAAACGTTGGAATCTTTCCAGTGTGACGTGATGAAGATCGGATCGCGCTTGATCTGCTCCAGGGTCTCGGATTTTTGAGCGGAGGGCATCTCCCTGGTCCCCTGCCCGGGGATGTTCATGAATGCCGCATCGGGCGAGACGACGATGTTCATCGTCATGCCGGAGGGATGCAACTCGGCGTGAAGACGGTCGGGAAACACGATGACCGTTTCCATCGGCATCTGCATGTCGCCCTGCGGAGTTTTCTGCGTGAGCGTCAGCTTAGCCTTCAGAGACTTGATGCCCGACAACTTCGCTTCTCCGCCCAAAGCGGCGACGACTTTTGCCGCCAGGGCTTTGCCTTCTTCATTCGATGCGGTAGGCTTTGCGCTCTCGGCCTGCCTGGCTCCGGGCGGGGGAGGAATGGCGATATCGATTTTGTTGACCTCGCCCAGCGACGATAACGGCTTGTCGAACTCCTTGGTATTGCCGACCACCAGCACCGCGAGTTGATCGCGATGAATGTACTTGGCGGCGATGCGGTTCACATCCGCGGCGGTGACTTTTTCAATTTCGGCCGGAAACTTGTCGAGCCAGTCAGCAGGATAGCCATAGAACTCATAAGTCACGCGCTCGGCCAAAACCTTGTCGGGCGAGTCGAGCCGGAAAATGAATGCATTGAGGATCGCGTCCTTCGCCTCCTTGATTTCGACATCGGTAATGGGCTTGCTGGAGAGATTGTTGATGTCTTCATTCAAAGCTTCGATGGATTCGATCGTGCTCTGGCTCTTGGTTCCGACGATGAAGCGCTGCACGCCGGGATGGCCGAAATTGGCACCGATGCCGCCGCCCACTTCATAGGCAAGGCCGCGACGAGTGCGGATGTCGTTGAACAGCCGCGAAGAAAAACCGCCGCCGAAGGCCTCGTTGAAAACGGAAATCGCGTAGAAGTCGGGATTGTTGCGCGTGGTGCCGAGCGCCACCATCCAGATATTGCTCTGATTTACGTCTTCTTTGGAAACGAGGTAGTAACCTGGCTTGGCTGGATGGTATTGAATTTCATCCTTGGGAAGATCGGGGCCTTTCGGCCAGGAGTCAAAGGCCGCGTGCAGCTTGGCTTCCATGGACGCGGAATCGAAGTCTCCGCTGATGCCGAGAATGATCTGGTTGGGATGAACGTACTTGCTGTGCCAATCGACCAGATCCTGGCGCGAAATGGCCGCGATGGTGGCGTACTCGGTTTCGCGGGCGTAAGGATTGTCCCGGCCATAGGCGAGAATGGTGGCCTCGCGAGCGGCAATCTGGCCGATATCGTCGTTGCGCCGCGAAATTGCGTCGTCGGCCTGCTTTTGCGCGAGATCGAGCTTGTCGGCGCGAAACTCGGGGTTCTCTAACAGGTCGACAAACACTTTGAACACGTCATCGAAGTCGCCCTTGAGGCACGACAGGCTGATGCTGGTAGAGTCGGGGCCTCCGCCAGTCTCGACTTTGGCGGCGCGAACTTCAAGGAAGTCGTCGAGTTGATCGCCGGTCTGCGACTTGGTGCCGCTGGTGCGCCAGACTTTTCCTAACAGTCCGACGAGGCCCGTCTTTTCGGCTGGCTCGTTACGCGAGCCGCCGCGAATGCGAGCGCTGGCATCGATCAGCGGCAGTTCATGGTCTTCCTGCAGAAAAACTACCATGCCATTGGACAGCTCGACGCGCTTCGGCTGCTGCGGCTTGAATGCAGGCAGCGGGGGGATCGGAACTTTTTGCCAGCCGGCCGCCTGCGCCGTCGCGCGAGGCATAGGAGACAACGCTATCGCCGCGGCGAGCAGGAGAGTCGAGGGCAGATTCTTTACGGAGGTGAACTTCATTGCGCACCTCCCGCATCCCCCGCGCCTTGATCGGAGGAATCTTCTCCTCCGCCACCGCCGGCGTTTTCGATGATGCCGACGGTGCGATTCGTATCCTGAAAAGTTTTGTTAGCGACGCGGCGAATGTCGGCCTTGGTGACCTGGTCGATGCGGTCGACGGAGCGAAACAATTCGCGCCAGTCGCCGTACCGCATCTGGTAAATCGCCAGCTGCGAGGCCAGGCCCTCGTTGTCGGCGAGGCCGCGGATCAAATTTGCCTTGGTGCGGGTTTTGATCATCTTCAATTCGTCATCACTGATGTCTTCCTTCTTCAGCTTCTCGATTTCCGCGTGAATTGCGTCGCGAACTTCCTGCGTGGTGTGTCCGGGCAGGGGAAAGGCGTAAAAGGCAAACAAGTGAGGATACTTCGTTCCCGGCAGGCCACTGAAGCCAGCCGAATGCGCGGCAATCTTTTTATCGCGGACCAAAGCGCGATAGAGGCGCGAGGTGCGGCCTTCCGACATCAGATCGGTAATGGCATCGTAAACCGCATCGTCCTTCGTCCTGTAATCAGGACGGTGATAACCCTCAAGGTACAAGGGCTGGCTCTGCTCTTTCAGCACCACGGTTCGTTCGGAATTCTGCGGCGGCTCGGCGGTTGTGGTTTCATCGGGCTTATGGCTCGCCGGCAATCGGCCGAAATATTTTTCGAGGATGGGAATGGCCTGCGCGGCTTTGATGTCGCCCGCAATCGCAACCACTATGTTGGCCGCCACGTAGTAGCGGTCGAAAAACTTTTTCGCATCGGTCGCGGAGAACGAATTCAGATCGGACATCCAGCCGACGGTCGGGCGATGGTAGGGGTGCGCCTCAAAAGCCGAAGCGTTGAATTGCTCTTGTAACCGGCCTATCGGACTGCTGTCGGTGCGCAGCCGGCGCTCCTCGATCACCACGTTGCGCTCCTTATAAAACTCCCGCATTACCGGATGCAGGAAACGCTCCGATTCAAGATAGGCCCACAATTCCAGCCGGTTGGAAGGCAGCGAGTAGTGATACGCGGTTTCGTCGTAATCGGTAAACGCGTTCATATCTTCGCCGCCGTTTTGTTCAATGATCTTGCCGAACTGGTTGGGAACGACGAATTTGTCGGCGGCGGCGATCGCATCCTTCCAGGCCTTCTCTAACTGCTTGATCTTGGCTTCGTCGCGTCCCACTTCTTTATCGCGCTCGGTAATGTAGGCGGCGTAGGCGCCCTCGACTCTCTCGAGCGCCGGCTTTTCGGCGGCGTAATCGGAAGTGCCGATCTTATCGGTGCCCTTGAAGGCCATGTGCTCGAACATGTGCGCCAGGCCGGTTTCTCCCATGGGATCCTGTGCCGAGCCGGCATCGACCATGGTGAAAAAGGAGAATACCGGCGCCTCCGGCCGCTCACACACGAGGAGGGTCAGGCCATTGGGAAGTTTCTTCACCGTGATTCGTTTTTCAAAAGAAGAAACGTCCTGCGCCGCGCACACCGTAACCAGCAGGAACATCGCACTGAAAAAAAGGAGCGTGCATCGCTTCATGAAATCTCCGGAAGGTCTCGGGGAAGAGGAAAGGTACATGGGTCCATGGAGTTAGACGTTTGAGGGAGCCAGAAGTTTGAAATTACGTGGCTGGGACCAGAGTTGTCAAACCAGAGAAGCAGGCTGAAAGCGTGCCTCGGATACGACCTTCTTCCAATCCGCGTGGCATGAAGATCAGGAGCGGGCTGTATTTTGCGATTGCCCCGGTTTCGGGCACAATGCATCAGGAGCGATGGCATGGATTCGACGGTTGAAATTCAAGGCAAGCACCTCAAGCTATCGAATCTAGAGAAAGTTCTTTATCCCGCCGTGGGTTTCACCAAGCAGCAAATCATTGACTACTACGTCCGCATCGCGCCGGCCATGCTGCCGCACCTGCATGACCGGCCGCTGACGCGCAAGCGTTATCCCAACGGCGTGGATGAGGAGTTTTTTTACGAAAAAAATGCTCCGCAGCACCGGCCGGATTGGGTGAAGACGGCGCCGATCTGGAGCCACGGCAACCGGCGCACCGTGCATTACATTCTCGCCAATGACCTGCCGACGCTGGTGTGGCTGGCGAACCTGGCCGCCATTGAACTGCATCCTTCGCTGTCGCTCGCCAAAGACGTACCTTGCCCCACCATGATGGTGTTCGATCTCGATCCCGGACCGCCTGCCAACATCGTGCAATGCTGCCAGGTGGCGTTCTGGTTGCGGGAAGTCTTCGATCATTTCAAGCTGGAAAGTTTTCCCAAGACTTCGGGCTCCAAGGGCTTGCAGATTTATGTTCCGCTGAATACGCCCACCGATTACAGCGCGACCAAGAACTTCTCGCACGCGCTGGCGCAGCTGCTCGAGCACGAGCATCCCGACATGGTGGTGTCAGACATGAAGAAACAGATTCGTACCGGCAAGGTCTTCGTCGACTGGAGCCAGAACGACGAGCACAAAACGACGGTGGCCATCTATTCGTTGCGGGCGCGCGAGCGCCCCACTGCCTCGACGCCCGTTTCCTGGGAGGAAGTTGAGCGCGCTTTCAAAAAGAAAGATCCGGACCTGCTGGTGTTCGAAGCCAAGGATGTTGTGAAGCGTTTCGAGAAGCTCGGGGACTTGTTTGCGCCGGTGCTGACGATCAAGCAAAAGTTGCCCGACCTGAAGGGTATGAGCCAGCCAGCGGCTGGCGAGGCGGAGGTGTCGATGGCCGCGCAGGCTGATCCACCATCGAAGAAATCGAGCCGTCGAAGCGCACGGAAGCCGGCGCAGGCACGCTCCGGCAAGCGCGCAGCCAAGATATAATCCGAGTTCGCGGACGAACCGCGAAACTCCGCATGGCCCAATTATTCGCCGGCACGTCGGGATGGGCGTATCCAAGCTGGAAGCCCGACTTCTATCCCGCCAAAGTTGCGCAGAAGAATTTTCTTTCCCATTACGCCTCCCGGCTGAACACAGTCGAAGTCAATTTCACCTTCCGGCAATTGGTGAAAGAGTCGACCATACAAAAATGGCTGCAGGAAACGCCGGCAAATTTTCGTTTTGGAGTAAAAGCGCACCAGGTCATCACGCACATTAAGCGCTTGAAAGGGACGGAAGATTTTCTTCCCCGTTTTCTGGCGACGGTCGAGCCGCTTGCAAGCGCGGGCAAAATGGGTCCGGTGTTGTTTCAGTTGCCGCCCAACCTGAAGGCCGATCATTCCCTGCTGCAGAATTTCCTCGCGGTTCTTCCGCGCGCGGTGCCAGTGGCATTTGAATTCCGGCATGACTCCTGGCTGACGGACGCGACCTGGGAAATGCTGAAATCGCACGGCGCCGCTTTGTGCGTGGCGGAAACCGAAGAGCGCACGACCCCGGATGTGGTGACGGCGCCATTCGTTTACTATCGCTTTCGCAAGCCGTCCTATTCCGGCGAAGAACGACGCGAGATGGTTGCAAGGATCCTGGAACACCGCGCCGCCGGCCGTGAGGTCTTCGCATACTTCAAGCACGAAGAAACGCCGGAGGGAGCGCTCTATGCGGCGGACATGCTACGGGAAGTGCAGCAGGCCGCTTAATTTCTCGAGAGAGTCAGCGGCCGTATTGCGGCACCCTGTTCAGCACTTTTAACATCGTTCAACAACGCGCATACTGATCTCTCCGCTCATGATCTCTCAGCTCATGGCCGTTGACGCCAACGCGACCGTTCTTTCCGGCTTCCTGGATTATCTCCGCACCGAGAAGGGCCTGGCGCCGCTGTCGATCCGAGCCTACACCACCGACATTGGACAATTTGCCGAGTTCCTGAGCCAACGCAAGCGCCCGCTGCAGAATGCCCGGCGCGACGACGTACGGGAGTTTTTACAACAACTGTTCTCGCACCAGGTCGATGGCAGGAGCGTGGGACGCAAACTCTCGGTGCTGCGCCATCTCTATCGCCACCTGCTGCTCGACAAAAAAATTGACCACGACCCGACACTGAACATCGATTCGCCGAAACGCTGGAAAGTTCTGCCCAAAGCGCTGGCGCGCGATGAAATGGAAAAAACTCTGGTTGCGGCGAGTACGCTTCATTCCGCCCATCCGACGGCGGAATCGTCGGCTCTTGCTCTTCGCGACCGGGCGATGCTGGAAGTGCTTTACGCCGGCGCGTTGCGGGTTTCGGAGTTGGTCGATGCCAAGCTCGAAGACCTGAAACTCGACGCTGGCTTCATGCTGGTACGCGGCAAAGGCGACAAAGAACGCGTCGTGCCCCTGGGAAAAGCGGCGCAAGATGCGATGGACAACTATTTGCGGAATGCCCGCACCGTGCTATCGGCAGCAAAATCAAAGGCAGCGTCCTCCATCACTGGCAGCCGCTCATCTTTGATCTTCATTCGCCGCGGGGGCCACAAACTCACACGCCAGCGCGTATGGCAGATGGTGCGCAGCGCTTCGGCCGCTTCCGGGCGAAAGGCCTCTCCGCACATGCTGCGGCATTCGTGCGCGACCCACATGGTCGAAAATGGAGCCGACCTGCGCACCGTGCAGACCATCCTGGGGCACGCCGACATCTCGACCACGCAGGTTTATACGCACCTGGCGCTCGACCGGCTGCGCACGGTTTATCAAAAGCACCACCCGCGAGCGAGGGCACGATGAACCGGCCCGTGGCCCATTCAATTTCCGACTTTCTTCGCCACCTGCGCGAGCGTAATGCATCGCTGCACACGATCAAGGCGTACAGCCGCGACCTCGCACTGTTTGGCGCTTACGTCGGCGACCGGGGATGGAAGCAGATCGACCACCTTGCGATTCGTGGGTTTCTTTCCCAGCTCTACCAGCAGGGGCTAAGCAAGACTTCCGTTGCGCGCGCGCTGGCGGCTGTGCGTTCGCTGTTTCGCTGGCTGGCGCAGGAGGGAGTGGTCGAGCAGAACCCGGCCAAGCTCGTCGCCACTCCCAAGCTGCCGAAAAAATTGCCGCGTGTGCCCACGATCGAAGAAATGAATACGGTGATCGACGGCGCCATGCCGGAAGTCGCCGCCTTCCCCGAACGCGACCGACTCCTCTTCGAGTTGTTGTATGGGTGCGGCATTCGCAATTCGGAGCTCACCGGGATCAACCTCGACGACATCCGCTTGAGCGCGGAAGCCATTCTGATTCGCGGCAAGGGCAAGAAAGAACGCTACGTGCCCTTTGGAGAGTCCGCCAAGACAGCCCTCGCTGCCTACTTGCCCGAGCGCGAAAAGATTTTGGCCAGCACGCGTTCGAACGCGTTGCTGGTCAACCGCCGCGGCGGGAGGCTGACCCCTCGCAGCGTGGGCCGCATCGTGAAGAAAATCGCCGTGGCTAAGGGCTTGTCTCCCGACGTTCATCCCCACACGCTGCGTCACGCCTTCGGCACGCACATGCTGGAAGAAGGCGCCGACCTGCGCGCGATCCAGGAACTGCTGGGCCACGAACGACTGGCCACCACGCAACGTTACACGCAGCTTTCGATGAAGCACGTGCTGCAGGTGTACGATCAGACCCATCCGCGGGCCAAGTAGCTGCACTATTGCCGCCGCAACTGCTCCCACATCGCGACCACGCGCAGCTTCACTTCCGCAGTCAGCGTCTCGTAGGCTTGCTCGGATGCTTCGCTCTCGGGCGGGGGAACAATTGGATCGCCAAATGCGATTTTCAGCGGATGGAATCCCTGAAAGCCATGGTTGCGCGGCCAGGCCTCAAAAAATCCTTCGATGGCCACGGGAACGATTGGGGCCTGCGTGTGAATCGACAAGATGGCCGCGCCCTTCTTGAAAATGCGCGGCGTGCCATCGATGGAGCGCTCCCCTTCCGGATAAAGTATGAGCGCGTTGCCCTGCCGCAAACCAAAAGCTCCGGCGCGCAGAGCGGGAACGAGATTGGCGTCGGGATCGACGACGACCACCCGCAGCGACTGCGCTAGCCGCCGCATCAATCCTTCCCCGAAGATTTCGCTGGTACCCACCGCGAACACTTTGTTGAAAACCTGCGGCGGCAGCACCGCAGCCAGAACGGAAGGGTCGAGATAGCTTTGATGATTCGAGCAAATCAGATAAGCGCCGGACGAGGGCAACTTTTCCAGTCCGGTCACGCGCAAATCAAATCGGTCCAGCGCGATGACCTGGATTAACCGCGAGACCAGATACCAGAAGGTGCTGGAGATCGGTTGCCAGCGAGTCAGGGCCAGGACTTCGGCAGGATCCGGGGGTTCGGCAAAAATCGCCTGCCAGCCGGCAAAAGCGGGGCGCGGCTGTGTTGCACCCTCGCCGCTGGCTGCGCTCTGCAAGATAGCATCGACGAATTCCCGAACCGTGTAAATGCCGGCAAGTTGCGATTCCTCGACGTTGCCGCCTAACTGTTCCTCGACGCGGCTGAGCAGTTCCACGCGCTGCATGGAATCGAGCCCGAGATCAAGTTCCAAGCTATGGCTGGGCGCTAGCGTGGCCGGCGCATTTGCGACCGTTTCAGCCATGACCTTCAGCGCACGCTGCACCTCCGGCTTGTCCAGCCACTCGGTTTCGTCAGCGGTGAGCGGCTTTTCGGCAGGCAGTTCCGCATCTTCGGTCAGCTTGTGCGCATTATTGTGCCTCACTCTTCGTTCCACTTCGAAGCGTTTGATTTTTCTCGTCGTGGTCCGTGGCAAATCCTCCTGCCAGATTTCATAACTGCCGATTCGTTTGGTGGAAGCCAGCTGTTGCGAAAGGCCTTCAATATCGAAGCGGATGATCTCCTTCGCATTGACGATCTTCTTGCGGCGGAGTTCGTCGAAGTTCGGAACGATGACCGCATGCAGGCGGTCGCCCTCGGCACCACCTTCCATCCCAATCACCGCCAGCTCTTTAATATGCGGCGATCTCAGGTAGTGCGCCTCCACTTCTTCGGGATAGATATTCTTGCCGTTGCTGAGGACGATCACTTCTTTCTTGCGGCCAGTCAGAAACAGATTGCCATTCGCGTCGAAATAACCAAGATCGCCGGTGTAAAACCACCCGTCGCGTAGAACCTGCTCCGTGGCATCGGGGCGGTTCCAATAACCTTTCATGACCACAGCGCCACGCAGCGCGACTTCGCCGGTGGGCGGACCATCTTCCTGCGGCTGCGGATCGACGATTTTGCCTTCCACGCCCTTCATCGCCTGCCCCACGGAGCCGATCACATTGTTGCCGGGCGAATTGGCAAACACCGCCGCCGTAGTTTCGGTCAGGCCGTAAGCCTGTAAAACATCGATGCCGAGATCGTAGAAGTCCTGCGCAATCCTGGGCTCGAAGCGCGAACCGCCGGTGGCGAAATAACGCATTTTCTTTCCCAGGGTTTCATGGACTTTGCGAAAAATTATCGGTCCCGCGTTGATTCCTATTTTTCGCAGCCAGCGGTTCAGCGACATCAGATTTCGCAGCGCTTTTTGTGCGATGACTCCGCGCTTGGCTACTTCCTGGAAGACCCGGTCGTGGATCAGGTAGTAGAACTGGGGCACCACGGCAAACGCGCTGATGTCGCGCTCGCGCAAGGCGCGCAGCAGTTCATTCGAATTCAAGGTTTCGAGATACACCACACGGGCGCCCTTCACCAGCGGCAGCAGCAGGTTGGCCATTTGCGCCAGCACGTGGAACATGGGAAGCACGCCCAGCAGCGCGTCGGAGGGCCCAAGCTCGACCCAGTTGAAAACGGCGTCCACTTCGCCTAGAAAATTCGCGTGCGTCAGCATCACGCCCTTGGGGTCGGCCGTTGTGCCCGAAGTGTAGAGAAGCGAAGCTATGTCGCCAGGTGAAGACTGGACCGCTGAAAATTCACCCGGGCCGGCAGCGAAAATTTGCGGAAGAGTGGCCAGCCACGATTGGTGCGCGATCTCCTCCCCGGCGCGCTCGGGATCCATCAGGACAAGCCCAATCTCCAGCCTCGCGGCTGCCTTGCGCGACAATGCGGCGTGTTTGGCATCGCAAAAGACGAGCGAGGTCCCGCTGTCCTCGAGCAGCTTTGCCAGTTGGTCGGCATGCAGGGCGGTATCCAGGGGAACCGCGGTACAGCCTGCAGCAATCGTTCCCAGATAAGCAGCCACCCACCGGGGATGATTGTCGGCAACGATAGCCAGGCGGGCACCGTTAGGGAATTGCCGCTCCGTGATCCAGCGGCCGACCGACTCCGCCATGCGCCGCAACTCGCCGTAGGTGCAGCTTTCCAGGTGATCGTGGCGCTGCAGTTCGAGAGCAACGTTGTCCGGCCAGCGCTCCGCGCAGTCCACAAACCGGTCGTAGAACGTGGGCATGATTGGTGGGGAATATACACGAAAAACATGAGGCAGGCAGTGGAACCGCTCAATCGGCGCAATGCAGGCGGAAGATCGAAGTACCGCGCGTTTGTAGCAGACGAAGACGAATTACGGCTTCTTATTCTGTTGCTGCCGTTCGGAATTTTCCACAGCCTTGCGAAACTCTTCGACTGCCCGCACATCCGGCGCCTTAAGACTGTTCTTGGCGGAGTAGCGCCATACTGGCGCGGTCTCAAAGACGTATTCCGGGCCGCCGCGGTAGACGTCAAGAGTGTCATTTTTCAGACCGGTGCTTTCCTCGACGTGCGCGCCGCTGTGGGGATCGCTGCCGGGAGCGGTCATGGGAGGCTGCGATGGAAGCTGCGCGCCGGTGATTCGAACGCCGCCATCGCTTCCAGCAGTATTCGGCGGCCGGCCATTGGTGGGCGCCTTCACGGTTGGTGAAAGCTCCTGCCCGCTTCCGGCGCGCACCGCAAGCACAAGGTCGGCAGGCTGACCGTCGGGAACGATTTTGTATTTCCCCCACAGCGCCATCGCGCGTTCGACCGTCTCGCGGGCCGTAAAATTCACGGCATTCTGATCCAGCAGTTGTCCTTCCGGCCACACCACTACCACCACGGTTCTGGCATTCAAGACATAGTCTGGAAGCGGTTTCTTTTCTTTGGCAGAAAGCAGCGCCGGAAAAAGCAGGAGAGCGATCAAACAAAATCGATGGGGCCGCATTGGAACTCCGGAAAAACGCGCCGCCTAGGATTATACCGCCGGGCTGTTTGCCTTGAGTCCGGGACGGGTTAGTCGTGCATCTAATTATGCTAGGCTAAAAGGGGTACGCTAGGGCTGTTCCCGCCCTCTGAAGGATCTCACAGGTTGATAAATACTCTCATTGGCAAGGTCTTTGGGACCAAGAACGAGCGCGTCGTTAAGAGCCTGAGGCCCAAGGTCGAGGCCATCAACGCTCTTGAACCGGCCATGCGGAAACTCTCCGACGCCGAACTGCGCGCCAAAACCGACGAATTCCGCCAGCGCATTCAGGACCGCTTGAGCAAGGTGAGCCCCAGGGGCAGCAAGCCGGCAACTTCGGCGGCCGGTACGGACCCCGACGATCCCGATCCCGATACCCAGAAGCAGTTCGATAAAGAGCAATACGACGCGCTGCAGGAAGTGCTCGACGACATTCTTGTGGAGGCTTTCGCGGTGGTGCGCGAAGGCGGGCGCCGTGTTTTGAACATGCGCCATTTTGATGTGCAGCTGATCGGCGGCATGGTGCTGCACAGCGGCAAAATTTCGGAAATGAAGACGGGCGAGGGCAAAACGCTGGTGGCGACTCTCGCCGTTTACCTGAACGCCCTCAGCGGCCGCGGCGTGCATGTGGTTACGGTCAACGACTATCTAGCCAAACGCGACTCCGAGTGGATGGGCAGGCTTTACCGTTTCCTCGGGTTGACTGTGGGAGTCATCGTCCACGATCTTGACGACGAACAACGCCGTGCTGCCTATGCCGCCGACGTCACCTACGGCACTAACAACGAATTCGGCTTTGATTACCTGCGCGACAACATGAAGTTCGAGCTGCGCGATTGCGTGCAGCGCCAGCACAACTTCGCCATCGTGGACGAAGTGGACTCGATTTTGATCGACGAGGCCCGTACGCCGCTCATTATTTCCGGCGCCAGCGAAGAATCGACCGACAAGTACTACAAGGTCAACCGGATCATTCCCAAGCTGGATAAAGGGGAAGAACTGTCGCCGCAAGAAGTGCGCCAGATGCTCGACGACGACAAGCTTTCGCCGGAGAGGCGCGATCACCTCATCCGCGAATTGAACAACGTCGGCGACGATCCCACGCGCAGAATCCTCACCGGGGATTATGCGATCGATGAAAAGCACCGCAGCATCACGGTCACCGACGAGGGCTGGGAAAAGGTGGAAGGACTCCTGGGCATTGGAAACATTGCCGACGTGGAGAATTGGGGCTGGAAGCATCACGTGGAAACCGCGATCAAGGCGCACGCGCTTTACAAGCGGGACGTCGAGTACGTGGTGAAGGACGGCGAAGTCATCATCGTCGACGAATTCACCGGGCGCATGATGCCGGGGAGGCGCTGGTCCGACGGCCTGCATCAAGCCGTGGAAGCCAAGGAAAACGTCAAGATCGAGCGCGAGAACCAAACCCTCGCCACCATCACCTTCCAGAATTATTTCCGCATGTTCAAGAAGCTTGCGGGCATGACCGGCACGGCCGAGACGGAAGCGGCCGAGTTCGACAAGATTTACAAGCTGGAAGTCGTCGTGATTCCGACCAACAAGCCGATGTTGCGCCTGGAAAATGCCGACGTCATCTTCCGCACGGAAAAAGAAAAGTACTTCGCGGTCGCCGACGAGATTCAGCAGGTCAGCTCCAAAGGCCAGCCAGTACTGGTGGGCACGACTTCCGTCGAAAAGTCGGAGCGGATCGACCAACTGCTCAAGAAAAAAGGAATCAAGAACCACGTTGTCCTGAACGCGAAGTTTCACGAGCGCGAGGCGGAAATCGTCGCGCAGGCGGGACGCAAAGGCGCCATCACCATCGCCACGAACATGGCCGGCCGCGGCACCGACATTCTTCTGGGCGGCAATCCCGAGTTCATGGCCAAGCAGGAACTGGTGAAGAAAGGCATCGCGCAGCAGCTTCGCGTGGCCGAAGGCAAGATCGAAGGACCGCAGGAAGACGGCATCACCTCGATTTTCTACTACAACGGCAACGAATACCTGGTTCCCACCGACAAGTGGACCGAAGCCTTCAATCGCTACAAGGCAGCGACCGACCAGGAACACGAAGATGTGATTGGCGCGGGAGGCTTGCACATCCTCGGAACCGAGCGCCACGAGTCGCGCCGCATCGACAACCAGTTGCGCGGGCGCGCCGGCCGCCAGGGAGATCCGGGTTCCTCGCGGTTTTATCTTTCTCTGGAAGATGACCTGATGCGCATCTTCATGCCCAAAGAGTGGGTTTCCAAGCTGCTGCTGAGGCTGGGCATGGAAGAAGGCGTCCCGATCGAATCGAAAATGATGACGCGCCGCGTCGAGAACGCACAGAAGTCGGTCGAGGGCCAGCACTTCGAGTCGCGCAAACACCTGCTCGAGTACGACGACGTGATGAACAAGCAGCGCGAGGCCGTCTACGGCCTGCGACGCCGCCTGCTGGAGGGCATGGACCAGAAAGACCTGATCCTGGAGGACTACGTTTCCGCCATTCTGGGCGATCTCATGGAGGAATACTGCCCGGCAAAAGGCCATGCCGACGACTGGAATATCAAAGGCCTGAAAGATGCGGTCTTCACCCGCTTCGGCGTGGACTTTCTCGCCGAAGGCGTGAAGCCGGACGCGCTGAACCGGCAAGAACTGGGCGACGCGATTTTCGCCAAGCTCCGGGAACGCTACGAAGCCAAGGAAAAATTAATCGGCCCGGAAGCCATGCGCCATCACGAGCGCATGATCATGCTGAGCGTGATCGACCAGCAATGGAAAGATCACCTGCTCAGCATGGATCACCTGAAGGAAGGCATTGGCCTGCGCGGGTACGGCCAGCATGATCCGCTCGTCGAATACAAGAAAGAATCGTTCGAGATGTTCGAGGCCATGCTGCAGCGCTTTCAGGAAGACACGGTCCGCTACTTGTACCTGATGCAGATTCTGGAGCGGCCGGCCGAACCGGGCGCCGGCGGCCCTCCGCCGAGCGGCCCCGTCGATCAAGGTGCAGAACCCGGCGGCGTGCCGGTGCATCGAGACGGCGATGGCAATGGGCGGCGTCCTGCGCGCATGGTCTCCACTTCCGCGGATGAATTAGAAGAAGCCTTCATGCGCCGCAAGCGCCGCGAGTTGGAGCAGGCACGCATGGCCGGCGGGGGCGACGTGCAGCCCGTGCAGCAGGTGGTGCGGGCTCAGGAAAAAGTCGGCCGCAATGACCCTTGTCCCTGCGGCTCGGGCAAGAAATTTAAGAAGTGTCACGGGGCGTAAGCAACGCCGGCGAGACGGGCGAAACAGTTCTGGCTACGACTTCACCGCCTTGAAACTCATTTCTTCGGCGCTGCTGCCTGAAGCCTGCTTCCATTCGGCGAACAGCGTGGCGTAATTCTTCTTGATATATTCTTCCGGCCGCACACCCAACTTCTTCGCCGTCGCATCAATCCACCGAGACGATCCTTCGATCTCGCAAAAATTCCCAATCGGCGTCTCGTCCACCACAACCTCGCCTTTGCCGTCGGTCCATTCGGAGCGGAACTTTTCGTAGAGAAATGACGGCGCATATTGCAACGCGCGCAGGATGGCATCCATCTGCTTTCCGTCGTCGACTTTTGTTTCCAACTCCTGCCGGCTGCTATGCTTTCCGACCTTTCCCCCGCTTTTGTGAGTGAGCGTCCATGTTTTGCCGTACTGACGGAGCCGCAACAACTCTTTGCGCTGGCGCAACACTGCGCCTGACAAATCGTATAAGGTGTTCATCTCGTGCGTGCGCGCGGTGTTCTGCCGGAATCCGGATGCGCGCAACTTCCGCACCAACGCGCGCAGGTCAACCACACGAAACTTGATTTCCGTTTCCTGGGCCATGCGAGAAGTGTATTACGGCAGGCGCGCTTCTGTGGCTGAATAGGCGGGGACCACCATCCCGGCCGAACTTTTCTCCCAATTCACTTCCTGCACCGGCCCGACAAGAAAAATCCAGCTCAGAGCGCCCACGCCTAGTACGGCCGCGGTGACGAAGAACGACCAGCGATAAAGGCCGGTGCGGTCCAGCAAATATCCCGTAAGCCAGGGCGCCACCACGCCCGCGAAGTTCCCGATAAAATTCTGCACGCCCACCCAGCGCCCCACTAAGCGCGGCCCGGCCATAATTTGCGTTATGGCCCAAAGATTTCCGGCGATCATTCCTTCGAAGAATCCCGCACAGACGAGCGTCCAGATGAAGAGATTGGCTGGGGCGACAACGCTGACTACGAGAAACGCCCCTAGCCCGAGACTGCCTACGACAACCATCCCCTTGTGAACCTTGCCGGCCGAATGACCCAGGGCGACCCACCGGTCCGCCAATTTGCCCGCCGCCAAAGCGGAGAGTGCCGCCACAAGAAACACCAGGCCGCCCACTCGGGCCATCTGACCCATCGCAAGGCCGCGCCCGCGCACAAGATAGAAGGGGAGCCAGGTCACCAGAAAATAAAGCGCATAGTTGAGGGCAAAAAGGCCGACGCACGTTCCCCAAACTGGCTGGTGCCGCAGGATGTGGAGCAGGCCCGCGTGATGCTTGCGGTGCGGAGCAGCCGTTCTGCGCGGCATCACCAGCACCCATGGCCCCAGCCACAGCAATCCCAACAATCCCAATGCCAAAAAAAACGGCCGCCATCCAAAACGGCCGACCACAGTCCCGCCGACAAACATGCCCAGTGCGGGACCGAGGGACAGCCCGGCAGCGACCACGGCATTTGCCACACCTCGGCGGCTTCCGTGGAAGTGAGTACCCAGAATTTTCGCGCACGAAGGAAACGCGACCGACTCGCCCAACCCAAGGATCACGCGGATCGCTAACAGCGCCGCGAAGCCGTGCAGGATTCCCGTGACCGCGGTCGATGCCGACCAGATGAAGAAGCCAAAGGCAAAAACCCACTTCACATCGAAGCGGTCGACCAGCCAGCCGGCGGGAATTTGCATCAGGGCATAAGTCCAAAAAAATGCGGAAAGCAGCATGCCGAGCTGCGATGCGGAGATTTTGAGCTCGTCCTTAATGAGCGAAGCGGCAATCGAGAGATTGCTGCGGTCGATGTAATTGATGAGCACGGACAGGCCGACCAGGAGCAGGAGCGCGTTCATGCGCCCGCGCGATTCGAATGCGGAAGGCGCCGCACTCTTTAATTGAGAACTGTTGTCCGTTCCGAGGACGGCCATTGTTACGCCCCACAGAGTGCGAGGATTGTACAACGGCGGCTCTTTGCTCGGTATGATCTTGTGCTGGGGAAGCTGCGGAAATGGGCAAAGGCACGGGATGCCAAGTTTATATCCACGACGGCACCCTGCATCGGCGATGTGCCATTGCACCGCTTAGCTGAAGGTTGGCAGTTTCACCAGATCTTCTTTCGGCACTCCTTCGATCGGCTCTCCTGCCTTGCGCCAGGCGGTCAGCCCCCCGACGATCACGAACGTGTTGAAGCCTTTTTCCCGCAACAAGTGCGCCACCCGGGCGCTCGTGGCCTCGCGGGCTCAAGTACAGTACAGATAAATATCCTTATCCTTGGGCAGACCTTTAATTTCCTGCTCAAGGTTATTGGGCTCAATGCGGATGGAGTTTTTGATACGTGCAGCCCCCGGATCGTAGTAGCCGTGGCTGCGCACATCGACGATCTGGATGCGATCGGCATGCTCCGACGCTAGCCGCGCCGCCAGCTCCTGCGCCTGCACTCGCGGCACCACCCGGTACATGCGGTTTTTGCGATACTGCACCAGCCGGTAAATCACGTACACCACCAACGCCATAACAATGGCAGCTTCCATAGCGCGGCCGGCCGCCCGAAAGCCGCGCAGAACCGCTGCCAGAACATCGCGCGACAGGAAGCCCACGAAAAAGTACACCACGCTGTAAAGCGCGGCTCCCAGGCCATCCAGCTGCACAAATTGCCAGTAGCGCATCTTCATGCTTCCCGCCAGAGGCGCTGCCATCGTGTTGACCCCGGGAACGAATTTAGCGATCAACAACGTGACTTTTCCGCGCTTGTAAAACGACTCTGCCGACCGCAGGATGCACGTTTCCGGATTGATGGAAACCCGGCACAGAAAGCCGAGCAAGGCCCAACCCGACCACCGGCCCAGCCAGAATTGCACCGTATCGCCCAGCAGCAGCGCGACGATCGCGGCGCCGAGGACGTATGGGCCCCAAAGCAGATGCGAAGCCACTGCCGCCCCCGCCGCGACCAAGGCGAGAGCCGCCGGAAAGGGAATGCCTAACGACTCGGCCAGCAAAAGGCCAAAAGTCAGGGCATATCCGTGCCGCTGCATGAGCTGGAGCAGGTCCATAGAGGAATCGATCGGTACCTGGAAAGGCTCCAGTATAAACAAAGCCGGACATTCGTCCGAAGGACGATGTCCGGCTTTGCCTCGGAGAGCGCCAGTCTCAGGAGGACTCCCTCCGCAGGGTGAGCAAAACCGCGGCTTTCACTCGGAGTCTCTCGGCCCTTAGAGGGCCGCGGCGCACAATTTCTGCGCCTTTTCGCAAAGCTTCGACTGAAACCGCTGTCTTTGTGCTGGCAGCTTACCCCTAGCAGGCAGTTTCCCCGACGACCTTCCTTCCGCAGGTGCCAAGGGGAGGTTAGATGGATGGCCTAGTCGGCCATCCTCCGCACTCTGTCGTGTGCCCTCCAGACTGACCGCTCAGCGGGCAGCCTGCCAACGCCCAGATTATGCATCAGGCAGGGCGAGCGCGTCAGTGGTCTGCATCACACATCTGCGTGATAGGCGGGTCGATGAGTTTCATTTTGAAGTTAAGGAAAATTCAGCACGAACGCGAAAAAAAAAGCCGCGTCTCATAGACGCGGCTGGTGTCAGTCGAAGGCAGGCACCGGGGTACCCGCCAGTCGCAACAGTTACTTGCTCATGGAATCGCTGCTCATCGATCCGCCCTTGAGCATCTTCACGCTCATGATGTGGATCTGGTTCTTGTCGGCATACACATGCGCGCTCAACTGCACATGATGGCCTTCGTGACCCTTGAGTTCTTCCGGATTCATGACATCCCAGCTCTTGCCATCCTTGTCGTTCACGAACGAATACTTGTCGCCGTCGGCCTTCACGGTTCCCTTCAGCGTCATCAGCGGAGCTTTGGCGCTGGTCTGGTCAGCTTTGGTCTGCCCCATGCTGCTGTCCTGCGCGATCGCCGACAAACTGAAAGTTCCCACCAGAACGAGCAAACAAACCATCAACTTTTTCATCGAATTTCTCCTTTAATTTTGTTCATAAATCGCGGCCAGAGAGTCGACTGCTTTAGACGTACGTATTCGGGTCGCCAAGCGGATTGGTGCCTTTTCTGAGTGCTGGATATTGGTGGAGGAAAGGGAGGTTAGGGTTGCCCGCCATCGCGGGGTTAGCCCGGCTCAGTCTGGTTATTTATCTCGTGAGACGACGAATTCCGGCGCCCACAGAAGGGCGCGCTTGATCTCCGAATCCGGGAAGCTGCAGATCGCCTTCTTGGCGGATTCGGCATATTGCTCCGCGCAAGCGCGAGCCGCTTCCAGCGATCCGTACCGGTGCAAAATCTCCATGACTTGGGCGTGGGTGACGCCGTTGAATGCCCGATCACGCAAAATGGTCTCGATTTTGCGTTGTTCCTGCTCAGTGCAGCGATCGAGCGCATGGATGACCGCCATGGTGACTTTGCCTTCGCGCAGGTCGCTCGCCACGGGCTTGCCAAGAACTTGTTCTGACCCGGTCAAGTCCAACACGTCGTCCACAATCTGGAATGCCATGCCCAGGTCGCGTCCATACTGGGCGACCGCCGCTTCCTGCGCTTCTGTCGCCCCGCCTAAAATGGCTCCGAGGCGCATGCACACAGAGAAAAGGCAGGCCGTCTTGCGATAGATCAGGTCAAAATACTGATCGAGGCCGATCAACTGGCCAAGCTTCTCCATCTGCAGCAACTCGCCCTCGACCATCTGCTGTGTCAATTCAATCAGCGCGTCGAGAATGCGGAAATTACGCTCCTGCACCGCAACCTTGAAGGCCTGCATGTAGAGCCAGTCGCCCGCCAAAACGCACTTGGAGTTTCCCCACTGCGTATTCGCCGCCGGCCGCCCACGGCGGGTCTCGGCTTCGTCAATGATGTCATCGTGAACCAGCGTGGCGGTATGGATGATCTCGACCACCGCGCCCAACCGCACGGCGCCGCGTCCTTCATAGTGAAACAGCTTAGAAGATAGAAACAGCAACGCCGGGCGGATGCGCTTGCCGCCGCCATTGCGGAGATAGGCGCCGATCTCGGTGATGGCGCGCACGCCGCAGACCGTGTCCTGGCCAAACTCGTCCTCGAGCGCGGCGAGGTCGTCGCGCAGGAGGTCAAAAATTTCTTTCCCGTTAATGACGGCGGGTGCGCCCAATCCTCTATGCTCCCTGCATCTTCTACGATTGCAAAATCGCGGTCAGTTTGTCCTGTAATTCACAAACTGCAAGTCGATTCCAAAATCGTGGCCGCGCAGCAGCGCGATCACTTCCTGCAGCGTATCGCGGTCCTTGCCGCTAATCCGCACCAGGTCTCCCTGGATCGACGCCTGGGCTTTCTTCTTCGAGTCCTTGATCAATTTCACGATTTCGCGCGCTTTTTCAATGGCGATTCCCTGCTGCATGGTCACCCGGCGCTTTGCCGTGCCGCCGGCCGCCGATTCCACCGGCCCGTAAGTCAGGCCCTTCAAAGAAACGCCACGCTTCACCAGTTTCTGCTGCAGAATGTCGTTGACCGCCTTCAGCTTGTACTCGTCGGCCGAATGCAACACCAGGCCGTCTTTATCCTGCTCGATATTTGACTTCGAATCCTTCAGATCGAAACGCGTATGAATTTCCTTCAGCGCCTGCTGCATGGCGTTGGAGACTTCCTGCATGTCGATCTTGCTGACAATATCGAAACTGTTCTCCGGCATCGAGTTTCAATTCTTTCTGAAATGATGGAATCTAAGTTTGAGGTTACCAGAACTGCGGCCATCCTAAAGTAAAAAAGAGGCTTCAGGGTTTTTCAGCAATTTCAACCAGTTTGAAAAAATTGTAGAAATTGCGTGAGGCGGACTCTCCGATGCTCTCGCCGGTGACATTTTTCAGTTCACCAATCTTGCGCGCCGTCTCCACCACGAACGCCGGCTCATTGCGCTTGCCTCGGTAGGGTACGGGGGCGAGATAGGGACAGTCGGTCTCGATCAGAATCCGGTCGAGCGGCACTTGTACTGCCGCGTCGCGGATTTGCTGCGCCTTGGGAAACGTCACGTTCCCGGCAAACGAGATCATGAAATTCATGTCCAGCGCCCGCCTCGCCTGCTCCCAATTCCCGGTAAAGCAGTGCAAAACGCCGCCCAGCCCATTCGCCACCCAGCGCTCGCCGATCAGCCCCAAACAATCTTCCCATGCGTTGTCGCTGCCCTCCGAAGGTCGACAATGGATGATGATTGGCAGCTTTGCCGCGGCCGCCAGTTCCATCTGGCGCACAAAGACCTCTTTCTGGAGATCGCGCGGGGAGTGATCGTAGTAATAATCGAGCCCAATCTCGCCCCAGGCAATCACCTTGGGATGGCGCGCCAGCTCCTGCATGTTTGCGTACGCCGCCTCATCCGCCAACCTTGCTTCGTGGGGATGAATCCCTAGCGTGGCGTACATGCACTCATACTTCTCAGCCAGCCGAATGCCGCAATCAACGTGCTGCGGCCCGTCGCCGTTGCCGATGGCAACGATCGTCCGAACCTTGGCCTCGCGCGCTCGCGCTACAACTGCGTCGCGGTCGGAGTCAAACTGCTTGCCATCCAGATGGGCGTGCGAATCGACGAACAATGAAAATCGACCTCCGACCTCGGCCGTCAGACCTTAGCCAAAGCCTTCTCCGTCTGAATTTGGTTCACGAACTTTCGAACTTATTCACGCCTGACGAAAATCTGTACCTGCGGCTGGGTCTGAGGTCGGAGGTCGGAGGTCTGGGGTCTGAGGTCTGAGCCCAAGCCCGCGCCGGAGGCCGCTATTTCAGCCGTGCGCCCACGGGTACATCCTCCAGGAATCCGGCCAGCACCGGCTTTCCGCCTTCCAGCGATGCCGCCACGATCATGCCATTCGATTCCATCCCGCGCAATTTGCGCGGGGCCAGGTTGGCAACGATCACGACTTTCCGGCCCACCAGCGTCTCTGGCGAATACGCTTCGGCAATTCCTGCCAGCACCTGGCGCACTTCCGTCCCGATGTCCACTTCCAGCCGCAGCAGCTTATCGGCCTTGGGCACACGCTCCGCGACTTTCACGATGCCCACACGCAGCTCGATCTTGGCAAAATCGTCGATGGAAATTTTTTCATTGGCCGCAGGCGCAGGCGAACTGGCCGCCGATGCACTGGCATTCGCCGGCGCTGCCGCGGAACCCCCCGCGCCTGCCTTCGACTGCGCTCCTTCAATTGCTGGCGCAGGCGGCACTGTTGCACCTCTTCGCTCGTCCTCCATCTTTTGCATCCTTTCAATCGCGCTCTTATCGGCGCGCGGAAACACGGGAGCGACCGGCCCCAGCCTGGTCCCGGCCGGCAGATGCCCCCAGCTCAGTTCGCTCAGCGCCAGCTTCTGAATGTCGCCAAGACCCAGTTGTTCCCAGATCTTCGCCGTCGCTTCGGGCATCACAGGATGCGCCAGCTCGGTCACGATGCGCAATGCGTCCGCCGCAGTGTACAGCACTGTCGCCAGCCGCGGCCTGCTGGCTTCGTCCTGCTTCTCCCCTAACGCCCACGGCTCATTCTCGACAATGTATTTGTCGACCGCCGCCACCAGGGCCCAAGCCGCTTCCAGAGCGCGCGAAAACTGGAACTGATCGAACAATGTTGCAAATTCCCGGATGGTTTTCCGGGCTGCGTCCGCCACCGCTTCTTCCGCGCGCGTTTTGGCACCCGCCGGCTCCGGCACTTCCCCCTTGAAGTAGCGGTGAATCATGGTCAGGGTCCGGCTCGCCAGATTCCCCAGCCCGTTCGCCAGATCGGAGTTATACCGTTGCACCAGCGCGTCGAACGAGAACGATCCATCCTGCCCGAACACGACCTCGCGGAGCAGAAAGTAGCGCAGCGCATCGGCTCCCAGCACATCCAGAATCGTTTCCGCGCGCACGATGTTGCCGCGCGATTTCGACATCTTGCTTTCCTCAAACAGGAGCCAGCCGTGCGCCACAATCGCTTTCGGCAGTGCCAGTTCCGCCGCCATCAGAAATGCCGGCCAGTATACGCAGTGGAAGCGCACAATTTCTTTGCCAATCATCTGCACGTCGGCAGGCCAAAACTTTTGGAACGCGGCCTGGGCTCCCTCGTGCGACGATCCGTAGCCGATTGCCGTGATGTAATTGGCCAGCGCATCCAGCCAGACATAAATCACATGCTTCGGATCGTCCGGAACCGGGATGCCCCACTTAAACGTCGAGCGGCTGATCGACAGATCCCGCAGCCCCGACCGCACAAACGAGATCACCTCATTGCGTCGCGTCTCGGGGCGGATAAACTCCGGGTTTTCGTACAACTGCAGCAACTTTTGCTGAAAGGCCGAGAGCTTGAAGAAATAATTTTCTTCGTGCACCGTCTCCGTGATACGCCCGCATGTCGGGCAGGGATCGCCGGGCTGAGCTCCATCCACATATAGCTCATCCGAAACGCAGTACTGACCCGTGTACGTTCCCTTGTAGATAAAACCTTTGTCCCGCAGCTGCCGGAACAGATATTGCACCCGCTTCTTGTGCCGGTCTTCGGTGGTGCGGATGAAGTCATCGTTGGAAATGCCCATCCGCTTCCACAGGCCGCGAAACTCCGCCGAAATCTGGTCCGCATATTGTTGCGGTGTCTTGCCAGCCGCCTCCGCCGCACGCTCGATCTTTTGCCCGTGCTCGTCGGTGCCGGTCAGGAAGAAGGTTTCCGCGCCCAGCATTCGCTGGCGGCGTGCAATCGTGTCACAGGCCAGCGTCGTGTAGGCGTGCCCGATATGCGGATGCGCGTTCACGTAATAAATCGGGGTCGTGATGTAAAACTTTCGGCTCATTTATTCTTTCTATTTGAACTTTGTCATCGGCGGTGAAGTCATCCCGATTTCCGCGCAAAAATGTAAGCGCGCCGGCTTTGATACTCGATTTCCGGCGAGTACGGTTCCCGCTCCAAAACCCGCTCTATCTCAAATCCCGCCGAGCGCATGCCTGCCTCGATCCACTGCGGGCGGAAAAAATAAAAATCCAGCGACACTGCACAGCCCCATAAATCGTCCACGTGGGTCATTTCATCGCCGATGTGAAAACTCATCAGCAGGCGCCCTCCCGGCCGCAGAACGCGCCACATCTCGCGCAACGCCTGCCGGACCTCATCCGGCGGCAGATTCACGATGGCATAGAACGCCGCGATACCCGCCCAGGACTCATCGGGCACATCGAGCGCCCGCATATCGCCCACGCGAATTTCCATCCCCGGATTCAGTTTGCGCGCTTGCTCGACCATCGCCGGCGACAAATCCATGCCGCACACGGTCACTCCATGTTCCTTCAGGAAGCGCGCCACGTGCCCGGGCCCGCAGCCCAGATCACAAACAGGACCAGCATCTCTGACCGTCTTGGCAAATCGCTCCAGCAACTCACGATCAAACGGTTTGTGCCGCAGCTCGTCAGCAAGATGCCGAACATATTCCTCCGCCACGCGATCGTAGCTGGCCTGCACCTCACCGATCTTCTGATCAATCATCTCGTCTTTTGCGATTTCCGCACCACCCGATTTCCGGACCGCGCGGAATCCGGACGACACTGATCGTCCTTCAGACCTTGCCTACCCCGTGCTCCTCTGCGCCCTCTCTGGTAAATGCTTTTTCCCGCCCTGCAGGTATGCCCGCGCAGCCTCCTGCATCACCAGCTTCAGCGGCACGCGATGCTCCGCCGCCAGCTTCTTGCAATCTTCATACTCCGGGGCATAATTGGTCACCGCGCCATTCATACTCGCAATCTTGATCCGCACCGCGCCCCACGGCGTCGTCACACTTTCCCAATGCCGTGCCAGCGTCTCGCGCGACTCCTCCCGCCGCCGCACTCCCAGCGTAGTGGTTTCGGCGAACACAAATTGCGTCAGGCGCTCCGCGTCCTCGGGACGGCACAAAACCGTGAGCAACATCCCGGGACGATTCTTCTTCATTTGCACCGGCACGGCGAAAGCATCCCGCGCGCCTTCTTCCAGCAGGCGATCCATCACATAGCCGAACACCTGCGGATTGAGATCGTCGACGTTGGCTTCCAGCACGCTGATCGCTTCGTGCGCCGGTCTCGCCGCAATGTCTGAAGAAGCAACACCAACCGTCAGCCGCACCACGTTTGGATGCCCGGAAAAATCCCGCGATCCCGCGCCGTATCCCGCCTTCTCGATCTTCATCTCGGGAAACGCCGCAAAGCGCGCCGCCAGCGTCTTCACGATCGCCGCGCCAGTCGGCGTTACCAACTCCGCTTGCAACCCGGATGAATACACCGGCGCATCTTTCAACAATTCGAGGGTCGCCGGGGCCGGAACCGGGAATGTGCCGTGCGCACACTTTACCGTTCCGCCGCCCACATTCAGTGGCGAGCAGACAATTTCATCGACGCCCAGCGCTTCGGCTCCCACGGCTGCGCAAACGATATCCACCATCGCGTCGACCGCGCCCACTTCATGAAAGTGCACCTTTTCAATCGACGTGCTGTGAATTTTTGCTTCCGCCGCTCCCAGGGCTTCAAAAATCGCGATAGCAGTGTGTTTTGCACTCTCCGAGATTCCAGCTGCGGTAATAATTCGCTTGATCTCGCTTAACGCCCGACCATGGGAATGCTCGTGTGGCGCATGGTGGTGTGTGGTGTGCTCGTGTGACGCGTCTGCGCGCGCAGACACGGTCGCCGATACTGGCCGCGACCCTTCATCCCCGGCTGAATGCGAATGACTTCCATGCTCTCGCTGAGCATGCGAATGCGGATGATGAGTGTCCTTGTGATCGTCTCCGTGGCTGCCCCAGAATTCCTCCCGCGGCATGTCCTTCTCGCCGTCGACCCACACGTCCACTTTCGCCGCCGCGATTCCGCTGCGCACTACCCGAGAAATCTCCAGCTGCGCTTCCACGCCCAGAGCCTTCACCGCATCTTCCAGCAGCCGCGGAGACACTCCCGCATCCACCAGAGCGCCCATGAACATGTCGCCGCTCATCCCAGAAAAACACTCTAAATACGCGATCCGCATAAAGACTGATCCACCACAGAGCCACCCAGACACAAAGGAAATGAAAACAATTTCTTAATTAGTTTTCTTTGCGGCTGTGTGTCTTAGTGGTGAGTTCCACCCTTCCCTGAATTTTTCATCATAGGGAACGCCGTATCATGCGTCAAACCTGCCACAGGCACGCGCTCTGTTAAAATCACTGTCTCCCAAAAGCAGTCCGAGGAACTCTTGTACCTTTATCTTGAACATCGTTTGGCGCACGCGATCGCCGCGTTCCTCAGTCGGCGCTACCCCCTCAGCAATCTTCCCGAAGTCGTCCTGGAACAACCTCCGAAGGTGGAACTCGGCGATTTCGCGATCCCCATGTTCCCTTTTGCCAAGCCGCTGCGCACGGCCCCGCTCAAGGTGGCCGAGATTATTCGCACGGAACTCGGTCCGGTCGAAGGCATTGCCAGTATGGAGGTCGCGCCGCCAGGCTACTTGAACATCAGGATCGACCGCGCATGGATGGCCGCCGCCCTGGCTGGCGATCGCAAGCCGCCAACCGCGCCGCATGCAGGAAAAACCCTCGTCGAGCACACCAGTATCAATCCCAACAAGGCGGCGCACATCGGCCACCTGCGCAACGCCGTGCTCGGCGACACGTTCGTCCGGCTTCTTCGCTACGCCGGCCGCGAAGTCGACATCCAGAACTACATTGACAACACCGGCGTCCAGGTCGCCGACGTGGTCGTGGGCTTCACGCATCTCGAGAAGAAATCCCGCGGCGACATCGAAGCCCTCGCCCGCCGGCCGCGCTTTGACTACTACTGCTGGGACCTCTACGCGCGCGTCTCGCAGTGGTATGAACAAGACGCGGCAAACAAGCAGGTGCGTTTGCAGACGCTCCATGCCATCGAAGACTCCTCCAGCGAAATCGCCGCAATCGCCGATCTCATCTCGACCGCCGTGCTCCGCCGCCATCTCGAAACCATGGATCGCCTCGACATCGAGTATGACTTCCTGCCGCGTGAGAGCGAGATCCTCCACCTGCACTTCTGGGACGCTGCGTTTACCAAGCTGAAAGAAGCAGGTGTCCTGACGTTTGAGAGCGAAGGCAAGAACAAAGGATGCTGGGTGATGCGGCGAGCGGGAACGGCAAGTGTGGCGCGGGCGCCCTCGCCCGCGAACGACGCCGCAAAGAAAACGAACGGTTCGGAGACAACGGACAATCTGGATGAGCTAAAACCCGGGGCCGATATTAGTTCGTCAGAAATCTCCGAAGAAGATCAGAAAGTCATCGTCCGCTCCAACGGCACCGTCGGCTACGTCGGCAAAGACATCGCTTACCACATGTGGAAGTTTGGCCTGCTCGGCCGCGACTTCGGGTATCGCAAGTTCTATCGCTATCCCGATCGGCACGACTGCTGGATTTCCGCCATGCAAGGCGAAAATGATCATCCTCACTTCGGCGGAGTCGCGGAGAACTACAACGTCATCGACGTGCGGCAGGCCGAGGCGCAGAACACGGTGATCGAAGCGCTGCGCGACCTGGGGCACGGCGAAGCCGCGGGCCGCCTCACGCATTTTTCCTACGGCATGGTTGTACTCACGCCGCGCTGTGCCGCCGAGTTGGGCTACGATCTGACGGAAGAGGAAAAATCTCTCCCGTGGATTGGGGTTTCCGGCCGCAAAGGTTTCGGCGTCAAGGCCGACGATCTGCTCGACCAGCTCATCGCCTCGGCCAAAACCGAAGTGGACTCTCGCCATCCCCAGCTCACCGATGCCGAACGCCTCGAAATTGCCACGCAAATCGCCATCGGCGCGCTCCGCCACTTCATGCTGAAGTACACCAAGCAATCGGTCATCGCGTTCGACTTCAAGGATGCTCTAAGCTTCGAGGGAGAGACCGGCCCTTACGCGCAGTATGCCGTCGTCCGCGCCGCCAGCATCTTCAAGAAAGCTAACCTCGACCCCGATACTTTCGAGAAGAGTCTTGCAGCAACTCTCGATGCACAAGACCTGGCTCGCTTTCTTTCCGGGGACCATGCGGATGAATTCTGGGAGTTGTGGCTGGCTGCCGGCAAGACGTCGTACATAGTCGATCAGTGCATTTCTACGACGGAGCCGGCCCACCTGGCCAAGCACGTCTTTCAATTAGCACAGCTGTTCAACACTTTCTATCACCGTCATCCAATTCTCAGCGAAGCCGACGAGAAGCGGAAACAATTTCTTCTAGCCACCGTTGCGGTGGTTCGACGCGAGTTGATTCGCTCGCTGAAGATCATGGGCATCAACGCCCCGGCGGTGATGTAACAGGTCAACTTTTAAGTAGCGAAAGCTTGCATGAGTTTTCCTCGAACGAATTGGAACGCATGTTGGGCGCTCTTACCTGCGAAGACTTTGAATGCCATCGGCCACTGATTCGCCGCAACTTCACCATCGCCTGCGCAGCCTGGTCATCGCAATCGCAGGCTTGGCCCTGCTGCTCGCCCTGGCCGGCGCGATTTATCAATCCCTCAGCCTCGCTCGCGACCGCCGCTCGTATCCGATGCCGGGCGACCTCGTCGACGTCGGCGGCTACAAAATGCACCTCGACTGCACGGGCGCCGGCAGCCCCACGGTCATCCTCGAGTCTGGCCTAGGCGACACCTACATTTCCTGGCACAAGGTCCAGCCATCCATCGCGCAGTTCACGCGCGTCTGCTCTTACGATCGCGCCGGCCTCGGCTTCAGCGAAGCGAATCCCCACGCGAACACCAGCAGAGACGTCGCCGAAACATTGCACACGCTGCTGCGGAACGCAGGCGTGAGTCCGCCTTATGTACTCGTCGGTCATTCCCTGGGCGGCTTCCACATGCGCGTCTTCACCGGTCTTTACCGCGACGAGGTTGCGGGAGTAGTGCTCGTCGATTCGTCCCACCCTGAGCAGCAGAAGCGCTTGCCGCCCGCCATCAACGACCTTCTCAAGACCTTTCTGCGCGACCAGGAGTTTATTGCGGCGGTGATGCCCTTCGGCCTTCCACGACTTTTGGGATTCTGCGGCAACGACGGCGAAACGCGGGCCGCGGAATGCACTTTCCGCAGCGCGCGCACAACGATCGCCGAGATCAAGGCGATCCCTGCGAGTGCGGCCCAGGCAGCAGCCTCGGGCTCGTTCAACGACCTGCCCCTCGTGGTACTTTCGCAAGATCCGGATGCGCCGCAGCCGGACCTGCCGGAGGACCTGGTGAAGCCGGAGAGCGAAGCCTGGCAGCAGATGCAAGAAGAACTGACGCGGCTTTCCACCAGAGGCCGCCACTTGGTGATCAAGCGCAGCGGGCATTACATTCAGCTCGACCAGCCTGGAGCGGTGGTAGAGGCAGTGCGGCAGGTAATAGATCAGGCGCGCACAAGCCGATAAAATCCGCGCTGCGTGATTCGAAACTTCCCCCTTCCCTCGAACCAGAATCCCCAACCATCCGAAATCGCTGATCTGAGCAAATGCAGGCGCTGCGCCTGCTCGCGGCGCAGTTCGGCTAGACTGGAATCATGACGACCAGCAGCCTGAATTCCCTATCCCGCGCATCTTCTGCGTACCTGCGCTCCGCCATGCATCAGCCGATTCATTGGCACGAGTGGGGGGAAGAGGCGTTTGCGGCCGCGCAAAACGCAAGCAAGCCAATGCTGCTCGATATCGGCGCTGTATGGTGCCACTGGTGCCACGTGATGGACCGCGAATCCTATGACGACCCCGAAGTGGCAGCGATCGTGAACGAGCACTTTGTGGCGGTGAAGGTGGACCGGGATGAGCGGCCCGACATCGACAGCCGCTACCAGGCGGCGGTGCAGGCGGTGAGCGGGCAGGGGGGATGGCCGCTGACGGCGTTTTTGACTCCGGATGGGAAGCCGTTTTACGGCGGGACCTATTTTCCTCCAACCGACGGCTACGGGCGGCCCAGCTTCAAACGAGTCCTTTTGAGTATCGCCGCAGCCTACAAAGAAAAGCATGGCGACGTGATGGAGCAGGCCAAGATGGTTGAGTCTGCCATTGCGCAGGCGGAATCGTTCACGGCGCGGGACGGCAAGGTTTCGTGGGCGATTGTGGACGCAATCGAGAACGCGGCGCTGCGCATGTTTGATGCGACGAACGGCGGATTTGGATCGGCGCCGAAGTTTCCCCACCCGTCTGCGCTGGACCTGCTGATTGAGCGATACGCCAGGTCAACCCCGGCCGCGCACGAAAACCATGAAGAGGGAGCGGGGCATGCTCCGAATCAAAAGAGCACGCTTGGCAATGTGGTTGTTACTACGCTGGAACACATGGCGAATGGCGGCGTCTACGACCAACTGGCAGGAGGATTTCACCGCTACTCCGTCGATGAGCGCTGGCTGGTGCCGCACTTCGAGAAGATGTGCTACGACAACTCGGAGCTGCTGAAAAATTATGTGCATGCCTACCAGGCCACCGGAGCCGAATTTTTCGCAGAGGTGGCGCGCGACATGATCCGGTGGATGGATGAATGGCTCAGCGATCGCGACCGCGGCGGTTTCTACGCCTCGCAGGACGCCGACATCAATCTGGACGATGACGGAGATTACTTTACCTGGACTCTCGACGAAGCACGCGCCGCGCTGACCGAGGAAGAATTCCAGGTGGCTGCTCTGCGCTACGACATCGGCGAAGTGGGAGAGATGCATCACAATCCGGCAAAGAATGTGCTCTGGGTCAGTACGCCGATTGATGCAATCGCCGCTAAACAGAATCTCAGCGCAGAGCGCGTCATTGAGTTGCTGATCTCCGCTCAGAAGAAGATGTACGCGGCGCGGTTGCAGCGTCCGACACCGTACGTGGACAAAACCGTCTACGTGGGCTGGAACAGCATGTGCGTCTCCTCGTACCTGGAGGCGGCAAAGGTACTGGAGTTGGAAGCGGCGCGGCGCTTTGCGCTGAAGTCTCTCGATCGCGTGCTGGCGGAGGCTTGGATCGCACCCTCAGACCTTGGCAAGCAAGGGAAATCCGGCAAGCGTGTGCACTCGGCGCGGCTTCTGCATGTGGTGGCGTATTCCGATCCGGCGGCTGAGCATCGCGAAGTGGCTGGACTGCTGGATGACTATGCCGCAACCGCGCTGGCGTGCCTGGACGCGTACGAGGCAACGGCGGACCTGAGTTACTTTAAGTTCGCCCGCGCGATTGCGGACGCCATGATCGAAAAGTTTTTCGATGCCACGGCGGGCGGATTTTGGGACGCTGGCCCTGCGGAAGGAACGGCTTTGGGCGTGCTGGCGACGCGAAGGAAACCGATTCAGGATTCGCCGACGCCTTCGGGAAATGCGATGGCCGCGATCGCGCTGCTTCGGCTTCATCATTTCAGTGGGGAGGAAGGCTATCGCGAGAAAGCGGAGCAAACGCTGGAAGCGTTCGCGGGAGTGGCCGGACAACTGGGGCTTTTCGCAGCGACCTACGGAATTGCGGTGAGTCAATTCCTGGAAAGTCCGACGCAGGTGGTGGTGATCGCAGCGGAGGGCAAAGAAGCAAAAGCGCGTGAGCTCGTCGAAGCTGCGAACCAGCGATTCGCTTTCCACAAGAGCGTGATCAGGATCGGGGCCAGCCAGGCGGTGAACGAAAATCTCCCACCGGCGCTCGCGGCGACGATTCCCAACCTGCCGCAAGTGACATCGGGCGAATCATTCGCCGTGGTGTGTTCCGGCTTTTCGTGCCAGCCGCCGATTTTCGATCCCGAGGGCTTGAAGTCCGCGCTGGCAGTGATCCGCAAGGCGGCTTGAATTCTCCGCAACCAGTGCGGCCAAATTCCTTCCAGGAAAATTCTGCTCGATGCGTGCGGGCTTTGCTCGATGTACGAACATTTTGCTCTTCAGGGCTTCCCGGTAGTTATCGCGAGATATTTCCCTTAGGGAAGTTGACCAAGAAAAGGCGCGCGTCCGCTAACGTGTGCAGTTAGAACAAGAGTTTCTCATCCCCATTCCTCGCGAATCGTACGCCTTCACGTCGATTACTTTTGGCATGCCGCTTGCTCCAATCCATCAAGACGAAGTCAATCTTGTCGGAGGATTTCATGAAGAAAACACTGCAGAATTCCTGGTTGCTGGCCGCCCTGGCCGCATTCTTGAGCGTCGGGATGGCGCTGAGCGCGCAGGACTCGACTACGCAAACCCCGAGCACTCCCCCGTCGACGCAGGCGCCGGACTCGCAGCAGCCGATGCCAAACACGGACGCGCAGCCGCCGGCCTCCACTGAAACGCAGTCGGGATCGCAGGCGCAGCAGCCTCCCGCGCAACAGAATTCGCCTTCGGGTCAAATGCCCGAGCAACGTAGCGACGCGCCGGCAGACGCGACCACCGCTGGCGGAACGCAGAGCTTCACCGGAACGATCGTGAAGTCTGGCGACAAGTATGTCTTCCAGGATGCCGCTTCGGGAAACACCTATGACATCGACCACCAGGACGAAGTCCAGAAATTCGAAGGCAAGAAAGTGAAGGTCCACGGCACGCTGGACTCGAGCAGCAAAACCATTCACCTTCAGTAAGGATTTGCGTAGACGCTGGGCAGAGTAAGAAAAGGCCGCGAAACTTTCGCGGCCCTTTTCTTTTGCGTTCGTCCGCGGATCACGTTATCGCTCCTTCGGCAAGGAAGCGACCGCGGTTCGAAACAGCTTTTCAGCTGAACCAAACTCCGCCTTAATTTTTGAAGTAGGCGGCGTTGCGCTCAACAAAAGCCTTTTTGTCCTCGGGTACGTCGTCGGCGGTGTGGATCGAATCCGAGGTGCAAACCGGGACGCAAGCGCCGCAATCGATGCACTCGGCGGGGTCGATGAACAATTGAGTGGCGGCCTCGAAGCCGGGTTCATCCTGCTTGGGATGGATGCAATCAGTCGGACACACGTCGACACAGAGAGAATCTTTGATACAGGAGTCGGTGATTACGTAGGCCATGGAATGCGTCTCCAGAAAGAAATGAATTGATGCCCTCAGGGCCAGTCTAGAAGCCAGAAAGGGGCAAAGCGGTGACGCATGTCACTAGGAATTGTGCGCTAAGTGATGAAATGGAAGGATGTTAGAGACCAGCGAGATCGTCACGCAGATCGGTGACGGCGATCACCGACATTAGATTGCTGTGATGCCAGAATAGCCACACTGAACTAGTCTTTACTAGTTGAAATCGCCCGGTCCCAACCCACAGAACCCCACAAGCCGTAACCCCAGACGGCAGGGGCCGGGCGCCTTAGAAGACCTACCCTCTGCAGTAAAGCGCTCTGTCTCCGTCGCTCACCTTACGATGTCGATTCCTTTTCTCCTGACGTGTTGTCTCCAACACAGCTGACCTCAACCAAACACAGTCGAGCCAAGTGAAGCCGCAGCTAAATCCTTCCTTTGCAGCATGATTCGCGTGGAATCAACAGTGCTTGTTGCAAAGACAGGAGGACGTTATGCAGATGGCGATGACATTCCTATCGGTGGTGGGCGGCCTATTGTTTTCGGTTGCGGTGGCATTGCTGGCGGAAGAGCTGATCTTCGGGCAGGTGTGTCGATTTTTCTTTGCCAACCCAGCATTCGACCGGAAGGTGTCCGCGAACGGTGAGCGCTAAAGAGAGGAACAAGGAGAACGGCCATGCTGGTTTTGAAATATCTGCTGATGGCGGGCGGCCTGACGATGATGATCGCGGCCGCGGGAATTTTAGCTTACGACCTGAACCGCGCCATGCTTTACCGGCGAGCGATTGCGAATGGCGTATCTGGCACCGCGCCGGTTGCGGTCCGCTGGCGGAGCTCCCTGGCGCTGGGAATGCTGGCGTGGGGGCCGCTGCTCATCGCGCTCAGCATCGTGGTGGTGCCGGGCGGGATGGCGGCGGTGCGGCTGAGCGAGGTAAGCGGCGTTAAGCCCGGGACCCTGTATTCCGGTTCCCACGTCGTTTGGCCGCTTGTGGAAAGTGTCGCGCTGTTTGACGTCCGGGACCAAATCTTCACCACCGGTGTCTCTGAAGACGGGAAGGCGGCGGCGAAAAATGCCGCGGCGAAAGGTCCATTCCTCCAGGTGCAGGCGAAAGAGGGCCTCACTTTAGGACTGTCCATCACGGTGCGCTACCGCCTGGACCCCAAACGGCTTGACTACATCCAGGCGAACTTGCCCCACCCGGTAGAGACGGAACTTGTGCCGCCGGTTGTGGCGAGCGCATGGCGCGACCTCGCGCCCGGTTACACGGTACGCGATATGTTTTCAGCCAAGCGGGAGGAGGTGCGGCAGCGGGCGGCGGCGATGATCACGCAAAAGCTGGCGGCGGACGGCATCGTGGTGAAGGAGATCATGCTGCGGGATATTCAACTTCCGCCCGAGTATGCGAAGGGATTGGAGCAGCTTCTGCTCAAAGAGCAGGAGAACGACCGCATGGGAGTGGAAACCGAGCTGAAAGCGAAGCAGGTGAAAATCGCGGAATATGAGGCCGAGGCGACGAAGGTTCAGCAAATCAAGCAGGCCGAGGGCGAGGCGCAGTCGCACGTGCTGCAGGCGAAGGGAGAGGCAGACGCGATGCAGTACACGCTCCCGCTCAAAGAGAAGCAAATCCAGCAGAGCCGGTTGGAAGCCGAAGCTCGCAAGGAAGCGACGATTCACAACGCGGAAGCCGAGGCGGAGGCGAAGGTGATCGACAGCAAGGCCGAAGGCCAGCGCCGGCAGTTGCTGGCGGAGGCGGAGGCGCAGGCCAAAATCGTTGACAGCAAGGCCGAGGGCGAGAAGCGCAAGGTCCTGGCCGAAGCGGAGGCCAACCGCATCCGGGTCACGGCGGCCGCCGATGCCGAGCGATTGCAGGGCGAGTCAGCCATCTTGAAGGCGAATCCGCTGCTGATTAATAAGATCGTGGCCGAGCGGCTCTCCGATAAGTTGCAGATCATGATGGTGCCGGCGGACGGAAAATATTTCTTCGCCAATGACGTGCTGAAGAGTATGGGCACGGCGGTGGATCAGCAGAGGTGAGGCGTCGTGGTGGTATAAACGCCCAATTTACTGCGGCCCGCCGCAGACGATTGCGTCTATCGATGGCGAGCCGCGCCGAATCAGACGGCAGCCGGGGAGTAAACACGCAGAATCGGCGGCAGCCGGCGGTGCGATATGATGCGAGCGATTCGGTAAAGCAGCGTTTCTTCCGCAAACTTGAACCATGATGTTTCGCCGCAAAATGCTGGTGATGCTGGCGCTGACTGTGTTCCTTTCAGTGGCGCTGGTGAGCGTGCTGGTATCCGCGACGGCGCGGCGAGCATTTATCCGGAGCGAGGATGAGCGGTCTGCAGCCCTGGTGGCGCAGTTCCGCCGCGAGTTCAATCGGCAGGGCGAAGATGTGGCGCGGCGAGTGGAGGCGGTCGCGGCCTCGGAGCCGGTAAGCCGCATGGCTGCCGAACTCGCGCGCAAGCCCGCCGACCGAGGTCCATATTTTGAACTGGCGAAGGCGAGTGCGGAGAGCCGCCAGCTGGATTTCGTCGAATTCGTAGAAGAGGATGGAGTGATAATTTCGTCGGCACAGTGGCCGGCGAAATTTGGCTATCCCGACCCGATGTTTGCTGCACTCGCGACGGCAGCCAACCAGCCTGCTTTTCTGAAGCAAGAAGATCTGGCGGAGGGCAGCGCGCTCGGACTCTTCGCAGTGCGGATCGCAGGAACGGGCGACCGGAAAATCTATGTTGCGGGCGGGCGGCGCGTCGATCAGGCATTTCTGTCCGGCCTCGATATGCCTGCGGGCATGCGGGTTCTGTTTTATCAGAATCGCGGGGAGCGGTTCCTGCCGGAGTTGCCGGTCGACCCGGCTCTACCGAAAGACGCGCGCCCGGTCGATAAGCTGGAGGCGTTGATTGAGGCAGTGCGCCGGTCCAAGCAGGAGACCAGCAGAACCATTCAATGGTCGGGGGATGAAGCCGAGGGCGAAGTTTTCCACGCGATTCCGCTCACCGGTATCGGACGGGAGCGTCCGCTGCTGGCGATCTTGCTGGTAGGAAATTCGCGGCGGATGTACGTTGAGTTGATGCGCCACATCGGCACCGCGGCGCTGATCGTAGCCGGCGGCGGAATTCTGCTGGCTATTCTTTTCAGCAGCTGGGCCGCCGCGCGAGTAACGCGGCCGGTCGAGGAACTGGCGCACGCGGCGCAGGAGGTGGCAGCTGGAAATTGGGACACGCGCGTCGACGTGTATGGCTACGACGAACTCGGGCAGCTGGCGGACTCTTTCAATCGCATGACCACGGAGTTGCTGCGACGCCAGGAGCGCCTGGTGCAGGCGGAGCGGGTCGCGGCCTGGCGGGAGCTGGCAAGGCGACTCGCCCACGAATTGAAAAATCCACTATTCCCTTTGCAGCTTACGGTGGAAAATCTGGTAAAGGCGCGCCAGATGCATGCGGAGCAGTTCGACGACGTTTTCCGCGAAAGTTCGCGAACCTTGCTGGCTGAGATTTCGCATCTCAAGGGAATCATCGAGCGATTCAGCGAATTTTCAAAGATGCCCGCGCCGCAGCTGCAGCGCGGGCAGGTGAACGATGTGGTAAAGGGAGTGGTACAGCTCTTCCAGCCGCAAATGGATGCGGCAAAAATCGATCGCGCGATCGAGCTCGATGCGAATCTGCAGCCGGCCATGGTGGATCCTGACTTGCTTCACCGGGCGCTTTCAAATCTGGTGCTGAATGCAATCGACGCCATGCCCCAGGGCGGCCGCTTGACGATCCGGACGCGCAATGACGATGGCCGGATCGCGATCGAGGTTGCAGACACGGGCACGGGCCTGACGCCGGAGGAGTGCGACCGGATTTTTACTCCTTACTACACCAGCAAACGAAGCGGCACAGGGCTGGGACTTGCCATTGTCCAGTCAGTTGTCAGCGACCATGGCGGAAGAGTGCGTATACAGAGTGAAAAAGGAAGAGGAGCGGTTTTTGTGATTGAGTTGCCGCGAGGCTAGAAAGGAGAGAAATTTGCCGAGGAAAGCGCATCTGCTGATTGTGGACGACGAGGCGAACACGCTAGCGTCGCTGGCGCGGGCGTTTCGCCTGGCGGGACACGAGGCCACAGTCTGCGATAGCGCCGCCAAGGCGGTGGAACTGGCGAAGGTGCAACGATTCGATCTCATCCTGTCTGATGTCGTCATGCCGGGAAAAGGCGGCCTGGCGTTGTTGGAGGAATTGAAGGCGTTGAATGTGACGGCGCCGGTTGTGATGATGTCGGGGCAGGCCGATATCGAGACCGCGGTGCGTGCCACGAAGCTGGGCGCGCTGGATTTTCTGGAGAAGCCGATCACCTCCGAAAAACTCTTGCTGACGGCAGAAAATGCGCTGAAGCTGCAACAGCTCGAGAGCGAGAATCGGCAACTGAAGCAGCGTTTGGGTAAGCATGAGATCGTGTGGCAAGGACCGGCCATGCAGCGCGTCATGGGGCAGTTGGAGCGGGTGGCTGCCAGCGAAACCAGGGTTTGCATCCTGGGGGAGACCGGTACGGGAAAAGAACTCGTGGCGCGCACGATTCACGAACGCAGTCCGCGCGCCGCCGGGCCGTTTGTGACGTTGAATTGCGCCGCGGTGCCGGCAGAACTGATCGAGAGCGAACTGTTTGGCCATGAAAAAGGATCCTTTACGGGCGCCGCCGGCCGCCATCTGGGAAAGTTTGAGCAGGCCGATCACGGAACGATTTTTCTGGATGAGATCGGCGACATGCCGCTGACCATGCAGGCCAAGCTTTTGCGAGTGCTGGAAGAAGGAGAAGTAGAGCGCATTGGCGGCGACAAGCCGGTGACCGTGGACGTGCGAGTCCTGGTAGCCACGCATCGTAATCTCGAAGCGCGGGTGCGCGAGGAAAAGTTCCGCCAGGATCTGTTTCACCGGATCTATGTTTTCCCTCTCGTGCTTCCGCCATTGCGCGAACGCCAGCAGGATATTCCTGCGCTGGTGCAACATTTTGCGGCACAAGTCTCCGCGCAGAATGAATGGAAGCCGGTAGTTTTTACCGGCGAGGCGATGCGGACACTCGAAGCGCATTCATGGCCAGGAAACGTGCGCGAGTTGCGAAATATGGTGGAGCGGCTCATGTTGCTGGCGACAGACAATGAAGTGGACGGCAATACGGTGGAAATGGCATTGCCTGCGGCAGGAAGCGGCGCGAGCGTTGCGCAGGGTCTTTCCTCGGGAACTCTGTCCGAACGGGTGGATGCCTTTGAACGCGACGTGATTCAGGCAGAGTTGAAGCGCCAGCGGTCGAATATGAGTGCGGCCGCCAAGGCTTTAGGCCTGGAGCGCAGTCACCTTTACAAGAAGGCAGAACAACTGGGGATTGATTTAAAACTCTTGCGGAAAGAGCATGATTCCGCACAGGAGTAATTGCTATTCAGCAACGAACATCGCTCGGGCGTCGCGCGGCCAACGGTTCCCTCGGCTCCGCTCGGGGCAAGCGTGAGCCGCTGTCCCCACGCTATGTTAGCTGCTTGCGCATCTGCGTATTTTTCTCCTTACTGCTTGCGCCCTTAAACCTCCTGGGCGTTGATCCGCCTTCCCCTGCTGCCTACGGCGTTCGCATGCAGCAGGCATGGATTCCGATGAACGATGGCGTCCGTCTGGCGGCTACGCTGTACATGCCGGACGGCGCGAAGCCGGGAGAGAAGTTCCCTGCTTTGCTGGAATATCTTCCCTATCGCAAAGACGATGGCACTGCTGCGGGAGATTATCCGAAGCACGCTTATTTTGCACGGCGCGGATATGTCGGCGCGCGCGTGGATATACGCGGCTTTGGCGCGAGCGAAGGCGTGCCGCCGGAGCGGGAGTATTCCGAGCAAGAGCAAATCGACGGCGAGCAGGTGATTGCGTGGCTGGCGCATCAACCCTGGTCGAATGGGAACGTTGGGATGCTGGGCATTTCCTGGGGCGGCTTTAATTCGCTACAAATGGCGATGCGACGCACACCCGGGCTGAAAGCTATTCTCGCGATCGATGCCACGGCGGAGTTGTTTCATGATGACGTGCATTATGTCGACGGTATTGCGCACATCGACGAGTTCGAGTTGAACATGGATATGGCGCAGGGGTGGACAGGCGCGCCCGATTACACGCTGGATGAAAAGACTCTCGGCCCACGCTTCGACACGCCGCCGTGGTCGCTTCTTTACCTGAAACATCAGCATGACGGGGCGTTCTGGCGCGAACGCGTGCGTCCATTGAAAGAAATTACGATTCCCAGTTTTCTGATCGGCGGCTTGCTCGACGGCTACCGCGACAACATTCCCGACATGCTCATGCAGTCGAGTGGTCCGGTGAAGGCGATCGTCGGGCCTTGGAACCATACGTATCCGAACGACGCTGTGCCGGGGCCGCAGATCGAGTGGCGCAATGAGGCGGTGCGCTGGTTCGATCATTGGCTGAAGGGGCGCGATACGGGCGTGGAGCGCGATCCACGACTGGTCATTTATATGCAGCATTGGCATCCGCCGGATCCGGGTCTGCAGAATGTGCCGGGGGAGTGGAGGCGCGTCGATGCCTGGCCGCCGAAGGATGCTGAGGCTGCGCCTTTCTTTCTGCGGCCGGATCATTCTCTGGCTAAGACCGAGCCTGCGAAGGACGTGCACCAACTGAAGTATGTTCCCTCCGTTGGAGTTGAAGCGGGATTCTGGTGGGGCGAGTTGTTGAGCGACGTTCGGCCGGTGGATGCGTTCAGTTTGGTGTATGACTCGGAACCGCTGAAGGAAGATTTAGCGATTCTCGGGCGTCCTCGCGCCTTACTGCAGGCGTCGGCTACTGCGCCGTTGGCCGATTGGTTCGTGCGCTTGTCGGATGTCGCGCCCGATGGCACGGTCACGCAGATTACGGGAGCGGGGATCAACGGGGCGCAGCGAGACTCGATGAGTGAGCCTCGCGATTTGGAACCGGGCAAGTTTTATGCGCTCGATATCGAAATGCATCTGACGTCGTGGATCTTTCCGCGCGGGCATCGCATTCGTGTCGCGGTTTCGAATGCGCTTTGGCCAATGATGTTGCCCACGCCTTACTCGATGACGACCTCATTGCAATTGGGAGGCGACGGCGGCTCGCGCGTTGTCTTGCCGATTGTGCCCGAGCATTCTGGGCCAAATAATGGAGAGGCTGCGCCTGCGTTTTCTCCGCCGGAGCCTTCGGAGGAACGCAGCGACGTGAAAACGATTGGCTTTCCCTGGCCCGGCGAGTGGACAGTGGAGCGCGATGAGGCTCGGCAGAAAACTACCGTGCATTGGAAGGGGAAAGAAGGCGGCGAGTATCCGTGGGGCACGGAGACGGATTTGGAGAGTTTGACGTATGAGGCGGACGATGCGCATCCGGAAACGTGCTCCGTGCGCGGCGAGGCGGAGACTACATTTGCTTTGAAAGGACGGACGTTGGTTTGGCGCGGGCATTTGCTGGTTACGACCGATCGGAAGAATTTTTATTATTCGTACACGCGCGAGGTGTTGAAGGATGGGGCGGTGGTAAGGACTAAGAGTTGGAAGGAGACGATTGAAAGGGATCATCAGTGAGGAGATTGAGGGTTGGGATAGCCATCGTTGCGAAAGAGTGGAGCATAATGCCAGTGAAATGAAGCGCCTTAGTCCATGGGTTTTCTTTTCAATCGGCGCTGTAGTGGACTTCGTCTTCGCTTGGGTCCGATGGCGTTCGGTTGCGGCGGGAATAGTTTCCATCATTTGCGGTGTGCCGCTGACTGCTGTGCTCTTTTTTGCAATAAATGCAGCCGTGAAGGATGGCGACAATTCTGGGGACCCGCGTAACTGATTTCCGCTTTGCGACGGTCATGAAGTGGAAGGATAAAGCGTATCGAGCTTCGCTCGACGGACAGCCGGGGGCGGCTGTCCCCACATCCTATGTCTCGAACACCTATTGTTTGTAGATCTTGCCGTCCTTCATCACGAACTGCACATTTTCCAGCACTCGAACATCGGCCAGAGGATCGCCGCTAACGGCGACGATATCCGCATATTTTCCCGGCTTGATCGATCCAACTTCCTTCGAATGCCCGAGCAAATCGGCGGCGTTGGTGGTCGCCGCTTGAATCGCCTGCATCGGCGTCATGCCGTATTTCACCATGAAGGCGAATTGCTTTCCTGCTTGGCCGTAGGGACAAACGCCGGCGTCGGTGCCGAAGGACATTTTCGCTCCCGCGGCTACGGCTTTGCGAAAATTCTCACGCTGAATTTCACCTAGCTGCGCATCATGCTCCAGAAAATCTTTCGGCATTTTGCCGAGCCTGCCCTGCTCCTGAATGCATTCTTCGTCGTAAATATCCATGTCGAGATAGGTGCCGTGCTGCTTGGCCAGCGCAATGCCTTCGTCGTCGATCATGGTGGCGTGTTCGACGGAAGCCACTCCGGCGCGGATTGCGTTCTTGATGCCTTCGGGCGAGTGGGCGTGCGATTCCACGCGCAGGCCGAAATGGCTTGCTTCGTCGACCGCAGCTTGTAACTCTTCCAGAGTAAATTCCTGCGAGTGAGGATTGCTGCCATGCGTCAGCACCGCGCCGCTGGAAAGAATTTTGATGTGATCAACGCCGTCATGCGCCAGCCGCCGGATGACCCGGCGCATCTCCCACGGGCTATTGGCTTCGCCGTAATGCATGTCCCAGGGAAGTGAGATGTCGGGAGCCAGCCCAGTATCGGCGCCGGCGCCGCCAGAAATGGTCACGTAGGCCCCGGCCACGTACATGCGCGGCCCGGGAATGTCGCCGCGGCGAATGGCATCGCGCAACGCGATGTCCCCGAGTGCGCGATATGTGCCGACGTCGCGCACGGTGGTAAAGCCGGACTCGAGCGTCAGCCGCGCGTTGGGCACGGATTCCAGCGCCAGCTGAGCCGCTGTCTTGGTGAAAATCTCCATCGGCTCACTGGCATGCTGGCCGTCGGCCAGGTGCGTATGGCAATCGATCAGTCCGGGGAGGACGGTGGAGTGCGAGAGATCAATTATTTTTGCGTTGGGCGGGATTGCCAGGTTTGCGCCAACGGCTTCGATCTTATTGTCGCGGATCAGGAGGATCTGATCGGTTAAAACTGCGGCCGCATCAGGATCGATGAGCCTGCCGGCGCGGATGGCGGTGATTTGTGCGGAGCACAACACCGCGATCAAGAGAAAAGCAATTGCGCAAAGAAGAGCCCTGGGATTCAGCATGAGTTTTTTGCAAGTGCACGTGCGGCTAAGCTCAATTGCGATACATTTGCTTTGATCGGGCCCGGAAGACGTCCGCGGTCACCCAAATCATTTTCCGGCTAGTCCGCGGCAGCAGAACAGTCTTCCACGCCTCGCTTGAGATCTGCGGCTAACAGGCGATGGAATAATTGCTCTCCCGCTTCGCGCCGCACCGAAAGGCGTCCGGCGCGGTAGGCGCGCGACTTCAGCCCGCGCTGTACATCTTCACAGATGCCCAGATCTTCTTCCTGGACGCGATTGCCCACGTTGACTGACTGCTCGTTGTATTCGCGCCGCGCCTCGCTTACATCGGAAAAATAAAAGTCAAAAATCACGTGGCAATGATCCACATCTACGGGAATTACAAGGTTCGTATCCATGTATCCCTCATAGCAATTGATCATGAGATTGGGGTGCTGCCAGAAATACCAGGCGCGATCGCCTTTGCGCGTTGAGCCGGTGTCAGCATCCTCGTTGGAGGAAACCATGGGACTGGATTGCAGGCAAAACCGATCTTCATTCTCGATCGTGTATTGCTTGTAATCGAGAACGGAGCTTAACCCTTTGTGCAGATGCGGAACGTGATAGCCGCCATCGAGGTAGTTGTCGACGAACACCTTCCAGTTGCAATGAATGTCGTAGGTGCGGCGATCGAAATAGTGCAACTTGCTGATGCCCAGCGGCGCGACTCGCTGGACCAAGCCTCCGAGAAATTCCGACAGCGGCCCGGCATGGCGGTCGAGATTGACGAAGACAAAACATTCCCAGGTTTCGACGCGAATCGGTACCAGCCCGTTTTGCCCGCGATCGAAATCCTCCACGCCTTCGAACTCCGGCATGCCTTTCAGGGAGCCATCGAGTCCATAATTCCATCCGTGATAAGGACAATGCAGCAACGACGCCACTCCGCAGGGCTGCGTAACCACGGCAGCCGCGTGGTGACGGCAAACATTGTAGAAAGCTCGCAGCGTACCATCCTGGCCGCGCACCACCACGACGGGCTCGCCCGCCACCATGGTACTTATAAATTGGCCCGGCGATTTCACCTGGTCGGTGCGCGCGATCAGTTGCCATGTTCTGCTAAAAACGCTCAGGCGTTCCAGCTCGGCAATGCGTGGGTCGGTATACCAGGCTGCGGGAATGGTCGCGGCGCGCGACAGCGGCGCTCCATCGTCGTAGCTCGACAATATCTGATCAATGGATGTCTGCATGGGTTTCTTTTCCTGAGCCCATCGGCCCAATCCACCGCATAGATTCTTATAACGCCTTTTGTCTGCCGGCGATCGCTCCGGTCTTTCGCGAATCGTCCAATGCGCGGATGCCCGCAATCGAAGCCACGCTGGCCACCGGTGCCGATCCCACGGCGCGTTGCAGTACGCCTACGAATTGGCGGATTCGCGCCTCCTTTTTTTCCGGCATCTCGCCCTGCCGGCGGAACAGGCCAGGATCGAGTTCAGCGGTGAGCAGTGCATCCTGAAAACGTTCAAAAGTCCACTCCAGGAACGAGACCACCATCTCGACATCCAGATCTTTGCGCAGATCGCCGCGCTCCAATCCGAAGCGAACGAACGCGACGGTACCGTAGGGATCTTCCGCGACGAGAAAGCGATTGATCTCGCGTTTTAATTGAAGATCGGTGCTGTAATTGCCCAGCAGCGTGATGCGGTAAGGAACCCAGTCTTCGTGCAGAAGATGCTCCGTGCGTGCCAGCCAATAGGAGAGCACCTGAAAAAATCCCAGGTTGCGAACCTCGGAGGGGGCATCAAGATATTTGGGAAAGGAGTGCGCGGCGCGCTGGTAACACTCAAAGAAAAGGCCATCTTTGCTGGCGAAGTGCTGAAAGATGGAACCCTTGGCGATGCCCAGCGCGTCAGCAATGTCGCCCACGCGTGCGGCGTGATAGCCGCGCTCGGCAAAATACTGCATCGCGACTTCCACAATGCGCGACCGCTTCGCTTCCGACCGAGGCCTCGCCGGCAGGGACCGCACGTATTTTGGAGAGGCGCTCGGATTGCTGGCAATTCCGCTCATCAGTGACTCCAAGTCATGGAAGCATACGCAAGGGCGTTCTAATTTTCAACTTCATTTTTTGTGGCTCGTGCAGTATCGTTTCATCCGCCAGAGACGTCTTTGTTGACCATCAGTCAGGAAATCGAGTGTCCTCTTCGTCCAACCCTGTTTACGACGCGATTGTCGTAGGCGGCGGCCATAACGGCTTGACGGCGGCCGCGTACCTTGCGAGCGCGGGCCGCTCCACGCTCGTCGTCGAGCGGCGCGAAATCGTCGGCGGATGCTGTGTGACGGAAGAGATTGCTCCGGGTTGCCGCGCTTCGACCACATCCTATATCGCCAGCATGCTCCGGCCGGAGGTGATCTCCGAACTGCGGCTTGCCGATCATGGCCTGCGCATGATTCCTTGCGATCCAGCGATCCAGGTTCCATTTCCCGACGGGCACGTAGTTCCGTGGTGGGCGGATCGCGAGAAAGCAAAGTCGGAATTCGCAAATATTTCAGCCAAGGATGCCAACCGCTTCATCGCGGTCGACGATCAACTGAAGAAACTGGCGCGCTATCTCCAGCCTTTTTTTATGGAGCCGCCGCCGGAATTTGATTCTTCGGTGGCGGGTTGGGCAGACCTGCTGCGCCTCGGCAAACGATTTCGCGGAATTTCTAACTCCGAAATTGCGCAGCTCATTTCTTTTCTCACGGGAAGCTTGGGCGAGTTTCTCGATCACAACTATGAATCCGAAAAGATCAAGACAATGTTTCTCGCCAACAACGTTTACGGCAAACATGGCGGGCCTTACCAGCCTGGAACCGCGATCGGCCTGCTGTTTCATCTGCTCAGTGGCGGCGAGCACGAACTGCAGGGTTTTTATGGGCACGTGATGGGAGGCATGGGGTCGATCACGCAAGCGTTGGCCGCCGCGGGCAGGAAGCTCGGCGTTGAAATCCGCACCTCGTCGCCGGTTGCGCAGATCGAAGTTCGCAACGGCCGCGCCTACGGAATCGCCCTGGAAGATGGAACCGAAATTCGCGGACGCATGATCTTTTCCAACTGCGATCCCAAACGAACATTTCTTAAAATGGTAAATCCCGCCGAACTGCCGGACGATTTTTTATTTGCCATACGCGGCATCAAAATGGATGGACCGTGCGCCAAGGTGAACTTTGTTCTCGGCGAGGAGCCACGGTTTACCGGAACAAACCCGCAGGCAACGGCACTGGAACGAACTTTCTACACCTTGGTGCCGTCCCTGGAATTCGCCGAACGCTGTTACGACATCGCCAAATACGGCAACATTCCGGAGGAACTCTGGATCGATTGCGTGGTTTCGTCGAACGCCGACGCATCGCTGGCGCCTCCGGGCAAACACATCCTTACTTGCTTTGTGCAGTATGTTCCCTATCGCGTGCGCGAGGGCGATTGGGACGCAAAGCGCGAACTGCTTGGCGACCGGGTAGTAAAGAAGATTGCCGAATATGCGCCGAACGTGCCGAACGCTATCGAAGCGCGGCACATTCTCACGCCGCTCGACCTGGAACGCACCTACGGTCTGACTGAAGGCAATATCTTTCATGGCGACTTGCGGCTCGAGCAGCTTTTTTTCATGCGACCGATTCCGGGTTGGGCGCAGTATCGCACCCCGATTCACGGTCTTTATTTATGTGGGGCGGGCGCACATCCCGGCGGTGGCGTGACCGGAGCGCCGGGGCGCAATGCGGCCTTGCAAGCCTTGCGGGATTGGAAGAAGGGTCGTTTCAAACATGTGGCTTGATCCGCGGTGTCATCCGGTCGACGAACCACAAGCCAACACATTGGAGGAGCGCATATGAAAAAGAAAAGCATTCTCGAAAGACTGAAAGAAGGCCCCGTGCTGGGCGATGGCGGATATTTGCTTGAATTGGAAAAACGCGGTTGGGTGCGCGCGGGTCCGTTTACTCCGGAAGTCGCTCTCACGCATCCCGAGGCTTTGCGCGAATTGCACACCGAATTTCGCGAAGCTGGTTCGGAGGTACTGCAGGCGCTTACGTTTTACGCCAGCCGCGACAAGCTCGCGACGGTGGGGTTGGAAGATCGCATCGAGGAGCTGAACCGCGCCGCGGTGCGCATTGCCCGCGAAGTTGCGGGCGACCGGTGCCTGGTAGCTGGAAATTTAAGCTTGACGTGGATGTATGAACCAAATAGCCCCTCGGCGGTGGATCGAGTGCGCCGAACCTTCGACGAGCAACTTGCCGTACAGATGGACGAAGGCATCGATTTCATCATTGGAGAAACCTTTTCGTGGTTGGGAGAGGCGCTGATCGCGGTAGAGCGGGCAAAGAAGACCGGCTTGCCCGCTATGGTGACCATCTGTTTTGAGAATAAAGACGAGACGGCCGAAGGCAAGAGTGCGGCAGACGCGGCCAAAGCGCTCATTGACGCGGGCGCCGACATCGTGGGCATGAACTGTCTCCGGCCGCCGCGGCACATTCTGGAACCGATGGAGCAGATGCGCAAAGCGGTGTCGGGTTACTTGGCGTGCCAGCCGGTCGCCTACCGCACCCCGAAAGAAAAACCGGATTTCACCAGCCTGCCGGAATTCCCGGTCGCGCTGGATCCACTACAACTGACACGCAAGGAGATGGGCGATTACGCCGCTCGCGCCAACGAGATTGGCATCAATTTTATTGGCGCGTGTTGCGGAAGCGTGGCCTCGCACATCCGCGAAATGGCTCGCGTTCTGGGGAAGTTGCCCGAGGATTCCCGCACCTGGAAGAAAAGCGGCGACAAACCGATGTCCGCCTACGAGTATTACGATCACGACAAAATGAACGCCGGGCCAACTCGGTAGAGACTTGAAGAAGCCGGGCGCGCTTGAAAATAACGCGGCCCGGCTTCCGCAAATTATCCAATACGGCGCAAGTTGGGTGCGTCCGCCTCGACCAGCGGCTCATTCACCAGGTGCTCACTCAGAAACCACACCTGCAGCTCGTTGCCGCGCAGTACATCACTCACCACCAGGTCGTTGGTTCCGGCATCACCAAGATCGTCGGCGCGCTCGGCGAGCTCGCGGCAATGCCCGATGATTACCTGGTGGGCATCGAGCAGCCGCGAAATCTGCACGGGAACCTCTTCCCTGCCTTTGGGCGGACGCTGAATGCGCGTGGTTTCCGCTACGTCCGCGGCCATGGCGATCGAAATTCCTCCCAGCAACTGAATGCGCTCGGCGATGGTGTCGACCAGTTCAGACTGCTCCTCGTAATGCTTATCAAAAAGCAGATGCAGTTGATAGAACGTTGGACCGGCCACCTGCCAGTGCGACTTCTTGTAAAGATCGCGCAACGTCATGGTGTCGGCTAGTAACAGATTCAGCTGTTCGGTCATTTCCAACCGTACGGGCTCTTCCAGATCGAGCGGCAGCGCGTGAGTGACCGTTCCGTAAGCCTGGATTTCGGCGGCGTTCTGGTGGAGTCGGGGCTGAGCGCTGACACGCTCGCGATTGGATGTTTTTGCGTTGAGATCTTTTTTAGCCATGAATTAATTCCTTCCTTCCTGCGGCGGCACGGTTTCGACTGTTGGACAACCATTGTCCGATGCGGTTGGCGGGAAATGAGATGCGTAAAATATTTTGCGGGCCTCGCCTGCGGCTGAGCCCGTTGACGCTGCCACGGCCACCATTTATCATCGAACTGCGGGGTGGAGCAGTCTGGTAGCTCGTTGGGCTCATAACCCAAAGGTCGGTGGTTCAAATCCACCCCCCGCAACCAAAAC